>TARA_R110000868_G_scaffold79102_1_pt1 | contig 315342 bp, 281 predicted proteins | sample TARA_R110000868 | Tara Oceans TARA_R110000868 (sample SAMEA4397489) | marine metagenome | biome: Polar Biome; feature: [SRF] surface water layer (ENVO:00010504); material: water (ENVO:00002006), including particulate matter (ENVO:01000060) such as... | depth 5 m | reverse complement strand
GCCGCACTCAAATGTTGTCAATGAATGTAAACACCGCCTAGGGTCCTGATCCTAAAACGTCAAAAATCATCACAACAGGACCTGGCCATGCCGGGTCCTGTTGTCGTTTCAATAGCCTGACGAACATCCTGTAACCAGACAATCATCTCGTCTGTGAAAACCCGGGGCAGGTGACCTGTGAAAATGCGCTGTTCTGCGCCGATGTTACGTCCCCGACATGCCATTATGACAAGCGTATATCATGTGGCGATTTTCTTGCCCGTGCCTAACAGACATGCTAGCCATCATAGAACCTGCCGCAGGGTTGCGGCGTCAGAAACAAGCATATCAGCCAGTTTCAGAAGGTTTTCTGAACGGCTTGTTTCTGATCAAGACCAAGATTTTAGGGAGTTAGACTTTAATGGCCGAAACCAATACCGGTGCAGCACAGGACGGCGAAGAACAGAAGCCGGCCGGCAACCCGATCACGATCCATACCCAGTACATCAAGGATCTTTCGTTTGAAAATCCAAATGCACCGGAAAGTGTCGCCCTGCAGCAGCAGCCAAAAATCAACATCGATGTCGATGTCGAGGCGCGCACCACTCAGGATCAAAAGCTTCATGAAGTAACCATCAAAATCAACGTCAAAGCCGATGTTGCCGACAAGGTTGCCTTCATCGCCGAACTTCAATATGGCGCCGTCGTGACCCTGAATGTTGAAGAACAGCATCGCCTGCCGGTTCTTCTGATCGAAGTCCCACGCATGTTGTTCCCCTATGTTCGTAAAATCATCTCTGATCTGACGGCCGATGGTGGCTTCCCGCCGCTTATGATGCAGCAGATTGATTTTGCTGAACTTTTCCGCAAAAAGTTTGCCAAACAGATGGAAGGCGAGCCTGCGGGCAACGCCTGATTTTCTATTTGGTACGATACCAAAACAAAGGCCGCCAAACTGGCGGCCTTTTTATTTTCAAATCGAAATGATTTAAAAAATATCCGAACACATCCCCTAATTAAAAGGGTCTGCCGATCACCATAAAGACAATCACAATCATCAAAATGGTCGGTCCCTCGTTCAAAATTCTAAAGAATTTCTGGGATTTGACGTTTCCATCGGATTCAAACATCCGGCGATAACGCGCCATCATCATATGCATGCCGGTCATCAAAACCACGCAAAGCAATTTAACGTGGAACCACCCTTCGGTCATTGCACCGCTGCCATGGATCATATAGCCACCAAAAATCCACGATGCGATCATCGCCGGATTCATAATCGCCCGCAGCAACCGACGTTCCATGATCTTGAACTTTTCGCTGGCTTCTGACCCCGGCGCAACTTCACAGTGATAAACAAAAAGCCGTGGCAAATACAAAAGACCAGCCATCCACGCAATGATGCTGATGACATGCAAGGATTTAATGACGCTATAGGTATCCATATCTCTCTCTTATGCTCGATCCGGGAAAATCGATTTTCTATCTGAAAATTGTCTTACCTCACAAAAACCTGCCCAACAAACGATTTGCCCAACAAAAAGGGGCAAGCCTGAAATCAGGCGCGACCAACCCCTGACGGCTGTTTGGCCACCGCACAGCTATGATCGTCCGGGCACCACCAACCCCGCGTTTCAAGGCTGTAATCGTCCGATCCGTTCTGATCAAGAACATCCTGGGTTTCTTTAACCACATCAACCAGCCCGGCAATAAAGCGCGGATGCGAACACACCGTGCGAACCCGTTCATAAATCGGAATTTTCAGGTGATCGGCAATTTCGCGATATTCGATATCAAGCTCGACCAGGGTTTCAGAATGCTCGGAAACAAAGGCAATCGGCACAATCACCAATGGTACGCCATCTTTACCGGCACGTTCAATTTCGTGCTCGGTCGAGGGTCCAATCCATTCCATTGGTCCGACCCGACTTTGATAACATACCAGCCAGTCCAAATCCGTGATCGCCATTTCATCCACCACCGCCTGGGCCGATTTTTCAATCTGCGACTGATAAGGATCACCGCGTTTGGTAATCACGACCTTGGGCACACCATGGGCTGAAAACAACAGACGCGGCTTGCCAACACCAAGCTTGGCGGCCTTTTTCAAGGTATTTTCATAACCGGCTTTAACCATTTCAGCCGTGGCTTGGACAAAGCCCGAATTGGTCGGATAACAGCATGCCGTTTTAATCGGCGTTTTAAATCCAACATCATGACAGGCCTGTTTCCAGTCCTTGACCGATGATCCGCTGGTCGTTGTTGAATATTGCGGATAAAGCGGCAACAATATCTGTTCATCCGCGCCCCATTCCTTGACTGCGACCGCAGTTTCAGCCGCAAACGGTTTCCAATACCGCATGGCAATGAAACAACGATTTTCATAACCGTCATCAAGCCCGTTTAGCGCGACTTCAAGCGCATTGGCCTGTTCCTGCGTCAATTCCAAAAGCGGTGATTTTCCGCCGATATGGGCATAAATCTCGCGCGCAATCGGAGCACGGCGGCTTGAAACCAGCTTGGCCAGAAAATAACGGAACGGATTGGGCAGGCTGATAATTGCCGGATCATTAAACAGGTTGAATAGAAACGGTTTTACCGCATCCGGTCCATCCGGTCCGCCCAGATTGAACAGAATAATCGCGCGTTTTTTACGCTTCGTCTCGGACATAGGCATATCCTTCATGGCGTCGTGACGACTGCGGGCAATCCCGAAGTCACGTCTGGATAACCCCGTTCAGCTTCATATGTTCCCGACCTCATAATGGCCGATCAGAATCGAAGCGCAACGGGTTTAAGCCATTTTACACATTGAATTTCTCAATCGATTTGATCGATTTCAATTATCAACGATAATTTCGGATAAATTCCACCAGCTTGCCGACATTTTCCGGCGAGGTTTCCGGCGTAATGCCATGTCCAAGGTTAAAGATGAACGGACCCTTGGCCAATGTATCAAGGATACGGCGCGTTTCCGTGATCATCTCGTCCCCACCGGTAATCAGATACATCGGATCAAGATTGCCCTGAACCGGGCCAAGCGGCTGAAGGTTTTCCGCCACCCATTTTAGTGGCACACCACTATCAAGCCCAACCGCATCAACCCCGGTCTGTTGCTTGAAATCAATCAAATGCAAACCGGCCCCCCTTGGAAAGCCAATTACCGGCAAATCCGGATGTACCGCCTTAAGATTTGCGACAATCTTTTTGGTTGGTTCAATCACCCAGCGTCTAAAGCCATTTTCCGACAAAACCCCGCCCCAGGTTTCAAACAACTGGATGCATTCTGCACCGGCCTCAACCTGTTTCAGCAGGTATTGCGTCGTGGCTTCGACCAGAATGGCAATCAGTTGATCAAACCCGGTCGGATCGCCATAGGCAAAGCGACGAATATTAGCAAAATCCTTGCTACCTTTTCCTTCAACCATATAGGTCGCCACCGTCCATGGTGATCCGGCAAAGCCGATCAGCGACGTATGGGACGGGATAGATACCGATAACTTGGAAACCGTTTCATAAATCGGACCAAGAATGTCATGAATGCCATCAACCTTAAGCCGACCAAGACCCGAAGCATCGCGAATGGGATCAAGCTGTGGGCCTTCTCCTTGTTTGAAGGCCAAATGCTGTCCAAGTGCCTGCGGTATCACAAGAATGTCGGAGAACAATATTGCCGCATCGAAGTCATAGCGCCTAAGCGGCTGCAAGGTGACTTCGCAGGCAAGTTTCGGGTTATAACAAAGATCAAGAAACGATCCGGCTTCTGCCCGGGTTGCGCGATACTCTGGCAGATAACGACCCGCCTGGCGCATTAGCCATATGGGGGGTACGGGTAATGTTTCGCCGGCAAGGGCGCGCAAAAACGTTTTTGTAGGTTTGGGCATAGCGTTTCCTGTTTACAGATCAAAACAGCTCGTTTTAGGCAATATGCCCGAAAACGGTGGTTCTGATTGCTCTTGTCTGGTTCCCGATCTCTGACACGTGAATTTTGTCCTGAAGCCTTTCCAGATCGTTTTTCCACCGTGTCTCTAACAAAACCTTCTTAAATAAAAAAGGATGTTGTTTGTTAGTGGATGCCTGTGGATAACGGGGATTAAATTCGACGCACAGTTTATCCACATTGCGACTCGGGAAAAATGATTCATCTCAAGTCAATCTGGGGAAAACTGGGGACGACTCCGAACGACTCCCAGATGTAAGCTTGGGAAAAGCCGATTTTGAATAAGGTGAATAACGGGGATTAAATTGATTTTGGCTTTGTTATCCTTGTTCTCACATAAAGAATTTTCGGGTTTTCCACCGCGGGATAGATGGTTTGAGAAAATATGTATGACGGGGATGATAAAAACTGTGGAAAAGATTTGGCCGGAGTCGCCCCCGTTATTCACATTTATCCACAGGCGCGACTCCGTCGGTTTAATTTAGGGTTGGGGTTGCCGAGCTTATATGATTGAAGGTGATCAAAATTTCGAACAGGGACGTAATACATACCGGTTATGATTGACGACGATAATATCTTTCATCTTCATCTTGTGTCTGATTCGACCGGGGAAACCGTTGATGGGGTGGCGCGCGCCTGTATTGCGCAGTTCCCTGATGTTCGGGCCCATGAACATGTCTGGTCGCTGATCCGCACCGATGCCCAGCTTGCCCGTGTACTTGCCGATATCGAACGCAATCCGGGGATCGTTTTATATACCGTTTTTGATAGCGATATTCGTCGCAAGCTTGAAGAAGGCTGTCGTCGTTTGCAGATCCCGCACAGCCATGTGCTTGATAACACCATCACCATGATGGCCGGTTATTTGGGACAGCAATCGCGCGGCCGGACCGGTGCATTGCATAAAATGGACGAGGATTACTTTAACCGGATCGAGGCCATTGATTTCACTCTGTCCCATGATGACGGGCAATCAGCCTGGGATTTGGAAGAAGCCGATGTGGTGATTGTTGGCGTATCGCGGACATCAAAAACCCCGACCTCGGTCTATTTGGCCAATCGTGGCATTAAAACCGCCAATGTGCCGTTTGTTCCCGGCTGTCCGTTGCCGCTGGAACTGGATCAGTTGAAAAAGCCGTTGGTGGTTGGGTTGATCAAGGATGTTGATCAATTGGTTTCGATCCGTAAAAACCGCCTGCGCCAGATCGAACGCGGCGAGGGCGGTGATTATGTTGATCCGGTTGCCGTGCGTAACGAAGTCCATCAGGCCCGACGTTATTTTACCGATCGTGGTTGGAAGATTATCAACGTTACCAGACGATCCATCGAAGAAACCGCTGCGATGATTATGGCAACCATGTATGACCGTCGCGGACATTAGGTCCTGACCCGAAGGTTTGATTTTGATACCAACCTGATCCTGATTTAAGTGCATTAAGGATACTGACCATGACCCGGCTTATTCTGGCTTCAAGCAGCAAAGCCCGTTTCACCATGCTGAAAAATGCGGGTGTTGATTGTGAAGCCATTGCCTCGATGATTGACGAGGAAGGTTACAAGCAATCGATGAAGGCCGAAGGGGCCAATGCCGCCGAAGCGGCCGAAACCCTGGCTGAAATGAAGGCGTTGCGTATGTATCGCCAACAGCCCGATGGCATTGTAATTGCTGCGGATCAGATGTTGGAATGCAATGGCATCTGGTTTGACAAGCCACGCGATCGTGACAACACCCGGGCTCAGCTTTTGGCCCTGCGGGGTAAGACCCATCAATTGGTTTCAGCCGCCGTGGTTTATAAAGAAGGATCGCGTATTTGGGGCAAGATCGATACCGCCCATCTGACCATGCGCAATTTTACCGAAGAATGGCTTGATGATTATCTCGATGCCTGTGGTGACGAGATTTATAATTGTGTCGGCGGTTATCAGCTTGAAGGTCTTGGTGCGCAGTTGTTTACCGAGGTGCGCGGGGATTTATTTACTGTGCTGGGGTTACCGCTTTTGCCGTTGATTGGGTTTTTGCGTGATCACGGTATTCTTAAATCATAACAAAACTGATTTTCAGGCAGGAAATTTAACCATGACCTCGCGGATTCCCTATCAAACTTTGTCAGGTACATCACGCCTTGCCGGTGTGATGGGATGGCCGGTATCGCATTCAAAATCGCCGCGTTTGCAGGGTTATTGGCTGGCAAAATACGGGATCGACGGGTCTTATATGCCGCTGCCGGTCGAGCCCAAAAACTTTCAGGCCGCCCTTATTTCCCTGCGCAATCTGGGTTTTTCCGGGGTTAATGTCACCATTCCGCAAAAGGAAATGGCGATGCCTGAATGTGATGAATTGTCGGATCGGGCGCGGCGGATCGGGGCGGTAAATACCGTAACTTTTGCCAAGGATGGCCGGATACTAGGCGATAATACCGATGGGTTCGGTTTTATCGAAAACCTGCGTCAGGAAGCCCCGAATGCCGATTTTTGTGCCGGACCAGCGGTGGTTCTGGGGGCTGGTGGGGCATCGCGGGCGGTTTTATTTGCCCTGCTTGACGAAGGCAGCCCGGAAATCCGCATTGCCAATCGCACACGCAAACGCGCCGATGATCTGGCGGCTGAAATTAATGATCCGCGTATCAAGGTTGTTGATTGGCCGTTGGAACCGGCGGCATTGGCCGATATATCCTTGTTGGTTAATACAACAAGCCTTGGCATGGTTGGTCAGCCAAAGCTTGAAATTAATCTTGATGGTTTGCCGCAAACGGCTCTTGTCACCGATATTGTTTATGCGCCGCTTATCACTGATTTGCTGGCCCAGGCGCAAAAGCGCGGCAATCCGATTGTTGATGGCTTGGGCATGTTGCTCCATCAGGCACGACCGGGCTTTCATCGCTGGTTTGGAATTGATCCGGAAGTCACCGCGGAACTTCGTGATTTTGTTCTTTCACCTGATTAATCCGAATTAAGATCACAGGACGTTATTTAAAATGGTGATTTTGGGCCTTACCGGATCGATTGGCATGGGAAAATCCACTGCAGCGGGGATGTTTCGTTATCTCGGGGTGCCGGTTTATGATGCCGATGTTGTTGTCCATCAATTGATGGTGCCGGGCGGGGCGGCATTTGATCCGGTCATTGCCGCATTTCCCGATGCCCTGAAGAATGGCAAAATTGATCGTCAGCTTTTGGGGGCTCGGGTGTTTGGCGATCCTGTTGCTCTTTCCCGATTAGAAGCAATTTTGCATCCGCTTGTCCGGGTTCAGGAAACCAAATTCATCAAGCGTCATCGCAGGGCTGGAAGATCACTGGTTGTACTTGATATTCCGCTTTTGTTCGAAACCGATGGCGAAGAACGCTGTGATCATGTTGTGGTAGTATCTGCACCCAGATTCATTCAACTTCAACGTGTTATGGCACGTTCGGGGATGACGAAAGCAAAATTTTCCGCCATTCTGAGTAAGCAAATGCCAGATCGTGAAAAACGCCGCAAAGCCGATTTTGTTATTCCAACAGGATTGGGTCGGGCGGTAACGTTTAATGCGATCCGAAACATTGTTGATCAACTTGGAAATCGGACCTGATATGCGTGAAATCGTGCTTGATACGGAAACCACCGGTCTTGACCCTTACTCAGACCATCGTCTGGTTGAAATCGGCTGTATCGAATTGATCAATCACATGCCGTCTGGTCGGCAATATCATCAATATATCAATCCCCAGCGCCCAATGCCCAAAGAGGCCTTTGACGTTCATGGTTTGGGCGATGATTTCCTGAAAGATCAGCCGCTTTTTGCCGAGATTGCCGATGATTTTATCGAATTTATCGGGAATGATTCCAAGCTTGTCATTCATAACGCTGCCTTTGATATGAAGTTCCTGAATGCGGAACTTGGCTGGTTGAACAAGCCCAAGATCGATATGGCACGTGCCATTGATACCGTTCAAATGGCGCGTAAAAAATTCCCCGGTTCCCCGGTCAGTCTTGATGCGTTGTGTCGCCGGTTTAAAATCGATAATTCAAATCGTACCCTGCACGGGGCGCTGCTTGACTCTGATCTTTTGGCGGTGGTCTATCTTGAATTGCTCGGCGGACGCCAACACGGGCTTTTGCTTGATCCCAATGCCAATAATCAAGGCGATGACCGTCGGATTTTGGGGCCAAAGGAAGGCCGCCTGGAACCGCGCCCGCATATTGTAAGCGACGATGAACTTGCCGCCCATCGCGCCTATATCGAAAAAAAGGTTGCGAACGCCCTTTGGTTCAAACAGGAAGAGGCGTGATGTGACAGGCATGTTTTCGCGATGTGCCACTTGTTCAAAACGCTTTGATTACTACCAAAGGATCCGCTTAATCCATCTTTTATCTATGACCCGGCTAGGGTTTATCGGGCTTTCCAGAATGGTTGGTGTTCCCGGTATTCTGGGCATTGCCATGATTTTGGGTCTTTCGGGTATTTTGAACCTGTCTGCGATACCTGCCCGGGCGCATGGTATTGATGGTTATATTGATGGCACTGTGCCCTATACCATTCATCTGTCTGAAAATGGCGTCGAAGCCCTGCGTCCTGAACCGGGCTATTTTGATGAAATGGTTCTGTCGCTTTTTACAAAATCCGGGTTGTCACACATTGTTGCCAAACAGGTGCCGTGGAAGCGCGTTATGGAAGAAGCCCTTAAAGGGTCCCGGCATGTGATTTATCCTACCACCCGGACTATTGATCGTGAAAACAGCTTCAAATGGGTCGGCCCGGTCAGTCGGACAATTTGGAACCTGTATGGTTATGCCGATGCCAAATGGCAGAACATGGCATTTGATGACATCTTGAAAGATGCCCGCATTGGGGTCTTGATGGGGTCGGCCCGAGAACCGTATTTGCGCGAACGCGGGGCGAAATATCTGGTTATGGTCCCACGCGAAGATCTTTTACTGCCGATGCTTCAGGCCGACCGGGTTGATCTGATTGCCATTGGCGGTTCGGTTTTGCGCCATTACCGCAATATTGTTGATCCGACCGTCCAGCACCGCGATATCGACGGAATTTTACCCTATCGAAGCTGCTTTCTGTATCTTGCCATCAGCAACGATGCGGCGCTTGACGACATCATAAAACTACAAATAACACTGGATAAGTATAAACAAAGTGGTCAATTTATGGAAAATCGTGGCAAACACGGTTTGTCGACCAACCAGAATAGTTCTTTTCTGAGAGCCATGCTTAACCTTGAAAACAACGGTGTTGGCTGTGTCGATATGTTTGGCCGCGATGATTGATGACAAGGTTTTGATCCCGGGCTAATCGGGATTTCTGCAGGGCCTTGATTTTATGGTTATGAATTTGCGTAGTTGTTGTGATCATCAAGTTCTGGACCGGCCTACCTAAAATTGGTAATACCAATTACATGACACCGCCGTGAAACGGGTCCCGCAACCCTGATCCGGTCGCCTATTGGCCGCAAAATTGGCCCCAGAGATTGGCATCAGAGAGAGGACCCGCCATGACGTCATCAACGCCTAATGCCGATATATCCGGGGCTGGCAAGCCACGTGTTGGCCTGTTTGTTACCTGTCTGGTCGATATGTTTCGGCCAACCGTGGGATTTTCAGCCGTAAAACTGCTTGAAGAAGCAGGTTGCGAGGTTGATGTACCGATGGATCAGACCTGTTGTGGCCAACCGGCATTTAATTCCGGCGATAAGGCATCGGCCAAAAAAGTTGCCCGGCCGTTGATCGATATGTTTGCCGATTATGATTATGTCGTCGCCCCCAGCGGGTCCTGTGCGGGCATGATCAAAAAGCATTTCCCCGAATTATTTGCCGATGAACCGGCCATGCTTGATCAGGTCAATGCACTGTCAGCCAAGACCCATGAATTGGTGTCGTTCCTGACCGATGTGATGAAGATCGATGCGGTGGCCGCCAGTTTCGAGGGCAAGGTTACCTATCATGATAGCTGTTCGGGCCTGCGCGAATTGGGTGTCAAACAACAACCGCGCAAGCTTTTGAACTCTGTCCAGGGTCTAGAGATTTCTGAACTGTCGGAACCGGAAAGTTGCTGTGGCTTTGGCGGGACGTTTTGCGTCAAATATCCCGAAATTTCCGGCAAAATGGTGGGCGAAAAAACCGACGATATCAAATCGACCGGCGCCAAAACGCTTTTGGCCGGGGATATGGGCTGTTTGATGAATATGGCCGGTAAACTGGCGCGTGAAGGGTCGGACATTGAAGTTCGCCATGTTGCCGAGGTCCTGGCCGATATGACCATGGAAGCCGCCCCGATTGCCGGTAAGAAAGGGGAACAGGCATCATGAATGTATCAACATCCCCGAAATTTAAGGAAAACGTCCACGGCGCGCTGCGCGATGAAAGCCTGCAACGTGCGCTGGGCCGTCTAAAAACCGGTTTTCGTGATAAACGCCTTGCCGCGATCAACAATCTGCCGGAATTCGAGGCGCTGCGCGATCAGGCGCGCGATATCAAGAACCACACCCTTGAAAACCTTGATCATTACCTTTTGAAATTCGAAGAAAACGTCAAAGCCAATGGCGGTCATGTCCATTGGTGTGCCGATGCCGCCGAAGCGCGTGAAACTGTTTTGCGCATTTGCCGCGATAAAGATGCCAAATCGGTTCTTAAAGGAAAATCGATGATTTCCGAGGAAATCGGCCTGAACGATTTCCTTGAAAAGGAAGACCTGAAAGTCGTTGAAACCGATCTGGGTGAATATATCATCCAGCTGCGCCATGAACCGCCAAGCCACATTATCGCGCCGGCGATCCATGTTCATAAAGAACAGGTCGCCGATAGTTTCCGCGAAACCCACAAAGGCCGCGATCCCAACCGGTCGCTGGCCGAGCCGCGTGAATTGCTTGATGAAGCCCGCGAAGTCATGCGCGAACATTTCTTTGCGGCCGATATCGGCATTACCGGCGCCAATTTCCTGATTGCTGAAACCGGCACCTCGGTGATTGTCACCAACGAAGGCAATGGCGATCTGACCCAAACCCTGTCACGGGTGCATATCGCGATTGCCAGTTTGGAAAAGGTCGTGCCGACGCTTGAAGATGCGTCCAGCATCCTGCGTGTTTTGGCACGTTCTGCCACGGGTCAGGAAATGTCATCCTATACGACGTTTTCAACCGGCCCGCGCCGCGAAGATGATCTGGATGGGCCACAGGAATATCACGTTATCCTGCTTGATAACGGCCGGTCGAACATGTTGGGTACTGAGTTTCAGGACATGTTGCGCTGTATCCGCTGTGCGGCCTGTATGAACCATTGCCCGGTTTATGGCGCGGTCGGGGGGCATGCTTATGGCTGGGTTTATCCCGGCCCGATGGGCTCGGTTTTGACCCCGTCATTGATTGGGGTGGACGAAGCCGGTCATCTTCCCAACGCCTCGACTTTCTGTGGTAAATGCGAAGAAGTCTGTCCGATGCGTATTCCATTGCCAAAAATGATGCGGCATTGGCGCGAACGCGAATTTGAAAAACATCTTAGCCCGGCTTCAATGCGGTTTGGCATCAAAGCCTGGGCGTTTTTGGCATCAAGGCCAAGGCTTTATCGCACCGCGACCGGGCTTGCCGCCAAGGTCATGAATAAGATGGCTGGCGGCAGAGGTCGTTTGGCCAAATTGCCGCTGGCCGGGGGCTGGACCCAGATCCGCGATCTTCCGGCACCACAGGGTCAGAACGGCAAGACATTCAAGGAACTCTGGGCTGAAAAACAGGCCCAAAAAGCGCGAGGATCAAAATGAGCAATTCTGCAAAGGTTTCCTCCCGCGATGCGATTTTGGGTCGTATCCGTCAAAGCCTTGGCCGCGAAGCCGGTCAGTATGATGCGCCAAAGGATGTGCTTGATCGTCTTTCGGTCCCAAAATCAAATGCGGTTGTTCCGGCCCGCGCCCAGATTTCCCATGATCAGCAGGTCGCTTTGTTTGAACAAATGGCGATTGACGTTAATGCAACCGTGGTTCACACGGCCGGTGCCGAAGATATTCCGCGCGAAGTTGCCCGGTTCTTGGCCGAACATAATCTTCCGGCTCGGGTGAAAACATCCCCCGATGTTAATATTTCCGGCCTGCCTTGGTCAGAAACCGCGCTTGAAGTCACCGCCGGTGTCGCTGGTCCTGAAGATGCAGTTTCTGTGACCTCTAGCTTTGGCGGGGTTGCCGAAACTGGCAGCTTGATGCTGCGAAGCGGGGCGCAAACGCCTTATACGCTGAATATGCTGCCCGATACCCATATCGCGGTGGTCAAAGCCAGCGAGATCGTTGGCACCTATGAAGAAATATGGGCGCGGCTTCGCACCGAAGACGGGCAGGGTCATATGCCGCGAACCTTCCTTTGGGTGACTGGCCCGTCGCGGACTGGGGATATCGAACAGACGATACAGCTTGGGGCGCATGGGCCGCGTCGTTTGCATATCGTCATTGTCGATGATCAAGCCATCTGATTGGCTTGTGGTGGAATTCTGTGTGTTCTGTAACGCCTGTTTGAATTAAAAATGTTCAAACAGGCGTGGTATCAATACGCGAAAGGCTTTATGCCTTTGCAAAATGATAACCGGTCTGGGCTATGCTGTGATGCAGATCCTTATGGCCTTGGCCAATTTTGTCGCAGAAAACATCGCATTTTCCACAAGACCTGATGACGCATAAAAAAACACATAAACGCCATCGCACTGTAAGCGATCAGGAAAAGGCCCTGTGGGAGGTCTTTACCCGCGATGTGAAACCCCTGCGCGCCAAAAAACCGCGTCCTGATGATGTGGGCGGCTTTTCCCCGGATGAAGGGGGTTCCAAAAGTGATACAGCCATATCGCTGCCCGATAACCTGCCGGGCAAAATTGCCAAGGCCGAGGAAAACCGCGTTGCGCGCAACCTGCCATCTGCGCGCCATGCGGATCGTGGGCCACAGGTTAAAAACCGCGCCTTGGCGGATCTTGAACCGGGTGTGACCGACGGGATCGATAAATCAACTGCCAAAAAATTCCAAAAAGGCCAGATGTCGATTGATGGCCGGATTGATTTGCACGGCATGACCCAGGATGTTGCTCATCACGCCTTGAATGCCTTTATCGAAGATAGCTGGCGGGCCGGAAAACGCTGTGTGTTGGTGATTACAGGCAAGGGATCGTGCGCTGATGAATACGGGCGTACGGGTTTGTTGCGCCAACGCACCCCGCAATGGTTAAGTGCGCCGCGTCTGCGGACCCGGATTTTATCGATCAGCGAAGCCCGCATTCAGCATGGCGGATCGGGTGCCTTTTATGTTCTGCTGAAACGGAGACGCGCGTGACACCCTTTGGCAATCGCATTCGGGAATTGCGGGCAAAGCATAATGTTACCCTGACCGATATGGCCAATGCGCTGCAACTTTCGCCAGCCTATTTGTCGGCCCTTGAGCATGGCCATCGCGGGCGCCCCAGTCCCGGATTGGTGCAGCAGATTTGTGGCTATTTCAATCTGGTCTGGGACGAGGTCGACGAAATCAAACGTCTGGCACAGCTATCGCACCCCAAGGTCACGGTCGATACCGCCGGTCTTGAACCCGAAGCAACCGAATTGGCCAATCTTTTGTCCGAACGGGTTGCCGGTCTAAGTGACGATCAATTGCAGCGGATGCTGGCAATTATTGCCGAAAAATCCCGCTAACCGGTATTTTTGCGGTATTTGGTTTAATTTTGCAGTGCAGGACCTTGTCTTTTGCACTGCCGAACCAACATCAGATTCAATCAAAAAATCCAAAAATATTTTTTCCCAAAACATGATTGATTGACCGGGTCTTGATTGATGCGGGGTCAAAGGATTGTGATGTTCCACGGGGTGGGATAATCATCTGGCAAATTTCGTTATCATGGTTCGGGGACCGCGATGTTTGCTTTTCTTCATAATATTCGTATCGGGTCAAAAATGGCCCTGTCGCTGGTGCCGCTTGTTATCGGGTTGGTGGTTTTGTCGCTGGTGATTGTCAGTGGCCGTTATCAGCAGATGACGGAACTGGGTAAAATTCGTGGCCTGACCGAGGTGGCTGGTTCTATCGGCGCGACAGTCCATGAACTGCAAAAGGAACGTGGGGCATCCGCGGGCTTTATCGGATCCGGAGGAACGCAATTTGGCAGTCAGCTTGTTGCCCAGCGCAAGCTTTCTGATCAAAAGATTACCGCCCTTGGTGATGAGATCTCAAAAATTGATTACAGCCTTTATGATCCGAAGCTGAAAACGGATATTGCTGCCTTTTCATCGCTTTTGGCGCAGATATCTGAGTTGCGCACCAATGTGGATGGCATAAAGATCGTGTTGGGTGAAACGGTGGGATATTATTCCAACGTTATTTCCAGAATGCTATCTGTCGTTAATTTGATGGGCGGTCTTAGCGAAGATGCTGATATTTTACGGGTAATCGCATCCTATAATAATTTCATGCAAGCCAAGGAACGTGCCGGGCTTGAACGTGCGACAGGTGCGGGCGGATTTGGGATGGGTAAATTTGATCCGCCGCTTTATCGTCGTTTTGTTGAACTGATTACGATGCAAACGACTTATCTTGCGGTGTTTTCCGAATTTTCCAACCCGGAAACCCGCCAGTTTTATACCAAAACCGTTACCACATCTGCAATCCGGGCGGTTGATGCCATGCGTGAAGTGGCATTTGATTTTCCGGTATCTGGTACCACCGGGGATATTCGTGCGGAAGATTGGTTTGCGACGATTACGACTAAAATCAATCAGTTTAAAACGGTCGAGGATTATATTGCTGCGGAACTGGTTCATCAGGCCGATAGCAAATATAATAATGCCAGCTTGGTCTTTTATGCCACGCTGGGCGGGTTGATCGTCATCGTTCTGATTGCCAGTGCGTTTGTTTTGGTTGTGACTCGCAGTATCACGATCCCGATCAATGGTTTGACCCTGAGCATGACACATCTGGCTGATGGCAATGCCGATCTTGAAATTGTCGGTATGGACCGGGGTGATGAAATGGGTGAAATGTCGCGTGCGGTTGAAGTGTTTCGTGCCAATTTGGTGCAAAATCGCGAAATGAGCGCTCAGCGCGAAGCGGATCGCGTGGCCCGCGAAGCCCATGCTAATCGTATTGAACAGCTTGCTTCTGATTTTCGCGGCAATGTTGATGGGTTGCTGTCTGCTGTGGGGGATGCAACAGATAATCTGCGCAATACATCAACTGAAATGACCAATATCGTTGGCAGTACACGTCAACAGGCGGCAAGTGTTGCTTCCAGCGCCGAGGAAGCATCAGGTAATGTTGCGGCTGTTTCTGCTGCAACCGAAGAATTGGCCAATTCAATTCTTGAAATTTCACGCCAGATTGCGTCGGCATCGACCATTACATCCGATGCTGCTCAAGAAGCACGAAATGCCGATGGCATTGCTGAAAACCTTAAAGACGGGGCTACCAGGATTGGGGAAGTTATCGGTTTGATCGGTGATATTGCCAAACAGACAAACTTGCTTGCGCTTAATGCTACAATTGAGGCCGCCCGGGCGGGGGAAGCTGGCAAAGGATTTGCCGTGGTTGCCAATGAGGTCAAGAATCTTGCCACTCAAACCTCACGCGCAACGAATGAAATCACCGATCAGATTAGCGGCCTGCAAAATGCGACCGAACAGGCTGTGACGATCTTAAACCGCATTGGCAAACGGATTGAAGATATTGACGAAACATCTTCGTCATTGTCGGCTGCGGTGACAGAACAGCAGGCGGCAACATCGGAAATCGCCAGCAATGTTGAACGTGCATCTGTTGGCACATCCGAGGTGTCGCAAAATATCGCCGGGGTTAGTGATGCCACGGATCGGACCGGGCAGGCTGCGGACAAGGTTATGGTGGCATGTGAAAGCGTAACCGATGTGGCGGCCAATTTACGCCGCGAGGTTGAAGAATTTCTTGCATCGGTTCAGGCCCGATAGGGGGCTTTTATCATTGGTTTTGCAGGCTTTTGAAAACTGCCATTACAGGGGGGCATGGCAGTTTTGCAACAGGTGCAGGACTTATTACCCCCTATGGTGCGAAACACGGTTTGACTATTGGTTCAATCGGGGTTATCAATCTGTGGTGTTTCGATCCTGAAACATGAAATATCCTTGCCTGCTTCGCAACTATAAGGTTCTGCTCGGTCCGCAATCACACTGATCTGCCTGACCGTCAACCGCACTCCTTCTCGATATTTCCTCCTTTCAATTATCGCCCTTCCCGGCAATCACAGATCATCAAACGCACATATGCATCTCCAGGAACTCAAAAAGAAATCCCCGACCGAGCTGCTTGCTCTGTCCGAGGAACTCGAAATCGAAAATGCCAGCACACTCCGTAAACAGGAGTTGATGTTTACCATTCTCAAACAGTTGGCCGAGAACGACCACGCCATTTTTGGCCAGGGTGTTCTTGAAGTACTGTCGGATGGTTTCGGCTTTTTGCGTAGTCCCGAGGCAAATTATCTTGCCGGTCCGGACGATATCTATGTCTCGCCAAGCCAGGTGCGCCGCTTTGGTCTGCGCACGGGCGATACGGTTGAAGGCCAGATACGGTCGCCAAAAGAAGGCGAACGTTATTTCGCGCTACTCAAGGTCGACAAAGTCAACTTTGACGATCCGGACAAAGTCCGTCATCGCATCAATTTCGATAACCTGACCCCGCTTTACCCGGACGAGCCGCTTAAGATGGAGCGTCACGTTGATCAGGACGGCAACAGGGACACCACCAATCGGGTGATTGAACTTGTTGCCCCGCTTGGTAAAGGTCAGCGTGCTCTGATCGTCGCACCGCCGCGCACCGGTAAAACCGTGATGCTGCAAAACATTGCGCATGCGATCGAAGAAAACCATCCCGAAGCCTATCTGATTGTTCTTCTGATTGATGAACGTCCGGAAGAGGTGACTGATATGGACCGCTCGGTAAAGGGCGAGGTCATCAGTTCGACCTTCGACGAACCGGCACAGCGTCACGTTCAGGTCACTGAAATGGTTCTGGAAAAGGCTAAACGTCTGGTCGAGCACAAGCATGACGTTGTCATCCTGCTTGATTCCATTACCCGTCTGGCACGTGCCTATAACACCGTCGTGCCAAGCTCCGGCAAGGTTCTGACCGGTGGTGTTGATGCCAATGCGCTGCAGCGTCCGAAACGGTTCTTTGGTGCGGCACGTAACATCGAAGAAGGCGGCTCGCTGACCATTATCGCAACCGCCCTGATCGATACCGGTTCGCGCATGGACGAGGTCATCTTTGAAGAATTCAAAGGGACCGGTAACTCCGAGCTTATTCTGGATCGCAAACTGTCTGACAAGCGTATCTTCCCGGCGATTGATATCCTTAAATCGGGGACACGTAAGGAAGAATTGCTGGTCGAGAAGGCCGTGCTGTCCAAAATGTGGCTTTTGCGCCGTATTCTCAACCCGATGGGTCCGCAGGATGCGATGGAATTCTTGCTTGGCAAGCTCAAGTCCACCAAAAGCAACGACGATTTCTTCGATTCAATGAATGGCTGATTACGCTATTTACGGACGAATTAAATAAAAAACGGGGCCTGATTTTGGCCCCGTTTTTTTATGTCTTGTTTTCGGATCCGTTTAATAAGCGCCGGCTGAATAGGTCAGCTCGTAGCTATGGCTGTAAATCTCAAACACATTGCCGAACGGGTCTTCGACATAGACCATGCGATAGGGCTTTTCGCCGGGATAATAATGGCGGATCGGCATGCGTTGTTTGCCGCCCTGGGCGATGATTTTTTCCACCAGCCCTTCAACATCCGGGTCCTGAACACAGAAATGAAACGTTCCGGTTTTCCAGTATTCCAGATTGTTGTCGCGCGGTTCATTATTGGGAAATTCAAACAGTTCGACGCCAACCCGATCCCCGGTTGATAGATGGGCGATGCGAAAGGATCCCCAATTTTTCCCGAAAACATCGGTGCACATTTGGCCGATATGGCTGTCATCTTCGGTAATGCGGGTGGCGGTCATAATCACGTACCAGCCCAGTACCTCGGAATAAAATTTGATCGCTGCATCCAGATCCGGCACCGAAATGCCAATATGGGAAAAGGTCCGCGGGTAGGGGGTTGGATTAGGATTGTGATTGCTCATGGTGATGTCTCCGGCGTTGAAATTGCGTATGGCGACATCATCGCAAAGCTATGTCATAAGTAAAATAACGCTGAACTTATGATATTGATAAGATATGGTTATACTAAATCCGGTTTGGTTATGCAGTTTCAGGGCGGTTGTCGATCACGGTTCTTTCACCCGGGCGGCAGACGCGCTTGATCTGACACAGGCGGCTGTCAGTCAGCATATTCGACATATCGAAGATTTCACCGGTGAAGATATTTTTCTGCGACGCGGGCGAAAAATCGACCTGACCCCGGCGGGCAAGACCGTTCTTGTCTATGCCGATGATGTTGATACTGCTGCCCGGCGTCTTGATGCGCGGCTTGAACAGGATGGCCCGCTTTGCGGTGATTTGCGGATTGCCACACCGGGCAGTTCCGGTTTGCGGATTTATAATGGTTTGCTTGACCTGCAACAGGCACAGCCGGATATCAAAATTCACCATCGTTTTGCCCCGACCGAAGATATCATTAAATCAATCATCGAAGACCGTGCCGAACTTGGGGTGATAACCCGTTTGCCCGATGATCCGCGGTTAACCGCCCTAAAACTGGCGACCGAACCGATTGAACTGGTGGTGCCTGCCAACGTCGATATTGGGGATTTTGATGATCTTCTTGCGCTTGGCTTTATTGATCATCCGGATGGTCGGGCGATGGCGACTCGCCTGTTGGGGCAGCGTTTTCGCGCATTTTCGGGCATGCGTAGCGTTGCCTGTCATGGTTTTTCCAATCAGATTACCCTGATCCTTGAACCGGTTGCACGCGGATTGGGTTTTACCGTCTTGCCGCGTTTTGCCTGTCAGGCGTTTCATAAACGCGATCAGATTAAAACCGTGGCATTTAGCGAACCGGTTCTTGATAGTCTTTACATGATCCATCGGTCTGAATGGCCGATATCCCCCTTGGCAAAATACATCACCGGCGAAATCCGACGGATGCTGAACGAAGGATAGGTTTTTGGCCCAAAGACTGGTGATAAATGTTTCCCGTGAAACATTCCGTCGAACAATTGGTTTTGAAACAGGACTTGAAGTCGGTCCCAAGCCATGGGACCTTGATGGGATCGTTCACCACTGATCAAAGGCTGATGCAGCTTTTATTGAAATCTGTTGATTTTGCTGCTCGCGCACACCGCGATCAGCGCCGCAAGGGCCCGGCCAATGAGCCCTATATCAATCACCCGGTCGAGGTTTCCCGACTGATCGTTGAATGCGAACCTGATACGGCGGAACACGTGCTTTGTGCGGCTGTTCTGCATGATGTGATCGAGGATTGCGGCGCAACGCGTGATGAAATTGCCATCTGTTTTAACGATATCGTCGCCGATATCGTGCTTGAGGTCAGCGACGACAAGGCCCTGCCACGCGATGACCGCAAGGCCCGTCAGATCGAAACCGCCCCGCATCTTAGCAATGATGCCAAACTGGTTCGTCTGGCCGATAAAATCGCCAATGTCGGCGCGATGTTGACCGATACACCGATTGGCTGGGACCGCGATCAGATTTTGGCCTATGTCGATTGGGCGGAAGCCGTGATTGCGCCCTGTCGCATCGTTAGTCTCCGCCTGTCAGACCGCTTTGATGCCATTTCGCGGGATGTGCGTGTTTGGCATACGGAAAAAGAAGAGGCAGGGGTTTAATCCTGCCTCTGTTCTGTATTTTGCTACGGAACCACATGATTTAATTACGGTTTCAGAATCACCGACCCGGTGGTTTTACGGCCTTCAAGGTCATCATGGGCCTGTTTGGCATCTGAAAGCGCATAAGTTGCGGCGATATCGATTTTTACCGCACCGGATTTCAGCACATCAAACAGCTCGTTCGCGGTTGCCAGCAATTCTTCGCGGGTTGCGGTATACTGAAAAACGCTGGGCCGGGTCAGGAAATAAGCGCCGGGTGCCAGTGCCTTAAGCGGAACGGGTGGAACTGCCCCCGATGACTGGCCGAAACTGACCATCATGCCAAGGCGTTTCAGGCAATTGAGCGAGTCATCAAAGGTGTCTTTACCCACCGAGTCGTAAACAACGTCAACGCCCTGACCATTGGTGATTTCCATGACGCGCTTGGAAACGGTTTCGTCGCGGTACAGGATCGGGTAATCGCATCCCTTGGATTTGGCGATTTCGGCCTTGTCCGCTGATCCGACGGTGCCGATCACGGTCGCACCCAAGTGCTTGGCCCATTGGCAGACAATCTGGCCAACACCGCCTGCGGCAGCGTGGATCAGAATGGTATCACCGGCTTTGACGTGGTACGTCCGGCGCAAAAGATACTGTGCGGTCATGCCTTGCAACATGGCCGCTGCGGCCAGATCAAAACTGATCCCGTCGGGGATTTTAACCAATCCCTTGGCCGGCATCACCCGCGCCTCGGCATAGGCGCCAAGGGGCTGTGCGGCATAGGCCACCCGATCGCCCACAGCCAGATCGGTCACATCGTTCCCAACCGCTTCGATGACGCCAGAACCTTCAAGTCCAAGGCCCGATGGCAGGGACGGGGCCGGATAAACCCCGGACCGGAAATAGATATCGATATAATTAAGGCCAATGGCTTCGTGACGCAGGCGAACTTCACCGGCACCCGGTGCGCCAACGTCAACATCTTCAAAACGCAGCACATCGCTGCCGCCGGTTTCGTAAAAACGAACTGCTTTGGTCATGACTGACCTCCCATGAATGCGCCGTTTTCGGCGCTTGTCTGATCAATAGACCAAGTCTATGTCAGAAAACAATAATAGGCCACGTCAGAGCATCCGGATCAGCCGCTTGTACGCGTGCTGATACAGGGTATTTCGCCTGATGGAATGCCAGGCAATAGGTCTAGAACAAATCGCCCTGATCGTTGGGGATCACCAGATCGACGCCTTCGATTTTCAAAAGCGCGCGTTTGGTTTCAAGCCCGCCATCGCCGGAATAACCGCCCGGTTTGCCGCCTGCGGCCAGAACCCGGTGGCACGGGATGATGATCGGAATTGGATTAAGCCCGCAGGCGGTGCCAACGGCCTGAAAGGCGCTTGGCGTTCCGGCTGCAATCGCCATATCCTTATAGGTCGCGGTTTTGCCCAGCGGGATTTTGCACATCGCGTCCCAGACGGCTTTGTGGAAATCGGTGCCGTCGGGGGCCAGTGGCAGGTCAAACGTAGTCAATTGGCCGCTGAAATAGGCATTAAGCTGTGCCTTGGCCTCGTTCAAAATCGCACTTGGTTCCATATCTTCGACAAAGCCCCAGTCCAGCGCGACAATCTGATCATCGAACTCGAAAATGGTCACGGGACCGACCGGGGTATTTATCGAAATCTGGGGCATTCCGTAAAATCCTGTGCGTGAATAAGCCAAGCCCTGAAAGCAGGGCTATTTGATAGGGCAGGCCAAGAATGTTTCACATGAAACATTTTGGAGTCATTGTCCAGTGATCCGCGTCCAGTGCGTCTTGTGATCCGTGATAGGTCTCAGGCACAAACACCACCGGCGACCATTGGCCACTATCGGCCTACCACCAGTATTTATGCCTGAGACTTATGACGTCTTATGCCGTTTTGGTCGGTAAATCGGCCAGCAATTGGCCAAGGTCCTTGGCATTGGTGACCGGGGTCGAACAGACTGGCCCCTGACAGACATAGGCCGTTACCTTGCCATTGATCGCGGTTTTACTCTTGGCCGGGTGCAGATCGGGCAGGGTGGCGGTATCTGACAGGATGGTAATCGCCCGGTTGGGCAGACAGGCGGCAAAGATCGCACGGCGCATTTCCATGAAATCCTGGCTGCGTTCGTTTGAGATCAGCACGATTTGCAGCGGATTTTGCAGCATTTCCGCCGCCAAAAGCAGGCCGGGCATATTGGGGAATTGTTCGGTCAGACGCCCGGCAAAGGCGGCAATCGTGGTTTCGGCGCGATCGCGGTATTTGGTTTCCCCGGTCAGGGCATAAAGCCGCGCCAGATTTTGCGCCATGATCGAATTTCCGGCCGGAACCGCATTATCCATATGCGGTTTTTGGCGAATGACCAAATCGGTGGCATCCGATGCCGATTGGAAATAACCCCCCTTGGCATCGACAAACAAATCTTCGACCTTTTCGCACCAATCGATGGCTTCGCGCAGATAAGCATCCTCGCCAAAGCATTCATAAAGCCGAAGGGCGGCCCGGATCATATGGGCGTAGTCTTCAAGCATCCCGGCATGTTGTGCCTTGCCATCGCGATAACTGTGCAGAAAGCGACCATCCTGCATCAGGCTGCTAATTACGAAATTATAGGCAAGCTTGGCGTAATCCAGCCAGTCGGCGCGTTTAAACACCATGGCGGCTTCGGCCATTGCCGCAATCGTCATCGCGTTCCAATCGGTCAGGGCCTTGTCATCCCAACCCGGCCAGATGCGTTTGTTGCGCACTTCCAAAAGTTTGTCCCGCATTCCGGCCAATTTCTTTTCGGTTGCCGGATTGGCAAGGCCAAGCCCCGATTGGGTGCGGTTCAGGATGTTTTTATCTTCCCAATTCCCGGCTGCGCTGACGTCATAGAATTGTTTGAACAGTGTGGCATCGGACCCAAGAATTTCGTCAATCTCGGCCTCATCCCAGACATAGAACTTGCCTTCGACGCCTTCGCTGTCGGCATCCAGACTGGCGGCAAAGGCCCCGCCGGGAATGCGCATGTCGCGCAGAATCCAATCGATGGTTTCGGCAATCCGGGTTTCATACAGCGGGTTTTTGCCGCCATCGCCATTATCGCGCCAGACATCGCACATCAGATCGATCAGTTGGGCGTTGTCATAAAGCATCTTTTCGAAATGCGGCACCAGCCATTGATCATCCACCGCATAGCGGGCAAACCCGCCGCCAACATGATCATAAATTCCGCCTTGGCACATGCGATCAAGGCTGTGACGGGTAATGCGTTTAAGGTCCGCATCGCCGGTGCGGGTGCCTGTGCGCCACAAAAGTGCCAGCAGGCTGGGCTGCGGGAATTTGGGCGCGCCATTGGTGCCGCCATTTTCGCCGTCCATGATCTGCAAACAGCCATGGCCGCATTGATCAATCGTCGCAAGCGACGGCATTGATCCGGTTGCACCACTGTTCATTTTGATCAAGGCCTGCCCGATCTGGGCGACGTTATGGCGGATGTTATCTTGTTGATTGGTGTAAATTTCCGATACCGATTTCAGGACATCGCCAAATCCCGGCCGCCCATAGCGGGCTTCCTTGGGGAAATAGGTGCCGCCCCAAAACGGTTCTCCGTCCGGGGTCAGGAACATGGTCAACGGCCATCCGCCTTGCTGCCCCAGCAAGGCCAGCGCATTTTGATAGACGCTGTCAAGATCAGGCCGTTCTTCGCGGTCCAGCTTGATATTGATGAACATCTCGTTCATCAGGGCGGCAATGCCGTCATCCTCAAAGCTTTCATGGGCCATCACATGGCACCAGTGACACGCGGCATAGCCGACCGATAGCAGAACCGGCTTGTTGGCGGCCTTGGCGGCGGCAAGGATTTCGGGGCTCCAGGGCTGCCAATGCACAGGGTTGTCGTGATGTTGTAAAAGATAGGGGCTGGTTTCCGACCCGAGATTGTTCTGCGCGAGATCCATGTCTGTCCTGTACCCGTCTAAGATTGTGTTGTGGTCGCGGGCTTTATCGGGTTTCGGGAAAAGGCGGCGTGCCGATTGGTTTGCTTATATTGATGTAAGGGCTGGTTCATGAAATTGAAAGTCGATGAATTTAGTTTGTTTGTAAGCTTTTAACCGATTGCGATTACAGCAATATTAATAGGATCTGACCGTAATAGGACGATAATGTTTGAGAAAAGCATGATCAGGCGGTCATAATGGTCACAATAAAAACCAGAATATAAAACCAAGGAGATCAGGGCGATGAAAGTTTCCGTTGATATCGATTGCACCCCCGAAGAACTGCGCACCTTTTTTGGCCTTCCCGATGTCCAGCCAATGCAGCAGGCCTTGATGAAAGAAGTCGAGGAGCGCATGAAAGCCAATCTTGGCGCGATGGACCCTGAAACCATGATCAATACCTGGCTGCCACAAGGGATGCAGAATTGGGAACAGGTGCAAAAAGCATTCTGGAACCAGTTCAATGCATCGGGCAATGCTGCCGGTAAGAAGGACTGACCCGCTTGACGACCGATACACATTACTATCAGGCGCATGTTTTCGTCTGTCAGAACGAACGTCCCGCAGGGCACGAGCGCGGATGCTGTAATTCCAAGGGCGCGACCAAGCTGCGCAATTATATGAAAATTCGCGCCAAGGAACTCGGCTTGCCGATGACGCGCATCAATACCGCCGGATGCCTTGATCGCTGCGAATTGGGCCCGGTGATGGTGATCTATCCCGAAGGCACCTGGTATCGTTACGAGACGATGGATGACGTTGACGCCATCCTCAACGATCATCTGATCGGCGGGCAGGTGGTCGAACGGTTGCGGCTTTCCCCGGATCAATAAGCGTCTGACCTGCTGCAATTTCCGCAGGGACAGGCAAGGCACGTCTTGCCAACAACTTCTGTCACCTCTCCAACCTGTCACTCCCGCGAATGTGGGAGTCTATGCTGCTGCGGGGGCGATATCATCTGTTTATGGCTCGGCCTATCTGAATGTTCTGCGCCTGCAGGGCTGGGGCGACTGCGCCATTGGCAAGGGTGTAGAAGAGATCGGACGAACTGGACGGGGATGATGGCCTCAAATATTTTTCCGGATCTGTTGGGCGCTTTCAGATCGCTGCCCTGCGGCCTTGTTCATGTTGCGCCGGGCTTCTTTCACGGTTTTAAAGCCCTGTTGGTAATTTCAGCTATATGTTGACCTTGGCGGTGGGCTGAACGATATGGACAGCCAGAGAGTTTTATAAAGCCGGACGGGCGAGATATTTGGTCTGTCGGGTTCTTCGGATGGCAGGGCGAATGACGATTAACGCAACCCCAAATACGATCTTGAACGTGAATACAGACACGATTTTCGCCCTTTCCAGCGGCGCCGGGCGGGCCGGGGTGGCGGTGATCCGGTTATCGGGTCCGATGGCCGGGGCAACGCTATGTGCGCTTTTGGGACGTGATACCTTGCCCAAGGCGCGTCATGCGGTCTATGCCCCGATCCGTGATCCGAAAACGGATGAACGGCTTGACGATGCGGTGGCGATTTATTTTGCGGGTCCGGCCAGTTTCACCGGCGAGGATGTGGTCGAGCTGCATGTTCATGGCGGGCGGGCGGTGATTGACGGCGTTTTGGAATGCCTGGCTGCCCAGCCGGGCCTGCGCATTGCCGAACCGGGGGAATATACACGGCGGGCGTTTGAAAATGGCAAGATGGATTTGACCGCTGCCGAAGGTATTGCTGATCTGATTGATTGTGAAACCGCTGCCCAGCGCCGACAGGCCGTGCGCCAGATGGCGGGCGAGTTGGGGGCGTTATATGAAGACTGGCGCGCCCGGTTGATGAAGGCGCTGGCTTATATCGAAGCTGATATTGATTTCCCCGACGAAGATTTGCCTGGTGGCATTGTGCCGGTGGTGCGCGGTGATTTGGCGTCGGTTTATAGCGAAATGGGTAGACATCTGGCTGATAATCGTCGGGGTGAACGGCTGCGCGAAGGCTTTCAGATTGTTATTTTGGGAGCACCCAATGCCGGTAAATCCAGCTTGCTTAACAGGCTGGCGCAGCGCGATGCGGCGATTGTTTCCGAAATTGCCGGGACCACACGCGATATGATCGAGGTCCATCTTGATCTTGGCGGGTTCCCGGTCACCATGGTCGATACCGCCGGGCTTCGCGAAAGCCGCGATGTGATCGAAAGCGAAGGTGTGCGGCGGGCAACTGCGCGCGCCGAAGATGCCGACCTGCGCCTTGTGGTCGTGGATCGCAACGACTGGCCCGATATCGATGCCGAGGCCGCGCGCCTGATTGATGGAAATACGATCCTTTTGGTTAATAAGGTTGATGGTGCGGATGGAACGGGCAGCCTGCGCGACGACGTACCAACCCTTTGGTCGGGCACATCGGCGGTGGGAATGGCGCTAGAGCTTCCCGTTCTGCCCATATCGGCCATGACCGGGCAGGGGGTGGAAAGCCTCTTGCAACTGCTGGAGACTCGCGTAAAAGAAGGGCTCGATTTTGCGGGGCCAGTCCCCCTGACACGTCTGCGGCACCGCAAGGCACTTGAAGGTGCCAGTGATCATCTTGATCGCGGATTGCAGACCGATATTGCTGAACTGGCCGCCGAGGATGTTCGTCTGGCTGTGCGTGAAATCGGCAAGATCACCGGACGCGTCGATGTTGAAGATCTGCTTGATATTATCTTTGGCGACTTCTGTATCGGCAAATAAGATTATCAGAAATTGTTTCACGTGAAACATTGGCCCTGTCGATGATCATGTGATTGTGAATTAAGACCCAGCAAAGACGCGCGCTTTCTGACCTCATTTGATGTCACGAATTTCGCGCGAATGAGGAATTCGATGTCGGAAAACCGTTTTGATGTGATTGTTGTTGGTGGTGGTCATGCCGGGTGCGAGGCCGCTGCGGCTGCCGCACGCATGGGGGCCAAAACTGCGCTGGTCACACATCGTGCTGATCGTATCGGTGAAATGTCGTGCAATCCGGCGATTGGCGGTTTGGGCAAGGGCCATATGGTCCGCGAGGTTGATGCGCTTGATGGCGTGATGGGCCGTGCGATTGACCGGGCCGGCATTCAGTTCCGCATGTTGAACCGGTCCAAGGGCCCGGCGGTGCGTGGCCCGCGTGCGCAGGCAGATCGCAAGCTGTATCGGAATGCGGTGCAGGATATTCTGGCCAATCAGGAAAACCTGACGGTGATCGAAGGCGCGGTTCATGACCTTAAGATTACCGATGGGACTGCGCGTGTTACCGGTGTGATTACCGAAGACGGGCGGGAATATGATGCCGGTGCGGTGGTTCTGACGACGGGGACATTCCTGCGTGGGCTTATTCACATTGGCGAAAAAACCACCCCGGCGGGTCGCATCGGTGATGCCCCGGCGATGGGGCTTTCGGAAACGCTGGAAAAATTCGGGTTCCGTTTGGGCCGTCTTAAAACCGGGACTCCGGCGCGCCTTGATGGTCGGACGATTGATTGGGCCAGTTTACAGGAACAGCCCGGCGATACCCCGCCAGAGCCATTTTCGTTCCTTAGTTCCGAAATCACCGTACCGCAAATCCCGTGTCATATGACCTGGACGACCGAAGCGACGCATGAAATCATTCGGGCAAACCTGCATCGTGCGCCGATGTATAGCGGCCAGATCAACAGCAGCGGCCCGCGGTATTGCCCGTCCATCGAAGACAAAGTCGTCCGCTTTGCCGAGAAAAATCAGCACCAGATTTTCCTTGAACCCGAAGGGCTGGATGACCCGACGATCTATCCAAACGGCATTTCAACATCGCTTCCCGAAGATGTTCAGTTGGCCTTGCTGGCGACCATTCCCGGGCTTGAAAAGGTCGAGATTTTTCGCCCTGGCTATGCAGTGGAGTACGATTTTGTCGATCCGCGCGAACTACGCCATACGCTTGAAACCAAGAAAGTCGGTGGGCTGTTCTTTGCCGGGCAGATCAATGGCACGACCGGCTACGAAGAAGCCGCCGGGCAGGGGCTTGTTGCCGGTGTCAATGCGGCACTGGTTGCGGGCAGCACAGCAGGCGCGGTTGATCGTGAGTTTATCCTGGATCGGGCCGATGCCTATATCGGGGTGATGATTGATGATTTGGTCACGCTAGGCACACGCGAACCCTATCGTATGTTTACCTCGCGGGCGGAATATCGCTTGATGCTGCGCGCCGATAATGCCGATCAACGTTTGACGGATCGCGGCCTTGATATTGGTTGTGTCGCATCGCCGCGCCAACAGGTTTGGGGTGATAAGAAGCTGGCCCTTAATGCGGCCAAGCGCGTGGTTTCCGAATTGGCTGAAACGCCAAACGGGCTGGCCAAGCATGGCATCAAGATCAATCAGGATGGTGTGCGTCGTTCGGCCTATGACCTGCTGGCATATCCTCATATTGATTTTGATATCCTGACTAATGTCTGGCCGCAACTGTCAGAGATTACACCGGCAATCCGTGAACAGGTATCGATTGATGCACAATACAAAGGCTATCTTGAACGCCAGTCGGCCGATGTTGCGGCCTTCCGCCGGGACGAAGAATTGCGCCTGCCACGTGATCTTGACTTTGATCGGGTCGGTAGCCTGTCGTCTGAAATCCGGATCAAGCTAAAAGAAATTCAGCCCGAGACCATCGGCGCTGCATCCCGTATTCCGGGCATCACCCCGGCGGCGGTAACGGCTTTGCTGGGCCATATCAAAAGCCACAAGCACAAGATACCGCGCAGCGCGTAAGGGCGACTTGGCCCTCGTTGATCCGCGATGATGCTGTTCGCCGATGATCCTAGACAGGGCTAATCAGAGATCACCAAAACAAAGGCAGCGTATAATAACCAGTGCGCTGCTTTTTTGTTCTTCCGGTTTTCTGCCGGGAGATGAGCTTGCCTTGCAAACCTATGTTGCTGCAAACATAACCAACCAATGTTTCACGTGAAACATTGAACAGCGATCCAATCATCGAAAATGTATTGATGATGATAGAGGTTGATGGTTCTGGATGCTTTAACTGATTGCATAAGAATGTCGATTCGCTTGGGCGGTATCAGCCTGCCGACATCCCTTTAGGTCATCGTGTGGCAGCCGGGGAATAAATCGATCCAGCGTTATCGTCATCGCGATCAAAAATGGGTTTCATAATGTTTCACGTGAAACATTGGCGTGATTTTTGTTGGAAATTATCGAGTTCGGCGCAGGAAAACGTGTTTGTTTTAGAAAACAACTCTGGTGCGATTCGTAAACGCGGATTATAACTCGAATATGCAATCCATTTCCGAACCCGTAAAAACATGGTTTGAGACCGATTTGAATGTTTCACGTGAAACATTGGACCGTCTCGGCCTTTATGCTGATCTTGTTGTCAAATGGCAACCGAGGATCAATATCGTTGGTGCCAGCACGGCTGATGACGTCTGGACTCGCCATTTGCAGGATTCCGCACAGCTTTGGCCGTATCTTAAAGACATTGCCAGCAGCGGAAAAATCGTTGATTTCGGTTCCGGGGCCGGGTTCCCTGGGATCGTATTGGCGGTGTTGGGCGCGAATGACGTTATCCTGATGGAATCAAACACCAAGAAAACCATATTTTTGACTGAAGCCGCACGGGTTTGTGGTGTTTTGGGCCAGACGGAAATTGCCCGCGAGCGCATTGAAGCTGGCGTTCCGCGCAATGCCGATGTGATTACCGCCCGTGCTTTTGCCCCATTGCCAAAGCTTTTGGAACTGGGCCAGCGCCATCTGAAACCGGGTGGGCATTATATATTGTTAAAGGGACGTGCCTTTGAAGATGAGCTGGCCGAAGCACGTGCGGCCGGTTGGACATTCACTGTAACCACCCATGCCAGTCTGGTTGACCCGGAAGGTGTGGTGATGATTTTGCAAGGAGTTGACCGGTGACCGATGTAATTGATTTGCCGCTTTCAGTACCTTCCGGGGCCGGGCATCGACCACGGATTATTGCCGTTGCCAATCAGAAGGGTGGGGTCGGCAAGACGACAACCACGATCAATCTGGCGACCGCATTGGCGGCCGTAAATCAGCGGGTTCTGATTGTTGATCTTGACCCGCAGGGCAATGCCAGCACCGGTTTGGGCCTGCGCCCGTCGGAACGCGAGATCAGTTCCTATGACGTGCTCATCAATGGCAACAGCCTTGAAGAAGCGCGCAAGGATACCGCCATTCCGCGTTTGACCATTGTGCCATCAGGCATGGATTTGACCGGTGCCGAGATCGAGCTGGTCGATTTTGAACGGCGTGAGATGCAGCTTAAAGAATCTTTGGGCCGATTGCCGCAGGATGTCGATTACGTTCTGATCGATTGCCCGCCATCGTTGGGCCTTTTGACGCTGAATGCACTGGTGGCCAGTGATGCAGTTTTGGTGCCGTTGCAATGCGAGTTCTTTGCCCTTGAAGGTATCAGCCATTTGGTCCGCACGATTAAACGGGTGAAAAAGGCCTTTAATCCGGCCTTGGAAATTCAGGGCATCGTTTTAACGATGTATGACAAGCGTAATAACCTGTCGGCCCAGGTGGCCAATGATGTGCGCGATTATTTCGGTGATGTTGTGTACCGCACCGTAATCCCGCGCAATGTGCGCGTATCCGAGGCGCCAAGCCATGGCACGCCGGTGCTGGTCTATGACATGAAATGTCCGGGATCACGGGCCTACCTTAACCTGGCAAGTGAAGTCCTGAAACGCGAAGGGGTGAAAGCATGAGTGACGTAAAGAAACGCGGTTTGGGACGGGGACTTTCGGCTTTGCTGGGCGAAGAAGATGAGGATGTTGGCGTTGCAGTTGCCGGTGGCAGCGAGGCGGTTGCGCATCCCGGGCCGGGCGGCACGACATTGCTGATTGCGATTAGCGATCTTAAGCCATCGCCATTTCAGCCGCGCGTCAATTTTGATGACGAGGCGATTGATGATTTGGCGGCGTCGATCCGTGAAAAGGGCATTATTCAGCCGATTTTGGTGCGGGCGTCTTCGACCGGTGAAACCACCTATGAAATTATCGCCGGTGAACGACGCTGGCGTGCGGCACAGCGGGCCCAGTTGCACGAAGTCCCGGTTTTGGTGCGCGATTTCGATGATCGGGAAACCGCCGAGATTGCCCTGATTGAAAACCTGCAACGTCAGGACCTTTCACCGCTTGAGGAATCTGAGGGCTATAACCGTTTAATGGCGGATTTCGCCCATACGCAGGAGGCCTTGGCACAGGCATTGGGCAAAAGCCGCAGCCATATTGCCAATAGCCTGCGGTTGTTGTCGTTGCCATCGCCGATCAAACAAATGTTATCAGACAGGGTTATCAGTGCCGGTCATGCGCGTGCATTGCTGGGGGCCGATAATGCGGTCGAGCTGGCGACCCAGATTGTCAAAAAGGGTTTGAATGTTCGTCAGACCGAAAAACTGGTAAAAACCGACGGCGGCAAAGAAGCCCGCCCAAAGAAAGCATCTTCGGGGCGCTCGATTGAAAAAGACCCAGATACAGTGGCTTTGGAACGTGACCTTAGCAATATGTTGGGGTTGGCGGTTGATATCGACTTTGACGGGGCGGGTGGCAAGATTGCTATTCGCTATGAAACGCTGGAGCAGCTTGATGACATTCTTAAACGTCTGAGCCAGGGCGGTTTGGGCGAAACGGTTGCTGCATCGGACGACGATGACCTGTTGATGTCACAGGGGCGCGGTGATGCCGGGGACGGCAGCAACGAATTCGACTCGATGTTTATGGATGACGGTGAAACGGATCCGAATTTCTTGAACGAGGATGAGGATCCGTTGACGGACGAGCTTGAATCGATTGCCGATGCGACAGCGACGGAAATTGATTTTGAACCCAGCGACTCGGCTGAAATTGATGACTTGGAAATCGGCGAGCCAGAAGGCGACGAGCCGATCGAGCATGAAGAAATCGGTGACGACGTGCTTGAGGAGGTCGCCGAAAGCACCGGAAAAAAAGCCCAAGGGTAAGATCAGCATGAAAGATCTGGATCGCGATAAGATCAATCAGCTGGAAAAGCTTAAGAAAAAAGAGGCTCTAGAGCGTGCCGTTGCCGAGGGTCGTAATGTTGAGGTGAAGCAGATTCTTTAACCCATCAGCGCATTGAAAACAGATAGATCGTCAAGACGATAAAGGGCAGCTTTAAATAGGCTGCCCTTTTGGTTTTGGCATGGCCTGTGTTTTGGTAGCTGGTTGCCAGGATATTCGCGCCAATTTGAATAAATGGGGCGCAACGCGTTGTAATGGCGTGTTTTTTCACGCGAATTGGTCAAGCGCGAAAGGGGTCAGCGTCGGGCCTGTTTCTGTCGGGCGACGGCGATCTTGATCATAGCGCGATGGGCGATGGTTTCGGGGATGCCCAGACCGCTTTTGCAGTCCTTTTCGGCTTCGAGCAGGATTTGCAGGGCGCGTTGCAGGTTGGCCAGTGCCCAATTGTGCAGATTGGCGCGGAATTGATCAGCAGCCTTGAAAAACAGCGGCGGTCGCAGGGCTTTCATGGCCTGTTCGGCATTGGTGCCCTGGGACATCTGGCCTTTGACCAGATGCAGTTTTTGAAAATAACCGATCATCATGCGCAGCGCACCGACCGGGTTAAGGCCTTCTTCGACCAGTCGGGTAAGTGCGGTATCAAGATTGGCGACATTACCTTGTGATACGGCCTGCACGATATCATCGTAATGACGGGCAGAACTATCCCCGACACAGGCCATGGCAGCGGCCAGCGTGACCTGAGGGTCTTTTAAAGCGTAAAGGGCAAGCTTTTCCAGTTCGCTTCGGGAAATCATGCGGTCCGAGCCGAGGTTGGCGACCAAATAGCGGATAGCATCGCGATCAATGCGCAGTTTGTGGTCTTCCATCACGGAATTGATCAGACCTTCAAGGTCACGGCCGCTATCGGCATAGCAGGGCAGCGCCATGCCATTGCCGGATTTCTCGACGGCTTGGCGTAGCTTGGATTTGGTGGCAAGACTTCCGGCTTCAATCACGATCAGGGCGTCACCGGCCGGATGAGACAGGAAATCGGCGATGATGGGGGCCTGTGCCTCGCCAATATCGCGGATTCGGATGACACGGCGCCCGCCGCCGAAACTGATCGCAGCGGCTTCATCACGCAGGCGTCCGGCGTCTTCCTTAAGCTGCGGGGTGCCAAGCTCGATCACGCGAAACGGATCTTTAAGGTCCTCGATGACGGTTTGGGCAAGCTTGACGGCGCGTTCACGCACAAGCCCCTCATCCTCACCATAGATCAGGACCAGCTGCGCCTTGGCATCGGGGGCGCGAAGGAAGTTTTCGACCTGGGCTGCCTTAAGCTTCATGAACGGAGGGCCCTATTGTGCGTTGCGCAGGCCAACGGCCACCTGATTGGCAATCTGACGCGCCAGATTGCGGGCGGCATCGGATTTGGCGGCCGACTCGGCCTCAAGCGATGCAAAATCTGAATCGACAAGGTTGAATGTTGTACGGGCACGGAGGGTGCCTTCGCGAAGAAGCTGCTTATCCGAAATGCGTGATAGTTGATATTTAGCGGTTAGAATATAATCTGCGATTGTTGCCTCGTTATCCTTGGTGAAACCAAGTTCGGAAGTCGATTCGCTCAGGTTTACTGCTAAAATATATTCCGTATGCTTGATCTGCCCCCGCGGCGTCAGCGTTTCGACCAAGACATTGCGCGTGAGTTGCCCGACCCGGTCTTCCATCATTGAAATTTTGACTTTTGCCATGTCGGACGCGGTGCTTTGGCCGTCTTTATCCTCGGCATAAAGCGGGCGGAAGCCACATGCTGTCAGGCTGGTCAGGGCAAGCAGGGCGAAAATCGAAATCAGGGCGCGCAACGTCATTCCTCGCTGTCTTTGGTTTGATGGCCGGGACCATTTGGTGCGTAGCCGTGACGGTACAATAGTTCCGTTCCGATAAAAGGGCAAAACAGAGTTAGGTCTTGCAGGAAAGAAAGTCGTGCCGGGGATATTTCCGGGGCTTTGTCGGACAAGGAAATGGCCTGAAACTGCTGATGAAGAGCGGCGATTGCCGTATGAAAGCGCCCAGTTTCGATATGGTGCCTTGTGTCACTTATAATCTTGCCGGTGATATTGTCTGGCGGGTTGCCTGTTAAGGTGTTCGGTGTTGCCGTGGTGCTGGTCGCGGAGAGTGCTGTGTTGTTTGTGTCGTACCAGAAACAGGTCCAAACCTGCCGCAGCCAGCGCCAATGACCCACCAGACTGTTATGGGTGATCCGGATCGGGCGGTGCAATGGGACATCGGCTAAAAGCGCCAGCCTGACAATATCGGTGCCGACCTGTGCGATTAAAACCTTTGGGTCGGGATCAATGCCGTCGGCCTTAACGGCACCTGATATAGCCGGCAGGGTATGATCGCTTTGAAGCGGGACATACGAATCGACAATTTCTTTGGCAAGATCAATGCGTGCGGATTGCAGATCTTGAGATCTGATAAGAGCAGGTCGCTTTTTTGCCAAGACAAACCCCCATTCACGATCAAGCGAATGGGGGTTGTATTGCTGTGACATATATAACGTCGCGTCTGTCATTTCTGCGATGCTATTTCTCTGCAGCCGCGCTATCGATCCGCAGTTGGCGTGCGCGGGTCAGGATGGCATCTTCCATTGCTGTGACGGTACCAGATTCGACAACGGCATCGGCCCATTGTTCCGGCCCAACACGGACCTGGCGGAAAACAGAGACTTTGACGGCATCGGAACGTAGTGCAGTGTCAAGGATATAGCCCGTGACCTTGAAACGTTCATTCGGGGTTTCAGCCGGGCTGTACCAATCGGTGATGATGACCCCGCCAAACGGATCGGCAGAGTTAAGCGGCATGAAGGACAGGGTATCAAGCGTGGCGCGCCATAGGAAGCTGTTGACGCCGATACCAGTGCCTCCGCCCTGATTTTTCTTTTCTTCGCCACCGAATATATTCAAACCATCCTGACCGAAAAGAGTGCCTTCTTTTTTCAGATCTGCGGTCGTTGCAGCACGACCCTTTGTTCCGGTACGTTGATTACCGGGTGCAGAACCAGGATAACTATCATAATCAGACTGTGAACCAGCACATGCAGTGAGGAACATACAGATTACTGAGAAGGTAAGTGTTTTTACGAGAGGCAATCGCACGGTTTGTTCCTTGTCCAAGGCGGATATGTATAGTTTGCAGCACTATAGGGCCACGATAGGTTTCAGCAAACAAAAACATGTGTGCTAAATTTGCCACGTTAGTGCGCTAATGTCGCATTTTAATCACAGTGCAGTTGACGCAATGTTTTTTTGGTGGCTCAATCCGCATCGAACCGAACGGCGAAAAGTCGTTCACCTATTTTTTGTTAGGCGGGTTGCCGCACTTTCAAAGACGTTGAGGGAAAAGATGAAAAAGATTCTGTTTGCTTCCAGCGCAATTGTTGCTGTTGCTTTCGCTGGCCAGGCTTCTGCTTCTGAACCGATTAAATTGTCGGTCGGTGGTTACATGGAACAGTGGGTCGGTTTTATTGATGAAGACGTGACTGCGACCAGTGGTCGTGTAAACGCTTTCCAATCTGATACCGAAGTTTATTTCTCGGGTTCGACTACGCTTGATAACGGCATTGAAATCGGTGCACGTATCGAGCTTGAAGGCGAAACCTCGGGCGATCAGGTTGATGAGCAGTTCCTGTTTATCAACGGTGGTTTCGGTCGTATCGAAATCGGTAAAAATGACAGTGCCGCTGATGCCATGGGCATCACCGCTCCGCGCGTTGGTCCGGTTGGCCCGAATGATGGCGGCATCGAAGACTGGTATAACGAAGCAGCGATTATCGATACTGTTCCGTCAAGCGGTGATCAGAACCGTGCAACCTACTTCACCCCGACCATGGGTGGCTTCCAGGCTGGTGTATCGTTTGCTGATGATGACCAGACAGCAACCGGTACCTATAACGGTATTGATGGCAACGGTGACAACGTCGTATCTGCTGGTGTTACTTTCAACCATGATTTTGACGGTGTATCGTTGGGTCTTTCTGTTGAAGGCGAAAACGATGGCGAAGGCAACTGGTACGGCGCTGGCGTCAATGTTGGTTTCGGCAATTTCACCGTTGGTGGTTCTTACGGTACTAAAGAAGAAGACTATGGTCTGTCTTCCCGTAACAGCACCGCAGGCCTTAACGATACCGATGCATTCGATGTTGGTGTTTCCTATGCTATGGATGCAGCATCTGTTTCTGCGACCTATGCATATCAGGAACAGGGTAGCGTAGAAGTTCAGGCAGCGTCGCTTGGTCTGAACTACACCCTTGGTGCAGGCGTTTCGTGGCAGTCTTCGGTCTTCTGGTTTGACGAAGAGTCGACCGTTGATAACGATGGCTATGGCCTCATTACCGGTCTTGCTCTGAACTTCTAATAGTTCAAAATTAATTGAGTGTAGAAGGGGACGGTTTTTCCGTCCCCTTCTTTTGTATTTATGGCGATAGTAATTTTAGAAAACGACGTTTGTTGTCTGTGGCATCTGGTCGGAAGTATTCGGGTCTGAACTTAATTGGAACGCTTGAAATTGATAGCTGAACTGTGATTCACCCTTTGGAAAAAGGAGTTATCACATGGCACAATTTGATTTAAGCGACAAAGAATGGGCGATCATTGCTCTGCTTCTTTCGGTATGACGGTCGGGGGCCGAAACGGCGCGACGGCAGAACAAGTAAAGTTCACGCCGCACTGGGTAGCCCGTTACGCGTTAACGCTTTGCGATCAGCGGCGGACAACTCCATGATAGCAAGATGATGGACTGCTTCCTGGATTGGTCAAAACACCATTGCCCTTGTCGCCGACAAGGGCAATGTCGCGTACGTATCCCGTCGGAAGATAGACGATGAAGGTGCCTTGCCAATGATCCCTGCCAAGGTAAATGCCAAGAAGCCGATCCCTCACGATGCTGGATTTTACGCCAAACGCAATCTTGTTGAACGTTTCTTCTGTCGCATGAAGGATATGAGGGGCTGACGATCCGATATGAAAAGTGCGCAGAAAATTTCCTCAATATGGTCAGGCTTTTCGCAATCAGATTCTGGGCCAATTGCGGCCAACTCCTAGAGAATTCGGTGAATGGGTGTCCGTAATAGGCTTGTTCAATGAATTTAGGTCATTTGTTTTTTGATTTAAGTTGATTATTGCATGTGTGGTAATTAATTCTCATATTTTGATGGCAACAGGTCAGAAAAAATGGCAAAAAAGTGTCGATAAATGTGACTTAATTATCACATGTCATTCTTTAAGTGATCTTTGGTCACTTAAAGCAATTGACCATAAGTCATTATATCCGCTTTACTCTTGCTCAGTGATCAGCAACCTTGTTGTGTGAGATGTTGGTGTTGCTGATCGGCTGCAAATTATTTTAGAGGGTAAGATGAAAAAAATTCTTGTTGCTTCCAGCGCGCTCGTCGCTGTTGCGTTTGCCGGTCAGGCACAGGCTTCCGAACCAATCAAATTGTCGGTTGGCGGTTATATGGAACAGTGGGCTGGCTTCGCTGACGAAGACAACACTGGGACAGACGGTCGTAATAACGCATTCCAGTCTGACACCGAAGTTAACTTCCGCGGTTCGACCACTCTTGATAATGGCATCGAAGTTGGTGCGGTTATCGAACTTGAAGGTGAAACTTCAGGCGATCAGGTTGACGAACAGTACCTGTATATCAATGGTGGCTTTGGTCGTATCGAAATGGGTAAAAACGACAGTGCAGCTGATGCCATGGGTATCACCGCACCGGCCGTTGGCCCGGTTGGCGTTAACGATGGTGACATGGACCAGTGGACCAACGCGTATCTGATCGATACCGTTCGTTCGAGCGGTGATCAGAATCGTGCGACTTACTATACCCCGGTTATGGGTGGTTTCCGTGCGGGTGTGTCGTTTGCTGATGACAGCAACCGTAATGGTGCTAGCAGTTACAACAACATCGATGGTTCTGGCGACAACATCATTTCTGCTGGTCTTGAGTTCAACCACGACTTCGGTGGTGTGACCCTTGGCCTGTCGGCTGTTGGTGAAAACCAGGGCGAAGGTAACTGGTATGGTTTCGGTTCGAATGTTGGCTTTGGCAACTTCACCGTTGGTGGTTCTTATGGCCACACCGAAGACGATTATGGGCTGAGCGATCGTGAAACCAAAAACCAGGATCTGGATGCATTCGATCTTGGTGTTTCCTACGCGATGGATGCGGCTTCTGTTTCTCTGACCTATGGTTATGAAGATTTCGGTACTGGTGACATCAGCGCAGTTGACCTTGGTCTGCGTTATGCTCTTGGTGCAGGCGTTTCTTGGCGTTCGTCGGTCTTCTGGTTCGATCAGGAGAATGATACCGATGTTGACAATGACGGCTACGGCGTTGTTACCGGTCTGCGTCTGGACTTCTAATTCATCCTGAATTAGTACGGTTTGAAGGGGACGGTTTTCCGTCCCCTTCTTTCTTTCTGATCCCGTTACGTTGTAAAACGTTAAGCGGGATTTTTTTATGTCGGAATGATTGATGTTACATCGGTTATGATGCGCTATCCCTTAGGAATGTTCTTGCGGATATTAATCTACTCAGGATTGCATAGCATATGGCAATAAAAAGTTCGCGCAGGCAGAGGGTATGCCTGCGCGATACTGTCATCATTGGCCATATGTGCGGTTGACCTGTTTCCAGTGCTTGTTGCTTTGAGCACGGAAAATAAATGACCAACAGTCATATATAGAAAGATGATTGGAATTGCAAGATTTCTGACAAAGATGCCAAAATTCATGTACAGAAAGAGGTTTAGGCATGAGGGTGTGTCGATTATGCAACATGTTTTAACATAACATCATCTGGTGCATTATTTTAATTGACCATGGGTCATTTAAGTCGTTTAACAGCGAGAGAGTTTGGGCATGTATCTTATAAAAATGCTCGGTTCACACGTAAAACCAAGAGGGTACGATGAAAAAGATATTGATCGCTTCCAGTGCACTTGTCGCTGTTACGTTTGCGGGTCAGGCTCAGGCGTCTGAACCGATTAAATTGTCGGTCGGTGGTTACATGAACCAGTGGGCTGGTTATGCCGATCAGGAAGTTGGTGATCGTAACAACGCTTTTCAGTCTGACACCGAAATCCATTTTAAAGGTTCAACAATCCTTGATAATGGCATCGAAGTTGGCGCGGTTGTCGAGCTTGAAGGTGAAACTTCCAGTGACCAGGTTGACGAACAGTATTTGTATATCAACGGCAACTTCGGTCGTATCGAAATGGGTAAAAACGACAGTGCAGCCGATTCAATGCAGATTGTTGCACCGGCAGTTGGCCCGGTTGGTATTAACGATGGTGACCTCGACATCTGGGTTAATGCATATTTGATCGATACCACCATTCCGACAGGCGATCAGAACCGCGTTACATACTTCACGCCGAGCCTTGGTGGTTTCCGCGCGGGTGTGTCCTTTGCTGATGATAGCAATCGCAACGGCGCAACCGAAGTTGGTGGTAGTACTTCCTATAACAACACAAACGGTTCTGGTGACAACATCGTTTCCGGTGCGCTTGAATATACCGGTGATTTCAACGGTATTTCCCTTGGTGTTTCCGCCATTGGCGAAAACTGGGGTGAAGGCAACCTTGTTGGGGGCGGCCTCAATGTTGGCTTCGGAAACTTCACCGTTGGTGGTTCCTATTCCCACACTGATGATGATTACGGCTTCAGTGAAGGCAGTAGCGATCCGGATGATACTGATCAGTTTGACATCGGTGTTTCCTATGAAATGGATGCCGCTGCTGTATCGCTGACCTATGGTTATGCTGAATATGGCAATGGCAGCCGTGGTGACGGTACCGGCGAAATCAGTACGGCTGATCTTGGCCTTGCCTATACCCTTGGTGCCGGCGTTGCCTGGAAATCTTCTGTCTTCTGGTTCGATGATGAAGTCGATGGTGCCGAAGACAATGACGGTTACGGTGTTGTCACCGGTTTTGCACTGACTTTCTAATTCTTAGGAATTGGCATGAATTGAAGGGGGCGGTTTTCGTCCCCTTCTTTTTTGTTCATATCTGAATTTGGCTTCAGATTTCGAGGTCTGCACACAGAAAGGCGAAAAATCGTTCTTTCTGGTGAACGAGGTCGGCAACACAGGGAACCGGGTTTTCGGTCACAAGTCGTTCGGCAAGGGCTTTGTCCGAATTATTCGGCAGATTATTCAGTTCGGATATCGGCACGCTGAGGCTGCCCATACAGCCAATCTTGCCCGAGGCGGTGGCGCGCAGTTTGGCAAGGCCACAGGGAGCTTCACAAAAATCGCCCTTATAGCTGCTTTGCCAGAGATGAAGGTTTTGATGGCGGCCCTGTAATATGCGTGCCGATGCTGAAGTGTAGATACCAATACCCGGTGTTTGAAACAGCTTGGTGATATGGGCCGGGCCACTATCGGCCAGTACGACGTAATCCTGTTCCCGAATGAAGGACACCAGATTTCCGATGGTTTTAAAGCCGTCAATGATCCGGATATTCGGTGTTTTGAACGATCCGATCGTGTCCTTGTATTTCTTCATCACTCCCTGATAGGCGTTGAGAATCAGGGTGACCTCAAACCCGGTTTGCGCAAGAATTTCAGTGGTTTCTCGGACCAATGCGGGGGGCAGGGTACGAAGTGGTGAAGACGCCATGGGCAAGATGCCGATCTTCATGCCGGGTAATTGCTTCGACGAGCGCCCGGATGCAAGCGGGATCGGGGCAATGCCAAAGGCCTCGCACAAAGCTTCTTCCGGATTGACCGGCATGGTGGCGATATCTTTCCAGCCCACCATCTCGCTGAAATCAATCAGATAATCAAAAGTTCTCAGGCGTTTGGCCGAGATAAAAAGCTGAAAGACTGTAATATCGGGAAGGGTTGCAAAGATGTCCGATGCGCTGCCGCTGTTAAGTACCGCAATTTTTGCACCCGGATATTTCACCATAAAGGCGCGCAAAAACAGGACCATGCCGACACAATCACCAATCGCATCATCGGGGATCAGAAACAAAACCCGTTTGCGATCAAAACCGGTATCGGCCCATGCATCGCGTGTCAGGACATCAGGTTGCATAATGTCGGATATGATTTTTACCGAGGGTGCATGGGCCAGAACCTGTTGGCGTAACAGCGATGAGCTGCGCGTCAGGTAGGTCGGGCTGCCGTCTGAGGCCTGTGTCAGACCCGGGCTGACATTGGGAAGGCCGAACTGGAACGGCAGTTTTGACGAAAAACGGGTAAATTTCTTGCGGGATGGGTGGCGTTTTTCAGGCATTGGCGGGGTACTCTCCGGTCACCTTTAATTGGTGCTATTTGGCAGAAAACCCGATCCCGGCCAAAGAAGCAACGGCTGATCTTTGCAGATTTTCAACATTGTTGGTTTTTATCCCGCCTAGGGCAATCGGCGTCAAGCCGATGCTTTGGCACAATGCGGCACATTGCAAAAATAATTGAAAACTCATACCCGGTTGGCCGGGATGGCTTTGCGTTGGGAAAACCGGTGATATCAGCACCCCGTTTGGCAATTGCCATGGTGCCAGCATGGAAAGCCGCCGCAGCGATTTTATGCTGTGACACGCCGACGTCACCAGCATCCCATCGGGCACCTGCCCAAAAATATGGGGTGTTTTTTGGATGCGGTATTCCGGGAAATGGACGCCATCAGCATCAAGTTTTAGCGCCAGCGCCAGATCGTTGGCGATTAGGCAGAGATGGTCGTGTTTGCGGCACAGGCGGCGCACATTATAGGCCAGTTTGGCACGGTCCGCCGTCCCAAGACCATAATGGCGGAAAATCACTATGCTGCGCCGTGGCAGGCCGGCAATGGCCGGGCGGGGATTGGGCAGGCGTTGATCATCGGTCATCAACACAATCGGCGGAATCGGGCAATTGGGGCCGCCGTTGCGCATATTAAGTTGGCGGGCCTGCTTTGCCAGTCTGGTATCCATGGTGAAAATTCCGTTTGGTCTGGGGGGGCGGGCTTGTTCGGTTCCGGGTGTTCGATTGATTAAGGCCGATATTGGGCTTAGGTCCGTCGCCTGGGGGGCGTTTGTATTGTTTCCGGGCTTTCGGTGATGATCGAGTTAAAGTAGTCTGCGCCGGTTCGGGGATGGCTGTCTTTGGCGCCACCTGAGCCGAGTTGAACCAACCTTGAACCAAATTGCACCATAGCCTGTTAGAAATCCGGAGGCCATCATCGATGAGCGATCAAACCCTGTCATCTGATACTGCCGATATCGCTGCCAATTTGGCCGAGATTCAACAAAACATCGACAAGGCCTGTGCCGCTGTCGGGCGCGAGCCTTCTGATGTGACACTGATTTGTGTTAGCAAGAACCATGATGCGGATCATGTGCGCAATGCGCTTGTCGATGGCCGTCGAGTGTTTGGTGAAAACCGTGTACAGGAAGCCGCGGGAAAATGGCCGGGGTTGCGCGAAGAATTCCCCGATGTCGAGTTACATCTGATCGGGCCGCTTCAGACCAACAAGCTTAAAGATGCGGTTGCGCTGTTTGATGTGATCGAAACTGTGGATCGCCCGAAACTGGCCAATGCCTTGGCGAAACATCGTGACGCGACGGGGGATTGCCCCGATCTTTACATTCAGATCAATATTGGCGAGGAGCCGCAAAAGGCCGGGATCGCGTTAATGGATGCCGATGATTTTATTACCGATTGCATCACGCGCCTGAAATTGCCGATCAAGGGATTGATGTGTATTCCCCCGGTGGATGAAGAGCCCGCACCGCATTTTGCCTTGTTGAGCAAAATTGCCGATCGTCATGATTTGGCGATCCGCAGCATGGGGATGAGTAGCGATTACAAGGCTGCGATCCGTCTTGGCGCGACACATATCCGGGTTGGCACAGCTATTTTCGGGTCCAGAGGCTATTAATTTGCCAAATAGCACCTTTTAAAGGGGCTTTAAAAGCAATTCTGATTAGGTTTTCTGCAAAACTGTTGTAAAATACGTTGAATTTGGTCGTTTCATGGGTTTTAACGTGCAAATCATCGAAAATGAGCAGAAATTGTGGATAATTGGTCCAGACATATAAGACGCAGACGAAAACGGTTTGTGACAAAAAAGATCAGAAAAAATCCCGCCAGCCCGGCGGGATTTTGTATTTCGGATTATCCGTAGATATCAGCTCGGCAGAACTTCCGGCGACAGATCTTGTGAACTCAATGCGCTGTAATGCGTTGTGACCTTATGGGACGAGTTTATAACCGCCCGGTTCGGTAACCAGGATCATTGCATTGGACGGGTCTTTTTCGATTTTTTGGCGTAGACGATAGACATGGGTTTCAAGCGTATGGGTGGTGACCCCGGCGTTATAGCCCCAGACCTCGTCCAGAAGGGTTTCGCGCGTGACCGGTTTGTCGCCCGCCCGGAACAGGAATTTCAGGATCGAGGTTTCCTTTTCCGTCAGGCGGACTTTTTTCTCGGTTGTGGTTTCGATCAATATCTTGGCGCTGGGCTGGAAGCTGTAGGGACCAATGACGAAAACCGCATCTTCGCTTTGTTCATGCTGGCGGATATGGGCGCGAATGCGGGCCAATAGAACGTTAAGTCGAAACGGCTTGGTGACATAGTCATTGGCACCCGATTCCAGACCAAGGATGGTGTCTGAATCGCTATCAGCACCGGTCAGCATGATGATCGGGGATTTAACCCCGGCGCGGCGCATCAGTTTGCAGACATCGCGCCCATCCATATCGGGCAACCCGACATCGAGCAGGATCATGTCGAAATAATTATCCTTGGCGGCTTCGAGTGCGGTCTGGCCGGAGTTGGCAACCACACATTCAAATTCTTCATGAAGCCGAAGCTGTTCGGTCAAAGACTGGCTCAGCGCGGCATCGTCTTCGACCACCAGAACCTGTTTACCTGTCGACATTCACCATCCCTTGCTGCTTGCTGCCCATCAAATCCCACCTATATTTTAAGTTTGTCATCTTGTGGGAATTCGTTCTTTGTGTGGCATCAGTTTTCCTGATCTTTAAAAATCAGGGTCTCATACTGCGTTTTCAAGAACAAACTGTTTTCGCTTTAACCCATTGACCGATGAAGGACCCAGGTTAATTAATACAATCGAACTGGCAACCGCGATGATAGTGCCGTACAAGGAATTTGACGCAAAATGGTGCTATCATAGCGGTTGTCCTTAGGATCGGTCCGATTTGCACGGGCTGCTTTGTCGTAAAATCTTGAAAGATTTATATCTTCCTGCGATTTTGGCCGCGCATCCGCACAAATCTGATCGGCCAGTGCGGTTATATTAATTAATCCGGGTCCTTATCCAGCCCCATACCAACCGGATCGCGATCTTGTGATCGTCTGTGTCTGACCCGAAACAAAAAAGACTGCAATGACCCAACTTTCTGCCGCGCCTGTCCAAACCAATATTCCCGCGACCGATCTTGTGACTGTATCGCGCGCTGTTGCCGATTTGCGGCGCGGTGAAATCGTTCTGGTACAGGGGCAGGTTAACGGGGCTGTCCATTGTGTGGCTGTCATTGCCGCCGAGCCGCTTTCTGATCATGGCCTTTCACGGTTGGGCGATATCGCCGGACCGGATGCAAACCCGGCGATTATTTTGCCGCGTGTGCGGGCAAAATCGTTGGGGCAGGCGTGCAAGGACGATCTTTTCATTGCCTTTGTTAGTGCTGAAAAATCCGGTGTTACGGCACAAAGCCTCGCCGAGATCGCCAATCCGTTGCTTGATCTTGAAGCCATGCCATCCGGGGTGCCTGCGGGGATTTGGCGGCCGATTAATATGGCCGAAAATGCCGCCATCAGGCTTGCCAAGCTGGCGCGGCTGTTACCCGCTGTGGTGACCGCCCCGGTAACGCCAGAGCAGCTTGAAACGCTGGCACGGGGGCAGAACCTTTTGGTGCTGCAATCTGAAAGCATCAATGGATACGAAAATGCATCGGCTGCAACCCTTCGCCCGGTCAGCGAAGCGCGTGTGCCGCTTGAAAATGCCGAAAATGCCAAGGTCATTGCGTTTCGCCCCGATGATGGCGGGCAGGAACATTTGGCAATTGTGATTGATGAACCGGCCAAGGATCAGCCGGTGTTGATCCGGTTGCATTCCGAATGCTTTACCGGGGATCTGATCGGGTCGTTGCGCTGTGATTGCGGGCCGCAATTGCGGGGCGCCATTGCCGAGATCGCCAAAAGCGGTAATGGCGGCATTATTTTGTACCTGCGTCAGGAAGGGCGCGGCATTGGGCTTGTCAATAAGTTGCGGGCCTATGCGCTTCAGGATCGCGGGTTTGATACGCTTGATGCCAACGAAGAACTTGGCTTTGACGCCGATGAACGGGTTTATCGCCCGGCGGCCGAAATGTTGCGTCAGTTGGGGTTTGGCAAGGTCCGGCTTTTGACCAATAATCCGGAAAAGCTTTCCGGGCTTGAAAGCTGGGGCGTGACTGTAAGTGAACGGGTGCCGCATAAATTTCCGTCCAATGGTCACAACGCTTTTTACCTTCAGACCAAAAAGGACCGCGCTGGTCATTTGTTTTGATCGGGTGGAATAATGGTTCCAGTGACCCGGCAGAAGATGCCGGGCGGAATCTCCGGCCCGATTGAGTTTTAATAAAAATCCATATTTTTCAATGATTTGAACCCGTGCCAGTTTGGCATCCTCGTTGCATTATCTGATGCAATAGGAGGACGAACATGTCGATTGGTGCAGATTGGCGGCAAATATCACCGGGCAGCGCAGAGGGTGTGGCAAATAATAAATTTGCCAGTTCCAATGCGGCTGGAAAGCTGGTGGATGGCGCAGAAGAAGGCCGGGGCTTTTCCGAATATATGTTCGGCAAGGATGGCTTTGAATTCACTGATTTCCTCGATGTGATCAATCCTTTGCAACATATTCCCGTTGTCGGGATGCTTTATCGTTCGATAACCGGTGATGAACTTGGCAATGGGGCGCGGGTTGTTGGCGGCGGGCTGTTTGGAGGCGTGTTTGGCCTTGCAGGCGCTGCTGTGGACGCGGTTGTTGATCTGGCGACCGGTGAAGATACCGGCGAACATATCATGGCAATGTTTGATGGCGGTGATACCCCGGCGGATCAGCCAGTGATGGCCGATGCATCAGCAGGGGCTGCCAATAGCGGTGCAAGCGGTCTTGTTTTGCCATGGAATGTTGGTGACCGGTCGATGGCGGCAATGTCGGGTCAGCCGGTTAACCCAGCCGAGCAAGCAACGATTACCGATACAGCCCCGGTGACCGGCGTTGAAACGCTGGCGATGAATGCGCAGGCCGGTGCGGCGGGTGTTACGGGCTATTATGACGCGGCGGGTCTTGTGATGCCGTGGGCGGCCAATCCGCAAACGGTGGCGCAGACGATGGCGTCGAATGTTGCTCCGTCTGCTGTTGCCCCGTCAATTGTGGCAACGACTCCACAGATGCCATTTTCCCAAACCGCCGAGAACCCGGCAATGCAAGCCGCACAGCGTCTTTTGGCCGAGGCCGGTGACGACGTTGCCAACCCGATGAATGCCAGCCTGACAAATCCAAATACACAGGATGCCGATCCGGCTGAATTGGCTGTGGCGATGGCGCGCGCCGGGCAGGCCGATCTTGCATCTAATATGACCATGCGCACGGCCGATGCTAGCGGCACTGGTCAACAGGCCACCATCCAGCAGGCATCTTTTAGCCGCGATAACGGTAATTCTGTTTGGTCGCGGGCGCAAAATTCCGGCCGGGTTAGCCGCGGAACTCCGCAATTTTCCATATCCCCGGAAATTGCCACCCGGGATGCGAAACTTGCCAAACTGAACCAGGCTGATGTTGCAAAATCAGATGTCTCGTCTGAGAAAACCGGTCAGACTCCGTTGAGTGCCGCAGAGATGGCCGCACGTTTTAATGCGGCATTGGGCAGTGAACGCGCACAGACCATGGCAAGCGAAGCCCTGGCATCAACCAATGCGGTTGCGCAGGATAATAACGGGGACAAGCGCGGGGCAATGACCGATCAAAACCGTAATGTCGTACAAAATAATAGCGCCAGCGACGCCGAGACTGTTCATCCGTTGATGGAGCGGGCGCAAAGCCATGTTCAGGGTGATGCACCGGTCGGGCCTTGGTTTAGTCAGACCATGATGGATGGCCTTAAGAAATATCAGGCGATGCAGCAACAAAACCTGCATCCGTCGGGCAATTCGATCTGATTTTGATCACACGTTGATAAATGAAAATCCCGTCATTCGTATGAATGACGGGATTTGTTTTGATTTAGCAATGACTTTTTAAGGGGCCTTAGCGGTTCAGGAAACCAACGATTTCCTTGACCTCGCGCAGGATCGGCTGGGCGATGGCATCGGCACGGTCTGCACCTTTTGCCAGAGCCGCATCGATATAGGCGTTATCGGCCTTAAGCCGCGTCATTTCGCTGGTGATCGGGGCCAGTTTTTCCACAACCACATCGGTCAGGGCCTGTTTAAAGCCGGAAAACTGCGTGCCACCATGTTCTGCCAGAATATCGGCGACCGGTATGTCGGTCAGGGCAGCATAGATGGTGATCAGGTTCTTGGCTTCGGGGCGGCCTTCCAGACCGGCGGCCTCGCTTGGCAGCGGTTCCGCATCGGTTTTGGCCTTGCGGATTTTCTTGGCCAGCGTATCGGCATCATCGGTCATATTGATGCGTGACATGTCCGATGAATCGGATTTTGACATCTTTTTTGTCCCGTCACGCAGGGACATCACACGCGTTGCCGGGCCCAGGATCAGCGGTTCGGGCTGTGGGAAGAAGTCAACTTCGAAGTCATTGTTGAATTTCGCGGCAATATCGCGTGTCAGTTCAAGATGCTGTTTCTGGTCTTCGCCAACCGGCACATGGGTGGCCTTATAGGCCAGAATGTCGGCCGCCATCAAACTGGGATAGGCATAAAGGCCAAGTGATGCGTTTTCACGGTGCTTGCCAGCCTTTTCCTTGAACTGGGTCATACGGTTAAGCCAACCGAGGCGCGCGACACAGTTAAAAATCCACGCCAGTTCGGCATGGGCCGAGACCTGACTTTGATTGAACAGAACGTGTTTTTCCGGATCGACACCAGATGCAATCATGCTGGCCGCGAGTTCGCGGATGTTGGAACGCAGTTCTTGGGGGTTTTGCCAGACGGTGATGGCATGAAGATCAACGACGCAGAAAATGCATTCGAAGTCTTTTTGCAGCGTGACCCAGTTGCGGATCGCGCCAAGATAGTTGCCAAGATGAAGGTTACCGGTGGGCTGAGCACCCGAAAAAATACGTTCCATAACGCTATCGTCCATTTCAATAAATAAGGTGAGCGACCTGCAGGCTCCGCCAGGATGTGGACTCCCGCCGGCGGACGAGCTTGCAAATCTTCGGGGCGGAGTTAAGCCGCCGGACCGGATTTGGTCAAGCGGCTTGTCCCGAAATGATGGAAATAACCCGGAATTATCGAAAGACTAAGGCGTTCAGGCCGTTTTGCGGCGTTTGAGCGTTGTTTTGAGTTCTGCGAAACTGGTCGCCCCTAAAAGCTGTGCGGCAACCCCATAGATCAGCAACCCGCCACATACCAGACCGGCCATGGTGAAGATGCGCGTGATTGACAGCGCATCATTTTGCCAAAGCAGATCAATGGCAAACCACAGGGCCGCCCCCATCAGAACCGAACACAGCAAAATGCGTGGCATCCGGCGTTTAAGCCGGTCATCAAAGACAAGATCGCCACGCTTGTGCAGGATCCAGGCTAGTGCTCCGGCATTGATCCAGACCGAGGTCGAGGTGGCGGCTGCAATGCCAAGATGGCCAAATGTCGGCATCAAAGCCACGATCAGCACGATATTGATCACCATGGCGGTAATGCCGATGCGGACCGGGGTTTTGGTGTCTTCGCGGGCAAAGAAGCCCGGTGCCAAGACCTTGACCAGAACCGAGGCCGGCAGGCCAAAGGCAAAGATGGTTAATGCCATGCCGGTTTTAAGGGTTTCACTGGCGCCAAAGGCACCGCGTTCAAACAGCACGTTGATGATCGGAACTCCCATCACCCCCAGCGCAATCGCTGAGGGCAGGGTCAGTAACAGGGCGATTTCAATGCCACGGTTCTGGCTATACATCGCGGTTTTGGGGTCCGATCCCTGTAATTGGCGCGACAGGGTCGGCAGTAATGTTGTGCCGATGGCAATGCCGATCACGCCAAGCGGCAATTGATGCACCCGGTCAGCGTAATAAAGCCAGGATACGGCCCCGTCGGCGACCAGCGAAGCCAGCATGGTATCGATCAGAAGGTTCAATTGATAAACGCCCGCGCCAATCATGCCCGGGATCATGCGTTTGCCCAGCAATTTGACCTGATCATCAATGCGCGGCAATTGCCATTTGATGGCAAACCCGGCGCGTTTGCATGCAATCACCAGACAGATAAATTGCGTCACACCTGCCAATGCCACCCCCCATGACAGGGCATGGGCCGGAGTTTCGGTCATCGGTGTCAGGCCCAGCATGGCACCAATCAAACAGATATTAAGGATAATCGGTGCCCCGGCGGCGGCGGCATAGCGATGCAGGGTGTTGAGTACGCCCGACATCAGCGCCACAGCAGAAATTAACGCCAGATAGGGAAAGGTGATGCGCGATAATTCGACGGCAAGCGCGAATTTTTCCGGGTTTTCGGCAAAGCCCGGCGCAAAGACATGCATCGCCCAAGGCATGATGATTTCAATGATCGCGACCAGAAAAGCGGTAATCAGCACCAGCATCGACATGGCACGGGCGGCAAATTCGCGCGCCGCATCCATACCGCGTTTTTCGATGTCACCGGCCAGCAATGGCACGAAGGCGGCGTTAAATGCGCCTTCGCCAAACAGGCGACGGAACAGGTTGGGGAATTTGAACGCGACGAAAAAGGCATCGGCCATGCCGCCGGCACCGAGCATCCCGGCAATCATGATATCGCGGGTAAAGCCCAAAAGACGCGAGAGCAGGGTAAAGCCACTGACCGTGGCAATGGAACGTACGAGCGACATTCGCGATCAAATCCGAACAGGGTTGTGAACAAGAACATATTTATCAGGCAGATAAACGGCGCGGTGGCCGCATCATAGCTGCCATCATTTCATGAAATCTGCCAGCCGAAGGTGAATAACTCGTAATGACGGCGGAATGGCGGCGTGTTGAAGGGGAAATATCTTACCGAAATGGGGGAAACGCCGGGCCTTTACGGTGTTCTTCCTGTTTGGCCCCGTTGCGCGATCATCAGGTGCAAGGGCATCGGATCGTTGATCGGGTGGGGTTTTTTTCATTGAACTTTTGTGAAAGTCTTTGGATTTTTGTAAAAAAAGACAAGGAGTTGTGACCGTCATCACAGAAAATGCCTTTCAATCCTTATAAATTCCAACTCGCTGAGGATTCGTTGGGACGCGAGCCTTTGCTATTATGATCGGACGAGGGAATAAAAGGCGATCCACCTCAACCTGCTGCACTCCGAGGAAAGTGATGTTACGGGACAACAGGTCGTAACATCAGGTTCTGGATCAGCCCGGCCCTCGTCCGTTCACACTTCCCTGATTAAGAATCATAGAATTCGATCATGGTGCTTTGCGCCAATGAACACGGATCCCCGCCGGGGCGATTTGGCCGTTGTGCCAATCACAGGGGCGGGGATTTTGTGTTTTGGGGCAAAGCTCACACATCGTGTGAAGCCGATAAGCCCTAGCTGTTTTGCAGGGCCTGGGTCAGGGTTTCCTTGACCTGCAGGAACTTGGTGCGGCTGTCGATCTTCAGACCGAAGACATCCTTGACATAAAAGACGTCAACCGCGCGTTCGCCAAAGGTGGAAATCCGCGCCGAAGCAATTTGCAATGACAGGTCGCGCAATGTCCGGGTGACATCGTAAAGCAGGCCCTGGCGGTCACGTGCGGTGATTTCAATTACCGTATGGGTGCGGCTTGCCTTGTTGTCGATGATGACGTTTGGTTCGACCTTAAAAACAGCGGTGCGGTGTTTGTTGTCTTTGATCTGGCGGCGTTCGAGTTCCTGACTGGGGCGGATGCGACCGGAAATGACCTGTTCCAGGGTTTCGCGCAGTTTTTCCAGTTTGGATTTATCGTTAAAGGCCTCGTCATTGGCGTCCTGAATAAAGAAGGTATCAAGCGCCATGCCATCGGCCAAGGTCAGGATTTTGGCATCGACAATATTGGCCCCGCATAGCGCCATCGCCCCGGCAATTTGGGAAAACAGGCCGGGATGGTCGGTGGTGTGAACGATGATTTCGGTCGCATCGATATCGGTTTCAATGCGGGTGTCGACCGTGATATCTGCTCCGTTTGCCTTGGCATCGCGGGTTAGATGGGCGTGCCGGACATGGGTTTCGGTATCGAAACTTAGCCAATAGGACGGATAACCGCGATCAATGAAATCTTCGATATCCTGTTCGGGCCAGTCGGCATCGCAATTGGCAAGGGCTTCGCGCAGGTCTTGCTGGGCGCGGGCCACACGCGAATCGTGGTTGTCGGCATTCAAACCACCCGACAGACGATCCTTGGTGGCATAGAACAATTCGCGTAGAAGCGTTGCTTTCCAGCCGTTCCAGACATTCGGACCTACCGCGCGGATATCGGCAACCGTTAAACACAGCAACAGGCGCAGACGTTCCTGTGATTGGACCAGATCGGCAAAGGCCTTGATCGTGGTTGGGTCGTTCAAATCGCGTTTGAAAGCTGTCAGGCTCATCCACAGATGGGCTTTGACCAGCCAGGCAACGGTTTCGGTATCGGCAGGCGACAGTCCCAGACGTGGGCACAGTTTTTCGGCAACTTCGGCGCCCAGTTCGGAATGATCGCCCCCCCGGCCCTTGGCGATATCATGCAGCAATGCCGCGACATAAAGCACACGACGTGAAATCACCTTTCCCATGATGCGGGTGGCGACGGGGGCTTCTTCGGCCAGTTCGCCGCGTTCGATCTGGTTGAGGACACCAATCGCGCGGATGGTATGCTCATCCACGGTATAGGTGTGGTACATGTCGTATTGCATCTGGGCGACGACACGGCCGAAATCCGGGATGAAGCGGCCCAAAAGACCGGCTTCGTTCATTTTGCGCAGCACGATATCGGGTCTGTCGCGATGGGTCAGGATTTCGAGGAAAACCTCGTTCGCCGCCGGATCTTTTTGCAGCTTATGGTCAACCATTTTTAAGCTTTGGGTGACCCAGCGCAGCGTTTCGGGATGAATACCAACCCCGTTTTGATGGGCGACCAGAAACAGGCGCAGGATCTGGATCGGATCATTTTTCAGAACGTCGAGGCTTTCGACCGTCAGGCGATCATTGCGCAACTGAAAACCGTCAATTTCCTTGGTGCCAAAAAAGCGGGCCGGGAAACGGATCAGAGGTTTGCGTTGATGGCGTTCTTCAAGGGCGGCACAGAAAATCCGGGTTAAATTGCCGACATGTTTGACCATTAGATAATAGTGTTTCATGAACCGTTCGACGCCCGATGCCCCGGCATGATCGGTATAACCAAGGTGTTCGGCGATATCGCGCTGCATATCAAATGTCAGGCGGTCTTCTTCGCGATCCGACAGATAATGTAACCAGCAGCGCACCGACCACAGGAAGTTCTGTGCCTTAAGGAATCCTTGGGCTTCTTTGCGGGTCAGGACTTTTTGCTCGACCAGTTCCAGCGGATTGTTGACGCGATAAAGGTATTTGCCGATCCAGAACAGGGTATGAAGATCGCGAAGGCCGCCTTTGCCGTCTTTGACATTGGGTTCGACGACATAGCGCGAATCGCCCATGCGGATATGGCGATCATCGCGTTCGCTTAATTTACCTTCGATGAATTCAAGGCCGGTGCCTTTGACCAGTTCATCCATGAACCGCGTGCGAAAGGTTTTATAGACTTCTTCGTCGGCCCAGACAAAGCGGCTTTCAAGCAGGTTGGTGCGGATTGTGATGTCCTGTTTGCCCATGCGCAGGCAATCATCAATGGACCGCGTTGCATGACCAACCTTAAGCCCCAGATCCCACAGCATATAAAGGATGTATTCGACAATCTGTTCGCCGTGTGCGGTTTGTTTGTAGGGAAACAGAAATAGAATATCGACATCGGAATGCGGGGCCATATCACCGCGCCCGTAACCGCCGACTGCAACAACGGCCATGCGTTGTTCGTTGGTTGGATTATGCAGCGGATAGACAAATTTCAGCGCAAAATCATGGATCAGGCGAATGATCTGATCGATGAGGAAACTGTTGGAAAAAACGGCATCCTGGCCGGAATTGCTTTCTTCGAACCGGGCGCGGATGACATTGCGGCCATCTTCAAGCACAGCCTTGAGACGTTTTAAAATCTCGGCGCGCTGTTTGAAGGATTTCAGATCCGAGTTGGCAGCAATGGTTTCAAGCTCGCCAAAGATTTTGCGGCGGTCGATGATCTCGCGCTGTTTTTTGACTTTGTACATGGCTTGAAGCGTTTTCCCTGGATTAGGTCTTGGTTTGGCATGTTTGCCTTTGCGGGTTTCCCCAATGCATATGGCATGCCGTCCTGATGGTGCCAGTTGTCGCCAGAAGTTTGGCCGGACATCATCAGTGTAGCATCAAAAAACAAACAGGCACCTGCCTGATATAAGGGCAAAGTGCCTGTTTTTAATGCGTTGGCCGATATTTATCGGGATTTATCACGCGACTATTTCTGTGCCGTTCGATCAGTCGCGCATCGCACGCAAACGATACAGCGCATCAAGGGCTTCGCGCGGGGTCAGATTATCGGGATCGATTTCCGTTACCGCATCAAGCAAAGCCTGTTGTTCTGGCGACAAGGCCGGGGTTTTGGATTTTTCTTCTTGTTTGACCTGTTCAATCGCGGCGGCAAAAAGTGGTAAATCATCGGCCAGTTTGGAAACCGCACCACCCTGTTGGCCCTTTTCAAGGGTTTTAAGCACCTGTTCGGCGCGCTTGATCACCGGTTTGGGCAGGCCCGCCAATTGGGCAACATGAATGCCATAGGACCGATCCGCACTGCCCGCACCAACTTCGTGCAAAAAGACAACCTCGCCCTGCCATTCCTTGATCAGCATTGTGTGACACGACAGATGGGCCAGTTTGGCGGCAAGGGCGGTCAGTTCGTGATAGTGGGTGGCGAAAAGGCCCCGGCATTTGTTGATTTCATGCAGGTTTTCAACCACCGCCCAGGCAATCGACAGACCATCAAAGGTCGCCGTGCCACGCCCGATTTCATCCAAAATCACCAGTGACCGGTTGGAGGCTTGATTAAGGATGGCGGCGGTTTCAACCATTTCGACCATAAAGGTCGATCGACCACGCGCAAGATCATCGGCCGCACCGACACGCGAAAATAGTCGGTCAATCACGCCGATATGGGCCGATTGCGCCGGAACAAACGCGCCGATCTGGGCCAGAACCGCAATCAGGGCATTCTGGCGCAGGAAGGTCGATTTACCGGCCATGTTCGGGCCGGTTATCAGCCACAGGCTTTGTTCGTCTTCGAGACGGCAATCATTGGCGACAAAGGGCGAACTGGCATTTTCGCGAAGGGCGGCTTCGACCACCGGATGACGCCCGGCGCGGATATCAAACGCCAGGCTTTCATCGATATTGGGGCGGACACATCCCTGATCACGGGCCAATTCGGCCAGGGCGGCGGAAACATCCAGCCCAGCAAGCGCCTGTGCGCAGCGTGCAATCGGATCGGCATGTTCAAGCACGCCTGTGACCAAGGTGTCGAACAGTTCAAGTTCAAGCGCCAGTGCCTGATCCCCGGCCTTGGAGACCTTGCTTTCAAGTTCGGACAATTCGACCGTGGTGAAACGCACCGCATTGGCCATGGTTTGACGATGAATAAACTCATCGACATCCATCATCTTGTCAGCTTGTTTGGCTGGAACTTCGATGAAATAGCCAAGTACGTTGTTATGTTTGACCTTAAGACTGGAAATCGCCGTTTGTTCGATATAGCGGGCTTGCAGATTGGCAATCAGCTTTTTGCTTTCGCTTGACAGCATGCGCAGTTCATCAAGTGCCGGGTGATACCCCCCGGCGATGAACCCGCCATCACGCGCCATCAATGGCAGGCTTTCACCAAGGGCGCGGCGCAAAAGATCAACCAGATCGCCGTGATGGCCCATAGCGGTCAGATGGTCGGCCAAAGCGGGTGGTTGGGTTGTCAGGCCGTCATTGCCGCCATCGGGTTTGTGTAACAGGTTGCCAATCGCAAAGGCACAAGCCAGACCATCGCGCATCGCCGCCAAATCACGCGGGCCGCCGCGCCCAATCGACAGGCGCGAAAGGGCGCGTTCAATATCGGGGCATTCCGACAATGCTGCGCGCAGATCGGACCGCAAGCCATCGCGATCATGGAAATAACTGACCAGATCAAGACGTTTATTGATGTCACCAGCATTGGTGAGCGGGGCCGACAAACGTGCCGCCAATTGGCGCGCCCCGGCCCCGGTACGGGTACGGTCGATCACGGATAGCAACGATCCCTTGCGTTCACCCGATTGGGTCTGGGTCAGTTCCAGACTGCGACGGGTGGCCGCATCAATTTCCATCGCGGCGCCCTGTGCCAGCCGTTGTGGTGGGGAAAGGCGCGGCATCTGGCCCTTCTGGGTCAGATCGACATAATCAATCAGCGCCCCGGCGGCGGATAATTCGGCAATTTCAAAGCCGCCAAATGCATCAAGAGCAGCAACTTCGTAAAGCTTTTTCAGGCGAAGCTGGGCGTTATCTGCATCAAAACGCGATGCGGGCTGCGGCGTGATGACGTCTTTGTAATCAGTATAGATATCAAACATGTCTGAACGGTTCAGAAGCTTGTCCGATATCAGAAGTTCGCCCGGGTCAAGCCGGGCAAGGGCGGCGGATAATCCGCCCATGTCACTTGGCTGGACATAAAAATCACCGGTCGACATATCAAGCCAGGCCAAGCCGACCTTGCCACGTATTTCCGATACGGCGGCCAGATAGTTATGGCGCCGGGCATCCAGCAGGCTGTCTTCGGTCAGGGTGCCGGGCGTGATCAGGCGGACGACACCGCGTTTAACCACGGATTTGGCACCGCGTTTTTTGGCTTCGGCCGGGTCTTCCATCTGTTCACAGACGGCAACACGGAAACCTTTGCGGATCAGACGCTGAAGATAGTTTTCGTGGCTATGAACCGGAACACCGGCCATGGGAATTTCGGTGCCCTGATGCTTGCCCCGTTTTGTCAGCGCGATATCAAGGGCTTCGGCGGCCTTGACGGCATCGTCAAAAAACAATTCATAGAAATCGCCCATCCGATAAAATAGCAGGCAGTCCTGATACTGTTCCTTAATTTCAAGGAACTGCATCATCATCGGAGTCGCACCTTCGGTATCAAACGAAAGTGCGGTGGATTTGGTATTGGATGGATCGGCGATTTTGTTCATGACGAGTGTGATATCAAACCCTGAAGACATTGACGAGGAGATCAGACGGCCAAGCAATAGTTTTTGACCTATGCCATTGCAACGCCTGAATTTCCATAGAATATGTTAAAGTATAATGCGTTCGGTCAAGGGCCTATGATGGCCCGGATTGCGACGAAAAACCAGTGACCAAGGAGATAAGAAGATGGCAGCAGACCAAGCGACCCGTCAGGCACCGGAACTGGTTGGATTGTTCAATACTAAGGACGGCTTTGATGCCGCAATTCGCGAATTGCGCGACAGCGGATTTTCGCGCACGGATCTGTCGGTTTTAAGTTCGCACGAATCGATTGATGTTGCTGGATCAGACGGACGGTCTTGGTCCGATGTTCTGACCGCATTGGTTGGCGAAGCAAAATACGAGGTGCCGATTGTAGCATCAGGCGCCATTGCCCTGTTTGGCGGTGCGGCAACCGCCCCCGTGGCATTGGCCGTTGGTGCAGGGGTTGGTGCCGTGGCACTGCGTGAATTCATCGAAGAAGTCACATCGACCCCGCATACCGAAGATTTCGCCCGTGCGGTGGATGCCGGGTCTGTTATTCTGTGGGTGCGGATTGATCCGGAAACGGATGGGGCGGAAGCCAAGGCAACCGCGATCCTGAAAAAACACGGTGCGGAAAATATCCACCTGCATCAGGGCTGATATCGGGCCTGAAACCGGTTTGTTTTAAATTACCCTGCAAGCAAATGTTTGCAGGGTAATTTCTTTTTGGTGCGGCATTTCAGGCGGGCCATTTTTGTCAGCAGCAGATTTTTTTTTGCAATGCCGCGGTTGAATGCTGCGTCGCAACATACGGAAAACGTTACGTAATTTTGCGGTTGCCGTTAACGTCGGCTTTGACCCCGGGCGCGAAGCCTGATTTATTGGGTGACCCGGCAAAGGCGGTCCCACACTGCGATTGTCGGGTTCAGGATTAGGGTCCAAACTTATTCACATGACCATGCTGGTTGCCCGATTTGTGAATGAGTTTGGACCCTAGAGTTACTCATTGCTTTTCAACCCACCACGCAAGCGTCAGTGAAAATACATGTCAGATAAAGAAATCAAAGTTCGTGACCGTGAAGCGCTGTTATTTCATTCAAGTGGCCGCCCCGGAAAAATCGAAATCACCCCATCCAAGCCGCTGACCACCCAGCGCGACCTTTCCCTTGCCTATTCACCCGGTGTGGCCGTGCCATGCCTTGAGATCGCCAAGAACCCGGCAGCGGCCTATGACTATACGTCAAAGGGCAATATCGTTGCCGTGATTTCCAACGGTACTGCCGTTTTGGGCCTTGGCAATCTGGGCGCATTGGCATCCAAGCCGGTGATGGAAGGCAAGGCTGTTTTGTTCAAACGCTTTGCCGATGTTGACGGTTTTGATCTTGAAGTATCGACCGAAGATGTCGACGAGTTCGTCAACTGCGTGCGGTTCCTTGGCGCATCGTTTGGCGGCATTAACCTTGAAGACATCAAGGCGCCGGAATGTTTCATCATTGAACAGCGCCTGCGCGAAATCATGGATATTCCGGTCTTTCATGATGATCAGCACGGCACGGCGATCATTGCGGCATCGGGCCTGATCAATGCCTGCGACCTGACCGGGCGCAAGCTTTCTGATATCAAGCTTGTGATCAATGGTGCCGGGGCGGCGGCGATTGCATGCTGTGAACTGGTTAAAAGCATGGGCGTGTCGCCCGATAATGTCATTATGTGTGACACGCGCGGCGTGATTTACAAAGGCCGTGAAGACGGCATGAACCAGTGGAAATCGGCCCATGCCGCCGAGACCGATGCCCGGACATTGGACGACGCCATGGATGGCGCGGATGCGTTCTTTGGCCTGTCAGCCAAGGGGGCGGTGACAACTTCGATGGTCAAAAGCATGGCCAAAAAGCCGATCATCTTTGCCATGGCCAACCCGGACCCGGAAATCAGCCCCGAAGAAGTTGCATCGATCCGTGATGATGCGATCTGTGCCACCGGGCGTTCGGATTATCCCAACCAGATCAATAACGTTCTGGGCTTCCCCTATATCTTCCGTGGGGCGCTTGACGTTCAGGCATCGACGATCAACGAGGATATGAAAATTGCGGCGGCCCATGCGGTGGCGTCGCTGGCACGTGAAGATGTGCCAGACGAGGTTGCAGCCGCCTATTCCGGGCGTCGTTTGCAATATGGCCCGGAATATATCATTCCGGCACCATTTGACCCGCGTCTGATCATTGCCATCCCCAAGGCCGTTGCCCAGGCGGCAATGGATAGTGGCGTTGCGCGCCGTCCGATCATTGATATGGCTGAATATGAAAACAAGTTGCGCAGTCGCCTTGATCCGACGGCGGCCCATTTGCAACTGATTTCCGATTATGTCCGCGCCCATCCGAAACGCATTGCCTTTGCCGAGGGCGAAGAGGAAACCGTTATTCGTGCGGCAGTGGCCTATCGCAATTCGGGCTATGGCACGCCGATCCTGATCGGTCGGGAAGACCGGATCGCGGAATCGGCTAAAGCATTGGGGATTGAAAACCTTGACGGGGTCGAGATCAGCAACGCTGCCCTGTCAGACAAGAACAAGGATTATGCCGAGTTCCTGTATGCTCGCCTGCAGCGCAAAGGTTTCCTGTGGCGCGATTGCCAGCGCATGGTTAATCAGAAACGTAACGTCTTTGCCGCCGTTATGGTGGCCAAAGGCGATGCGGATGGATTGATTACCGGCCTGACGCGGAACTTCCATCGCAGCTTTACGGATATCAGTTTGGTGATTGATGCCAAGCCGGGGCAAATCCCGATGGGGCTGTCGATTGCGATTGCCAAGGGCCGGACGGTGTTTATCGCCGATACCCGTGTTCATAACATGCCCGATGCCGAACAATTGGCCGAGATCGCCATCCAGGCGGCCGAGAAGGCCCGTCAGCTTGGCCATGAGCCCCGTGTGGCGATGGTTTCGCATTCGACGTTTGGCAACCCCTGGAACGAGGATACAGACCGTATCCGCGAAGCGGTTGGCATTCTTGAACGTAGCGATGTTGATTTCGAGTTTGATGGTGATATCGCGGTCGATGTCGCGCTTGATACCGAATTACTGAAACTGTATCCGTTCTGCCGTCTTTCCGGCCCGGCCAATGTTTTGGTGATGCCGGCCCTTCATGCGGCGACCACCGCATCCAAGTTACTGGATAAGTTGGGGGGGGGCACGGTTGTTGGTCCGGTAATGATCGGGCTTGAAAAACCGGCGCAAATCACTCAGATGGGCAGCACGGTCAATGACCTTGTCAATCTGGCGGCTCTTGCGGCGCATGAGGCTGAACACGGCTAAGCATCGGTAAAATACTATCTTTGAAATGGCGGAATTGCAGATGCAATCTCCGCCATTTTACTTTATGACCGCGTCATATAACTAAAAACAACCTGTGATGGTGGGGACGTGATTTCGGAATTTTCACGCAAATGGCGTGTCGGACTGGTTGCTATATTGCTTGTGCTGACAGCATGTAGCGAACCCGGTCCGAACGAGGCCGAGATTGCAGCCAGCCTGCATGAATTGCATGACGAGACCCTGTTGGGCTTGGTGTCGCATCTGGAAAACATTGTCAGTTCCGATGCCAGACGAAGTGCCGGGGGGCGTATCCGGGTTTCGATGCAATACGAGTTGGTGTTTGATACCGATTTTGCCGATGTTATTCAGATCGTTGCTGATCCGGGATCGGTATCTGAGACGAAACGTGCCCGGTTCAGCGGGTATATTGGCATTCTTGGCACGGTGGAACTGACCGGTATGACCGGGCGATATGGCGAATTTGAAAAGGGACAGCGTTTTGACGTGGCCCGTGATGTCGATTTCGCTAAGATAAAAGGCGCGTGGATCGCGCAACCCTGACATCATCGGGGTCTTGGATGATGGGCCTTTGGCCCGATTTCTGCCACATCGGGCTGCGATAGATCGCATATAATTCGACTTCAGGCATTTCACGCATAAGGAATTTATTGATGCGCCGGATCCGTCACTTTTTTGCATTTTTCCTGTTTCTGCCAGCCGTTGTAGTGTTATCCGCCTGCGAGGAAAATTCGGCCGAGGGACCAAGCGTTGATGAAATCACCACGGCAGTGATCGAACGTTTCCGGGATGATCCTTATGCCAAGGTCGGTCATGTTGAAAATGTCAGCAAGACCAATAGTATCAAGGAAGATGACGACGAAACCGTTGTGATGGTTCGCTACGAGCTGGTCTTTGACCGTTCGGTTGCTGATTTTGCCGATGATGTCACCCAAAAGGGTAAATCGGCTGGCGATCTTGATACGGTTGGCGACACAGTCAGTGATGCCATTGACCTTGTGAAGACCAAGATGCTTGCGCTTAAGGACGGCGCGTTCAGTACTGGTGACAGACGCAGTATTGAAAATGAAATCCGATTGGTCAAATCGGAAAGGGGCTGGATTTATCGCCCCTAGGCGCGGGACATGTTGATGGTCCTGATCGTTGATTTGGTGGATTATGGTCTGTGATTTTTAGGCTCTGATGATCAAAAATAGAAAAAGGGACCGAAAAATCCAGTCCCTTTTTCTGTGTCACGTGGTGTGATTGTGGATCAGTCGTCAAGCAGTGCCAGAACGCTTGGCGGAGAGGGCATTTCGCCATCGGCGAAGCTCATGCCGTCAAAAGCATCAAGCCCGTTTACCCGCATGATGGCATGAAGGGATTCGACATATTCCGTGCCGCGTTCCGAATATTTGGTTAGCGTATCCGCCAGATCCCAGCCCCGAACAACGTCACCACCTTCGCGCAGTTTGGCGCGTTCGGCACGCAATTCGGCATAGGCAGGATGTGAATTGATATTACGCGCATAGGCCCGGATACTGTCGATCAGGCTGTCGAATGATTTGATGACGTGGGTTTTGCCTTCTTCACGGTCTTCTGGAACAATACCGTCGTCCTCATCCCATGCCCATTGACCGAACAGGGCATTGCCCTTGCGGACAAAGCGTGATGTGCCCCAACCGCTTTCCTCGGCTGATTGGGCCAGGATCAAAGACGGGGGAATGATATCGATCCGTTCCAGCAGGGCCGTGATGCTGCCATCGGTCACACGATAACGTTTCATCATCTGATCAATCCATTCCTTTTCAGGCAGACTGATCGGATCACCGGAATATTTCTTGCTTTGGATCATCATCAAACGATCACGGCGCGCGGCAATTTCTTCGTTCAGGCGCAGCGCAAGCGGCAACATGATGCGCAGGAAAATCTGTTTGCGCTCGGTCACTGATGTCAGGTCGCGCAAGCCCTTTGGCACGCGCTTGATATAGATGCGTGGAATTTCTTCGACACTGGCAAGTTTATAGCCAATGCTTTTGTAATACTGATTAAGAGCGACGACTTCAGGATCACGGCGGTACAGCGGTTTGACGTTTTTCTTTTCGGGCGCAACAGTTGCTGCCACGGTTTCGTCAAAGCCCATACCCTTGGGTTCTGGTGAAATGTCCCATCCGCCAAGAATGCCAGTATACAGTAAACCCACCGCCCCAAATACTGAAGCAAGCGCAATTTTACGGTAACTGCCTTTTTCTGCGCTATTCATTTCGTTTCTCCAGGATCAGTAAACCTGTCCATCCCAAGCAAGCTGTTATCTATGCCTGCGTCCCGCCTTGTTCGCAACCGGCAATGTCATAAAGGTTAATTTTCCCTTAAATGCGTTTGCGTTCCGGGCGTAACAATAACGCCCGGCATCGCATTTTGTGCGCGCCGGGCGGAAAAAATCTTCGCGAATCGGGAAATTAGTCGGCCATGACCGATTCAACGGACTGAACTTCCGGCACGTAATAACGCAGCATATTTTCGATGCCCATTTTAAGCGTCGCGGTGCTGCTGGGGCAGCCTGCGCATGCGCCGTGCATTTCCAGAAAAACAACGCCGTCTTCAAATTTGTGGAAGACAATATCGCCGCCATCCTGGGCCACAGCCGGACGCACACGGGTATCAAGCAATTCCTTGATCTGGCTGACCAGTTCGTTGTCGCCTTCGGATGCGGTGCTGGTGCCGGTTGCGGCACCAGAGTTTTGTTCAAGAACCGGAAGGCCTGACGTGTAATGTTCCATGATGCCGCCAAGAATCTGCGGCTTCAAGGTTTGCCAGTCTTTGGCTTCATCCTTGGTGATGGTGATGAAATCACCGCCAAGGAACACACCGGTAATTCCGTCGATTTCAAACAGTTTACGTGCCAGCGGCGATTTCACATCTGCATCGGTTGATGTGAAATTGGCGGTGCCCTGACGGCCCATGACATCTTCGCCCGGCAGGAACTTCAGCGTCGCCGGATTCGGGGTCGGTTCGGTCTGAATGAACATTTTCGGCTTGTCCTCTCACTCTGGTCACCGGGGCAGAAAACGGCCCGCGCGGTGAACCTTATTGTATCTGGTTAGGCCCTAAATGGGGCAAAATCAGCAAAAGATCAAGTCTGAGTGCGCAACTCAGGTATTCATAATCGGACGGTGAAGCACGGCAACCCGATTTTATCGTTGCAGGATGGAGCTGATTTCACGCATCTGGGTGCGTGCGCGCAATAAATAAAAGCCCAAACCCGCCAGATGGTTGGGGAAAATAATGCCGTCTGCCGACCCGTTGACCACAACCAGTGGATCAAGGGCGCTTGCGGCCTGAAGCGAGCCGATCATTTCCGCCCAGGCCGGTGCGACTTGACGTTCATTTATTACTTGTTCGAAATCGGTGCCAAGGTCACGCAGGATCAGGCTATAGGCATAGAGGCGGCCTTTGGTGGCATAAAATACATCATCAGCGGTGCGATCAAACAGAGAAGGGGCATCGACCTTGTCATCAATCAGGGCCGATGCCGATCCCAGATCATTGGCAAAGCGGTTCAGTGTTTCCTGCAGATTATCCGTACGCCGTTCAAACACGGCCTGACCTTCGGCCAGACGCTGGTTATAACGTTCAAGTGCCGCGATGGCCTGACGATATTGTTGCTCCGAACTGACACCGGGCAGCAAAGATATACTGGGGTCAAACACCCATTTGTCGCCGCGGAATTTCAAAAGACCGGCGGCGTTATCAAGATCGGGATCGACCTGGCTTGAGCCGCGTGTTCGGCCGATTTGATCGGAAAGCTCGATCGCAAACCGTGACAGGGCATAAACAATGCCGGTCTGAAAGTTCGGCATATTGTCGAGTGCCGCACCTGGCAGGAAGAACGGATCATTTGCCGTCCAGCGGTTTTGATTGATCTCGCGGTTAATCAGTCCGATTGCGGTGCTTACGGAATGGCTGCCGCCCTGATAATCACCAGCGAAATTGGGATTGTCGTCGATTTTATGCACCAGTGCCATGCCGGCCGGATAATAGACAATGGCAATCAATACAAGAACGACAAGGCTGCGCAGCCAGAACTTGCCGGATCTGAAAATACCCGTCAGGCGAGATCCGATGCCAGCGATACCGTTCTTTTTGTAGAGATAATCGTCTTCAATCATGATCCGTCCCGGTCAATGGTGTATCATATGAAACTAGGGTCTCATTGGCTTTAGGACAAGCCTCTGATTTTACATATTGATCCGGATATAGCTTTCCGGGGTGCACATTGACAGTACCGTTTCAAGATCTGGTTCGGCAAGAGCGATGCAACCTTCGGTTCCTGAATAGTCGGGACGTGCGATATGCATGAAGACAGCCGACCCTTTGCCAGGGATTGGGGGATCGTCATTGTGACCCAGGACAACAATCAGGTCATAGATGCCGTCTTTGCGGCATAGTTTTTCGTGGCTGGCTGAAAATGGTAGCCTTACCGGGCGGTTGTAATCGGCATGAGCCGGGTCGTCGCACCAGCCATCGGAAAATGAAATGGTCGTGACCGGCAAATCGGTATGCGGGCTTGCCCGACGATCCGCCCGATACATCACATAGCGCAATCGCCATACCCCCGCCGGTGTTTTACCGTCGCCTTCGATTTTGGCATCGGCGTCAATGATACCGTTGCGGCCGAGCGCACAGCGAAATTCCCTGTCGTCAAAGCATAGCACGCCGTTAGGCGAGACAATCATCTCGACCGGTTCAGGTGCGGTATATGTTTGCAGGTTGCTTTGCATCGGGGGTTTGGTCTCTGTGTCCCTAGACTTCATGGGATTGAATTTTGCAGGCTTTTTCCAAACTTTGACGTGAGGAAATTGAGAAACAACAAAGGTAAATTTGTGGCGTTGCGGCGTCACTTGCAACATGTTCGCGTAAATTTGATACGGCGATATCGGCGGCAAGGTCGTCTGGATAGCCAAAAATACCGGTCGAAATGGCCGGAAAGGCGATGGATTTCAGGCCATACAGGCGGGCAAGCTTGATGGAATTGCGATAACAGGAAGCCAGCAGATCGGGTTCGCCGTGATTTCCGCCATGCCAGACAGGTCCGACTGTATGAATGACGTAACGCGCGTGAAGGTTAAAACCGGGAGTAATGCGGGCCTCGCCGGTCGGGCAGGGGGCGAGAGCTTGGCAGGCATGGGCAAGCTCTGGTCCGGCAGCGTGATGAATGGCACCGCAAACCCCGCCACCGGGCAAAAGTGCCTCGTTCGCGGCATTGACGATGGCATCAACATCAAGGGTGGTGATGTCGGCCTCGATAATGACGATTGGGTCTTTGGGGGCAGGTGCGGGGATGTTGCCACCGGGTACAGGCACAGACACGGAATGCTACCTTTGTCGATGTGGTTCCCCAACCATCTGAGATTATGTAGATTTTTTGTAAGATTGTCAAAAACAACGCCCTGCCAGATGACAGGGCGTTGTAAAATCATGTGATGCAGCTTGGCTTATTTGCCGAGTCGGGCAACGCCTTCTTCGATTAGTTTGGCGGCTTTCTCAGCGCCTTCCCAACCGGTAACTTTTACCCATTTGCCTTTTTCGAGGTCTTTGTAACGCTCGAAGAAGTGCTGAATCTGATCGCGCAGGATTTGCGGCAGATCTTCGTGGGATTTGATGTCGGTGTAATACGGATCGACTTTGTCATGCGGAACGCAGATCAGTTTTTCGTCCTGACCGGCTTCGTCTTCCATCATAAGCACACCAACCGGACGGGCACGGATGACCGAACCGGCAACGACTGGTTCGCGGAACATGACCATGGCATCCACCGGATCGCCGTCCAGACCAAGGGTGTTTGGAATGAAACCGTAATTGACCGGGTAATACATCGAGGTATGCAGGAAGCGGTCAACGAATACAGCGCCTGAGTCTTTGTCGACTTCGTATTTGACCGGTCCACCCTGCGGAATTTCGATTACGACATTAACGTCCCACGGAACATCTTTGCCAACGGCAATCTTGTTGAGATCCATTTGGGAAAATCCCTTTCGCTTTTTTCAGAATGCCCCGTGGTGTGCACGGGACGGCAATTGTCTGTTTCGAACGCGTTGATGCGCCGACAATGAATGATGCGGCCCTTTTATCGCGAAATTTCACGACTTCCAAGGCTTCGCATATGCACCATTGGTCGAAATTCAGGGAGCCGGTTGTGTGGCGGCTTTTTTGTCAGGCCCCAAGAGCAGGCTTTCGTTAGGCAAAAAGCGGTTGGTTTCTGCGATCAGGGCATCAAATTTGGCCGGATTAAGATTGGCATTTTGATGTCGTTGCGGCAGGGAGCGACCATGATATAAATGCAGCACGGGCGAGGTGTATTCGACGTTTTTACGCTTTAAACCCAACCTTAGAAGGCGAAGGATGAAATCAGAATCCTCAAGCCCGTGACCAATATAGCTTTCATCGAAACCGGCAACCGCATCGATATCCTTGCGGAAGGCCGCAATGTTGCAGCCTTGCGCTTTTTTCCAGCAGTCTTCATGTTGCCAAAGGCTGCTTTTGCTTTGCGGCAAAGGAATAAACTGAAACGGGCGATTGCATTGTGCCAGCAAGCCAAGCATGAACAAGACGCCGCGCGGCCATTTATGGAATGAAGGCTTGCGGTTCAGGATGAAATTCGTAAACCGGGATTTCAGAAAAACCCTTTTCCCCGTCACAAAGCAGCCCTGTTCGGCGACTTTTCTGTGTGACGCGATGAAATTGGGCATCAGGCAGCAATCGCCATCGGTAAAGATGACAAGTTCGCCTTCGGAGATATGAATGGCGCCGTTGCGTACCTGGGACAGGCGATAACCAACATCTTCTTGCCAAAAATGTTTAACCGTCAGGGATGTTTTGGCTTTGAACTGATCAATGGCGGTGCGGGTTTCGTCCCGCGAACCATCATCCGCAATGACAATCTCGAAATTACGATCTGTCTGATCTTCAAGCGAGGCCAGAACACGTTCAAGTGCTTCGGGCCAGTTATAGGTAGATACGATAATTGAGATCAGACCGTTCATTAATTTCTTTCCTCGGAAATCCCAAGTGTTTGTTTGGCGTATCAATTGATCATTGCCTGTTTGTAACGTCCCGTATCGCCGGGGGCAATGGACAAGGCTGTTACAGTGGTTTCTTGCGTGATAGCGACGCCGTATGGGGATTGATCAATTCGCGAATCCAATTGGCAGCTTCGATGACGACCGGGTCTTTTTCCCGCGCCGGGCGGATCAGCAGGCGATACCACCAGTGTGATACGAAATCGGGGAAATTAAGCGGCACGAGTTCGCCGCGATCAACAAAGTTGCGCGCCACCACATCGGTGCTGGCGACAATGCCCTGACCGGCACGTGCGGCTTCAAGTGCCCAGATATGGTGGCTAAAGGTCCAGCAATCATCGAGCGAGAAATGCGGGCTATCGAACCATTGGGCGATTTGCGAAAACTGTTCGCTGTCGCTGTCGATCAACAGAATATCGCGTGATCTGAGTGTTTTGACATTGATGTTACCGGCATCAAAGCCGCGTTCTGCCAGCCATTGCGGGGCGGCAAAGGCAGTATAAATTTCCGGGGTCAGAAGTTCGGTGACCCAGCCATCAAGTCCGGGCAAGTCCTTGGGTGCGATTTGAAGCGCCAGATCGATTTCCAGCGGATCAAGATCATCGTCAAATTCAATCTTGCGAAATTGCACCGGAATATCGGTGGGTAAACGACCGCGAAGATTGCCAAGTTCATAAAGCAGAACCGTTAGCGCCGGGGTGGCCAGCGCCCCGATGCGGATGGCCTTGCCCTTGTCCGGGCCGACTTCACCGGTGATATCGGCAATGCCATCCAGGGCTTCGGTCAGGCGGGGCAAAAGGCGGATTGCCGATTTGGTCAGGCTAAGCCCGCGACCCTTACGGACAAACAGGACTACGCCAAGGCTTTCTTCAAGCTGGCGGAGCTGGTGGCTGATCGCGCTTTGGGTGACATGCAGTTCTTCGGCAGCGATCTTGACGCTTTGATGGCGGGCGGTGGCTTCAAAGGCGACAAGCGCGCGTAATGGGGGCAGTTTCCGGCGCATCAAACGTTTCCGTGGGGCAAAGTATGGCGAGGACATGTTTTTCTGATTGGTTCCTGTGTATCAGGACTGCTGGCAGTTTGGGGCAAAAAATTCTCATCAATGGCTGAAAACTCCTCAGTCGTATTTTTCGATTTTTGCGGGCAGTATCGTCGTCAGAAAGGGTTTCCGGCCGACGTTAGATAGTCTCCTTGCGCCACCCGCAGTAGTCGACCCCCCGTAGTCGGAAACCCCCCCTTTTTTCAAAGATCAGGACTTAAGTGATGACCGGGACGCTTTTGCGCCTCAGTGGCAATTTGCGTGGCGTTTTATGGATGACAGCCGCCATGGCATCGGGTGTTTTCGTCGATGTCTGTGCCAAGCTGGTTTCTCATGATGTGCCGACTGCACAAATTCTTGCCATGCGGGCGGTGACGACGGTCGTCGTATTTCTGGTCATTGTGATGTTCATCGGGACACGGCAGATTCGCACCAGACGGCCCTATGCACATCTGGCGCGGGGTGTGTTGTGGTACGGATCGCTGTTTTTCGTGTTCTTTGCGCTTCGGCAAATGAGTATCGCCGAGGTCAATGCCTATTTATTTATCGAGGCCTTGCTGACCGTGATGCTGGCGGTGGTGATTCTGGGTGAAAAGCTAACGGCGCGTAAATTGATTGCGACCGTGCTGGGCCTTGTCGGTGTCTGGGTGATGTGTGTGCCCAAGATGGATGGGTTCGGTGTGCCGCTGGGCGTTGCGGCGGCGTTAATTGGGGCGTTCTGTTTTTCGGCCCAGACGCTTTATGCCAAGATCATGACCCGGACCGAGACCAATTTTTCGATGCTGTTCTGGCCACAAATTGTTGCCATTGTCATCTGGGTGCCAGTTGCGATTATCATGTGGCAGCCGGCCGCCCTTGCCGATTGGCTGTATTCAGCCAGCGCCGGTTTCTTTGCCATGTTGACCAATTACATGGTGTTGCGTGCGGTCCGGGTTGCCGATGCCAGCGTGATTTCACCCGCGGCTTATACAGCCCTACCATTCTCGGTGGCGATGGATCTGATTTTCTTTGATATGTTGCCTGTGCCGGTCATTTTTATCGGGGCGGCGATTGTTGTTCTGGCCGTTTCCCTGCTCGATTACAAAGGCGGGGCAAAACCGGTGGCGATTGTTCCTGCTGATGGCGAGGGCGCAGATGACAATGACGTGGAAGATGAGATCGAGCCAGCAGGCAAGGCCGCAGCAGAGGCATAGCGCGTAAATATTACGCCTATGCCGTTATCTCTGCCTTTGTTCGACGGTATTATGGCTGTGTTTTAGTCACCGCTGGCTTTCCGCCGCCTTATTCATGACTTTCGTCGGTGTTTTCAGAAGACAGTACGCCGTCATGTTGATTGCGGGAATCGATTGGCGTTTCGGTGCGTTGATGCATTCCATAATCACGCAGCACATCGGCGACGCGCAGTCGGTAATCTTTGAAAATCTTGGTGCGGCCTTCGTGCTGGGCCATGCGGTGTTCGCCGATATTGCGCCAGGCCATGACGGCCTGTTCATCACGCCAGAACGACAGGGATAATACCTTGCCCGGTTCAGCCATGCTTTCGAACCGTTCGATTGAAATGAAACCGTCGATGGTTTCAAGGATCGGACGCAGGTCTTTGGCAATCGCAAAATAGGCGTCGCGATGCTGGGCATGGGGTAGAACTTCGAAAATGACAGCAATCATGGTGTTATGAGCTCCGCATGCGGGGTGGAAGCGATTTTGAAAAACTGGCGTTCTTCGCGCAGGATGAATTTTTCGCGCTGGGCGAATTGGTAATTTTCACGACCCAGCGGGTCTTGTGACAACCGGGCGCGATAGGCTTCGTAGGATGCCAGATCGGGCAGATGATAAATCCCGTATGCGGTTGAAATCGATCCTTCATGCGGGGCAAAATACCCGACCAGATCGGCCCCGCACCGCGGGATTGCTTCGCCCCAGTTACGGGCATATTCACCAAAGGCTTTCTTTTTATAGGGATCGATTTCATAGCGGATGAAACAGGTAATCATGGGGCATCCTTGTTAAGTCAGGGGGTGTCAGGAATGTGGTGACAGACCGCATTATCCTGATTGTTTCACTCGAATGCTTCGATTAACATCGAACTATGAAAGAAGGACCCGATATTGCCCGCGTAGCTGCATTGCTTGGCGATCCGGCACGCGCAAATATGTTGACTGCATTGGTGAGCGGCCGTGCCTTAACCGCGGCTGAACTGGCGCAAGAAGCCGGTGTAACCCCGCAAACCGCAAGTTCGCATCTGGCCAAACTTGAAGCCGGGCAGATCGTGACATTGCGCCGACAAGGGCGCCATCGTTACTTCACGCTGTCAGGTCCCGATATTGTCGAGGCCTTGGAAGTCTTGATGGGAATTGCCAATCGGGTGGGGCATAACCGGGTGCGGACGGGGCCAAAGGACCCGGCATTGCGAAAAGCACGTGTGTGTTATGACCATCTGGCGGGGGAAATGGGGGTTGCCCTGTTTTCCGGGCTTGCGGCCCGTAAACTGATCGTCAGTGACCATAATGGCGTGATGCTGAGTGATGCGGGGGCGGATTTTTCCGGTGCGTTCGGCATTGATCTTGACGGGTTGCGACGTAATCGTCGGCCGCTTTGCCGGGAATGTCTGGATTGGAGTGCGCGGCAATCACATTTGGCCGGGGCATTTGGTGCGGCCTTGCTGAGCCGGTTTTATGATCTGGGTTGGGCCAGACGCAGCAAGGATTCGCGGATCGTGACGTTCAGCCCGAAGGGTGAACAGTCTTTTAAAGCGCTGTGCGACGCCCCGGAAACGATCAGTCGTTTTTTGTGAAATACGCCCATGCATGGGCGATGATATCGCGTGGATCGGTATATTTGGCCGTCCATCCAAGCACGGCCTTTGCCTTTGCAGGGTTGGCGATCAGGCGGGCAGGATCACCATCGCGGCGGTCTTCATTGGTGACAGCAAATTTGCGACCCGTGACGTCCTGACAGAGTTGCATGACGTCCTTTACCGAACAGCCATCGCCGGTGCCGATATTGATGCTGTCGAAATTCGGATCGGTTTGCCCGATTACATGATGCAGGGCGGCGATATGGGCATTTGCCAGATCATCAACATGAATATAGTCGCGAATACAGGTTCCGTCGGGTGTGTCATAATCGGTGCCAAAGATTTTCATCTCGTCACGAAGGCCTGCTGCCGCCTGAAGCGCGAGAGGAATAAGATGGGTTTCCGGATCGTGCCGTTCACCAGCGCGTCCGGCAGGGTCGGCACCGGCGGCGTTGAAATAGCGCAACGCCAGCGCATGAAAACCATAAATTGATGCGTAATCCGCCAGAATGGTTTCGACCATGGCCTTTGATTTGCCATAGGGGCTTTCCGGGCGGATTGGCAGGGTTTCGTCAAGATATTCAAGCCCGGCATTGCCATAAACTGCGGCGGTTGAGGAAAACACGATCCGGTTGCAATCATGACGGCGCATTGCATCAATCAGAACCATCGAACCATGGGTGTTTACGTCATAAAATCGGGCGGGTTCGCGCATGGAAACCCCGGCTTCGATCAGGGCGGCCATATGAACAACCGCATCCGGGCGATAGCGTTCAAAGGCCAGATCCAGCGCTGTTTTATCACGGATATCGCCATCAATGACCGGAATATCGGCCGCAAGGGCGTCGCGATGGCCATTGGAAAAGTTATCTAAAACAATGGGTTGAAATCCACCTGCCTGTAAATGCAGGCAGATATGAGAACCGATATATCCAGCGCCCCCTGTAACCAATATATTTTTCATAACTGTCTGTATCCGCTGAATAATTCGGGGCGTGGTCTATGTTGGAAAGCGATTAGTGCCATAAGTGTTTATCAGTCGCCAGCGCAAAGCCTTTATCAGGGGGTCAGCAACGCGTTGACAAAGGCCGGAACCAGTTCAGTTGCCGGACCATAGCGACTGTGATCAAACAGGGTTGCGCCGTTGCTGGGTTCAAGGTTGAGTTCGATGGTTTCGGCCCCAGCCTCGTCACGGGCTGTTTGGACAAACCCGGCAGCGGGATAGACATTGCCCGACGTGCCGATAGAAATAAAAAGACCGCAATCGGCAAGGGCGGCATATATGCGTTCCATTTCAAGCGGCATTTCTCCGAACCAGACGACATGCGGCCGCAGGCCATTGGTTTTAGCACAGGCCGGACAGGGTGTTTCGCGGCCAAGCGGATCGGACCAGTGGGTCAGAACATCACAGTGATTGCAGCGGATTTTAAGCAATTCACCATGCATATGGATCAGGTTTTTTGATCCGGCGCGGCCATGCAGATCATCAATATTTTGGGTAACGAGTAAAACATCACCGGGCCATTCGCGTTCAAGCCGGGCAAGCGCGCGATGGGCGGTGTTGGGTTGAATATCCGGGTCGATTAGGGCCGCGCGGCGGTCATTATAGAAATGATGGACCAGATCAGGATTGTTGATGAATGCGTCCGGGGTTGCGACCTCGGAAATATCGTAACGTGCCCAGATGCCGTCGGGATCGCGAAAGGTATGCAGCCCGCTTTCCTTCGAGATACCGGCCCCGGTCAGAATGACAATCGGGGCGGCTTCGTCACGCAGGATGTTAATGATATCGCGGCCCAGCGGCATGAAGTTTCCAATCGAAGATATATGTTCCAGTCGGGCGAGTTTAGCGTCGGTTGGCATAAAATAAAACGGCCCCGCCACGATGGTAGCAGGGCCGTATAGAACCCGATTCGCAAGAACCGGTTCCAAAACTGTTACGTCGGATCAGGCAGAGGTATCGATATTGCCGCCCGGTTCATCGTTTTTGCTGCCATCTTGACCGGCCGGGTTTTTGGTCACCCCAACCATAGCCGGACGCAGAAGACGGTCCTTAAGCACGTAACCGGCCTGCATCACCTGGGCGACATGGCCATCTGGGTAAGCAGGGTTAGGCATTTCAAACACGGCCTGATGTTGGTTCGGGTCAAGCTTTTCGCCAAGCGGTTCAAGCTTTTTGATGCCGTTTTGTTCCATCGCCTTCAACAGGGTTTTTTCGGTCATTTCAACGCCATCAATCAGCGTTTTCATTGCCGGATCGGCATCAGCATCATTGCCAGCGGCTTCCAGCGCACGGCGAAGATTGTCGCCAACATCAAGAAGGTCGCGGGCGAATTTGGTAATCGCATAATTTGCAGCGTCTTCAACGTCTTTTTTCGCACGGCGACGGGTGTTTTCCACCTCGGCGGCGGCGCGCAGCAGACGGTCTTTGAGTTCGGCAACTTCGGCCTCAAGGGCGGCAACCGGATCATTGTTGGCCGCTGCGTCGTTGCTTTCGGCGTTCATCGCCTCTTCTACGATGTTTTCAACGATGGAGTCGTCTGCCGGCGTGTTGCCGTGCTGATCGTCCTGGTTGTTATTTGCGGTTTCCGACATGGCTAACCTGTACCTTCAGTTTGTGTGGCCTGACACGCAGCGCCAACGTTTATCCAATCAGTCGCCCGACCAACTTGGCGGTGTAATCGACCAGCGGAATGATCCGGGCATAATTGATCCGGGTCGGTCCGACAACCCCGATTGCACCCACAATGCTGCCTTCATCGTTCTGATAGGGTGAAATCACCATCGAAAGTCCCGATCCGCCGAATAATTTGTTCTCGGATCCGATGAAAATCTGTACCCCTTGGGCAATCGAGGTGACATCAAGCAATTCGATCATCTGGTCGCGAGCTTCGAGCACATTAAACAGCCGTCTGACAGTTTCAAGCTGTTCGATGGTGTCAATATTATCAAGCAATTGCGACTGGCCCTTGACGATCAGGGAGGAGCCCTTGACCCCGCCAGCCCATGTTGCCAGACCGGCATCAATCAGTCCCGCCGACAATTCGTCGAGTTCCTGTTTGATGCGATCGCGTTCCAGACCCATCAATTGCCTTGCGTCATCAAGTGTCTTTCCGGCTAGCCGGGTATTTAGATAGTTCGACGCTTCTGTCAATGCCGAGGGCGGCAAATCAAGCGGAACATCAAGGATTCGGTTTTCAACATTGCCATTCTGGGACACCAGAACCGCAAGGACTTTGCCCGGTGAAAGGGCAACGAATTCAATCTGTTTTAAGCGGATTCCATCGGTTTTAGGGGCGACGACCAGCCCGGCACAACGCGACAGGCCCGATAACATGCTGGTGGCTTCACCCAGCATTTGATCCAGCGAATATCCGGCCTGTTCGCAGTTTTTGGTTAGTTGATCGCGTTCGGCATTGGGCAGATCGCCGACTTCCATCAGGGCATTGACGAAAAGACGCAGGCCCTTTTCGCTGGGCAATCGCCCAGCTGAAACATGCGGTGCGACCAAAAGACCCATTTCTTCAAGGTCGGACATCACATTGCGGATGGTTGCCGCCGAAAGGTTTTCCGACATGCGGCGCGCGATGGACCGCGATCCGATCGGTTCGCCGGTTTCGACATAGGCATCAACAATCTGGCGAAAGACTTCGCGTGATCGCGTATTCATGTCGCCTAATAATGTATCGTCCAAAAGCGCCATGCCAATCCTGATCAAAACCAGATGCGTTACATTGAATATTGTGAATTCCAGTCAGGCACAATTTAGGCAGGCCAAGGGCGGGCGTCAATGAAGCTGGCTCAACGAATGGTGGCTTTGTTGGTTAAATGCTTGCACGGATCCGTAAATCAGGATGCAGACCACCGTAAATCGGGTTTGATCCTGTATTTTCAGGATGATTAAAATTGGCAGGTTTGCCGCGATTTTCGGGGAAATAGCTGGACCTTTAAGATTAGGATAAGTAGCTTTGGCCCTAATTTCAGCTATTAGAGATCGGCCATGAAGGCCGATCTGATCCAGAACAAAGAGGTTTAGACCCCATGCGTCCATCCGGCCGTACTTTCGATCAGCTTCGCGACGTTTCCATTGAAACCGGTGTTTCCAAATATGCCGAGGGTTCCTGCCTGATTAAATTTGGCGATACCCATGTGATTTGCACCGCGACGGTCGAGGACAAGGTGCCGGGCTGGATGCGTAATTCCGGCAAGGGTTGGATCACGGCAGAATATGGCATGTTACCGCGCGCCACTGATAGCCGCATGCAGCGCGAAGCCGCACGCGGTGGTCAGTCGGGCCGGACTCAGGAAATCCAGCGTTTGATTGGCCGGTCGATTCGTGCCGTGGCCGATCTTAAAGCCATGGGCGAAATGCAGATGCGCCTTGATTGTGATGTTATTCAGGCCGATGGCGGCACGCGTACCGCATCAATCACGGGTGCCTATATTGCCGCCCATTTGGCATTTCAGGGTGTGCGTCGTCTTGGCCTGATCAAGGAAATCCCGCTGACCCAGGCGGTTGCGGCAATTTCATGCGGGATTTATCAAGGCGAAGCGGTTCTTGATCTTGATTACGCCGAAGACAGCAATGCTGGTGCCGATGCCAATTTCGTTTTGGGGGGCAATGGTGGCATTGTTGAAGTTCAGGCAACTGCCGAAGATGTGCCGTTTGATCGCGCTGCTTATGACAAGATGTTCGATCTGGCGGAAAAAGGCTGCAAAGAGCTGTTTGCCAAACAGCGTGCGGCGATTGGCGTCTAAGAATTACGTCGGGCGGGTCGTTAAGCGGCCCGTCCGAAATTGCATTTGCGTTTCCCATCGGTCTTCGTCTTAACGACCCGAATATCTCTAGGCAGCATCATGGCCCGTCGCTTTACGGAAAAAAAACTTGTCATCGCCAGCCATAACAAAGGCAAGATCAAAGAAATTGCAGAATTACTTGATCCTTTTGGGATCGAGGTGATTTCAGCCGGGGATTTGAACCTTCCCGAACCCGAAGAAACCGAAAACAGCTTTATTGGTAATGCGCAGCTGAAATCGCTTGCCGCAACCAAGGCCGCCAATCTGCCCGCTTTGTCGGATGACAGCGGTATGGCTGTTTCTGCCCTTGATGGCGCACCGGGCATTTATTCGGCGCGCTGGGCTGGGCCGGACAAGGATTTTGATATGGCGATGGAGAAGGTTCAGAACGGCATTGGGGCTCATCCTGATCGTCGTGCAGCCTTTATCTGTGCCCTGTCACTTGCCTGGCCGGATGGCCATGTCGAGAATTTTGAAGGTCGGGTCGAAGGCGAAATCGTCTGGCCCAAGCGCGGTCGGCACGGTTTTGGCTATGACCCTATTTTTTTGCCCAAAGGATATGATCAGACCTTTGGCGAAATGGACCCGGTAAAGAAACATGAAATGAGCCACCGGGCGGATGCGTTCCGCCAATTGGTCAAGGCCTGTTTTAAACAGGATTAGGAAATCAATCGCGGTATGCCCGCATTGAACCCATGCACGCATCGCTGATGAAACGATCAGCGGTGCGTGTTACGTTATATCTTTCCCGTTAGTCGAAGATCGAGAACCGCGTGTCCCAGAACAGCGCCGAAGCCGTCCCGTTTGGTATTTATATCCATTGGCCGTTTTGCCTTTCGAAATGCCCGTATTGTGATTTCAACAGCCATGTCGCGGACAAGGTTGATCATGCACGCTGGCGGGCTGCATTGCGCGCCGAACTGGCTGTTGGGGCGGCCCGCCATCCCGGTCGCACGGTTGGTTCGATATTTTTTGGCGGTGGCACACCATCGCTGATGGACCCGGAAACCGCCGGGGCCTTAATCGCCGATATCGAGGCATTTTGGCCGGTGACCGATGACATCGAAATCACGCTTGAAGCCAATCCGGGCACGGTTGAAATCAACCGGTTTTCAGCTTTTGCAGCCAATGGTATCAATCGCGTGTCAATCGGTATTCAGGCGTTGAATGACCGTGACCTTAAGTTTTTGGGACGGGTGCATAATGCAAACGAGGCCATGCGCGCCCTTGATGTTGCGGCCAATGTCTTTGAACGGTTTTCGTTCGATCTGATTTACGCAAGGCCCGAACATGATCCGAATGCTTGGCGGCGTGAATTGCGCGAGGCGCTTGATATCGCGCGCGGTCATATCTCGCTTTATCAGCTAACGATTGAGCCGGGTACGCAGTTTTATACTTTGCATCAGCGCGGTGACTTGGTGGTGCCTGACGAAGACTTGGCGACCGACCTTTATGAAATCACTCAGGAAGAAACCAAGGCGGCTGGCTATGGCTGTTACGAGGTTTCAAATCATGCTCGTCCGGGGCAGGAAAGCCGCCATAATCTGGTCTATTGGCGTTATGGTGATTATCTGGGCATTGGTCCGGGTGCGCATGGCCGCGAAGCCGTGATCCAGCCTGATGGCAGTACGAAACCAATGGCCGTACGCCGTCACCGGGCGCCGGAAATTTGGTTGGATCGGGTGGAAAAGCAAGGCCATGGCACGCAGGAAGAAACCGCCTTGGTTGCCGGTGAGCGGTTGATTGAAATGGTGATGATGGGCTTGCGCCTTAATGAAACCATCCCGACCGCCCGGTTCGAAAGGATTGTTGGCAAGGGGCCGCGCGATGTCTTGGATCAGGAACGGCTTGAAACCCTGATTGTGTCGGGTGATTTGATCTGCGACCAAACCGGTTTGCGGACTACCGATCAGGGGCGGAACCGTTTGAACGGGGTTCTCAGATATCTGTTCGATACTTCGGCGTGATGTGGACTGGGCCATAATTCCCCTTAAACCTATAGAAATTCCGCGTGTTTTCGCGATGTAACCTGCTTTGACCGATCCGTTTTGCAAAACCGTCAAAAAGGATGTTGACACTTGGCTTTGGCAGCGTATATTGCGCCCCGTTCCGGCGGATAAAACCGGGGCGAATACCACAAGCCCCTATGCCCAGGTGGCGGAATTGGTAGACGCGCTGGCTTCAGGTGCCAGTGATCGCAAGGTCGTGGAAGTTCGAGTCTTCTCCTGGGCACCATACCCCAGCACATTGATAATGTGCTGGGGTATTGTTGTTTCTAGTGTCATATCAGATAGGTTTTTGGCTTTCTGAAATCTGAGTTAGTGGTTACAAGCGGAAATCAATCTCAAAAGAGCCTCGGAAATCATGCAACCTGAAGTAAGTTTAGTTCTACCGGTGTACAATAAAGCTGATGCGCTTCCATATTTTTTTGCTTCTTTGCTGGATCAGACCGGAGGCATTTCCTTTGAAGTTATTTTTGTGGACGATGTTTCGACTGATAATTCGTTAGAAATCTTGTATGGATTTGCCGCAGCACATGACTTTGTCCGGGTGATTGGCAACGATATGAATGCGGGCCCATCTATTCGGCTCAATCAGGGGGCTCAGATTGCAGAGGGAGCATATCTGGCTTTGTTTGACTGTGATGAAATTCTTGCACCTGATGCGATTGAATCCATGCTGTCACTTGCAAAAGAGTATTGTGCGGACATGGTGCATGGGCGTGGTCGTAAGACGACGATACCAATTGAAAAAGTTGTGGTCGAACCGATTGGTAAAGATTTTGGTGTCACAATTTACGACGTTCCGATTGAGCGGATATTGGGACGCGGAATGGTGCGGATGACCTGGTTGGTGACGCGCGATTTGTTCCATAAGGCCCGGGGATGTGATGAAGCGGTTTTTGTTCAGGATGAATCGCTGGCGTTGAGGTTAGCGTCACAGGCCCAGCGTATCGTCGATTCCAACATGATCGTTACGATGGTTCCCGATATGGGGAGCCATATTTCACAAAACACATTGCAACTGAACCATGATCGGTTTTTGGTGTATCTGAACTTCTTGCAGGCACATCCGGAATTGTCTTCGGCTATACGGTTAAAGCTTTATCGGAAATGTATATCTGCAATCAAAAAGGCGCGCAGAGATGGGGCGCCCTTTCCTGCAGTACCTGTTTTTGTGCAATATATTATGAGCAAGCTTGGTTTTGTTAATTCTGATCTTCGGGCATTGTTGGTGTATCAAAATATTTTTCGACAGCTGCCAAATGTCCGTCGTATTGAAGAGATGAATGGTGAGTTGTTAGAACAATGAATTCACTTGATAAAAAGTTGCATATTGCGGCGAGTTTGCTACTGTTTTTGCTTCCTGTCTTTCTTTTGTTTACGCGCGCGGTGGCAGATATTTCTGTCGTTTTGATCGCCTTGATCTTTCTGGTGCGTTCGGCAATGGCAAAAGATTGGTCTTGGGCCCGTGAAAAGGATATTTTGATCCTTCTGGTCATTTTTGTCCTGATGAACGCATTCGTTTCACCTTTTGCAGAGCATATAGGAAAAAGTTTTGAGCGGTCGCTGAGTTGGCTGCGATTTGTTGTCTTCTATGCTGCGGTGACTCGCTGGGTTTTAAATGATGCACATATAATTTCTCGGTTTACCAAGGTTCTTTTTTGCACATTGGGCATTGCCGCTCTTGATGCTTTGTATCAGTTTTTCGCAGGTGCTTCGTTATTGGGCGGTCAACCCATGGCCGGTCGTTTAACTGGTCCGTTGGACCGTCCTAATATTGGAATGTATCTTTCCAAACTTGGGCTTGCTGCGTTAACAATGGCTTTTACACTTTATGCTCGCAAGTTTTCCAAGAAGCTCTTGGTAGTGGGCTGTTGCCTGTTGCCATTGCTTCTGGTCGTGGTGTTTCTAAGTGGTGAGCGGGCGGCAAGTGTACTAACTTTGTTTGCGATTGTGCTGGTAACTCTCAGTTTGTTTCTCGTTGGAGGAGGTGCACGCAAGGTTTCCGTAGGTTTGGCATTTTTTGGCGGGACTGCGTTGGCCGTATTGCTTGTCACAAGTGACCGTATTTGGGAGCGTGTGGAAGCATTAGCCAGTGTTGTCTCGGGTTATACCGATTCAATTTATGGTCAACTTGTCTTGTTGGGGCTGCGGTTTTTTTCCGATCATCCGTTAACCGGAGGCGGTATGGGTAACTATCCGTTGCTTTGTAAGGACTATACTGCAGCCGGTTTGACCAATGTTCCATGTCATCCTCATCCGCATAATTTTTATGTTGAATGGTTGTCTGACACTGGGCTGATTGGAACTATCCCGTTTACCATTTTTATGGTGATGCTATACTGGGCCGGGCTCAAAATGCTGTTTGGTCTGCGCGACATTCGGTTGCTGGGTGGCTTGTATCTCGGTGTTCTGGTGATGTCTTTGTTTCCGTTCTCGGTAACGCAAAGCCTGTTTTCAAACTGGCCTGGTATATTGGCCTGGATGTCGATCGCCAGTGCGGTTGCTGCGGTTCGTTTCTCAACGTCCAAGGCCCTTTGATTTAAATGCTCTATTTCAGTTTGGATGTCTGGAGTTTTACGTCGCGATGGCGGGAATGCTGTGTTAAGACAGGGCCAAACCAGCATTCTGGAGAATAGCGATGACCAATTTCCTCCATCACGGAGATTTGCCCGATGGGCTTGATCTTGGCAAAATCGTTGCCATTGACAGCGAAACCATGGGCCTTAATCCGCACCGTGATCGTTTGTGCGTTGTGCAGCTTTCAAGCGGCGATGGCGATGCCCATCTGGTTAAGTTTGATGGGGAAAATTACGAGGCGCCCAACCTTAAGAAGCTTTTGGCCGATTCATCGGTCTTAAAGCTGTTTCACTTTGGGCGTTTCGATATTGCGGTGATGGACAAATATCTGGGTGTGCGTTGCGCGCCGGTCTATTGCACCAAGATCGCTTCCAAGCTTGTCCGGACCTATACCGACCGCCACGGTCTAAAAGACCTGGTGCGTGAGTTGGCGGGCGTTAATCTGGATAAGCAGCAGCAAAGTTCCGATTGGGGTTCGGCCGATCTTTCTGAAGAACAGATCGCCTATGCCGCGTCCGATGTTTTGTATCTGCACAAAGCAATGGAAGAGCTGGATCGTCGTTTGGCGCGCGAAGGGCGTACCGAATTGGCACGTGCATGTTTTGACTTCCTGCCGACACGGGCGACGCTTGATCTGGGCGGCTGGGACGATATCGATATTTTCTCGCATTAAGGTGCGCTTTTTTTCGAACATCGTATTTTGCTTGGCAAGTCAGCATTGTTAATCCTGTGTCAATTGCCCCGGGCGTAAGGGTATGGGAATTGACGAAGCAAAAGCATAAGCCCCATATTGGCTTTTGCGGCTTGCCGGCACAGATGATCCCGCCCATCTTTTCCCTGTAATGGTTTTTGCCGGGAAACGCATAAAGAAACTGATGACAGTGACCCCAAAACTGCACAACACACCTGAACCGGCATCGGACAAGGACCTTGAAGTCGCCCGACGGGTTCTGGCAATTGAAGCCGATGCGCTTCGTGATCTTTCAGAATCGCTAAATGGTGATTTTTGCAAGGCGATTGACCTGATCGAAGGGCTTAAGGGCCGCCTGGTCGTGACCGGTATGGGTAAAAGCGGCCATATCGCCAAGAAAATCGCCGCGACCTTTGCCTCGACCGGGACGCCATCCTTTTTTGTTCATCCGGCCGAGGCCAGCCATGGTGACCTTGGCATGATCGGGCGTGATGATGCGGTTCTGGCCCTGTCAAATTCCGGCGAGACCCCGGAACTGTCCGACATTATTGCCTATACAAGGCGTTTTAACGTGCCATTGATCGGCATGACGCGTCGCCCGGAAAGCTCGCTTGCGACGCAATGCGATTATCCGCTGATTCTGCCGGCTAGTCCGGAAGCCTGTCCGAACAAACAAGCCCCGACAACATCGACAACCGCGATGCTGGCCTTTGCCGATGCGCTGGCTGTGACACTGATGGAGCGTCGTGGCTTTAGTGCCGATGATTTCCGGACTTTCCATCCCGGTGGCAAGTTGGGTCAGCGTTTGTTGCGTGTGCGCGACGTCATGCATGGCGTGAACGACATTCCGCTGATCGGCGAAGATGCCCTGATGTCTGAGGCATTGATGACGATGACCGGCAAATCGTTTGGCTGTGTCGGGGTTGTTGACGGCAAGGGTGTCATGACCGGGATCGTGACCGATGGCGATTTGCGCCGTCACATGGCCGATAACCTGATTACAATGCGGGTTGGCGATGTGATGACATGCGGGCCCAAGGCGACCCAGGCAGATCTTTTGGCGGTCGAGGCCTTGGCCGTGATGAATGATCGCAGTATCACCGCATTATTTGTGGTTGATGATGCGGGCAAGCCGGTCGGGCTTGTGCATATTCATGATCTTTTGCGTCTGGGAGTCGCATAATCAATGGGCGAGGATCGGAAGGCAGAGGTCGAACGCGCCGCGCGGAATGCGCGCATGAACGACCGCCTTCCGTCCGGACGACGCAATGTGCGGATCAATCCGTTCCGCCGGTCCATTGTGACGATGCTGAAACTGATCCTGCCTTTGATTGCGGCGGCCCTGATGGCGCTTGTTGTGTTGTGGCCGCAAATCGAACAGGTGCAGGAAAGCGGTTTTCGCCTTGGCTTTTCGGCGACGCCGGATGATTTGATGGAAAATGTCGCCATGAGCAATCCGCGCTTTTTTGGCGTGGACAGCAACCGGCAGCCTTTTACCGTGACGGCAATGGAAGCCGTCGAAGAGCCCGAAAATGACGAACGTCCGGCACATATGCATCTGGATACGCCACAGGCCGATATTACGCTTGAGGACGGGACATGGATTGCGCTGACGGCGGATGAAGGGTTCTATACTGAGACCGACGGGCTTCTTGATCTGGTCGGGACGGTCAATTTGTATCACGATCAGGGTTTTGAAATTCATACCCAGCAGGCCGAGATTGAAATGGACCTTGGCAATGCCAAGGGGCATGAGCCGGTCGATGGACAGGGGCCGTTCGGAACGATCAAATCCGATACCGGGTTCGAGCTTGAAGACAAGGGGGCGGTGATCCGCTTTTTGGGCAATGCCCGTCTGGTGATTTTCGATAGTGCATTGAAAGGGAAGTCATGATCGCGATTGCGCGCTTTGCGATGCGCCGGTTTTGGGCCGCAGCCGTTCTGGGTGGTGCGGTGCTGGCCCCATTGGTGATTATGGCACCGGTTTCAGTGCGGGCTGATCCGCTTGGTCTGGCGCAGAATGGTGCCGGCGGGCTTGAGGTCGAGTCTGATAACGGTATTGAATGGCGTCGCAACGAGCAGGTGCTGATTGCGCGTGGCAATGCGGTGGCCAAGCGGGGTGGTTCGCGGGTTGATGCCGATGAATTGCGCGCCCTTTATCGGGATCGCAATGGCAATAGCGAGATTTACCGCATCATCGCGACCGGCAATGTTAAATTGTCATCGGCGACTGATGTCGCGACCGGTGATCAGGCCGTTTATGACATTGACGATGCGGTTGTGGTTTTGACGGGTGAAAACCTGCAATACAAGACCCCGACCGAAACATTGACCGCCGAGGAAAGCCTTGAATACTGGGAAGTTGAACGTATGGCGGTCGCCCGTGGCAATGCGGTTGCCGTTGCCCAAGATCGCACATTGCGCGGTGATGTTCTGACCGCGCGATTTGTGCCGGGCAAGAATGGCGAGAACGAGTTGAGCCGCATTGACGGCGACGGAAATGTGACCATCCGCACGCCGACCGACTTTGTGGTTGGCAATCAAGGGGTTTATGATGCGAAAACGGGTATCGCAACCCTTGTCGGATCGGTTAAGATCACGCGCGGCGAGAACCAGTTGAACGGGGATCGCGCTGTGGTCGACCTGAATACAGGGGTCAGCCGACTAACTTCCGATGGAAATGGCAGTGGCAAGAGCCGGGTTCGTGGGCTGCTTGTGCCGGAAAAAGATGAAAAAAAAGCCCCGGGTCAGCCCGGGAATGGCAACTGACGAAGGGTCGGGAATTTGTTCTGGTCGCGTAAAGGCGGTAAATCCGACAACACAGAGGTACAAACGGCGGATGCAGGAAGCAATGCGTCTTCTGGTGCCGGGGCAGGCCCGCGGCTGATAAGTGCCAATAAGGGGCTGGTGGCGCATAATCTTGGCAAAAGTTTCAAGAAGCGCCCGGTTCTTAAAGATGTGTCGATGTCGGTACAGCGCGGCGAGGCAGTTGGCCTTTTGGGGCCGAACGGCGCGGGTAAGACCACTAGTTTTTATATTATTACCGGTCTTATTGCGGCGGATCGCGGATCAATTTCATTGGACGGGCGCGACATCACCATGATGCCGATGTACCAGCGTGCGCGCATGGGAATTGGCTATTTGCCGCAGGAAGCCTCGATTTTTCGCGGCATGACGGTGGAACAAAATATCATGGCCGTGCTTGAGGTGGTCGAGGATGATCGCCTGAAACGCGAACAGAACCTTGAAGACCTTTTGGCTGAATTTGCTATTGAGCATTTGCGTCGCACACCGGCCCTTGCCCTGTCGGGTGGGGAACGCCGCCGTTGCGAAATTGCGCGTGCGCTTGCGGCCCATCCGAATTTTGTTCTGCTTGATGAACCACTGGCCGGTATTGACCCGATTGCGGTCGGGGATATTCGCGATCTTGTGCGTCATCTGAAAAATCGTGGCATTGGGGTCTTGATTACTGACCACAATGTGCGCGAGACTCTGGACATCATTGACCGGGCATATATCTTGCATGACGGTCGGGTTTTGATGGAAGGTGGTCCCGATGAAATCGTCAGGAATGACGATGTCAGAAGGGTTTATCTGGGCGATCGTTTCAGCCTTTGATCACACACCTTGTTCCTGGGGGATTTGGATTGACACGGGGTAGTGCATAATGGCCCTGAAGGCGCGGCTTGATCTTCGTCAGTCTCAGTCTCTTGTCATGACGCCTCAGTTGCAGCAGGCGATCAAACTGCTGCAATTTAACAATATTGAACTTTCCAGTTTCATTGATAGCGAGCTTCTGGAAAATCCGCTATTGGAGCGTGCCGATCCTGGCCAGACCTTTGCCGAATCCGGTGACGGGGCGGTTGGCAATGGTGAGCAAGGGATCGATTCGCGCACAAGCGATGATTTTTCCGACCGTGAAGACCGGTTTGGCACCGATCGCCTGACATCAAGTGAAACGCTTAGCACCGGTGATTCAAGTCCGCTCGATTGCGCACCCGATGCCCTTTATAACGGCGAAGGTGAAATCAGTGCTGATGGTGCCCCGGTTGCCGGAAGCCACGATTATACAGCACCCTATAGTGGTGGTGGAACAGGTGGCAGCGGCGGTGGTGGCGAAGACCTGCCGGGGCTGGAACAAACCCTTGCTGATCAGGTCACCTTGCGCCAATCGCTTGATGATCAGCTGAATGTCGCATTTGTCGATGCAATATCGCGAATGATCGGCAGCTATCTGATTGATATGCTTGATGACAGCGGTTATGTCGCCGGGCCGCTTGAAGAAGTCGCCGAGGCGCTTGAATGTGATATGGCCGATGTTTTGCGGGTGCTTAAGGCCATGCAAGGGTTCGAGCCGGTCGGCATTTTCGCCCGTGGTCTTGCCGAATGCCTTGAATTGCAGCTTCGGGAACGCAACCGGTTTGATCCGGCGATGGCGGCCTTATTGGCCAATCTGGAACTTCTTGCGCGTCGTGAATTTGACCGTTTGCGCCGGATTTGTGGGGTAGATGCCGACGATCTTTCCGACATGATCAGTGAAATCAGAACCCTTGATCCGCGTCCGGGCCGAACAGCGGATGGGGAACCGGCAACCCCGGTGATCCCCGATGTGCTGATGCGTTCGGCCGGGAATGGCAATTGGCATCTGGAACTGAACAGCGAAGCCTTGCCGCGTGTCCTTGTAAACGAGGATTATGCCGTACAGATCGGTAAGGGTTTGCGCAATCGCGAAGAACGCAGTTTCCTGAGTGAGAAGCTGCAAAATGCCAATTGGCTGGTCAAGGCATTGCATCAGCGTGCGACCACGATCATGAAGGTCTCAAGCGAGATTGTTCGCCAGCAGGATGGATTTTTCAATCACGGTGTGTCGCATTTGCGCCCGTTGATCTTGCGCAACATTGCCGAAGCCATCGGTATGCATGAAAGTACGGTGTCACGCGTTACAAATGGCAAGTTCATGGCGACGCCGCGCGGCGTTTTCGAACTCAAATACTTCTTCACCACGGCAATTTCATCTTCAGATGGCGGTGATTCGTATTCTTCGGAATCAGTGCGCCATCGGATTAAGTTATTGATAGATGGGGAAGATCCGAAAAAGATTTTGTCTGATGACAAACTTGTCGAGCTGCTTGAGAAGGAAGGGATCGACATCGCCCGCCGAACAGTGGCAAAATATCGAGAGGCGATGAGAATTCCCTCGTCGGTCCAGCGACGGCGCGAAAAAAAAGCAGGTGTTTCCTAGAAGGTTTCACACTGGAAAATATACCTTAAGGTATTGTATTTTAACCATTAATACCCAAATGTTGACTTGGCAATGACGAGGGAATATGGTGCGCCTTCCTGACTGAGGGCCACCGAACATTCATATGTACCGGGTAGTCACTCAACTGGGGATAGGCAATCCATGCAAATTACGGTTATTGGTAAGCAACTCGACGTTGGTAATGCACTCCGTCAACATGTCATTGGGACATTGGAGACTGCGGTAGAGAAATATTTCGATCATGCGATCGAAGCCACGGTGACAATCACCAAACAGGCGCATCTCTATGTCGTGCAGATTTCGGTTCATTTTGGCAAGGGCATGTTGGTTCAAGCGAAAGCATCGGCGAATGAAGTATATCCCGCCTGTGATTTTGCCTGTGATCGTGTTGCCAAGCAGTTACGACGTTACAAGCGGCGTTTGCGCGACCACCATAGTAACCGTGACCAGTATGAGCAGGCCAGAATAGATGCGACACATTATGTGATCGCACAAGAAGACGAAGATCATTCAGATGACGAAAATGTCAGCGGCTTTGAGCCGGTGATCGTCGCTGAAACACCGGATCGTATCGATACGCTCTCTGTCGGAGAGGCTGTGATGCGGCTCGACTTGGGGGACATTCCGGCACTTATGTTCCGGAATGGCAAACATGGCGGATTGAATGTTGTGTATCGTCGTGCTGACGGCAATATCGGATGGCTCGATCCATCTGATAAGGAGGTTGGTACAGCGTGACGGATACAGATTCTTCCGAGCCAAACAACACAACGCGAAAAATGGATATATCATCGATTCTATCCCCTTCAGGGGTAATACCGGCCTTGCGGTCTGGTGCGAAAAAGGCTGTGCTTGAGGAACTTGCCGAAAAAGCAGCTGGCGTTACCGGGCGTGAAGCGGGTGAGATTTTCTCAGTCCTGCTTGATCGCGAAAAACTTGGCAGTACCGGCGTAGGCGGTGGTGTGGCGATTCCGCATGGAAAATTGGCCGATCTCGACCGGTTGCACATGATCTTTGCGCGTGCCCAGAACCCGATCGAGTTCGATGCCGTGGATGAACATCCTGTCGATTTGTTCTGCATGCTGATCGCCCCGGAAGAAGCCGGTGCCGACCATCTGAAAGCACTGGCGCGGATATCGCGTTTGCTGCGTAATCAGGGCATGTGTGACAAGCTGCGTGGTGCCGGTTCGGCGGATGCGATTTATGCATTGCTGACCCAGGACGAGGCCGAACAGGCCGCCTGAAAGCGTATTTGACGGGCAAAACCCGACAAACGACCAGATTTAAGAAACCGGACACCGTGATGGCGGTGTCCGGTTTTGTTTTATCTGTGATCTGGTTCCGGGGATGCGCCGGGCCGCAGGTTAGGTTGGCAGGGTTTGTGTGGTTGGAGCGGGTACTGGTTATTTCGCGTCAACGGGTTTTGGCGCGTTGACGGTTCAGCATTGGTGTCTCTGTTTCTATTACCATCTTCGTCCCTGTCTTCGTCCCATCCCCATCCCGGTTGATTTTGTCATTAAGTTTTGGTTTCGATTTCGGCTTGTTTGTCGGCGTTGATTTGCATCATGCGTCCTGCCAGAACGACCAGAAACAGGACCGGAATCCCGATGATGGCCGTGCCGATAAAGAACCAGCTATATCCCACCGAATCGACGACTGTGCCTGAAAACCCGGCAAGGATTTTGGGGAACAGGGTCATAATCGAACTGAAAATCGCATATTGCATGGCGGTGAAGGAAATGTTGGTCAGACCCGACAAATAGGCAATAAAGGCCGCCGTCGCCAAACCGCCCGACAGGTTATCGGCCGCAATCACTCCGGCAAACATCACCGTATTCGGACCAAGATGGGCCATGATGGCAAACAGGATATTGGTGATGGCCGACAAAAGTGCGCCCAGAAACAGGATGCGGACCACGCCATAACGCACCGATAACAATCCGCCCAGAAAGCTGCCGGTAATGGTCATGAACAGACCAAATGTCTTGGAAACCGTGGCAATTTCTTCCTTGGAAAATCCGAGGTCGGTATAGAACACATTGGCCATGACCCCCATGACGATATCGGCAATGCGATAAACCCCGATCAGGGTCAGGACAACAATCGCGGCCTTGCCATAGCGATCAATGAAATCTTTGACCGGCGCGATATAGGTTTCTTGCACCATGCCGGTCGGGGTGACGCCGACTTTGGTGGTTAGCCAGGCTGTCAGGATAGCTGCTGCGACGGAGATCGCCAGTTTAAGCGTTCCGGCAATGAAGCCTGCCAGTTCGCTGATCATGCCCGCGTCGCTCAGGCCGGATTTCAGCGGATTGGTCAGATTGGCGGCATAGATATTGGCGGCGATAAAGGCAATCACGGTCAGGGCGAACATCAAAAGGAAACGCACATAGTCCGATGTTTCGTGGAAATACTTGCTGTCTGTGCGGGTTACGGTCGGTTCGCCGATGATCAGGGTGGTAATCACCCCGATCCCCATGGCAAGCGCCATACAGCCATAAGCGACTGTCCAGGCCATTGGTTCGTAACTGCCTTCGGCCTCGAACAACCCGGCAATGGTTAGTGCCCCGGCCCCGGCGACAATCATGCCGATGCGATAGCCACCGATATAGGCCGAACTCATCATCGCCTGCAGATCGGCATCTGCGGCTTCGATGCGATAGGCGTCAATGACGATATCTTGCGTTGCCGAGGCAAAACCAAGGGCAACGGCGGCAAAGGCCATCATGGTCAGGTTCTGGGCTGGATCGGTAAAGCCCATCCACAAGATAGCACCGATGATGCCGGTCTGGGCGATGATCAGCCAGCTGCGGCGTCGTCCCAACAAACCGTACAACACAGGAAAAGGCAGACGGTCTATCAGCGGCGCCCAGACGAATTTGAACGAATAGCCAAGAGCGGCCCAACTGAAATAGGTGACGGTGGATCGTTCAACCCCGGCTTCACGCAGCCAGATCGACAGGGTTGAAAAGATCAGCAGGATCGGAATCCCGGCCGATAATCCCATGAACAGCATGGTAATCACGCGCGGATGGACAAAGGCGCGAAATGAGTCCCCCCAGCTTCGCAAGGCGGTGTTGTGCATGGATTTTCCCCGTCTGAATGCCATCTTGGCCGAAAGTATGTGAAACAGGTTAAAGAAAGCCGAAACCGCGTGACAGAACAGATTTCAGGTTAGAGCAGTTAAAAAGCAAAAGGCCGACCCGGATGGGTCGACCTTTTGTCGAAATGGTATGCTTTATCGATCCAAACCGATGACGCGGTTTAGGAGTCCGATTTGCGGCTTTCGCGTTTACGGATGTTCGGATCGAGGTGCAGCTTGCGAATACGAATGCTTTTCGGGGTTACTTCAACCAGCTCGTCGGTCTGGATGTAAGCCAAAGCTTCTTCCAGACTCATCCGGCGCGGCGGGGTCAGCGTGATGGCATCGTCCTTGCCCGAGGCACGAACGTTGGTCAGCTTCTTGCCTTTGAGGATGTTGACTTCAAGGTCGTTGCTACGGTTGTGTTCGCCAATGACCATGCCTTCATAGACGCGCGCACCCGGTTCGATGAACATCATGCCGCGGTCTTCAAGACCCCAAAGGGCATAGGCAACCGCATCGCCCTGATCGTTCGAAATCAGAACGCCGTTACGACGACCAGCAATTGCACCTTTGACCGGACCATAGGAATGGAACACACGGTTCATGACGCCGGTACCACGGGTATCGGTCAGGAATTCACCATGGTAACCAATCAGGCCACGTGACGGGGCGGTAAACAGGATACGGGTCTTGCCACCACCAGAAGCACGCATATCGGTCATTTCGGCTTTGCGCAGGCTCATCTTTTCAACGACGGAACCGGCAAATTCTTCATCAACGTCAACCTGGACTTCTTCGAACGGCTCGGACATTACGCCGTCGATTTCCTTGATCAGAACGCGCGGACGCGAGATCGACAATTCGAAGCCTTCGCGACGCATGGTTTCGATCAGAACGCCAAGCTGCAATTCACCACGACCGGCAACTTCGAACGCATCCTTGTCCGCGGTTTCGGTCAGCTGAATGGCGATGTTGCCTTCAACTTCACGTTCCAGACGGGCACGGATAATACGCGAGGTAACCTTGTCGCCTTCCTGACCGGCGAGCGGCGAGTTGTTGACCGAGAAGGTCATGGCAAGGGTCGGCGGATCAATCGGCTGGCTTTTGATTGCAATATTGACTTCTGGCGAGCAGATGGTGTCAGCCACGGTTGCATCGGTCAGACCAGCAATCGCGATGATGTCACCGGCCTGGGCTTCTTCCTGCGGCACACGGTCAAGACCGCGGAAACCCATCAGTTTCGACAAACGACCGGTTTCAACCGTGCCATCGCCGCGCAGAACCTTAACCGGCATGTTCAGTTTTGCTCGACCCTGTGCAACACGACCGGTCAGGATACGACCGAGGAAGTTATCGGCATGCAGCATGGTTGCGATCATCGCAAACGGTGCGTCGGCAACAGCAGACGGGGCCGGAACATAGCTGAGGATCAGCTCCATCAGCGGGGTCAGGTTTTCTTTCGGACCTTCCGGGGCTTCTGCTGCCCAGCCATCACGGCCGGATGCATAAAGAACCGGGAAGTCGAGTTGTGCTTCGTTGGCTTCAAGCGAGACGAACAGATCGAAAATTTCGTCGAGAACTTCTTCGGCGCGCTGATCGGGACGGTCAATCTTGTTGATGATCACGATCGGCTTCAGGCCAAGCTTCAAGGCTTTGCCGAGCACGAATTTGGTCTGTGGCATCGGGCCTTCGGCCGAGTCAACCAGCAAGACAACACCGTCAACCATGGACAGAATACGTTCGACTTCACCACCGAAATCGGCGTGGCCCGGGGTATCAACGATGTTGATACGGGTTTCGCCCCATTGAATGGCGGTCGGTTTCGCCATGATCGTGATACCGCGTTCGCGTTCCAGATCATTGCTGTCCATGGCGCGTTCATCAACGCGCTGGTTGTCACGGTAAACACCGGACTGACGGAACATCGAGTCAACCAGGGTTGTTTTCCCGTGGTCAACGTGGGCGATAATGGCGATATTGCGCAAATTCATTGGCGCGGACTCCAGAATAAAAATGCCGCGCGCCGGGGTGGACCCTTGCGCATCGGTCAGTAAAAGTTTCAAAGGCCAGTAGATATTCAGCCGCCTCGGGATTTTATCGCCCGGTCGGCAAGGTCAAATCCGCGCAATTTGCGCAGTACTGCACATGCTGAATGTTTACTGGCCCAAAAGATAAATTGCAGCCTGGCTCGAAAGCCGCCCTGTCATATCCAATGTCGAGGCGAAAGACCAGCCTCGTGCATGCCATGCGGGGTTGATTTTTATGCAATGTCGGGTTCTTGCGCTATTAACTGGACAAAGTCAATCTTTGTGTGCGTTGCAAAACCGCAGAATGCCGCGATTTGGTGCAAAACAAACGGGACAGCAAACAAATGTTGCTGTCCCGTGAAATTTATCGGTGGTCTGTGGTTTAAGGATCTAGATCGTGTCTGCAACCAGTTCCTTGAGATCAGTATCCGGGCGCGCCCCCATATGCGAAATGACTTCGGCGGCACAGATTGACCCAAGACGACCGCAAGTCGCAAGGTCATGTCCCTTGGTATAACCATACAGGAAGCCTGATGCGAACAGATCGCCGGCACCCGTGGTATCAACCACACGTGCAACCGGTTCGGCGTCAACAGTGATCACTTCGTTATCTGAAACGATGACCGAACCCTTTTCGCTGCGGGTCAGGGCCGCGACTTTGCAATGGTTGCGGACTTCGGCAAGAGCTTTTTCAAAGGTATCGACTTCGTAAAGCGATTTGATCTCGTCTTCGTTGGCAAACAGGACGTCGATATGATTGTGGACCAGATCGCGGAATGACTCGCGGTGACGATCAACACAGAAGGAATCAGACAGGCTGATTGATACCTGACGGCCAGCTTCGTGGGCGATCTTGGCGGCCTTGATAAAGGCTTCTTTGGCGTCGGGGCGATCCCAAAGATAACCTTCCATATAAATGATCTTGGCCGATGTGATCAGATCGGCATCGATATCGTCCGGGCCAAGTTCGGTACAGGCGCCCAAAAAGGTGTTCATGGTACGATGCCCGTCCGGGGTGACAAAGATCAGGCAGCGTGCGGTCGGGGCACCTGTTGTCGTCGGGGCAGAGTTAAAGGAAACACCAATGGCGCGCATATCGTGGCTGAAAACCTCGCCAAGCTGATCGTTGCGCACCTTGCCGATATAGGCACCCTTGCCGCCAAGAGCTGCAATGCCGGCCATCGTGTTGCCAGCCGAGCCACCAGACATTTCAAGGCCGGGGCCCATTTGCGCATACAGGCTGTCGGCGGTTTCCGCATCGATCAGGGTCATGGCGTTCTTAACAAGGTTCAGACGGGTAAGGTCTTCTTCCTTGCAGTGGGAAAGAACGTCGACAATGGCATTGCCGATACCGACGACATCGACTTTGGTGTCACTCATAGGCTTGGTTTTCCTGCGCTTTTTTCAGATATGGCCGGTCTGGCAAGATACGCATGTGTTTTGTAATGCGAGTTCGCGCCAGAAAGATCGAAATGCTTTGGTCGCGGAGTATAGACAATGAAAATCGGCACGCAAGCACTGCGACTGTTTCGAGTCCGGTCTTTTAACCGGGTGTTAAGACTATAAAAAACTGCGTTTGCAGTTTTTTGAGCCGAAAGACATCACGCTTTCGATCTGAACGACGGCAAATCGATGAGTGGTTTTTTACATTTGACCGGGGGTGCCTTGTGGAAGATTCCGTAAACCCCGGAAAACCGGGCTTTTGGCCCGAGAGGGGGATGATTGTGATCTGTTTTTACCTTCGGATGGCCCTATCTGATATTTGTGAATGTTTTTAGGCCTAAAATACGACTTAGATATTTTTAGATATGTTTAATGTTGTAAAATTGATGATTTTTAATGGGGGTGAATATCAGACAAACTGGTATGTCTTTGATTAGGGTTATTAAATATTATCAATTAATTCAATTCTAAGCAATATTTATTGATCGTATATCGCAAAATGCGTTATATCTACAAAGTCCGCAATATGGGGTGTTTAAGCCGAAAAACCCTAGGCCGGATCCTTTGAAGGGCCCGGTTTGGTGACGTCCCGTACTGGATTGGGAGCGTGATCAAGATCAGGATTTTTTGATCGGATCGGGTAAAGCTGGACCGGTGCGTTGTTGATTTGTGGATCAACCGGTTCTTTTGCCGTGATCAAGACCGGATGGCCAAGACGTTCGCGTAATTCATCGATCACAGCACTGATTCGGGCCTGATGCATCGGGTCTTTGCATAATTTGACGAATTGCGTGAAGGCATGCAGTGCCTTTTCATCTTCGTTCAGGCGGGCATAAAGCGCACCAAGCTGATGCCAAAGCCCATCATGATCCGGTGCGATCAGCAAGCTGTTGTCGATAATCCGCGCCGCAAGGGCCAATTCGCCCTGACGCAGGGCGCGGACTTTTATATTGTTTTGAAGTCGTAACAATATTGCAATGTCTGATGCTTCGCGATAGTGACTTGGCTGCAATTCGGCGTCCAGCCCGTGAAATGCCTTTAACAATTCACGGAGTTCGGCTGACTCCAGGGTGATGCCGCCATGAAAGGGGTCAATTATTTGGCGCGCCCCGCCTGATTGCAGCCGCAACAGGAAGTGACCGGGAAAATCAATGCCGGTGATTTCAATCTGGCAGCGTCGTGCTGCGTGGACATATATCAGGGCCAGTGCGACAGGCAATCCGCGTTTGCGGTCGATGACCGACATCAGGTCGGCATTGGCCATATCGTCGTAATTGTCGGCGTCCCCCTGGAAACCGTATGTGCCGGGGATTACGTCCTGCAGGACCTGAACAATGATATCGACGGGTGGATGACGGGGATCGGTAATTTCGATATCGGCCAGATGGGCGGCAATCTTGTTGCGGACGTCGTTGGAAAGGGCGTCAAGCAATTCGATATAGGGGGCGATGTCGCGACCGGGATCATTTAACCGGGAAAAGCGAAGGGCGGCTTCGGCGGCGGTTGCGTCGGGATGCTGACCTGTGCCGTAGTCGACAAGCCATTGGCGATCATTCGCAGGAATGTCTTTTTGCCGATCAATGATAATTTTCAGGTCCTCTGACGTTCTGGATCGTCTTTCATTCGAACATGACTGACGACGCGCCTGACATAACTGGTGCCTCGCGCATGGGCGACAACCAGATCGCGTTCGTGCTCGTTCTGGGCGATGCCCATGATATGCACGGTGCCATCAATGGTTTCGATACTGTAGTTAATCGCATAGATGTCGGTGTCAAACATCAGTGCGGTTTTAATCCGCGTGGTAATCAAAAGATCACTGGCACTGTCCATCAGGCTGGGGCCGGTGCCGACTTCGACCTCGTTGATGACGCGATTGACGCCACCGACTTGCCAGGTCAGCTCGACGGCTTTTAGCTCGTCCCCGGTATTTTCGACCCGACCGGCAAGAAGAACTTCGCCTTCGAGCACTTCGATCTCGATCTGGCGGAACAGGTTTTCATCCTCGGACAGGAATTTTTGCCAAATTTCGGCCGTGATGGTTGTATCGCTTACCGCGCCGCCAAACCCGCGCTCCTGCAAGGCCGCGACACCGGCTGTCGCACCGGCACCAATCGCCAGTGATGTGCAGCCTGACAGCGGAAAGATGGCCAAACTCGCCAGAATAGCAAGGGTCGGCCCCGTCTGTGCGCAATAATGTCTGACTTTAACGATACGGCCGGTTATCCGCCGTAAAACGCTTGATAGTGACGTCATTAATCGGTTTCTCGCCCCGAATTCCCTCAAACTTACCAGTTCCAATATGGGGGCTGTCTATTAAGGAGTTTTAAAACTGAAGCCGATTTGGGACGATTAATGACTTTTTTCGCATGTGAGTTCGGCCCAACGGCCCGGTGTAACACCAAAGGCCCGTTTGAAATGCCGGTTTAAGTGGCTTTGATCGGCAAAACCGGTATCCCCGGCAATATCGACCAGGGGATGATTTTGTGCGATCAGCACGCGGGCCTTTTGCAGGCGACGCATCATCAGATAGCGATAGGGTGTTGTGGCAAAGCAGGCCCGGAATTGCCGGATCAGGCGATAACGATCAAGTCCGGTAACGTCTTCAAGCTCGCGCGATTGTACGGGTCGGTCAAAATGGGCTTCCAGATATTGTCGCGCCCGTTCCATGCGATCTATTGCCAGTAATCCACTGGGTTTAACCGGGCCATTGGCATGACGGGCAAGGCCCTCGGCGATATCGGAAATGAACTGATCTAGCAGCAGCGGATCGACATTTTGATCAAGATGGGACAACACGGACGCAAGTGTTGCTGCAAGTTTGGGATCAGAAACCACCGGATTGGTTACAAAGGGAAGCGATGCCATATCGGAACCAAGCCCGCGCCGAAGCACGGCAGGTTCAAGATACAGCATGCGATAGCGCAGGCCGTCATCGGTACCAGCCCCGCCATCATGAAGTTCATCGGGATGAAGGACGATCACATTGCCCGGCTGGCTGACACGCGACGATCCGCGATAGTTAAAGGTTTGAATGCCTTGCAAGGTGATGCCAAGCGCATAGGTGTCGTGACGGTGCGGGGTAAACATATTGCCAAAAAAACTGGCTTCCATCCGTTCGATCCCCGGCAAGGAAGGGGCGGCAATAAACCGTTCACGCGGCTTGCACAAACGTTCAAGACCGTCGGCCGTGGTTTCGTCTAAAGCATTTGGCATCTTTGCTTATCCCCGATAACCCGACACCCATAACCAACGGATGCCCCGATGTTTGATACCAAAGTCGCCATTGTTTTGCGTAACGATCTTGAAAGCTGGCAATCCTTGAATGTGACCGCCTTTTTAATAAGCGGCATCGTCGCACAGTTCCCCGATATTATCGGCGAAACCTATATTGATCGCGACAAGAATATCTATAACCCGTTGTCGCGCCAACCAGCCATCGTATTGGCTGCTGATTCGGCAACAATGGGAGAAATCCACCGTCGTGCACTTGAGCGCGGTGTTACCGCTTCGCTTTATGTCGAAGAAATGTTCGCCACCGGCCATGATGCGGCCAATCGAGAGGTGTTTGGCCAGTTTTCCCCCGATGATGCCAAGGTTGTTGGAATTGCGCTTCGGGCGGAAAAACGTGTGGCGGACAAGATCACCAAGGGTGCCAAAATGCACCCATAGGATCATGTTCGTGGGGATTAGTTTCGGGCCATCCAGGCATTTTTCAGGTGATGAATACGGAAAATATTGCTGATGGCCATGATATCGAAACGCAGATCACCCTGATGATTAATCCGGGCGGCAAAGGATGCAAGGGCATGTGCGATACGCTGTTGCTGTTTGGGACGCAATGCATGAAGGGCATCATGCAGATTACCGCGGTTTTTGACCTCGATCGCGGCAATGAGGGTGCCCTTTTTGGCGATGATATCGATTTCGCCAACCGGGCAGCGATAGCGCATTGCAAGAATTCGATAGCCACATAATCGCAGCCAAAGTGCGCAAATCCATTCCGCCCGGCGCCCGGCGCGTTCCGCCTTTTTGCGATCATTTTGCCGTGTGTTGCGGATTTTGACGATCTTACGGGGGAATGCCATGGGTTTTATTCCCCGGTCTGTTTGGCCAGTTCCAGCGCCCGGTTATAAAGATCGCGCTTTTTAAGCCCGGTTTCCTTGGCAAGCTGATCGGCAGCTTCCTTGGTGCGCAGGGTTTTCAAAAGCTCGGTCAGGCGGGCATCGATATCATCGGCATCGGGTTCGGTATTATTTTCCGGCGCGGGCCCGACAATAACAACGACTTCGCCCTTGGGCGCACCTTGTTCGGCATAATGGGCGGCCAGATTGCCAAGGGTGTTGGTGCGGACTTCTTCAAACATCTTGGTCAGTTCACGGGTGACGGCGGCTTCGCGCGCATCGCCAAGCATTTCGGCCATATCGGCCAGACTGCTGGCCAGACGTTTGGGGCTTTCAAGGAAAATCAGGGTGCCCGGAATCGGGGCAAAGCGTGCCAATTCCTTTTTGCGTGCCGATGTTTTGGGCGGTAAAAACCCGGCATAAAAGAAATGATCGCTAGGCAGGCCCGATAAGATCAGCGCAACAATGGGCGATGACGCGCCCGGGGCGGCGGTGACCATAAAGCCCTCGGCCTTGCAATCACGCACCAGTTTATAGCCGGGATCGTTGATCAGGGGGGTTCCGGCATCGGAAATCAGGGCAAGTCCCTGACCCTTGGCCAGACGATCCATGATTTCCGGGCGCATTTTCGCAGCATTATGTTCGTGATAGGCGATGCGCTTGGTTTTTACCCCATACCGCGACAGCAATTTTCCCGAGGTTCTTGTATCTTCGCACAGAATAATATCGGCGCGTTTAAGGATATCGAGTGCCCGAAACGTAATATCGCCCAAATTACCGATTGGAGTAGCGACAAGATAAAGTCCCGATGAAAGCGGCAATAGCTTTTCATCTGGTTTACTTGCGCGCGGGCTCGCATTACCCTGCGTGCGAAACGAGTTATCGGGAGGTGAGATTGGGTTTTCCGACACGTCATCCGTTGCAGGATCAGGACGGGAGTTTGGCATGGTGCCGGGTCGCGCGCCGGACGGCATCTGTATTGGTCCTCTCAATAGGGCTGAGCGCATGTAATGCGACCACGAGTATCACGGACCTGTTTGGCATGCAACGGGACGGGGCGCCGGTTGAAACGGCGAATACCCCGGCAAATGACCCGACACGGGCCCCCGATCAGGGGCTTATACCCGATGCCAATCCGTGGCCAAGCACGAGCGCCCTGCCCGAGGGCGAAGGCCAGGAATTGCTGACGCTTTATAATGACGATGCGGCAATTAATGAAAAGCGGGTGGCCTTGTTGCTGCCGCTTTCGGGCCCGAACGAGGAACTTGGCCGGGCGATGCGCCATGCGGCTGAACTGGCAATGTTTGATATTGCCGGGGATGATTTCGTTCTGATGCCGATTGATACCGCCGGGACTTATCAAGGCGGGCAGGCGGCGGCTCGTCAGGCGGTTGATTCGGGTGCGAAAATGATCCTGGGTCCGCTTTTTGCCGAATCGGTCAGTGGTGCCAGCGAAGTGGCCAAAGCAGCCGGTGTGCCGGTGATTGCGTTTTCGAATAACCAACGCGTTGCAGAAGGCGGTGTGTGGGTGAACGGCTTTGTGCCCGAAGATCAGATTGCCCGTGCCGCAGGTTATGCCACGACACAGGGAAAGTATCGTTTTGCAGCGCTTTTGCCGCAAAATGATTATGGCCGACAGATTGCCGGATCACTGCAAAGTGTTGTGTCGCGCGTTGGCGGCAATCTTGGACGGGTAGCATTTTATGCGCCGGGATCGGAAAACCTTGAAAAGACGATCCGCGATTTCGCCAATTACGATGCCCGCCGGGCAAATCTGCGGGCGCGCAAGCGCGAATTGGAAGCCGATGGATCGTCTGCATCCCAGCGTGCGCTAAAACGTCTTGAAGGGCTTGATACACTTGGCGAACTTGATTTCGACGCGCTGATCCTGCCCGCGACGGGCGGCGAGTTACGCCAGGTTTCTGCCCTTTTGTCGTATTTCGATGTTGATGCCGCACAGGTCCAGTTTATCGGAACCTTTGGCTGGAACGATCCGGGCCTGTTTGCTGAACCGGCTTTGAAAGGTGGAATTTTTGCTGCCCCTGATCCGGAAAACTGGAAACTGTTTTCTGATCGGTTCAAGCGAACCTTTGGCGAACAGCCACCGCGGATTTCAAGTTTGGCCTATGACAGTACGGCCCTTGCGGCATTATTGTCGCGTGATGGGGCTGATATGTCACGTGATGCGGTGACCAATCCAAACGGATTTGTTGGTGTGGACGGGATTTTCCGCCTGACCACACAGGGACGTTCGGAACGCGGCTATGCCGTGATGCAAATTCAGCCCGACGGGGCAAAGGTTGTTGCCCCGGCCCCGGCAGTGTTTGATCAGGTTTTCTAGTAACTGTCGAAATGCCGGAATAATGATATCAAACGCCCGCCGGGTTATGCTTCGGCGGGCGTTTTGTCTTTGAAATTGCACAGGTCATTAACGATGCAGTCGCCACAGCGCGGTTTGCGTGCCTTGCAAATATAGCGTCCATGCAGGATCAGCCAATGATGGGCGTGGGTCATGAAACGGGACGGGATTTTTTTCAGAAGCCCCTTTTCAACGGCCAGCACGTTCTTGCCGTTCGCCATACCCGTGCGGTTACCCAGCCGAAAGATATGGGTGTCAACCGCCATGGTATGTTCGCCCCAGGCAATGTTGCGCACCACATTGGCCGTTTTGCGCCCGACACCGGGCAGTTCTTCAAGCGCGTCCTGATCGTTGGGAACAACGCCGTTATGCTTTTCGACAAGGATTTTCGCTGCTGCTATGACGTTCTTGGCTTTGCCACGATACAGACCGATGGTCTTGATGTGACCAATCAGGGCCTCTTCACCAAGATCAAGCATATCCTGCGGGGTTTCAACGATCTGGAACAGTTTTTTGGTCGCCTTGTTCACCCCGACATCGGTCGCTTGCGCCGACAGGGCGACAGCGACCAAAAGCGTATAGGGATTGGTGTAGTCAAGTTCCCCTTTCGGTTCCGGATCGGCATCCGAAAGACGCTGAAAAAACTCTTCTACGGCGGCTTTGCTCATCGGGCGGGACATGGCTGAATACCTGGGATATTTGTCATTGCGTGGGTGCCGCATTTTGCGGTCAATTCCGGGATGCTGGCGTCCGCGTTGCGGCCATCCCTGATGTGATCTTATATGCTTGGCATATATAAACTGCCAATCCGCAAAGGTCGAATTTTGATTGCGGCGGAACTGGAAGCGTTCCAGAATTGATTGATTGGAAACGCCTGCAAACCGGTCAATTGCCATGCCAGCCGTCCCAAGAGCCGAAAAACCGATATTTCGCATCGATTTGCATCCGCCGCGTTCGTTAAGCGGGCGGGCAGCGCGCAATATTGTTATTTTGCTGGCGTGTGCGACGTCGATCATCGGTTTGATTTTTTGGGCGGTGGGGGCTTGGCCGGTGGTCGGGCTCCTTGGTGTTGACGTGGTGCTGCTGGCGCTGGCGTTTTATTTTAGTTTTCGTGCCGCGCGGGCCGGGGAGCGGATCGAGCTTCGTCAGGGCAATTTGCGGGTTACCCGCATATCGGCGCATGGGGGCCGGCAGGAGTTCGATTTTCAGCCTTATTGGCTTCAGGTTGTGCTGGAACGTGGTGAAGATGATCAATGCCAACTTTATTTGCGCTCACATGGCAAACGTTTCGAGATCGGTGGTTTTTTGGGGGCGGATGAAAAAACCGATCTTGCCGGAAAGCTTGATCAACTGTTGCGCAAGGCACGTTGTTGCCCCGATCTGCAAACGGTGTGATTGTGATCCGATCCCGGTTTTGTGCCGATTTTTACCTGATTTCAGAGCGTTTTGCCGTATCGGCAACCCCGATATGCTTTGTGTGAATTCAATGGGGTTTCATCCGAAAAAGCATCTGGAAAGATACAAATTTTGCCGTGAAACCGGTTGCGGAAACGCTTCTGGACACCGATTTAGGCGTTTAACGGTGAAATTCACCCCTGATTCCTTATTTTCACCGCTTGCGAGTTTTTGATGACTTTCATATATAGGTGCGCGGGGCAGTTACCCCGTGAATTTTAAGATGACGACAACCATTGGTCCCAGGAGGTCCTGCGCAGCGCTTAGATCGTGAAGGCTGCGGGACGGACCGGCCGCTAAAAGAGGAACTTACTATGGGTAAGATTATTGGTATTGACCTTGGCACCACCAACTCCTGTGTCGCAGTCATGGACGGCAAAGAAGGCCGTGTGATTGAGAACAGCGAAGGTGCACGTACGACCCCGTCAATGGTCGCTTTCACCAGCGACGGTGAGCGTCTTGTTGGCCAGCCGGCAAAACGCCAGGCTGTGACCAACCCGGAAAACACCCTGTTTGCTATTAAACGTTTGATCGGTCGTCGTTACGGCGACGCCGAAGTCGAGAAGGATAAAGACCTCGTCCCGTATAAAATCATTTCCGGTGAAAACGGTGATGCATGGGTTGAAGTCAACGGCGAGAAAATGGCACCGAGCCAGATTGCCGCGATGGTTCTTCAGAAAATGAAAGAAACTGCCGAAGCCCATCTGGGCGAGCCGGTTACCGAAGCGGTGATCACGGTTCCGGCATACTTCAATGATAGCCAGCGTCAGGCAACCAAGGATGCCGGTAAAATTGCCGGTCTTGAAGTCAAACGCATCATCAACGAGCCGACGGCTGCTGCCTTGGCCTATGGCCTGGACAAGAAAGAAGCTGGCACCGTGGTCGTTTATGACCTTGGTGGCGGTACGTTTGACGTGTCGGTTCTTGAAATTGGCGACGGTGTTTTTGAAGTTAAATCGACCAATGGCGATACTTTCCTTGGCGGTGAAGACTTCGATAAAACCATCATCGATTACCTTGCTGACGAGTTCAAAAAAGAACAGCAGATTGATCTTCGCAAGGACCGTCTGGCCCTGCAGCGCCTGAAAGAAGCCGCTGAGAAAGCCAAGATCGAACTGTCGTCTTCGATGCAGACCGATGTCAACCTGCCGTTCATCACTGCCGATGCGTCGGGCCCGAAGCACCTGAACATCAAATTGTCGCGCGCCAAACTTGAAGGTCTGGTTGGTGATTTGATCGAACGCACCATGATCCCGTGCAAAGCCGCATTGAAAGATGCTGGCATCACGGCGGGCGAGATCGATGACGTTATTCTGGTCGGCGGCATGACCCGTATGCCGAAGGTTCAGGAACGCGTTAAAGAGTTCTTTGGTCGTGAGCCGCATAAGGGTGTGAACCCGGATGAAGTGGTTGCCCTTGGTGCTGCCATTCAGGGTGGTGTTCTTCAGGGGGACGTCAAAGACGTTCTGTTGCTTGATGTCACTCCGCTGTCGCTGGGTATTGAAACCCTTGGCGGTGTGTTCACCCGACTGATCGACCGTAACACCACGATCCCGACTCGCAAGTCGCAGACGTTTTCGACCGCAGAAGACAACCAGACGGCTGTGACCATCCGTGTCTTCCAGGGCGAACGTGAAATGGCAGCGGACAACAAGATGCTGGGCCAGTTTGATTTGGTTGGTATCCCGCCGGCACCGCGCGGTGTTCCGCAGATCGAAGTAACCTTTGACATTGATGCCAACGGTATCGTCAACGTGTCGGCCAAAGATAAGGCGACCAACAAGGAACAGCAGATCCGTATTCAGGCATCTGGTGGTCTTGGCGATGACGAGATCGAAAAAATGGTCAAGGATGCCGAAGCCAATGCCGATGCTGATAAAAAGCGCAAGGCACTGGTCGAGGCCCGTAACCAGGCTGAAGCCGTCATTCATTCGACTGAGAAAAACCTTGCCGAGCATGGTGACAAGGTCGATGACGCGACAAAATCGATGATCGAAGACGCCTTGTCGGCAGTCAAAGAAGCCAAAGATGGTGAAGAGCCGGAAGCGATCACTGAAAAGGTCAACGAACTTCAGCAGGCTGCAATGAAACTTGGCGAAGCCATGTATCAGGCACAGCAGGAAGAAGCCGCTGGCGAAGGTGAAGCCGCTGACGCATCTGCACAGGCTGATGACGGTGTTGTTGATGCCGACTTTGAAGAAGTCGATGACAGCAAAAAAGACAAGTAAGACGACCGGTGCGGTCGTCTTGAACGCCGCCCTGTAAAACGGATACGGGCCGTTCCGAGCGCATGTTTATTGCCGGAACGGCCCAGCCGTATTTTCGGAGTTACAGATGGCGAAAGAAGATTATTACGAGCTGTTGGGTGTTGGCAAAGATGCCGATGCTGCGACGCTCAAAAGTGCTTATCGCAAACAGGCGATGAAGTATCATCCTGATAAGAACCCGGGTGATGCCGAGGCCGAAGTTAAATTCAAGCAAGTCAACGAAGCCTATGAAGTCTTAAAAGACCAGGAAAAGCGTGCGGCCTATGACCGGTTCGGGCATGCTGCCTTTGAACAGGGCGGACCCGGCGGTGGTGGCGGTTTCGGTGGCGGCGGCTTTGGTGGCGGCGGTTTTTCTGATGTCTTTGACGAGATTTTTGGCGCCATGGGCGGTGGCCGTCGCGGCGGTGGTGGATCATCACGCGGTGCTGACCTGCGTTATAATATGGCGATCTCGCTTGAAGAAGCATTCGAAGGTAAAAAGGCCGAGCTTACAATTCCCGGGTCTGTTGCCTGTGATGAATGTCATGGCAGTGGGGCCGAAGCCGGATCACAGCCAGTTACCTGCCCGACCTGTAATGGCCATGGTAAAGTGCGCGCCCAGCAGGGCTTCTTTACGATTGAACGGACTTGTCCAAGCTGTCATGGCAAAGGCAAGATTATCAAGAATCCGTGCAAATCCTGTCATGGGGTTGGTCGTGTCGAACAGGAAAAGACCCTGTCGGTTACAATTCCGGCCGGGGTCGAGGACGGCACGCGCATTCGTTTGGCTGGTGAAGGCGAAGCGGGCGCAAATGGGGCGCCTGCGGGGGATCTGTATATCTTCCTTGATATCCAGAACCATCGTTTTTTCCAGCGCGATGGGGCGAACCTGTATTGCCGGATTCCGATCCCGATGAGCAAAGCGGCCCTTGGCGGTACCATCGAGGTGCCAACGATTGAGGGAACGCGCACCCGGATCAACATCCCCGAAGGCACGCAATCGGGTCAGCAATTGCGTCTGCGCAGCAAGGGCATGACCATTTTGCGGTCACAAGCGCGCGGTGATATGTTTGTTGAAATCAGTGTTGAAACCCCGGTCAGACTGACCGAACGGCAAAAAGAGCTGTTAGAGGAATTCGACGAGATTTCACGCAAGGAAGGCAGCAACCCGGAAAGTGAAGGGTTCTTTTCCAAGATGAAGGAAATCTGGAAAGACCTGACGGACTAGGCGTTCTGCCAAATTGTTCCTGTTTGGGAATATGACGATGTTTGACCCCGCTCCGTTACCCGGAGCGGGGTTTTTCATTGATTGGATTGTTTTGCCAAGGGTGGTTTTTGACAAAATCGATGAAGGCGCGCAATGGTGTGGGCACCAGACGGCGACCTGGGTAATAAAGCTTGGGACCTGAAAATTGCGGCCACCAATCCTTGAGAACCGGTATAAGTGCCCCGCTTTCAAAATAGGGTTGAAGCCAGTCTTCGAACAAATAGATGATGCCCGTGCCGGCACAGGCGGCATCAACGGCAAGATCGGTACCGCCGCCCGGGCGGACGATAAGCGGGCCGGTGGGATCGATTTCGAGGTTTTCATCACCGCGTTCGAATTCCCAAGCGTGCATTGCACCGCTGGCAAAGCGACCCCGCAGGCAGGCATGCGTCAGAAGGTCGCGGGGATGTTCGGGCATTTCATGTTGTGCCAGATATTGTGGCGACGCGGCCGCTGCAAAGCGTTGTGTTCGGGGGCCGATGGGAACGGCGATCATGTCCTGTTCAAGACGTTCGTCATAGCGGATGCCGGCATCGCAGCCTTCGGCCAGCACATCGACAAAGCTTTCTTCGGTGATTATTTCGACCCGGATATCGGGATAGGCGACAAGGAAAGGTGGAATGATACGGGGTAAGGCAAGGCGGGCAGCACTGACCGGCACGTTCAGTTTTAGGTTGCCTGCCGGACGATCGCGGAAGCTGTTGACCACATCAAGTGCCAGTTCCATTTCATCAAGGGCAGGCGAAAGACGTTTTAGCAACCCATCCCCCGCCTCGGTCAGGGCAACACTGCGGGTGTTCCGATTGAACAGTCGCACGCCGAGCCGCGCTTCAAGACGCCGGACCTGTTCGCTTAGGCGTGATGCGCTGCCGCCGCTCAATCGGGCTCCTTCGCGGAAACCACCGGCGCGGGCCACGGTGACAAAGGCTGTGATATCGCCAAGATCAAGTTTCATTGTTCTGTATTCCGTACAGACTGTTCTAATTGTGCTGTATTGCCGATCAAACCAGTAGCGCCTAACTTCTGTTCACACAATAGGATGCCACGCATTACAGGAGATTTCCCATGTCCAATATTGAACAGGCCGGTACATACACCCTTGGTGATTTTACGGTAAACCGCATGGGCTATGGCGCGATGCAGCTTGCCGGGCCGGGCGTGTTTGGCCCGCCGAAAGACCGTGACGGTGCAATTTCTGTTTTACGTGCTGTGATCGAGGCCGGGGTTAATCATATCGACACCAGCGATTTTTACGGTCCGCATATCACCAACCAGCTGATCCACGAGGCGCTTCATCCCTATCAGGATGATTTGGTTCTTGTGACCAAAATCAGCGCCCGGCGCGGTGATGATGGATCGTGGATTCCGGCGATGGCACCCGAAGAATTGACCCGTGCGGTGCATGATAACCTGCGCAACCTGGGTCTTGATGTACTTGATGTCGTCAATTTCCGCTCTATGCATGGTCTTCATGGACCTGCTGAAGGATCGATTGAAGAACAGCTTTCGGTTCTGGCCGAATTGCAGCATCAGGGATTGATACGCCATATCGGGTTGTCCAATGTCACGCCAAGCCAGATCGCGGAAGGCCGCCGGATTTGCGATATTGTCTGTGTGCAAAATCAGTATAATCTTGCCCATCGTGCAGATGATGCACTGGTTGACGGCCTTGCCGCCGACGGAATTGCCTATGTACCATTTTTCCCGTTGGGCGGTTTTTCCCCGTTACAGTCCGAAACCCTGTCACAGGTTGCCAAGCGCCTTGATACAACGCCGATGCAGGTTGCTCTTGCCTGGCTGTTGCAGCGGTCCCCTAATATTTTGCTGATACCGGGCACATCGTCATGTGATCATCTGGCACAGAACCTTGCGGCGGCGGAGTTGATTCTGCCTGCGGATGCAATTGCCGAACTTGACGGGATTGCGACGCAACCGGCCACGTGATCTGACAGTCGATCTGATAGTTGATCAGGCAGTCTGATCCTTCATGCATCAAACTGTTACCCCCCAATTCGGATTATCGGGTTTCGGGGGTTTTTCGGTTTGATTGGTATTGGCCGGAATGCCGGGCGTTGGACTGTATGCAATTGCGTGTTTCCAGTGATTTCATCACGGGGTGGCATGTGTTAAAGCAAGGATATGTTTGAAATTGCTTGCCCGTAGGAGACCGGAAATGAAGATCGGGATTGTTGGATGTGCCGGCCGTATGGGCCGTATGCTGGTGAATGAAACCGCCAAAATCGCCGGATGCGAGGTTGGTGGCGGTACTGATCTGGCTGGGAGTCCGTTTATTGGCAAGGATGTCACCCTGATTGCCGGTCTGGAAGAAAGCGGTGTTTTGGTCGGTGATGATCCACGCGCTTTGTTTGAAGCGGTTGATGCGGTTATCGACTTTACGGCCCCGGCGGCAACGATGAACCATGCCAAATTGGCGGCTGAAACCGGCAAGATCCATGTGATCGGGACAACCGGGCTGTCAAACGACCAAAAGGCGGAGCTGAAAGTTGCGGCAAAGACCGCGACCATCATTTTTGCCCCGAATATGAGTGTTGGCGTTAATTTGGCCTTTGCGCTGGTCGAAAAGGTCGCGGCGATCCTTGACAAAGATACCGCCGACATCGAAATCGTTGAAATGCATCACAAGCACAAGGTTGATGCGCCGTCAGGTACGGCACTTGGCCTTGGTGAAGCGGCGGCAAAAGGCCGTGGCGTTGATCTGGATGCGGTTTCGGTGCGATCACGCGACGGACATACCGGTGCGCGTGAAAACGGCACCATCGGCTTTGCAACGCTACGTGGTGGCGATGTGGTCGGCGATCATACGGTGGTGTTCGCCTGCGAGGGCGAGCGGATCGAAATTACCCATAAAGCATCCTCGCGCGAGGTCTTTGCCAAGGGGGCTGTGCGGGCGGCAAAATGGGCCGAGGGCAAAGCACCGGGCCTGTATTCCATGCGTGATGTGCTGGGGATTTGATTACGCCAAGCACATATTGAATTTAAAGGCCGGTACAGATGCACCGGCCTTTTTCATGCGCTGAATATGGGAAAGCCCAAAGGCCGTTCGTTTGGGTTTCCGGCTTGGCGGCTAGTGCGCGTCCGCCCAGCTATCGCCAATACCGGCGTCCGCAATCAGCGGAACGGAAAGATGTGCGGCATTTTCCATGACGTTGCGGATGGTTTCGATGGCTTTGTCGGCCTCGTCCACCGGGGCTTCAAAGATCAGTTCATCGTGAACTTGAAGCAGCATACGGGTTTTAAGCCCGGCATCGACAAGCGCACCGGGGACCGCGATCATGGCGCGTTTGATGATATCAGCAGCCCCGCCTTGAATCGGCGCGTTGATTGCCGCACGTTCGCCAAAGCTTCGGCGCATGCCGTTTTTATCATTGATCCCGTTAATATGGATGTGGCGACCAAACAGAGTACGGACAAAACCATGCTTTTTGGCAAAATCCTTGGCCTGTTCCATATAGTCGCGGATGCCGGGATAAATCTCGAAATAAGCTTCGATAAAGGCCTTGGCTTCTTTTTGTGGAATACCAAGCTGATTGGCCAGCCCAAAGGCCGAGATGCCATAGATAATGCCGAAATTAATCGCCTTGGCCTTGCGCCGAACCATCGGGTCCATGCCTTCAATCGGCACACCGAATACCTTGGATGCGGTGGCGGCGTGGATATCCTCGCCATTTTTAAATGCTTCGCGCAGGGCGCCGATTTCCGCGACATGGGCCAGCAGGCGTAATTCAATTTGCGAATAATCGGCAGAAATCAGCTTGCAACCCGGTTCCGCGATAAAGGCGGTGCGGATTTTGCGGCCTTCTTCGCTTCGGATTGGAATGTTTTGCAGGTTGGGATCGTTTGACGATAACCGTCCTGTATTCACATTGGTCTGGCCATAGCTTGTATGAACACGGCCAGTTTCCGGGTTAATGTGATTGGCAAGGGCATCGGTGTAAGTGCTTTTAAGTTTTGATAGTTGACGCCATTCCAAAAGCTTGACCGGCAGGTCATGCCCCTGTGCGGCAAGACCTTCAAGCACGTCGGCCCCGGTTTGCCAGGCACCAGTTTTGGTTTTTTTGCCACCCGGCAGGCTCATTTTTTCAAACAGGATTTCGCCAAGCTGTTTGGGGCTGCCAAGGTTAAAGGTTTCGCCGGCCATTTCGTGGATGGTTTCTTCGAGCGCGGCCATGCGTTTGGCAAAGTCATTTGACAGGGATTTTAGCTTTTCGGCATCGATCCTGACGCCCAGCCGTTCCATTTTTGCCAAAACAGGCACCAGCGGGCGATCTAGCGTTTCATAGACGCTGGCCATATGTTCCTGCGCGATGCGCGGCTTTAGCAATCGGTGCAAACGCAGCGTGATATCGGCATCCTCGGCTGCATAATCCACGGCCTTGTCGAGTGGCACCTGATCAAAGGTGATTTGGTTTTTGCCCGACCCGCAAACATCGGAAAATTTGATCGGTTTGTAATCCAGATGCAGGTCCGCCAGTTCGTCCATGCCATGACCGTGGCTGGTGCCATCCAGAACATAGGACAACACCATGGTGTCATCCATCGGGGACACATCAATGCCGTGGCGCGACAGAATGATCATATCGTATTTAAGGTTCTGACCGACTTTAAGGACGCCCCGATCCTGTAAAAGCGGTTTTAACAATGCAATGGCACGATCCAGCGGGATTTGTTTGGGAATATCGCGATCCGCGGGCGTTTCGGCCGTATCGCCGAAATCAAAGCCGCCTTGGGCTTCGCCGCTGCTTTGGTCCGGACCATGTCCAAGCGGGATATAACAACCATTTCCCGGTTCGGTCGAAAGCGAGACGCCGACCAGTTTCGCCTGATGGGCATTCAGTGACGTGGTTTCGGTGTCGACTGCGACGGTTCCGGCATATTCGGCCATTGCAATCCAGTGCTTTAGACGGTCTTCATCCTGCACCAGTTCATATTCGGCCTTTTCGACACTGATATCATTGACACCTGTTCCCGGTTCAACGATGCCGTCGGCATCAACAGAGCCACCGAACTTTGCCTTTAATTTAGAAATCAGTGATTTAAAGCCATGCGTTGATGCAAAACTTAAAAGAACATCCGGATCAGGTTCGCGCAGGCTAAAACCATCAATGGTTTCGACCACGGGTACATCGATTTTAAGGGTCACCAGATGGCGTGAAACACGTGCAAGTTCGGCATTTTCAAGCAGCTTTTCGCGACGTTTGGGTTGTTTGATTTCGCCCGCACGTTCCAGCAAACTGTCAAGATCACCATATTCATCAATCAGTTGTGCTGCTGTTTTAATGCCGATGCCCGGAACACCGGGTACGTTATCAACGGAATCGCCTGCAAGTGCCTGAACATCGATAACTTTGTTTGGCGCAACGCCGAATTTTTCCATGACTTCGGGGGCGCCAATGGTGCGATTCTTCATCGCATCAAACATTTGTACCCGATCGGTCACAAGCTGCATCAAGTCTTTGTCCGAAGACACGATAATAACATCAGAACCTTCGGCTTCGGCCTGACGGGCATAGGTCGCGATCAGATCATCGGCCTCATAGCCTTCAAGTTCGATTGACGGCAGATTAAAGGCCCGCGTCGCATCGCGGATCAACCCAAATTGCGGGATCAGTTCTTCGGGGGGCGGCGGGCGATGGGCCTTGTAGTCGGGATAGAAATCGTTGCGGAATGTTTTGCCTTTGGTATCGAAGATCACCGCCATATGATCGGGCTTGGTATCTTCGCGCAGTTTCATCAGCATGGTACAAAAGCCATACACCGCATTAACCGGCGTGCCGTCCGGGCTTGTCATCGGCGGCAGGGCGTGGAAAGCCCGGAAAATAAAGCCGGACCCGTCAACCAGCACGACGCGGCGACGGGGTTGGCCGGCGGATTGAGTGGTGGATGGCGCAGAATCTGTCATGCGTCTAATGCTCATTCATTCATGTGATTTGGTTGGCCGCAGAATGCCCGATCCGGCCAGTGAAGTCGAGTAGGGCGTGGGCGAAAGCGCGAATATATCGTCGATCTTGTCGCTATCTCCTGACAAGGATTTGTCAGGAGATGGTAGCTTTATACGGCATTATATCGATAATGTAACGATATGGCTAAGCAATGACCGAATTCTGACCTTTTATGCCACAGCGTCGCTTTGGACTTACCAGCAGGCGCGGGGGTTGCTATGGTCGATAGCGGTGCAACTTCGCACGCAGATATGGGAGACCCGGTCATTGTCGGCCAAGGAAGCAAAACCGGTTTTCAAGTTGCCAGGTGTCGGGATTGAAACCGTAGAACCGACGCGTGAGTTACATGACAACATGAAGCTCGCGTCTCGGAGTAAAAGGGATAAGAAAGCTGAACGTGTCGCGCGGTCCAATGGTGTTGGCTGGCGCAAGTTCTTTAGCGCGTCTTCCTGGATGCGATTTTTGATTACCTTTGGGGTTTTCGGGCTGTTTCTGCACGGGTTATTTGTGTTTTTCGGGGTTTATGACCGCAATCAGAATCTTCCAGCGGTCGAGCATTTTGTTCTTTTGATCAAGCTCGTGGTGTTTATCGCGTTGATGTATCTGTTTTACGCGATGCTGATGCATTACGGGCCGATTCGCGAAAAGGTGCGCGGGATATTTTTTCTGGCACTCGCGCCGGTCGCGGCGGTTTGCATTTTTATGATTTACGGTGGCGGACGTATTTTTGGTAGTTTTCTGCCCGTTTTGCAGTTTCTGACCCTGACCATCGGTGTCGGTGGGTTTTTGCTGTATGTGGTTGGTTATACCTGGGTGGCTGGACGTCAGGTGAAACGCGATACAAACCGCCATGAGCGCACGGAAAAACTCAGAAGCCAGATTGCCGGAACGGCTGTTGGCAATGGCCTGTCATCACGGGCGCGCCCGGATCGTCGGAAAGTCCATAAGGCGGGTAGCCTGCGTTTGCGACACGATGATAACGGGTCGTTTAACGGGGAAACTGACCGTACCAGGCCCAATGTTGCCAGCCGCAAGGCCCGATTGCCCGAAATCTGAGACGGTTGGTTGAATATCGGTTCATGCGTGCATGAACCATATTTGAGTTTTATTCTGGTCCAAGGGCGATATACGCCGGTCTGCAACCTTAATGTTTAAATTGAAAAACCCGGTAAAACCAGCTGATCAAGCGTGGTTTTTCAGAACGACACCCGCCAGATAAAGCGATCCCAAAATTAAAATCCGTTTTGGATTGGCGTAACGCTGTTTTGCCGTTGCCAGTGCATCGTCAAGATCGTCACAGGCATTTGCATTGGCGATATCGGCCTTGATTGCGGCGTTGCGCAATGTTTGGGCGCTATGAACATCATGATCACCGGGAATTGGAATGCCGATGACGGATGCAATATGGGGCGCAAGTGGGTGCAGGAAGGCAACCGGATCGCGGTTATCAAGCATTCCCATGATGACAATCGTGTCGCCCGCTGCTTGGCGTGACAGCCAGTCGGCAATGGCCTCGGCGGCGGCGATGTTATGCCCGCCATCAAGGATCAGCTCGCAGCCATCGGGCAAGGCATCGCAAAGCGGGCCATTTGTCAGTTTTTGAAGCCGCGCGGGCCAGTTTGTCTGTGTAATGCCATTGGCGATTGTTGCCATGTCCGGGCCGGAAATATCAGTCATGCCGGGAATATTGGCATGGCGCACCGCGGTGATGGCGGTTGCGGCATTGATAAACTGATGACGGCCGGGCAGGGATGGTAACGGTAGATCGAATTCTTCGTCGCGGATGCGCAGCGTGAAACCGTCTTCGCGTTCGTCGGTGATGTCGAAACTTGTGATCAGGGGGGTGCCAATATCATTGGCATGACGGGCCAGTGTGTCAAAGGCCTCAAGAGTTTGCGGTGCCAGAACGCACGGCACACCGGGCTTCATGATCCCGGCCTTTTCAAAGGCGATTTTGGCGATGGTATCACCAAGGAAACCTTGATGATCCAGCGAGATCGGGGTGATGATGGTCAGGGCTGGTGTATCAATGACATTTGAGGCGTCAACCCGGCCACCAAGGCCGGTTTCCAGCAAAACAACATCAGCCGGAATGCGGGCATAGGCCAAAAAGGCCGCGGTTTGGGTGATTTCAAAGAAGGTGATTTGTTCACCGGCATTGACCGCTTCGACTTCTTCGAGAAGGTCACATAGCATGTCTTCGCTGATGAGGTCACCGGCCAGACGGATGCGTTCGTGAAAGCGGACAAGATGCGGCGAGGTTGAAGTATGAACGCGAAGATCCGCAGCCTCGTAGATGGCACGCAGATAGGCGAGTGTCGATCCCTTGCCATTGGTGCCAGCCAAATGAATGACCGGCGGCAATTTCAGGTGCGGATTACCCAGCTTGGCAAGCAAGCGGGTAATCCGACCCAATGAAAGATCGATCACTTTTGGATGAAGCTGACCCAGACGCGCGAGAATCGCGTCACTTCTTGGTGTTGGCACCTTCGGTCTCGGTCTTTTTTGCCGGTTTCGCGGCAGTTTTTTTCTGAGCATCCTTGATCGGAACAATCGCGGCACCCGGTTTGGTGCGACGGATCATGTCGATCAGGCGGCCAATGGTTTCATTTAGTTCGGTACGCGGCGTAACCATATCGACCATGCCGTGTGCCAAAAGGTATTCAGCGGTCTGAAAATCATCGGGCAGTTTTTCACGGATGGTGTTTTCGATCACGCGACGCCCGGCAAAACCGATCTGTGCGCCCGGCTCAGCAATTTGAATATCGCCCAGCATGGCAAAGGATGCCGAAACACCGCCGGTGGTCGGGTCGGTCAAAAGTACGAAATAGGGCAGGCCCTTTTCCTTGACCTTTTCGATCGCGGCGGTGGTGCGCGCCATCTGCATCAGGCTAAGGATGCCTTCTTGCATACGCGCACCGCCCGATGCCGGAACGATGATCAGGGCAGCGTCCTGAACACTTGCCAGTTCGGCGGCGGCAACAATGCCTTCGCCAACGGCGGTTCCCATCGATCCGCCCATAAAGGAGAAATCGAACACGGCAATGACAGTCGCATGGCCGCCGACTTCGCCATGGGCCACGGCCAGTGCATCCTTGTAGGTTGCCTTGGCCTGTGCCGTTTTCAGGCGGTCGATGTATTTTTTCTGGTCGCGGAATTTCAACGGATCGACCGGAACAGTCGGCAGTTCGATGGTCTGGTATTTACCCCCATCGAACAGGAGCTCAAGACGGTCCTTGGCTGAAATGCGCATATGATGACCACAATGCTGGCAAACATGACTGTTTTTTGCCAGATCACGGTGGAAGATCATCTGTTCGCACGACGGACACTTATGCCAGAGGTTTTCGGGCACATCGGTGCGGCGAACAAGTTTCTGAATCTTGGGACGGACGAATTCTGTCAGCCACGACATATCGGATACTGATCCTTGGTTTTACCTATATCGGTCATTTCACAACAACGCGAACATCATTTGCGCGCGTTGCGCACCCCATCTGCAAGTTCGCGAACAAGGCCTGTGACCATAGAGGCGGTCTTATCGGTGGCCTTGCCGTTTTCGTCAAGACTTTCGGCAATTTTTGATACGATTGCCGACCCGACAACAGCGGCATCCGCCTGTCGGGCAACTTCGGCGGCCTGCTCGGCACTTTTGATGCCAAAACCAACTGCAATCGGAAGGTCCGTATGGCGGCGCAGGCGCGCCATGGCTTCGACAATCTGATCATTGGTGGCCGAACCGGCACCGGTTACCCCGGCAACTGAAACATAATAGACAAATCCCGACGTGTTTTGCACAAGTTTCGTCAGGCGCTTGTCATCAGATGTCGGTGTGGTCAGGCGGATAAAGGACAAGCCCTTTTCCACGGTTGGCACGCAAAGTTCGGCGTCTTCTTCGGGGGGCAGATCAACAACGATCAGGCCATCAACCCCGGCATTGCGCGCATCTTCAAGGAATTCAGCAACCCCATAGATATAGATCGGGTTGTAATAGCCCATCAGAATGATTGGCGTATCGTGATCCTGATCGCGGAAACCGCGCACCAGTGACAGGGTTTTGCGCATATGCATGCCTGCGGCCAGTGCCCGGATCGATGCTTCTTGAATGGCCGGGCCATCTGCCATTGGATCGGTAAACGGCATGCCAAGTTCGATGACGTCGGCCCCGGCTTCGGGCAGGGCTTTCAGGATTTCAAACGATGCTTCCGGGTCCGGGTCGCCTGCGGTGATAAAGGTCACCAGACCCGCACGGCCTTCGGCTTTGAGCTTGGCGAAACGTTTGGCGATGCGGTCTTTGCCGCCGATGATTGCGTCGCTCACAGTTCTACTCCCAGTGCTTCGGCCACGGTAAAGATATCCTTGTCGCCCCGGCCGCTCAGACACATCAGGATGATTTTGTCCTTGCCCATTTTCGGGGCTTCTTTCATCACCTGCGCAATGGCGTGGCTGCATTCCAGTGCCGGAATGATGCCTTCAAGTTCCGAACAAAGTTTGAACGCCTCAAGTGCTTCTTTGTCGGTAATCGGCACGTAACGTGCCCGGCCGATATCTTTAAGCCAGCTATGTTCCGGGCCAATGCCCGGATAATCAAGACCGGCTGAAATGCTGTCGGCTTCTTTGATCTGGCCGTCATCATCCATCAACAGATAGGTACGGTTGCCATGCAGAACGCCGGGTTTTCCGGCCGTCAGGCTGGCGGCGTGTTTGCCGGTATGAACCCCGTGACCTGCGGCTTCGACGCCGACAACTTCGATTTCCTTGTCATCAAGGAACGGATGGAACAAACCGATTGCGTTTGATCCGCCCCCGACAGCGGCGATCACCTGGTCAGGAAGGCGGCCTTCCTGTTCAAGAATTTGTTCTTTGGCTTCGTTGCCGATCACGCATTGGAAATCGCGGACCAGTTCCGGATAGGGATGTGGGCCAGCAGCCGTGCCAATGATGTAGAAGGTATCTTCGACATTGGTGACCCAATCGCGCAGTGCCTCGTTCATCGCATCTTTAAGCGAGCAGGAACCGGATACGACCGGTTTGACCTCGGCACCGAGAAGGCGCATGCGGAATACGTTGGATGACTGGCGTTTGATATCCTTGGAGCCCATGTAAACCGTGCAGGGCAGGCCAAAGCGCGCACAAACCGTCGCGGTCGCAACACCGTGCTGACCGGCACCGGTTTCGGCGATGATGCGGGTTTTGCCCATGCGTTTGGCCAAAAGGATCTGGCCGATGCAGTTATTGATCTTATGCGCGCCGGTATGGTTCAGGTCTTCGCGCTTGAAATAGATCTTGGCTCCGCCGAGGTGCTCGGTCAGGCGTTCGGCGTAATAAAGCGGGTTCGCGCGCCCGACATAGTGGCGCAGAAAGTAATCGAGTTCTTTCTGAAACGCGGGGTCGGCCTTGGCGTCTTTATAGGCCTGCTCAAGCTCGAGAATCAGCGGCATTAAAGTTTCGGCGACAAAGCGTCCGCCAAAATTGCCGAAATGTCCGTCCGGGTCCGGAAGGGCACGATAGCTGTTAAGCGCGTTTGGTGCAGACGTCATAGGATTTCCCCGTGAATGGGCCGCGAACGATGCCGCGACGGCAAAGGCATGCGACAGTCATTAATTCAGCGAAAAGCCGCCGGGCAAAAAAAGTTTGGCGGCTTCGTCGCCGTTTCTTTTACCCGCTTGTGGGTGAAACGGATTAATGGGCTGCGTGCTCGGCCTGGGATTTGTCGAAAATATATTTCTTCGAGCAATACGGGCAGACCACCTCGCCCTTCTCCTCAAGATTGAGGTAAACGGTGGGGTGACCAAGATGGCCTTTGCCGCCGTCACAGGCAATATTCAGGCTGCCGACTTTGATTTCTTCGGTGATCTTCATATATCCAGTTTCCCAGTTTGCACAGGCATCGGTGTTTTCATCGGTGTTGCCATCGGTTGATCGTCGGCTCTGTCTCGGCCCCAAAGGTCCGTGAGCCATTGACCCCGGTTTCATCGGGATGATACCGATTGCGCATATTCAATCAACACTTCCGCATGGTCTTAGCGCAAACAAGCCACGCGGAAAAGAGCGGAGATCACGCATTCATGACTGCAATGCCCGACTACGCCATCGAAGTCGAGGGGCTGACCAAGCTCTATAAAGGCGCGAATGGTGAAAAACTGGCACTGGACAATGTGTCGCTTAAAATCCCGCGCGGTTCATTTTTCGCCCTGCTTGGCCCGAATGGTGCCGGAAAATCCACGTTTATCAATATTTTGGCAGGCCTTGTTACCAAAACAAGCGGGACGGCAAAAATCTGGGGCTACGATATCGAAACACAAATGCGTCCTGCACGCTGTTCGATTGGTATCGTGCCACAGGAATTGAATTTGGACGCATTTTTCTCTCCGCGTCAGGCAATGGAACTTCAGGCCGGGCTTTATGGTGTGCCCAAATCGGAACGCCGGACCGATGAAATTCTTGCCGCTCTTGGCTTGTCGGACAAGGCCGACTCGTATTCCCGGTCGCTTTCGGGCGGGATGCGTCGTCGTTTGCTGGTTGCCAAGGCGATGGTGCATAACCCGCCGGTTCTGGTTCTTGATGAACCGACCGCCGGTGTTGATATCGAATTGCGTCAACAGCTTTGGGCCTATGTCAAAGAACTGAACAAGGCAGGCGTGACCATCGTTTTGACCACGCATTATCTTGAAGAAGCCGAAGAACTGTGTGACGAAATCGCGATCATCAACAAGGGCAATGTGATTGCCCATGAAGACAAGCGCAGTCTGCTGCGCCGGATTGATCACAAGACATTGGTTTTAACGGTTAAGAATGACCTTAATGCGGTTCCAGATGTTCTTGCCCCTTGGGGGGCAGAACTTAAGGCGCCCAACCAGATTGCGTTGAATTATCGGCCCAGCAACACCCAGATGGCGGAAATCCTTAATGCCATTCAGGGCAGTGGCCTTGCGATTACGGATTTGTCGACCGAAGAAGGTGATCTTGAAGATATCTTCCTGATGTTGACCCGCGATAACGACAAGGCGCGCGCTGGCAAAGCCGCCTGATCTGATTGCTATCTAGGTTGATCTATATTTTCAGAACCCTGTAAGTTGCTTGCAGGGTTCTGTTTTTTTTGCCCAGATTTAAAATTTGTACGAAGAATTTGGCGCGGGTTGATACCGTGGTGGTGGGGCTTATTCGGCAGCTATGGCGCGTAAAAGTGTTGGCGGGGCGACGTCACGCGACTTTTCCTGTAGGGTCAAATGATTGCGTTTTGACCGCGGATGCCCGATCAGGTAGCATTTTTAAACAGTTGCAGATCGGTCCCATGGTTGTTACCCGGGGCGACCATCACGATATGGCAGCTATTGCATTTGCGTTTTCGAATGCGTTTTTCGGAGGATCAGGACCGGCATGCTAAGGACCGTTCAGGCAAAGTTCCTGGGTGTTGCTGCCTTTTTTGTCGTGTGGCTTGTTGTGGCCACCGGGTTCTCTGTTATTCAGTCGCTGGGGATCAATGGCGATCTTGAAGCGGTGTCGCGCTATATCACGCCGGTCAAAGATGCCCTTTCTGATATCCGTTCCCGCCAGCTTGAGCAGATTTCCCTGATCGATCGCTATATGCGCGTGGTCGAAAACGAAGGGTCACAGGCGTCTTTGCTGGGTGGGATCGAAATTGAAATCGATGCCAAGCAAACCCAGATTGAACAGGCTTTTCGCAAGGCATTTACATCCGCCGCCCTTGGCCGGGCGCAGGCCTCGAGCCATTTTGAACAGGGCGGGTTGCTAAACCTTGATGTTCGGATGCGTGAATTTGCTGATGTTGCAGCCCAGTTCAACCTTGGTGTTGAACGGCTTTTGGGGCGGGTTGGCGAAGGTGATCTTGATGATGCGCGCCGTCAGGAAAATTTGGTGCGCGGCATTCATCGCAATATCGTGCTTGATCTGCGCAGTGAAATTTTGCTGTTGGAAAAATATGCCAGCGAAATGGTCGAAAACGTATCCTCGCGCGAAGATTTTCTGATTCAGGCCGAATTCATCATGATGCTGGCCGCGGTTGTGATCGGTATTTCCTTTGCCTATTACCTTTCCCAGGCGGTGGTAAAGGCGGTTAGTGACACGACAAATGCCCTAAACAGCGTCCAATCGGGAAAGCTTGATACCAACCTTGATTTCAAGGGAAAGGGCGATTTTTCACGCTTGGCGGATGCTTTTAATCGCATGACTCGCGAATTGCGCGTGCGATTTAGGATGCGTGAACGGTTTGGTAAATATGTTGATCCAAAGGTTATCAATAACCTTTTGTCACAGGAAACAGCACTTGAAACCTCGCAAAAGCGCGTGATGACGGTCAGTGTTGTGAACCTGACCAATTTTGATTGGATGGCAGAACATATTTCGCCGGAAAAGCTTGTTGATTTTCTTAATGATTATCTGACGGCGATGACCGAACCGATTGCCAACCACAGCGGGATTATCGATAACTTTTTGGGCGACCGGGTGATTGGTTTTTGGGGGCCGCCGTTTTGCGGTGAAAAAAGCCATGCACAGCAAGCCAGCCTTGCCGCCCTTGAACAGGTTGCACGTTTTAATGCGCTTAAAACCAAATATGCCGATCTGATCGGTGACCACGGGCTTGATATACGGATTGGTGTTGCGACTGGTGAAGTGGTTGTCGGGTCAATCGGGACCGATAAATCGCGTGCCTATACCGTGGTTGGTGATTGCGTGAACTATGCCAACCGTCTTGAAAAGGCCAACCGCATTTACGGCACGCAAATTCTTGCCTCGCATGAAACCGCCAATATGGCGACGGGCGAGATTGAAATGCGTGATCTTGACCATGTTGTGCTTTTGGGTACTGAACACGAAGTTTACCTGTACGAAGTTCTCGCCCCGTCCGGCCAGCTTAGCGATGATCGCCGCGATTGGCGCAAGACCTATGAAACGGCGATTGCGCTTTATCGACAGGGTGAATTTGATCAGGCGCGGCCCTTGTTCGAAGAAGTACAGAACGGCATTGGCAATGATTTTGCCGCACAGTTGATGCTAAATCGTATGGAACGCCTGTCACGGCGTGAACAAGACCGGGAATGGGATGGCACATGGATCGTGCGTGACCCTTATGAACGGCGCGATGTTGAAAGCTGATTGTGGTGTGGTGGCACCAATTAAAACGTAACTGGGCGCCCTGATGATGGCCGCGTGCGACGGGTTTCAAAAATCCTTGCCCGCGACGCACAAAACCTGTATCACCCAAACCGCTCGGGCCGTACTGCCCGATGCCTATATTACGCACCCGTAGCTCAGCTGGATAGAGCGTTGCCCTCCGAAGGCAAAGGCCACTGGTTCGAATCCAGTCGGGTGCACCACTCCCCCTCCTTTAATATTTTTCTTCGATGGCCTCTTTTGGGGATGCCAACCTGCGTCTGGATCATTAGTCTGCAATTTGGTTAATTGCAGACGGATTGGATAACAGATGCGTGGATTTCTTCATGATTTTGCCGGGACCAATATCCTGTTTTCGATGGCGGCAAATCAGGAATATGGCCCGCATTTGGAAAAACGGTTCAAGCCATTGATGATCGGGATTGGTCCGGTTGAGGCGGCGATTAATCTGAGCTCGGCGATGATGGATCTTAAGCTGGCGGGTGATTTGCCCGATCTTGTTGTCACGCTGGGATCTGCGGGATCGCGAACACTTGAACAGGCGGAAGTTTATCAGGCTTCCACGGTTTCTTATCGCGATATGGATTGTTCACCGTTGGGCTTTGAAAAGGGCATTACTCCTTATCTTGATTTGCCGATTGCGCTGGAAATGCCCCATCGTATTCCCGGTGTCGCCGAAGCCCGTTTATCGACTGGGGCCAATATTGTATCGGGTGCGGCCTATGACGCGATTGATGCCGATATGGTCGATATGGAAACCTTTGCGATCTTGCGCGTTTGTCACAAGTTTGATGTGCCGTTGATCGGGCTGCGCGGTATTTCCGATGGCAAGGAAGAGCTTAAGAAGCTGTCGGATTGGACGGCCTATTTGCATGTCATTGACGAGAAACTGGCCGAGGCCGTTGATAAATTGCATGCCGCACTGGAAGGCGGCGAGATCGACTTGTCAAAACGATAGTCGATCCCGCTGGGTCTTTGTGCGCAAAGATCAACTTCCTGCGCGGATTTGATCCAGTGTCTTGATCGGGGTCAGGGCCTGTGGGTCAACCTGAACCTCGATAATGGCCGGTTTTCCCGATGCGACGGCGCGTTCAAAGGCCGGGCCGAAATCCTCGGTCTTGGTGACGGTTTCACCATACCCGCCAAACACCTTGGCATAGCCCGCGAAATCGGGGTTATGGAGTTGGGTGCCCGAAATGCGGCCGGGATAGTTGCGTTCTTGATGCATGCGGATCGTGCCAAACATGCCGTTGTTGACCACGATGGTGATGATATTTGCACCATACTGAACGGCGGTGGCGAATTCCTGACCGTGCATCAAAAAGCATCCATCCCCGGCAAGGCAAACTACGGTTCGGTCCGGGTGCGTTAACTTCGCCGCAACCGATGCCGGAAGACCATAACCCATGGAGCCCGATGTCGGGGCCAGTTCGGTGCGATATTTTCCATAGCGGAAGAAACGATGCAAAAATGCGGCATAGTTGCCAGCCCCGTTGGTCACAATTGCATCGTCGGGCAGCATATCGCGAAGTTTTGCCACCACATGGGCCATTTTCACATCGCCGGGTGTATCAAGCGGGGTTGAGAATTTGAGGTATGACGCATGTGCGGTTTCAATTTGTTCCTCGCGCGCGCTGCCATCCACCGGTTCCATCATGGCAATGGCGCGGATGAATGATCGTTGCGAGGCATTGATCGCAATATCAGGGCGATAAACCCGGCCAAGTTCATCTGGTCCGGCATAAACATGGATCAGTTTTTGCTGCGGGCAGGGAATGTCAAGCAGGCTATAGCCGCTGCTTGTCATCTCCCCCATGCGCGATCCGACGAGAATCACAAGGTCGCTGTTACGTATGAATTTCGCCAGATCGGGGTTAATCGCAATGCCAACATCACCAATGAAATGTGAATGGGTGTTGGGGATATAATCCTGACAGCGGAAGCTGGTCGCGATGGCGACATTGTTTCGTTTTGCAAACGATTTAAGGTTTTCAGTGGTTTCGCCGGTCCATCCGCCGCCGCCAACGATCATGATCGGCTGTTTTGCACCAGATAGGGCGTTGTGAAACCGTGCCACGTCTTCGGGGGCGGTTTTGGCCTCTATCGGGACATAGGGTTTGGCATCGGCAACCTTGGCCGCAGATGACAGCATGTCTTCGGGAAGGGCCAGCACGACCGGGCCGGGGCGACCCGATGTCGCGATGTGATAGGCGTGGCTGATATATTCAGGGATACGGTTGATATCATCGATCTGTCCGACCCATTTGCATAATGGTTCGAACATCTTGCGGTAATCGACTTCCTGAAACGCTTCGCGGTCAACCATGTCGCGCCCGATCTGCCCGACCAAAAGGATCATCGGCGTGCTGTCTTGATGCGCGACATGTACCCCGGCCGAGGCATTGGTGGCCCCCGGTCCGCGGGTGACCATGCAAATACCAGGTTTTCCGGTTAGTTTGCCATGGGCCTCGGCCATGATCGCAGCCCCGCCTTCCTGACGGCAGATCACCGGATCAATATCGGGATGATCGACAAGGCCATCCAGCACGGCAAGGTAACTTTCGCCTGGGACAAGAAACACCCGTTCACAGCCGTGAAGGGCAAGTTGATCGACCAGAATACGTCCGCCGTGACGCATTTCAGCAGTTTCAGACATTTGGTGGCTCCCTGAAGATGGCGCATTATCGTGGTGGGGCGCTTTTGCGCGTGGCGCGGATTTCAGCATGGATGATGCCAGAGGTAAAGTCGCCCGGCGGGCCAAAAGGTGGTTTTTTCCTCAATTTTTCAAGATCCGGGGATACCGGCAGAATTACACAGGGGAATGTGCTAAATTCCCCGGTTAAATCCAGACGAATATATTGGGGATTCGGGGCAAATAACGATCAGAAATACCGTTCAGTTACGCGGATGATATCCCCGGGCAAAACAATGCTGTTTGGCGCGGCGGGTAATTTGATGCGGTTGTCTTCGCGCCCGCGCAGGATCACGATATCGTCCTGATCGGCGCGATAGGTAAACCCGCCACCAAGCGCAACTGCATTCAAAATATTCATGCCCGATACATAGTCATACTGACCGGGGTCATTGACCTCGCCCAGAATATAAAACGGGCGGAAATGGATGACCTCAAGCGATACGACCGGATGACGTAAAAAACCTTGGGCAAGGGTATTGGTAATACGGTTCTGGGCGGCTTGGAGTGTCAGATCGCGAAGTTCTATCTTGCCCGCCAGTGGCAGGGTGATGGTCCCGTCTGATCCCACTGGAAAATCTCCTGTCAGGTCGTTTTCTTCAAAAACAGTGATGCGTAATTCATCGCCGCTATCGATTGTATAGATCGTTTGCGCATGTGCGATTGCTCCCGGGACAAGTAAAATCAGCAAAAGCCAAAGCGGCAAAAACATCCCGATTGCGGGTGAAAAACCATGTTTCATGACATCACATCTTAAGCCTGAGGGTCAGCAGGGCCCGATTACGTTGATAATCATGACCGGTTTCGTCGGAATGGCGTTCATCAAAACGCCATGACGCATCAAGATCGGCAAACCGGTTCAGATCATATCGAAGCCCGGCGCCAAGGCGAAGGATTTGGTCGGTGCGCTTGGTGCCTTCGAAATGGTCCTGTTCATATCCGCCGTTAAACCGCAAACGCAGCCAGCGGCGAAGTTCGTGATCAACGCCAAAGTCAAACTCTTCGCTGATGATGCCGCTGGCACCTGTGACGGTGGTTTCGTCAATGTCGCGCCGGGCGCGGAAATCAAGCGTGGTCAAACGGGTGACATGCCAATTGATCGTTGCGCGCAGGGACAGACCTTCGTTGGTTTGCAAAACCGGGTCTTCATAGATTTGCGTCATCCATCCGGCACCAATATCGGCATCGATCAGATTGGTAACATCAAAAGTCATTCCGGTATAAAAACGATAACCGGTTGAATTACGATAGATGCCCTGATCGTCGGGTAAATTGGCATATTCGCGCTGATTAAACGCGGTTTCGCCAAAGACGGCCCGCCCCCGGCCCAGCGGATAGGATGCCCGCATCACAATCCGGGTTTCCGTGCGGTCGCGATCATCATTGTTGCCAATTGTTCCGCCTGCAAGGGTGCTATCATCGAAATCAAGGTTTCGACGCGCCAGAACCGTGCGATAGCGTATATCGCCTGCGATGTAACGGATGGCGATTTCGCCGCTTTGTTCGGTGTAAAGGACCGGTTCTGTGGCACCTGTCGGAATGTCGTTGCCGCCGCGATCTTCGTGATGTTGAGCCAGATTAAGTTTGCCATCAATCGCAAGGGCCGGACCGATATCAAAGCCGCCCGAAATGCCGGTTTCACCGTCAAGATAATCATCATCATCTGATTGGGCATAAAATCCGGCCTCGCCAAGTGCGATCAGGCGCAAACGGGCGCGCTGCCAGTTTGATTGCAATGTCAGGGCAGGTGCAATGCGGCTGATTTGATCGGATTTTTTATGGCGGTCTGACAGGAAGATATTGTCACTGAATTCTTCGGATACCGATAGTGTTGGCCGCAAATCGAAAAGCCCGATCTGGATAATGGCATCACGATCATCCTTGTCATTGGGATGATCGTGATGCGGGTTCGGGGTTTGTGATTTTGCAGCAGTATCGGGGATCAGACTGCTTGCAAGGCTGCAAACAAAACAGCAAACATACAAAAATGTTTTGTGTCCTGCCCCGATCATCCGGCGCGACGATAGTTGGATGAAAACAAACCCGTATTTGAATTTTCGCACGGCCCGTCCAGCCAGCGCCGGGGCATGACGATCGTTTGAAACAGGATTATGATATCTGTGATGATTGACCGGTTTCGGACATATTGAATGTCCAGTGCAATGCGGCCCTGAAGGTTTGCGGTATTGCGAATGGTGCCGCGCCATCCGTTAAGCTGGGCCAGCCCGGTGATCCCGGGGCGGACCAGATGACGTTCGTCGTATTCAGAATAATCTGAAAAATGGCGGACGAAATTCTGATTGTCTTTGGGGGTGTGGGGCCGGGGTCCGACAAGTGACATATCGCCCCGGATCACATTGAAAAGTTGCGGTAACTCGTCAAATCCCCAGCGGCGCAAAAACTGGCAAAACGGCGTTATCGGCCGCAATGTGCCCTTCGGGTCACAGGGGCGAAGCGTTTGAAATTTATAAATGACAAATAGCTGACCATGACGACCGGTACGGGTTTGACGAAACAGAACCGGGCGCGATGAAACCGGGCCGGGCATATCCCATTTGATAGCAAGGGCAATCACCAGAAAGGCCGGGATCAAAACCACGAGCAAGGCGATGCTGACACTGATGTCAAAGACCCGTTTGCCAGAAGGCAGTCTGCCAGAAGGTTGGAAATCAGACGGTATTTCCCCCGAAAACACAAATCGCATTGCCGGTTTCCCCATCTATCCGGTTCTGTAAGTGGTGGTCGCGCAGAATGTGCAACGGGAAGATTACCGAATTAAGCAAAACCCGCCAAGAGATTATAACTAAAGGTTGTTTTTGCCGCAAAGGTCATGAAGGGCGGGGCTGTTTATATTCCGATGTGGAGGCGGCCGTTTTGCCCGATTCCTCTGTAACCGGACGCTGCATTGCAGCATATGGTTTTGAGAAATTCAAACTCCTGTTTGACAAGTTGGAAATTATTGTTACCGTAATAGTGTCCTTCGGGGCGGAATCTATAAAATAGCGGCAACAAATCGCCGCATGCCAATCAGGGCCTGCTGTTTCTTTGCACTGCGAAGAAGCGCGGGCTTTTTTTGTTTTAGGGGCTTTAATCTTGGGCGAGACGCACAGCAATCCGGTTTACCGGGTCGGTTTCCTATATTCCGTAACCGGACCGTACCGGGCGATTGCGCAGGATCTTTATGATGGCGCGCGCATGGCCCTTGCCGAGGTTAATCAGGATGACCGGTTTGCCTTTCGTCTGGTGCCGGAATTTCGCGACCCGGCCGGTGTGCCGGAACGCTATACTGATTTTTGTGAAAGCCTGATCCGCCGCGATGGGTGCCGCCATATCATTGGCACGATCACATCACTGGCGCGCAAAGAAGTCCTGCCGACGGTTGAAAAATATGACGCGCTGCTTTGGTATCCATGCCCATACGAGGGTTTTGAATGCAGCGAGAATGTTATCTATACCGGGGCAAATCCCAATCAGCATATCCTGCCGCTATTTGAATATGTCATCCCGAAATTCGGGCGTCGGGTTTATCTGACCGGATCAAATTATATCTGGGGCTGGGAAACCAATCGCATCGGGCGCGAATTGATCCATGCCTGCGATGGCGAGGTTCTTGGCGAGAAATATTTGGCAATCGACAGCGTCGATATTGATCACATTATCGAGGATATCAAGGCCAAGAAGCCGGACTTTATCCTGAATAACCTGATTGGCAATTCAAGTTATGCCTTTATCCGCGCCTATCAGAAACTGGGTGCCGAAGACCCCGAATTTGCGCCATCCAAACGCCCGATTGTCAGTTGTAATCTGACGGAATGTGAATTGTCGCAATTGGGGGCGGCGGGTGTTGGCCATCTTAGCACCGCAATCTATTTCGCCAATCAAACCGAAACCGATGCGGAAAACACTGCCTGGCTTGATCGATTCCATGCTTTTGCCGGGCCGGATCGCATTCCGTCGGTCTTTGTTGCCCAAGGATATGCAACGGTTAAAATGCTGGCCGAATCTATTCGGCGCGGGGGGACGGATGATGTGCAATCGGTCCGCCATCATCTGATGCGCCAACCGGTGGAAACGCCGTTTGGCAATGTGCGTATTGATGCCAGCAACAATCACGCCGCCCTGACCCCGTTGATCGGACAGATCGGTGCTGGTGGCTGGTTTGATATTGTGTCGCGTGCAGATCATGCCATCGAACCCGATCCGTATCTGGTCCATTTTGATGCCGATGCGTTTCGCCGCAAGGTTGGACAGGCCGGGCATGGTAATTTGCGGGTGGTTGGCGGATGAAACGCGCAAACCGTATCCCGAACTTCAGAGGCTGGCATGCATGGGTCCTGCATCGTCCGAGTGCAGCAATTGATCCGCTGCCCCGTCAACTTGAACGTTTGGGCATGACGGTTGACCGTTATTGGCCAGATTTGCCCGATCAAAATGATGCCAGCGCCAATCTGAGCGTCAAACCGGTGGATATTCTGTTTTTTGATGCCGATATGGGCATGGATGAACAATTTCCCTGGCCGAGTGATGCCGCCCCGATGCCAACCGTTGCCCTGATCGGGTCCGAAGCGCCGGGACGTCTGGAATGGGTTCTGAGCCGTCAAAGCGGGGCACATCTGCAAAAGCCGGTATCCTCGGCCGGTGTGTTCAGTTCGGCGGTTTTGGCGGTTCATGCCTTTGAACAACAACAGAAATTGCGCGCTGAAATCAGTGAACTTCGCCGCCGGTTAAAGTTGCGACCGGTGGTCGCCAGGGTACTGATGACTGTGATGCGCAGCCATAATATCGACGAGCACGGCGCATTGCGTGCGATCCGTGCCGAAGCGATGAAAAAACAACAAACCATTGAAGACTATTGCGCGGCAATCGTTGCCTCGGGCCGGGGTGGCCCGGGGGATGCCACGACAATTGTCACGAACTAACAGACAGGGTGGGTATGCTTGTTCTTGCTGAACTGGTCAAAAGGAAACTCGCATTACTGGGACTGATCATCATTGTGATCATTGCCGGTTCGGCACTCCTTGCGCCATGGATCGCGCCATATGATCCGCAAAATCAGATGTTTGATGGGCTGACCATCGAAGGTGCACCAATGCCGCCCAGCATGCAGTTCCTGTTGGGGACGGATTTGCTGGGCCGTGATTTGCTGTCGCGTTTGATGTATGGCGCCCAGACATCGTTGATTATCGGTGTTGTAGCCAATGGTACGGCGGTGATGATCGGGGCTTTGGTCGGGGTGATTGCCGGATTCTTCCAAGGCTGGATCGGGACGATCCTGATGCGGGTGACGGATTTGATGATGGCGTTTCCGGCATTGCTTTTGGCGATTGTTCTGGCCGCCCTTTTCAAACCCAGCCTGTGGATCGTTGCCATGGTGATTGCCATGGTCAACTGGGTTCAGGTTGCGCGCGTGATCTATACCGAAACCAGATCGCTTTCCGAACGCGAGTTTATCGAGGCCGAATGGGCCATTGGTGCCAGCCGGCTCCGCATCCTGTTCAAGCATATGTTGCCCCATCTTTTATCGACCATGGTGGTTTGGGCGACGCTTGGGATTGCAACCACGGTGCTGCTTGAAGCGACACTTTCCTATCTTGGTGTCGGGGTACAGCCGCCCACGCCAAGCTGGGGCAATATCATCTTTGAAAACCAGACCTATTTTACCTCGGCCCCCTGGCTGGTGTTCATCCCGGGCGTTGCCATCATTTTGTTAGCACTTGCATTCAACCTGGTCGGTGATGCGCTTCGCGATATCCTCGACCCGACCCAGAAAGGGCGCCACTGATGATTGCCTATATTCTGCGTCGTGTGTTGCAGGCGGCCCTGATCCTTTTAGGCGTCAGTGTGGTGACCTATGCGCTGCTTTATATGTTGCCCGCGGATCCGGCGCGTCAGATTGCCGGGCGCAGTGCCACGGCGGAAACGGTGGCCAATATTCGCGAACAGCTTGGCCTGAACCTGCCTTTTTACGAGCAGTATTTGCGGTATCTGGGCAATCTTTTACAGGGCGATTTCGGCCGGTCTTATTTGCAAAAGACCGAAGTGGGTGAATTGATTGCCGCCCGCCTTCCCGCCACGTTGTTGCTGATGGCCGGGGCCATTTTCTGCGAGCTTCTTTTGGGTCTGACTGCCGGGGCAATCGGCGCGATCAAACGCAATACGTCGGTTGATCGTACTTTGATGGTGGTGTCCTTTGTCGGGGTTTCGGCGCCGCAATTCGTGGTCGGTATTTTGATGCTGTATTTGTTTGCGGTGGTTCTGGGCTGGTTCCCGATTGGCGGATACGGAACATTTTCGCATCTGGTTTTGCCATCTGTTTCTATGGGGTTCCTCGGCGCAGGTTGGTATTCGCGGATGATGCGGTCCTCAATGCTGGATGTGTTGCGCCAGGATTATGTCCGGACGGCACGGGCCAAGGGTCTTGGCCGGGCGCGGGTGTTTTTTGTTCATGCCTTTCCCAATGCCTTGCTGCCGATCATTGCGATGATCGGGATCGATATCGGCATGTTCATGAGCGGCATCGTGGTTGTGGAATCGGTATTTGGCTGGCCCGGCATTGGGCAATTGGCTTGGCAGGCAATCCAGCGCGTCGACATTCCGATCATCATGGGGGTGACGCTTGTTTCGGCCTGCGCAATCGTACTTGGAAATTTACTGGCGGATCTGGTCGTACCGTTGATCGATCCGCGCATCAAGCTGCGCTGATGTAACACCAGAAAGACGCAGCAAATCAGGAGGAATCCATGTCGGATCAAATTCACAGGGAGATTTCAAATAATGTTTAGCAAAGCTTTGAAAGGTGTGGCACTTGCCGCATTGATAGCCGGTGCTGGCCTTGCCGGTACCGCAACATTGCCGACCCATGCCCATGCCGGGGAAGGCAGCATCACGGTTACCTACAAGGATGACGTTTCGACCCTTGATCCGGCAATCGGGTATGACTGGCAGAACTGGTCGATGATCAAAAGCCTGTTTGACGGCTTGATGGACTATAAGCCGGGCACGACCGAACTGGTGCCGGACCTTGCGACCGATTACACCGTTTCCGATGACGGCATGACCTATACCTTTATGCTGCGCAAAGGGGTCAAATTCCATAATGGTCGTGAATTCAAGGCATCTGACGTCAAATACACGCTTGATCGCGTTGTAAATCCGAAAACCCAAAGTCCGGGTGCTGGTTTCTTTGACACCATCAAGGGTTTTGATACGGCATCAGCCGGTGAAGCCGATGGTCTTGACGGGATTGAAGTTGTTGACGATTACACCGTCAAATTCACCTTAAAACAGCCCGATGCGGCGTTCCTGCACAAAATGGCACTGAACTTTGCCCATATCGTGCCCAAGGAAGCGGTTGATGAATGGGGGCAGGATTTTGGCAAGCACCCGGTTGGTACCGGTGCCTTTATGCTTGATGAATGGACCCTTGGTCAGCGTCTGGTTTTCAAGGCGAACCCGCAATACCATATTGCCGGTATTCCGAAACTTGACAGTATCGTTGTTGAAGTCGGTCAGGAACCGGTTGTTGCCCTGTTGCGTTTGCAGCGCGGCGAGGTTGATATTGCCGGTGACGGCATTCCGCCTGCCAAGTTTCTTGAGGTCATGAACGACCCGGAATACAAGGATTTGGTGGTTTCCGGCGAACAGCTTCATACTGGCTATGTTACCCTGAACACCAAAATTCCGCCGTTTGATAACGTCAAGGTTCGTCAGGCGGTCAATATGGCCGTAAACAAGGACCGTATTGTTCGCGTGATCAATGGGCGTGCGGTTCCGGCCAATCAGCCACTTCCACCTTTGATGCCGGGCTATAACACCGATTACAAGGGTTATGCCTTTGATCCGAACAAGGCCAAGGAGCTTCTGGCCGAAGCCGGTTATGAAGACGGTGTTGCAACGACCCTGTTTGTGGCCAATACCGATCCGCAGCCGCGTATCGCACAGGCCATTCAGCAGGATCTGGCATCGATTGGCATGAAGGTCGAAATCAAATCGCTGGCACAGGCAAACGTGATTGCCGCTGGTGGCGAGGCCGATCAGGCACCGATGATTTGGTCGGGTGGCATGGCATGGATTGCCGATTTCCCGGATCCGTCGAACTTCTATGGTCCGATCCTTGGCTGTGGCGGCGCGGTTCCGGGTGGTTGGAACTGGTCGTGGTACTGCAACGAAGAACTTGATGCCGAGGCTTCCAAAGCCGACGCAATGGCCGATCCGTCGCAGGCCGAAGCCCGCATTGATTTGTGGCGCGATATCTTTACCAAAGTCATGGACGACGCCCCGTGGGTGCCGGTGTTTAACGAACAGCGTTACACCATTCGCTCGCCGCGTCTTGTTGCCGAGGATGCGATCCTCGTCGATCCGGTCCATATCCCTGTTCATTATGATTACATTGCGGTGAAATAAACATGTGCAAATGTGCGGATTACACGATCCACTCCGCGCACCATCATCACGGGTGGGATCATTCGATCCCGCCCGTGCAGACGGTCGCGCCGGGAACCACCATTGAATTTGAATGTGTGGACAGTGCTGCTGGCCAGTTCAATTTTGACAGTACGGTTGCGGATGTGACCGCACTGGATTTCAGTAAAATCAATCCGGTTACCGGTCCTGTCTTTATTGATGGGGCGGAACCCGGTGATGCGGTCAAAATCACCATCGAAGGTTTCAAACCATCGGGTTTTGGCTGGACGGCGAATATTCCGGGTTTTGGTCTTTTGGCCGATCAGTTCAAAGACCCAGCCCTGCATATTTGGAAATATGATCCCCAAACCATGGCCCCGTCGCTGTTTTCAAAATACGGCAAAGTGCCGTTGAAACCGTTTGCCGGTACTATCGGGTTGGCTCCGGCGGAACCGGGCCTGCATTCGGTCGTACCGCCGCGCCGTGTCGGGGGTAACCTTGATATCCGTGATCTTGCTGCCGGGACGACCCTTTATTTACCGGTCGAGGTTGCCGGGGGGCTGTTTTCCATTGGTGATACCCATGCGGCACAGGGCGATGGCGAAGTCTGCGGGACGGCAATCGAAAGCCCGATGAACGCCACTGTCACCCTTGATCTGGTCAAACAGGCCAATCTTGAAACACCGCATTTCACCACACCCGGCCCGGTGACCAATCATCTGGACGTCAAAGGGTACGAAGTGACGACCGGTATTGGTACCGATCTTATGACCGGGGCACGCGATGCGGTCCGTCGCATGGTCGATTGGCTGGGCAAGACACAGGGCATGTCGGCGGTGGATGCCTATATGCTGTGTTCGGTTTGCGGTGATCTGCGCATTAGTGAAATCGTCGATCAGCCCAACTGGGTTGTGTCGTTCTATTTCCCGCGCATCGTGTTCGAATAATTTGTTGTGATGGGGCAGGCGCAAATACCGCACTGCCCCGCACATTTTTAATGACAAAACAATTCCGCAAGGGTTGGCAAGATGACCGAACAGGGTGCCGTGATGCCTGAAAAGATCCTCGAAGTGCGCGATCTGGTGACGCAGGTGGCAACATCAACCGGGCCAAAAACCGTGGTCGACGGGCTGAGTTTCGATCTGCATCGCGGTGAAACGCTATGTATTGCTGGCGAGTCTGGCAGCGGGAAATCCATGACGTCCCTGTCGATCATGGGCCTGTTGCCCCAACCGATGGCAAAGGTTGCCGGCGGCGAAGTGTTGCTGCGCGGTGATGATCTTTTGAAATTGCCCGAACGTGCCATGCGCGACATTCGCGGCAACAAGATCGCCATGATTTTTCAGGAACCGATGACGTCCTTAAACCCGGTTCTGACAATCGGCCGCCAGTTGGGCGAGGCGATTTCGACCCATGATCCGATGCCCGGATCAAAGGTCCGTTCGCGTGCATTGGCCGTGTTAAAGCAGGTACGCATTTCCGAACCGGAAAAACGCCTTAAGCAATATCCACATGAACTTTCGGGCGGAATGCGCCAGCGCGTGATGATCGCCATGGCGCTGGCATGTAATCCCGATGTTCTGATCGCGGACGAGCCTACCACCGCCCTTGACGTTACCATTCAGGCACAGATTTTGGGCCTGATGCGTGATTTGCAACGTGATACCGGCACGGCCATCATTCTGATCACTCATGATATGGGGGTGGTTGCGGAAATGGCTGACTGCGTGATTGTGATGAATCAGGGCAAGGCAGTTGAAAGCGGATCGGTCACCGATGTGTTTGAAGCCCCGGCGGATCCCTATACACGGGGACTTTTGGCGGCTGTTCCGCGCCTTGGCGCGATGACTGGAATCGACGGCCCCGCCAGTACAAATGGAAATGCGCTTGTCCGTGGAATGGCGCGACCCTTGGTGACGGTGCGCGATCTGACCGTCCGGTTTGATATTCGGGGTGGACTTTTGCAGCGCGTCCAGAAACGGGTGCATGCGGTGGAAAACGTCAGTTTTGATATTTTCCCGGGCGAGACATTATCGATTGTTGGCGAAAGCGGCTGTGGCAAATCGACCACTGGCCGGGCATTGATGAACTTGCTGCCCTGGCAGGGGGAAGTCGCGATTGATGGCAAGGAAATTGACGCCCAATCGCGCCTTCAGACAAAATCCGTGCGCCGCAATGTTCAGATGATTTTTCAGGATCCTTATGCGTCGCTTGATCCGCGTATGACGGTTGGTGAACTGGTAGCCGAGCCATTGGTCATTCATGGGTTGGCACATGGCAGCGAATTGCAGGATCGGGTTGAATATCTGTTTAATCGGGTCGGGCTTCCGGTCGATGCGGCAAAACGTCATCCGCATGAATTTTCCGGTGGTCAGCGCCAGCGCGTGTGTATTGCGCGTGCGCTCAGCCTTTCACCCAAGGTGATTGTTGCCGATGAATCGGTTTCGGCACTTGATGTATCGGTGCAGGCACAGGTTCTGGAATTGTTTGGGGAATTGCAGGCCGAAAGCGGGATTTCATATCTGTTTATCTCGCATGACATGGCGGTTGTTGAACAGATAAGCCATCGGGTCGCGGTGATGTATATGGGGCAGGTGGTCGAGATCGGTCCGCGCCGTGCGGTATTTGAAAACCCGCAACATCCCTATACCAAAAAGCTGATGTCGGCGGTTCCGATCCCTGATCCGCGCAAACGCCGCGAACATTTCAGCCTGATTACCGGCGAAATTCCAAGCCCGGTTCATGGTCTGGATTATCAGCCTGATTATGCCGATCTGACACAGATTGGTGCGCAACACTTTGTGGCGCGTTCAGCCATCAAAAGTGCGGCATAGATAGGATCAGCAGGTCTTTGTCTTGCAGTAAATGATGAATGGGCGGGCCGTTAATCCGGCGCACCCATTTTACGTTGGCGATAGCGTTCGAACCATTTCGCCATCAATGGCGCCAGCATCACGATTTCAAAGATGCGGACGATATGGTGAAAGGCGACAAAGCTGGGTTCGACATTAAGCGCCAGCGCGATCAGCGACATTTCTGCCACCCCGCCTGGCGCAAAGGCCAGAAGAACCGCGATGTAATCAAGATCAAGCCAATCTGAAACAAACCAGGCCACAACGCCGGTAAAGGCAAGGATCAGGAGGGTGGCAAAGATCGAATACCCGGCAAGACGGATCAGGAATGAAAGTTTGACCCCGGCAAAGCGGCTGCCAATGGCCGCACCAAGGATCAAAAGGCTTCCGGCCAGAAGCCATTCGGGAAGATTGCCTTCGACGACACCGGTGACATGCAAAAGCATGCTGGCCATCATCGCACCGGTCATCTCGGATGCCGGGACGCCGATCTTGCGGAAAATGATGACTGTGGAAATGGCGCAAAACGCGGTGATCAAGCCATCGGTCAGGGTCATCTGCATGGCTTCGCTGTTGCTATGGCCATTGGCAACCACACCGGTAATCAGAAGTGCGATCAGCGGCGCTGACATGACAAGCAGCAAGACGCGAAGCCCCTGCGTCACAGCGATTTCCTGCTCATTGCCACCCGCCGCCGCCCCCAGAACCACCATCGGGGTCAAACCGCCCGGTGTTGCCGAAAATAATGCTGTGGCTGGGTCAAGCTTGGCGACCTTGCTGTAAAACCAGGTCACGACAATGGTGATGATCGGGACATAAAGCAGAACTGCGATCATACTGATTGGCCAGCGCGCCGCCTGATCAAGGGTGTCGGGGGTAAAGGATGCGCCAAGGAATACACCGATCACACCCAGTATGATCGAGCGAAAGCGCATCGGGATGCCCATTTTCACGCGTAGCAGGCTTGCGACAAAGGTCGCCAGCATCGGCCCCATCATCCAGGCCAGCGGTATGGCGATGCCATGTGCAATCAGGCCACCGATCAACCCGATGCCAAGGGCGGTAAACAGGTTTTTGAAGAATTTCGGGGTCAGGCTGCCGGAAAGGCGATTGATCCAATTATCGTCTTGGGGCTTTTCCGGCAGTGTCGTCATTATGCATCGGCCTTGTTTTTATTGATCTGGCTCAGGAAGCCGTCAATTGCGTTACGCAGGCGGGTTGCTTCGGTATTTAGCGTATTTGTTGCACGTGAAACGTTTTCCGATCCATTGTGAACCCGCGCGGTTTCCGTATCAAGTGCGCCAACTGCATCGGCAACGGTACGCATGCCGCCATTGGCATCATGGATGCTGGCGGAAATGCCATTGGTCGATGCCTGTTGTTCTTCGACTGCGGCCGCGATGGCGGCGGCTGACTGGTCAACTTCACCGATAACATTGGCCACGGATTCAAGCGCGCTGACCACGTTATTGGTCAGGCCACGGATTTCTTCGACCTGGGCTGAAATATCCTCGGTCGCGCGGGCGGTCTGGGATGCAAGGTTTTTAACCTCGCCCGCAACCACGGCAAAGCCTTTGCCGGCATCGCCCGCACGTGCGGCCTCAATCGTGGCGTTCAGGGCCAGAAGATTGGTCTGGCTGGCAATGTCTTCGATCAGGGTGACGATATCGCCGATCCGCTGGGTGGCTTCGGTCAATTGGTCAAACAGCGCACGAGACTGTTCGCTTTCATTACGCGCACGACCGGCAACCTCGGCGGAACGCTGGGCCTGTTGGCCGATTTCACCGATGGCTTCGGAAAGGCTGGCGGTGGTTTGCGATACCGCTTCGATATGGTGCAGAACGGTTTCGGAATGGTGATTGGCGTCTGCGGCGCGTGCGTTTGCTGATGTTGCGATCTGTTCCATTTCGCCCGCCGATCCGTTCAGCGAGCTGAATTCACGGTCAAATCCGCCAAGGGCTTCTTGGACGGCGCGCTGGAAATTATCGGTTGCAGTAACCAGTTCAAGCTGACGTTCACGTTCGATTTCGCGGATGCGTTCGCGTTCGTGGCGCAGGTTTTCGGCTTCTTTTGACTGGTCGCGCAGGACGGTAACGGAACGTGCAACCACCCCGATTTCATCGCGGCGCTGAACCCCCCGGATTTCAACATCAAGGTCACCCTTGGAAATCTGTTCGATCAGTTCTGCCAAATCGGTCATCGGGTGCGAAATGCGGCGCGACACAAAGACCGAAACGATGGCGCCAACGAAAATCACGATAACTGCCACAATCACAAACACCTGTTGCAATGTTTCGGCCTGGGCCAATGCATTGCCAAATGAAATGGTTGCCACTTCCTGGGATTGCAGGAGGATGTTGTTAAGCGGTGGTTGAAGGGCACTGAAAGCTTCATCGGCGCGGGCAATGACTTCAAGTGCGCCATAGATGTTCATGTTGCTTTCAATCAGGAACTGATCAACCTCGGCCATATAGGTGTTATAGGCGTTGGTGAATTCATCCCCGCCAACCTCGGCCAACCGTTCTGCAAGCGGGGCGAGTTCGGCTGAAAGCTGGCCGACTTTTTCATGCAGTTCCGGAACGGCCGCGGCATTAAGCCCGTTTGAATCCCAAGTTAAAATCCGAAACAGTGATCCATGGGCTTCGTTCAGTGCGCCACTCAGTGTCAGCGCATCCGAACGACGTTCATAAGCTTCGACGCGAAGGTTGTTCAACGTGTCTTTTTCGCTTTCAAGCGTCAGGACCGTCGTGATCCCCATCGCAATGATCACGATCATCAGAAATACGGGGACCAAGAGGGTCTTGGGACCAATCGCAAGATTATCAAGAAAACGCATTACGTTCGCATCCTTCGCATCGAAGACTTTCAGGTCTTACATTTCACCGTCATTGGGCAGGGCCTTGCGATTGCGCAGCCATTCACGAGTATTCCCAAGAAGCGGCGCAATCAGGAAGATCATGCTGATGATCAAAATAACCAGAGTAATCGGACGTTCCCACAGGAAAGAAAGCGATCCGTCGCTGATCATAAGCGCACGACGCAGGTTTTCTTCCATCATACTGCCAAGGATAAAGCCAAGCAGCATTGGCGCCATCGGATAATTCAACAGACGCAGGCCAATGGCGATTGCCGCGGCTAGCACCATCATATGGATATCCATGGTGTTGAATGTAACCAGATAGACCCCGATCAACGAGAAGAACAGAACGAACGGCACCAGCAATTGCTGTGGCAGGGCCAGAAGGCGTGCAATATACGGGATCAGCGGCAGGTTCAGGACCAAAAGCACGATATTGCCGATATACATCGAAATGATCACGGACCAGAACACTTCGGGCTGTTCAACAAACAGGCGCGGACCGGGCTGAACGCCATAGGAAATCAGCGCGCCCATCATGACGGCCGTTGTTCCAGACCCCGGAATGCCAAGTGTCAAAAGTGGAACAAACGAACCAGAACACGCTGCGTTGTTGGCGGTTTCCGGTGCTGTCAGACCCCGGATGGATCCTTTGCCGAACTGAAGCTTTTCCTTGGCAGAGGCAATATTGCGTTCCATGCCATAGGCAAGGAAGGATGCAATGGTCGCACCAGCACCCGGCAGAACGCCGGTAAAGAAGCCCAAAATGGATGACCGGCCAATAACCGGGATCATGATTTTGACTTCTTCCTTGGACAGCTTCATCGAGCCAAGGCTTTTCAGCGCTTTCTGTTCGTCGGTGCGGGTATCTTTGGTCGGGCGCAAAATCTGCAACAGGGCTTCTGACAGGGCAAAGGTCGACATCGCCAGCAACAGGAAGCTGATACCGTCAATAAGATCCATGCTGCCAAAGGTAAAGCGTGCAACGCCCGCGGCCGGATCGGTGCCGATGGTCGACAGCATAATACCAAACAGCGTCATAGTGATTGCCTTAAGCACCTGACCCTTGCCGGCAAAGGCCGAAACCGCCGTCAGACCCAGAACCATCAGGGCAAAATAGTCACCTGACTGGAACGATAGTGAAACCGATGCCAGTGCCGGTGCTGCCACCAGCAGGAAGATCGCGGCAATCGTACCACCCGAGAAAGATGAATAGGCCGCAATGGCAAGTGCTTTGCCTGCCTGACCTTTTTGGGCCATCGGATAACCGTCAAAGGCGGTGGCCACGGTCCCGGCAACGCCCGGGGCGTTGATCAGGATTGACGAGGTCGAACCGCCAAAGATGGCACCATAATACACACCGGCCATCAGGATCAGGCCGGTTGAAGGATCAAAGCCGTAGGTGATCGGGATCATCAGCGCAATGGCGGTGATCGGACCGAGACCCGGCAACATGCCGATAAAGGTACCGGCAAAGCAGCCGATGACAACCATCATCAGGTTGATCGGCATGACTGCGGTCGAAAGACCGGAGAGAATTCCGTCTAGCATTTTTGTCGCCCTAACCCAGCATTTCGAAAAAGTCACCCGGTGCCAGATAGATGCCCATCAGCTGGGACAGCAGGAACCAGAAAACAAAAACCACAGGAACGGCAGCACCAACCAGAACCTTGATGCGACGTTCGCCAAGAACAGCGAAGCCGCCGATCAGGAATATGGTGGTCGAGATCAGGAAGCCGAAATAGCGGATGGTTAGGCCATAGAAGATCATCAATGCGCCAAGCATTAAGACCGGTTTCCATTTCATGCCGCTAAAGGCGTAAAGGAGGCTGCCGGCCTCGCGATTGGTCGGCAGTACCAGTTGGAGAAAGGAAACCACGCCCAGAATCCAGGCCAGGGCATTCGGAAGGGTTCTGGCATTGAATGGGGCATCTTCGTCGCCGAACAAAAGCGGGATGTCGTCGACATAGAAGCCATAAATCAGCGCAAGGCATAGAAAGAGCATCGCGCCGAATTTGTCACGATTGATGGACATGGCGTGGTTTCCTTAAAAGTCTTTTTTATTCAGGTTTCGGAATGGCTTATTTCAGGAAGCCAAGTTCGCGCATCAGGTCGCCAACAACCTTTTCCTGATTCTCCATGAACGAAGAGAATTCAGCGCCGCCTTTGTAGATTTTTTCCCAGCCATTGCGCTTGCGAACGGTTTCCCATTCTTCGGTTGCCTGAACGTCTTTCAGCAGTTTCGCATAGGCTTCAGCCTTGTCTGCCGAAAGGGCCGGGGAACCGAAATAACCACGCCAGTTGACGAATTCAGCATCAATGCCCTGTTCGCCGAGCGACGGAACGTCCGGAGCAGCTTCGATACGTTCTTTCGAGGTCACGGCAAGAATACGGATCTGACCTGCTTTATGCAGTTCAAGCAGCTCACCAAGGCCGGTCGACAGGATGTCGGTTTCGCCCGACAGAAGACCGGCAATTGCTTTGCCGCCGGCATCATACGGGATGTATTTAACGGTTTTGGCATCGCCACCGCCCTGCTGAACGGCATAGGCAGCAACGATATGGTCCATACCGCCACGGACCGAACCGCCACCAAATTTCACCGAGCTCGGATCTGCCTTGATGGCAGCAATAACGTCGGCAAAGGATTTATACGGGCTGTCAGCCGGAACACCAAAAGCAGCATATTCGGCAACGACAGCTGCGATCGGGGTCAGGTCACGGAACGACTGCGGGAACACACCGGTCAGTGACCGAATGATGATCGGGGTCGAGTTGACCATAAGGGTGTTGTCAAGGCGGTCTGCCGCCTCGATCATATAAGCAATGGCTTTGCCACCGCCGCCACCCGACATGTTTTCGTAAGAAGCGGTGCCGACAAGACCAGATTTGGTCAGGGCTTCGCCGGTACCACGTGCCGTACCATCCCAGCCGCCGCCTGCGCCGCCCGGAATAATAAAGTGGATATCATCCATTTCCGCAGCTTTGGCATCAAACGCACCGAAAGCAGCAGTTGAAACGGCAACAGCAGTTGCTGCAGCCAGGAATCCGCGACGCGAGAACATCGTCAGCTTGGTCATATTGTCGTCTCCTCCAGACAAAAACCTAATCCTGAACCGCCAAAAATGGCGGCAGGCCGATCAGACCAGGAATGGATATCTGCAACGAAGGTCTGGCTGCGCTTGCATTCCGGCGACATGCCGGTACCCCATGACAACAAACAGCTGAAGGCCTCCCTTGCCGATGATCCTTTTTGATTCTCCTGAGTCAGGTCATGCGACCTGACGGACCGGCAGTGCGGCGACGGTAACAGGCAAACCTGTCACCAACCTGTCATTGCGCTAAACAGGGTGAAAAAAATTCATAGCATTTATGCGCAGCGGGCAAAGGTCGGTGAAATCAGCCGATCAGGCCGAAAGAGCACGCCCGCAATCAATGGCATGCTGACGCAGGAAAACAAGGGCCTCGTTTCGGTGTTCAAGGCCGAATCGGCTGCGCGGTCCTGACAGGTTCAATGCCCCCAGAAGTCGGGATTGCCGATCCAGTACCGGAACGGCAATCGCGGAAATATCGGGATCGCGTTCGCCGTCGCTTTGGGCAAAACCGGTATTAAGAACCTCGATTGCGAGATCATCTACCCCGTTGCCCCATGCCCGGATGACATGCCCTGCCGCCCCGCGATCACATGGAAGGATCGCACCTTCTTCCAGATGGTGGCGCAAGCTTTTCGGCGAATTTTCGCGAAACAGGCAAAGCCGGTTTTCGCCTTCGGGCACGTAAAAGGATGCGGTTTCACCGCTTGCCGTGACAAGAGCCGCCAGATGCGGGCGAACAACATCATCCATGCGAAATGACCGGCGATAGATTGATCCCAATCGCCATAATGCCGGGCCCAGTCGATATCGCCCGCGCCCCGATATCGCCAGAAACCCGCGCGACTCCAACGTTCCGGCTAGCCGGGTGATGGTGCTTTTATACATGCCGGTGCGTTCCGACAGGTCTTTAAGCGATAAATCGGCATCCTGGTCGGTAAAGGCATCAAGGATGATCAGGGCACGTTCGACGGCGCTAACATTTTGGTCTGACATGATAAATCTGAAATTCTCGTGATGGTTTCGCGGGCGGCAATGCTGTTGGGTATTTTGCTTTCGGCTTAAATTCTATATAATAGAACAAAATTCTACCAGACAGAATTTAAGGAAATGTCATGGACACCACCAAACCACTTGCCGGAATAACGGTTTTGGATCTGACCAATGTGTTGGCCGGACCGTTTTGTTGCCATCAACTGGCCCATTTGGGTGCGGATGTCATCAAGGTCGAAGCACCGGGGCGTGGCGATCTGGCCCGTCAACTGGGCGCAGATCAGGAATTGAATGAAAAACTGATGGGGGTTTCATTCATGGCGCAAAATGCCGGAAAACGGTCTGTGACGTTGAATTTGAAAGATCCGCGTGGCAAGGAAATCCTGAAAAAGTTGGTTGCGACGGCCGATGTGGTAGTCGAAAATTTCCGCCCCGGGGTGATGGATCGGCTGGAACTTGGTTATGACGTTTTGTCAAAGGTTAATCCGGCGCTGATCTATTGCGCGATTTCAGGTTTTGGGCAAACCGGCCCGATGAAAAAGCTCCCGGCCTATGATCAGATTGTCCAGGGGCTTTCGGGCATTATGACGATCACCGGCGAAGAAGGTCAGGATACCTATCGCGTTGGATATCCGGTTGCCGACACCATCGGTGGATTAACGGCGGCTTATGCGATTACGGCGGCACTTGCCGGTCGTGCGATGGGGGCCAATGACGGCAAGGGCAGTTTTATCGATATTTCGATGCTGGAATCGGTGGTTGCCACCATGGGCTGGGTGGTATCGAATTTCCTGATTGCGGGAAAACAGCCGACGGCAAATGGCAATGACAATTTCACATCCTCGCCATCCGGGACCTTTCGCACCCAGGATGGCAAGATTAATATTGCTGCCAATAAACAGGAACAATTCGAAGCCGTCTGTGATGTGCTGGATTTGCAGGACCTTAAAACCGATCCGCGGTTTGTCACCCGAACGGACCGGCTTGCCCATCGGCGTGAACTGAGTGACCTGCTTGAAGGTGCGCTTGTCACGCAATCAACCGATCATTGGGTTTTGAAATTCAATGCCACCGGGGTGCCGGCCGGGGCGGTTTTGACCGTGCCACAGGTGCTTTCGCTGCCGCAGATTGCCGATCGTGGCATGTTGGCCGATTTTGCCGATGTACCGGGGGCCGATCGCGATATTCGTATTTTACGAACCGGGATCAAGATGGACGGGGATGCGCCGTCTGTTGATGCGCCGCCGCCGGTTCTTGGACAAGATAACGAAACCATTTTGGCTGAACTCGGCATCAGTGCCGACGAAGTCGCCACCCTGAAAGCCGAGGGCGTGTTATGAGCGACAAGACCGCAAAAGACATTGAAAACGAAGTCAGCGACTGGTGGAAAACATCCATCATCGATATGGAGCCGGGCAAAATCCATTATAGCGGCTATGCCATTCAGGACCTGATCGGCAATATCAGTTTTGCCGGGATGATCTGGTTGATGACACGCGGTGATTTGCCGTCCAAAGGGCAGGCGGCATTACTTGAAGCCGCGCTTGTTGCGGCGGTGGATCACGGACCGCAGGCGCCCAGCATCGCCATTGCCCGTATGGCAGCAACCTGTGGTGTTGGTCTTAACAATGCGATGGCAAGTGCGGTCAATGTGCTGGGCGATGTTCATGGCGGCGCAGGTGAACAGGCTGTTGCGCTGTATCACGATATCGCAACCCGGATGGATGCGGGCGAAAGCCTTGTCGATGCGACGGCGGCGGGGTTGGATCATCAGATTGCCGAGCATGGCAAACATATTCCCGGTTTTGGTCATCGGTTCCATCCGCTTGATCCGCGCGCACCAAGATTGCTGTCGCTGGTTGAACAGGCGGCAAGCGATGGCATCGTATCGGGCCGGTTGGGCAAGATTGCCAGCCAGATCGAAGAGACCCTTTTTGAGCGCAAGGGCAAACGCATTCCGATGAATATCGACGGGGCAACGGCGGTGATTTATGCCGAGCTTGGCTTTGCCGCACCTTTGGCGCGGGGCCTGTTTTGTTTGTCCCGCTCGGTCGGGATTCTGGCCCATGCATGGGAACAAACCAATCAGGGCGGGCGCAACAAGGGGCCAATCCCGCGCCGTTTGATTTGGAGCTACGACGGGCCGGAACGACGCCCGTTTCCAACCGATCAATCAGGCGACCTTACCGGCGATTAAGTAATGCATCCTGCCAGCGGCTTAAAAACCGTTGGCGTTTTGCCTGATCCAGATAAACCAAAAGCCCCGGGCCAACCGGAAAAGACCGCACTCGTTCGCCGTAACGATCAAAGATCAGCGATGAAAACGGGCTTGGCGGGACATCGGGACGGACCGGGTTAAAGTTGCCTTCATCTTGCAGGATGCTTTGGCCTTCGATCGACAGCATGTAATCAAGGAACCGTCCGCCAAGATCGGGACGGCGGGCACCGCGCGGTATGATGGCTATTCGGGAATACACCACAATGAAGTCATCAGGCAGGATCACGCCAAGATTGGGGTTTCGGTGGCTGAATGTCTCGGCATAGGATCCCAATAGGTTATAGCCCAGCACCACTTGCCCATCGGCAATCTTTTCAAGCATCGGGGATGTGTTTGAATATAGCTTTACCCGCGCCTGACCCAGGGTGCGGACAAAATCCCAGATGCCGGGGAAAAAGCGTTCATCACGGGCAAGGAATAAAAAACCGACCCCGCTTCGTTCAATGTCATAGGTCGTGACTTTTTCACTTAGCAGGTCGTCATGGTCGTTTAACAATCGGATGAAAGCGTTGCGGGTTCGCGGTGGTTCCAGATTGTTTTCGCGGAAAAATCGCCGGTTATAGGCAATGACAGCCGGTTCCTGTGTGACGGCAAATGCCTCGTTGCGCCAGCTTGCCCAATTGGGCAGGGCGCGTGTTTCATCGCTTTGATGGGAAACGGCATAGCCATCATTGGCAAGCTTCATCTGCAAGTCCATCGACGAACTGATGACGATATCGGCGTTGGGCTCGCCCGCGTCGCGTTCGGCCAATGTCCGGTCATACATGTCCAGTGTCTGAAGCTGATGATAATCAATACGGACATTGGGATTACTTTGTTGAAAGCCTTCGATGGTGGGACGAAATGCTTCGATATCGGCCGAACCATATATGATAGCGGTCTGGTTTTCTGACAGCAGGGTTTGTTCCGGATCGCCTGGCGTGATGGTGCGGAGCGCCGGAAAGACAAACAATTCGGCCGACGCCGGAAGGACCCGGAAAATTGCTGCGAAGAAAACAGCAATAATGATAATACTGCGCAAGGTCATCGCTTACAGGCCCTCATCAACCGATGGTGTGCCATTTTATTGTCGGTCGCTTGCCACAAGGGGCTTTCACGATCCGGCAAAATCTGGAAAATTCATGTGCTTGGGTCAATATGCACCAGACCATACTGGTTTAACAGGGGGCCGAACCTGACACAATGAGAGTCCTTGTCGTTGAAGATCACGCAGCACTTGCCGATGGTATCGCCCGCTCTTTGCAGCAGGCGGGCTATGCGGTTGATGTGATTTCCGACGGGGAAGAAGCCGATGAAATCCTGCGGACACAGGAATACGGCCTTGTAGTTCTGGATCTTAATCTTCCCCGGATGGATGGTATTGAAATCCTGCGTCGTTTGCGCCACCGGGGATCGGAAAGTGCGGTTTTGATCCTGACCGCACGCAATGATATCGAAGATCGGGTGCGTGGACTTGACCTTGGTGCGGATGATTATCTGGCGAAACCGTTTGAACTGGTTGAACTTGAAGCCCGCGTTCGCGCCTTGATGCGCCGTCATGCCGGAACCCATAATACCCGGATTACATGTGGGCGGCTGACATATGACACGGTTGCACGGCGTGCAACGATTGATGGCGACGATATTGAAATTCCCCGACGCGAACTGAATATTCTTGAAATCCTGTTGTTGCGGCTTGGGCATGTTCTGTCCAAGGAACAGATTACCGATCAACTTGCCGGGTTCGAAGATGATATCAGCGCCAATGCGGTTGAACTTTATATCAGCCGTCTGCGCAAACGGGTTGAAACGGCGGATGTTAAAATTCAGACGGTGCGCGGCCTTGGCTATTTGTTGAAAAAGACATGAAGTGGCGTAACGCATCCCTTCGTCGGCGCTTGCTGATCTGGCTTTTGATTCCGATGCTTTTGGTCAGTTCGCTGATGCTGTTTGAAGTTCGCAGCAACGCGGTGCATTCCGCCAATCAGGCCTTTGATCGCGCGCTGTTAAGTTCCGCCCTCGCAATTGCCGACCGGGTGGTTTTGATCGGCGGGCAGATTGAAGTCGATGTGCCCTATGTCGCGCTTGAAATGTTGACAAGCTCGGCACAGGACCGGGTTTTTTATCAGGTCAGTACAGCCCAGGGCGAGTTCATAACCGGGTATGAAAAACTGCCGCCGGTGCCCGAAAAATCGATGCCACTGTTGGAAGAACCGGTGTTCTATGACGCAGAATATAACGGTGAACGGGTTCGGATCGGGGCTTTGTCGCGTTATGTTGCCAGTGCGCGCATGGCGACCCGGTTTCATGTTTTGGTTGCTGAAACCACGGGCACCCGTGAAAGCCTGAGCGAGGATATTCTGGCGCGTGCCGCAGTTCGACAATTTGGTCTGATTCTGATTGCGGCCCTGATTGTCTGGTTTGGCATTGGGCAGGGGCTTAAACCACTGGTCCGGTTTGAAGAGGCCCTGAATCGGCGTTCGCCGTCGGATTTGCGACCGATCCAGCATGACGTCCCAAGCGAGGTACGTCATCTTGTCGGGTCGATTAACCACCTGCTGAAACGGCTTGAAAACACATTGTCGACGATGCAGCGTTTTACCGCCGATGCCGCCCATCAATTGCGGACTCCCCTTGCGGCATTGCGCACGCAAGCCGAACTGGGTCTGCGTGAAGAAAACCCCGATAAACTGCATGATGTGATGGAAAAGCTGGCGGCATCGACGCGTCAGACATCGCATCTGGCCAATCAATTGCTGGCATCAGCCCGTGCCGCACCCGAAGGATTGGCCGGGCGGCCGTTTACACGGATCGACCTGGGTGAAATTACCCGTTCTGTGACCGGAGCCAAAGTGCCGGTAGCGATCGAGCGCGGAATTGATCTTGGTTACGAGGGACTTAATGGTGTCGTGCCCATCATGGGCGATGCGACATTGATCGAGGAATTGCTGAAAAACCTGATCACCAACGCGCTGACTTATTGCCCTGAAGGCAGTTCAGTTACGGTGCGCCTTGTCCCCGAGGCCGATGACGCGCCGTTTGTTAAGTTGGTGGTCGAAGATGACGGGCCGGGTATCGATCTTGAACATCGCAAACACGTTTTCGAGCGTTTTTATCGCGTATCTGAAAGCGGCGAGGACGGATGTGGGCTTGGGTTATCAATCGTGCGTGAAATTGCATTGCGCCACGATACGCGCATCCGCCTGAACGAGCCGGAAGACCACAGTGGCGCGATTTTTTCCGTGCGGTTTCGGCTTGCACCGGATGAAAATGCCAATTGATCCTGTGTCTAGCGCCGCAGGGACGGGATTGTCGATAAAACGGTTTTCATCAATTGCGGTTGCCGGTTGACCCCGGTTTTTGAAAACACGGTTTTCAAATATGTGCGTGCTGAACTTAGTGAAATGCCAATCCGTTCTGCCGCCTGATCAAGCGACATCCCCTCGGCCAGTTTTTGTGTCAATTTGGCCTCGGACCGGGTCAGGCCAAAGACATCAATCAGGTCATCAATCGTCGGCGGGCCCAGCCGTTCGGGTTCGACCAGAATAAAGACAAAGCTGTCCGCGATGTTGGAACCATTATGAACGCGGCGCAAAAAGACCGACAGATTTCCCTGTTCGTGATGCAGTGAAAACCCGCGCTGCATTTGCGGAACCCGCCCGGCGGGTGGATGAAGGAATGTATCAATTTTGCCTGGGTCACTGTCGATCAGCAATGTGTTCTCGGGGCTGATTTGCAGGCTGGGGCACCGGCGCAGGATTTCAGCCGCCTGTGCGTTCATATGCGAAATGACAAGCCGGTTATCGGTTGCAATCAGACCAAGATGGAACAGATCAAGAAAGGCCGCCGGAATGGTATCGCGGGCCTCGCCACGTTTGCGCGCGATTTCGGCTTCGATCCCGTCCAGCATTGTCTTAAGGGCGGTTGGTTTGGGATAAAACCGAAACACCCCGAATTCATTGACCGCCGTCAGGGCTGATTGCAGATCGGCATAGCCCGTTAACATGACAATGATCAGGTCTTTCCGCTGATGACGTAACTTTGCCGCCAGTTCCAGTCCGGTCATGACCGGCATGTGAATATCAAGAACGCAGGCAACGACGCCCGGATCACTGCCGATTTTGGTCAAGGCGGTTTGCGGATCGTTGAAATACAGTCCTTCCCATTGCGGGACAAGGCGATTGAAATTGCGCCTGTGGGATGACAACAGATTTTCATCGTCATCTACAAAAGCAATCCGGACAGGAAGATCCGATGCCATTGTCATTTATACTCCGCATATGGGGATATTGGTTTATCCATCCTGACATTATTCTTCGGTATATCAAGACCTGTCTGAACCGCTGATATTTATCGCGCCGGTGGATCGTGCAGGTTTCGTTTTAGCCGGAGTACCCCCCCCCGATGAGTGATGCAAAGATCGACCTGCCCACTATTCTGATGGTTGATGATGATGAAAAGCTTTTGGCGTCGGTCTGTCGGGCCTTGGCGGGCAGCTTTAATTTGGTCACATATGTCAATGGCGAAGCCGCCCTTGAATGGTTGTCGGAAAATCACACGGGCGTGCAAGTCATTGTTGCCGATCTGGTAATGCCGATCATTGACGGGATTAATTTCCTGAAACGTGCCGGTCGTTGCGCCCCGGATGTGCCGCGGATTTTGCTGACGGGAAATGTCTCGGCTGTCCCCCTGCGTGAAGCCGCCGATCAGGCAAAAGTTAGCCAGATTTTGACCAAGCCGATTTCGATCACAACCCTTAAAGATGTCCTGAGCCGGGCGATTAAGGATCGGCAAAACGAAGACGACAGTGAAAAGGTCACGCCGCTTATTGTGGACGGGGCGATTGATCAGTCCGATTTTTGCACCATGATCCAACCCCGTGTCCGTGCCGGGGATTTTGCCCGAACCGGGGGTGAAATCCTGTGTCGGATGCCGGAGCTGCAAAAACGTTTCGGAATCGAACAGATAATCGAAGGCTGCCGGAACCAGCCGGTCATGAACCGCCTGACGACGCAGTTAATGGGGATCATGATTGATTTGGCACCGGTTTATCGCAAAACACTGGGGTCGGGTACCAGGGTATCGATGAACCTTGCCCCCTGTTCGATCAACAATACTGAATTTGTCCGGTCTTTGGCACAGTTTGCCGATGAAATGCGCGAATTTAGGGTTGAGATCGAATTTGAAATCCCGGAAAGACAGATCAACATGGCTGATGAAAACTTTGTGAAAAACGCAAAGTTTCTGGCGGCGCGTGGCACGCGGTTGTTCGTCGACGGGTTTGGTGCAAACAAGGGATCGTTCGAACTGTTGCGTCATGAATTTTTTGCTGGTGTCAAACTTGATCGCGGGCTGGTCGGGCGGATGATGGACGATCAACTTGATGCTTCGTTTGTTTCCTGGGTCGTCCAGATATGTCGCAAAATTGATTATTCGATCATTGCCGTCGGTGTCGAAAACGAGGCCACAGCACGGCGCCTTCGTGAATACGGCGTGGATGAATTGCAGGGTTATTTATTTGGCATGCCCCAACCCATTGATGAATTGGCACCCAGCAATTTTGCATCGGATGTTTTTTTACCACAAGCCATTGTCCCGGATGTGGGGCATGACCACTGTTTAAACTAGGTGCGGAGTAAAGCTACGATGATGAAAACGATCACAAAATTTGCCATGCTGCTATGCGCAATTGTCGTGTTTAAATCCGTATCGGGAAATACTCATGCTGCCAGTATGCTGACGCTGGCAGATACGTGGGGGGAACCTGTAACGGTTTCGTTTGATGATTTGGCAAATTTGCCTGCCACAGAATTCTATACTTCGACCCCGTGGACGGATGGTGTGCATAAATTCCGCGGTGTCGATTTCAATGTCCTTTTTGACACCTATGGCATCACGGCGGATACGGTTCGGATTTCGGCGTTAAATGATTATAGTGTGATGGTTCCGGCCAATGTATTGCGTGAAGACAGGGCCATTTTGGTTTATCAGCAAAATGATGCTGAAATGTCCGTCCGTGAAAAGGGACCCTTCTGGGTTGTTTTTCCCTATGACAGTGATGTTCGTTTTCAAACCGACATGTATTGGTCCTATTCCGTTTGGCAGGTAAAGTCGATTGATGGACAAAACTAGACTTTTTCTGTCGAAAATCTCGAACTGGGCCATGTTTTCGATGCTGGCCCTGTTCGTTGTTCTTTATGGCGTGTTTTCGACATCAATTGTGCGCCATCTCGAAGACGATAAATTCGCCTATCGCGAAAACCTTGTCTGGGCTGTATTTCAGATTCAGCGTCAGTTTCTTGAGATTGAACGCTATATCGAATACGCGCGCGCCAGTGATAACCCGACCAAAGAAGAAGTCGACCGGGTGCTTTTGGAATATGAAATCCTTGTCAGCCGGACCGTGTTGGTTAAACACGGCGAGGGGTTCCAAGTTCTTGTTCAGATACCCGAGGTTTCCGATCTTCTTGCCCTTTTGGATGAAAAGATTGCCCGGATCGATGTTCAAATAGATGCCTATAGCGAAAGCACATCGAACGCGGCCGAATTGCTTTATTTCATCCACGAAGAACTTGAACCGATTGATGATCCGCTGCAACACGCGGTGGTGCGGGCGACAAACTTTGTCTCGGTCTATAACGCGGGTAATATCGCAAGTGTGAAGACAGACATTCAAATTCTGTCCTATCTGTTCTTTTCCGGCGTGCTTGTGATGATCGGGCTTGCGATTTTCGTCATTCGCAATCGTCAGCGCGCCTTTGCTGCTGATATCGATGCCAAACGCGCCCGTCAGGAACAGGAAGTGATCGAAGAAGCCGCCGATTATGCCAAAATGCACGCCTTGGGCACATTGGCAGGCGGTGTTGCACATGAAATCAACACGCCCGCACAATATATCCAGAACAATCTGGAATTCCTGTCGGACAGTTTCGATGGTCTGGTAAAGGCAATTCGACCGGATGATGCCAACAGTAAAGCTGACAATAACAGTAAAGTTGTTCTTGATCTGGATCGTGCCCGGATTGATTTTATGACCCGGGAAATCCCGCTTGCGATCCGTGAAAGCATTCAGGGGCTTGATCGCATTGCCGAAATCGTGCGCGGCATTCGCAAATTTGCCCATCCAACAACGGACTCGGTCGAACGAATTTCAATTGTCGAGGAAATCGAAACCGCGATCACCTTGACCCGTAATCAGGTCAAGCATGTTGCCGAATTTGAACAAAGCTATGATACCGACGTTACCGAGGTCGAAGGCCATCGCAATCATCTGTCACAAGCTTTGATCAATCTGATCGTCAATGCGTCACAGGCCATTTCAGGGTCGGGTCAGCGGTTTGGCAAGATCTTGCTTGATGTCACGTCAGATGACAAAAATGTCTATATCCGGCTGCGTGATAATGGCGGGGGGGTTCCCGATCATGTTCGGGATCGGATATTTGATTATTTCTTTACCACCAAGGAAGCCGGCGTCGGCACGGGGCAGGGATTGCCGATTTGCCGAAAACTGATTCAGGATGATTTTAATGGCGACCTGACCTTGTCAGAACCATCTGGTGACGGGGCGGAATTCGTTATACGCATTCCCATTGGTGTATCCGGAGCAGGTGTAAATGCCTTTGCGTCTTTCGGGCCAAAGGACGATGACGGTTGAAATACGATTAAAACCGGTTTGATTAACCGTGCTCGCATGGTTCAGATGCAGACACATACGGGCCGCCCTGGATGGCAGCCCGTATGTCGCAGGGACAGGGTAATTAAGGTTCGGGATTGAAGGCGATCAGAATTCAATGCCGATCTTGCGATCAACCGAGAATTTCCCGCCGCCACGGATCAGAACCGAAAGCGCCATAAGCCCCCAGAAGACCGGCATTTCAAACCCGGCATTGTTCCACGCATACCCATTTGGCAGGTGGATGGTGACGGCAACCGCCATAAAGGCAATCACAGCCGCGGCAACCGGGCGGGTCAAAAGACCAATAGTCAGCATCAAGCCACCGACAAATTCCAGAAGACCGATCAAAAGGGCAAACAGGAAGCCCGGCGCAAAGCCAATGCTTTCAAACCAGCCCGCTGTTCCTTCGAGGCCGTAACCACCAAAGGCGCCAAACAATTTCCCGGCACCATGCGGCACTAGCAGAAGGCCGGTTGTAACCCGGACAATAACCGGTGAAAGCGGTTCAAGGGCGGCCCAGATATTGCCAAGGCCGGGGATAATCGAACGTGGTTTATCATTTGCAAGCGTGGTCATGATTATTCTCCATCAACGGGTCGGACCATCAAAATGGTTCAGGCGACCATATCAAAAACAAGGGCTTCGGCTTCGGCAGCGTCGCTGAAAATCAGGTTGTCTTCGTCGCGGATTGCCGCGCCGTCGCCAGCTTTAAGGGTTTCGCCATTGACGCTCAGCATGCCGCGCGCCACCTGAACCCAGGCAATCCGGCCCGGTTTGATTTTATGGGTTGCGGTTTCACCTTCGCCCAGATGGGCGACGTAAAGATCAACATCCTGATGAATGGTGATTGATCCGTCCCGGCCTGATTGACTGCCGATCAGGGATAATCCCGAACCGGTGTCAGAACGGGCGATTTCCTTTTCTTCGTAACCCGGTTCCAGATTGGCGGCTTCGGGCATGACCCAGATTTGCAGGAAGTGGACCGGATCGGCTTTGGAATGATTGTATTCCGAGTGACGAATGCCGGTGCCGGCTGTCATGCGTTGCAAGCGACCTGGACGGATCACAGACCCGGTGCCAAGGCTGTCTTTATGTTCAAGCGCACCCTCCAGCACATAGGAAATGATTTCCATATCCTTGTGGCCGTGGGTATCAAAACCCGCACCGGGGATCACGCGGTCTTCGTTGATGACACGCAGTGGGCCCCAGCCCATGCGTTTCGGATCGTAGTAATGACCGAACGAAAAAGTATGACGGGAATCAAGCCAGCCAAACTGGGCGCGGCCACGGTCTTCGGAACTGATCTTGATAATCATGGTAGGCTCCATCTGTTGGTTGCCGTTTTGTTGAAGCCAGAATACGCTTTTCGCAAAAGGTGACAATTGTCGTAATTCGATGCATAATGTCGCGTTATTTGCGACAATAAATTGCTGCTTTATGGAACGGATTATTGCGATGGATAAGTTGGGCAGTCTGCAAACCTTTGTGAAAGTCGTCGACGAAGGAAGTTTTGCCGCGGCGGCGCGCGCCATCGGTCAGTCTCGATCACAGGTCAACCGGGCGGTTATCGCCCTTGAAGAAAATCTGGGGGTGCAACTTTTGAATCGTACCACCCGTCAGGTCGCGGTGACGCCCAGTGGCCGGGCTTTTTATGATCGGGCCAAAGCCGTTCTGGCCGATCTGCACGAGGCCGAGGAAGCCATTCGCGAAAACCGCGAAACCCCGTCAGGTGATATCCGTATCAATGCGCCGATGTCATTTGGAACACTTCATCTTGGCCCGGCTTTGGTTGATTTTGCCCGGGAATATCCCGACATTCGGGTTGAATTAGCACTTTCGGATCGGTTTATTGATCCGGTGGCGGATGGCTATGACATGACCGTGCGTATCAGCCAGCCCAGCGAAACATTGGCCCTGATTGATCATGAAATTATTCCGATGAACCGGGTTCTGTGTGCGTCGCCAGAATTTATTAGTAAACATGGCGAACCGAAAACACCGCGCGATCTGGCGACTTTGCCCTGTTTGCATTATGGCAATTTGCCTGCGGGGTCGAATTGGAAAATGAATGGGCCGGATGGGCCGGTTTCGGTACAGGTCAATGGTGTGTTTTGTTGTAACAATGCCGAAGTTCTGCGCAATGCGGCGATAGCCGACCTTGGCTTGGCATTATTGCCAACTTTTATCGCCGGGCCGGATTTGCAAAATGGTCGACTGATCAGTGTGCTGTGTGATTACCAGCCACCCGAGCTTTTTTTGTATCTGCTTTATCCGCCCAGTCGACAGCTTTCAGCCCGTATTCGGCTTTTGGTTGATTTCATTTATGACCGTTTTGGCGGGCAGGCGTATTGGGATCTGGTACAATAAGTGGCTTTGTGAGGGGCGCGCATCTTGAAGACCGCGTCTTACGTATTAGATTTTAACCAAATGCTGGCTCCAACCTTGGCCGTATCCCAACCTAAATACTGACCGCTTCACCGATTATGGTGCGTTTCGATATGCCGACCTTGATGATGGTGTCACATGGCAATAGTGGTAATGGCGGCGACCCTGCGGGGGCGCTGGCCGATGTCGTGCGTGATCAATGGGATGGGCCGGTACGCCATGGCTATATGCGAAGCCAGCCATCGCTGCCAGATCAGCTTGATCGTTTAAAACAGGACCACGAAGCCGACAGATTGATCGTCTTTCCACTGTTTTTTAGCGAAGGTTATCTGGTGGGTGACGAATTGCCGTGCAATTTGCGTGATGCCGGGTTGGGCGAAGCGATCATTTTACCACCGGCAATCAATCTGCCGGGTTTTTTGGAAATGGTCGGGCGTCAGATTAACACATCACTGGCGCGTCGTGGCTGGTGCGAAACGCAAAGTTCGGTCTTTTTGGTGCCACATGGCTTAAAAACTCTGACGGCGGCCTTGCCCGAAACCATACGTTTTGCCAAGGACCTTGGTCGTCTTTGTACCGGGGTGGAAATCTGTATCGGTAATATTGAAGGCAACCCGTCACTTGCGGACTGGCGTACAATCGGGTCGCGTAAAAACGTCCTTATTGTCCCGATGCTGGCCGGGGGCGGTACACATGCCGATGATGATTTGCCGGAAATGATCGGGGCCAAACCGGGTGACGCGATTGAAATTCTTGATCCGGTTGGGGAATGGCCAGAGTTGCCGGATCTTATCCTGGCCGAGGCGGCAAAGCATGGGGCGTCACGATCACGCCCGTCTGGTGACTATCGTCCTTGTCACGACAAGTCCGGTCACAATACATCCCGCGAGGAAACAGGTGCGACGAGGCTTTGATGTCGTGTCGTCAATAGGCTCAAATTCCGGCTGAGGCCCTAGCCAAGGCACGGTTTGACCTTGGTCTCGGATGCTTTTTTCAAAAGATAATCCCGAAATATTTTGGCTGAACTTGTCAGGGTGTCTTCGCCTTCGTGCACGATCAAAAGCTGGCGTTTGGCCCAGCTATCGGCAATTGGTGCCCCGGAAATATTCATATAATCGACATAGGCCGCGACCGAACTTTGCCGTAGGAAACCGATGCCAAGGCCGGCCGCGATCATTTGCCGCAGCGACCCGAAACGCATCACTTTGATATGTGGGTGCATGTCATGATGCAGCTTGCCTGCCGCCTCGCTGATCAGATCATCAATCACCCCGCCTTCATGCAGGGAAATGATGTCGTATTTGGCGGCTTCGGCGAATGTGACAGGGGCGGGGTTGGCGGGGTCAGGGATCAGGGGGTGCCCCTTGGGGGTGACAACCCAGATCGGATCATCACAAAACACGTGGTTTGATAAACCCTTGCAGGGGCCGTTATCGGCCATAATCGCCAGATCAGCCCGGCCTTCGCGCACGGCATCGGCGGATTCACGCGATGTCAATTCGCGCAAATCAACGGTTACATCGGGAAAATCACGTTGGAAATCGGCAAGGAATGTGGGCAATCCGGTTAGGATCGCCGAGGTCACAGCAGCAAGATAAATCTTGCCCTTTTCGCCAGTATTGAAATCGCGCAGCTCGTTCGACAGGTGATTAAGGTCACCCAAAAGCTTTTCACCGTAACGGGCGAAAATCGCGCCTTCTTCGGTTGGTTCGACCCCGCGGGGCAAACGGCGCAATAATTTGACGCCGAGCATGGCTTCAAGTTCGCCAATGCGGCGGCTTACGGCCGATGTCGCGATATGTTCGCGCCGTGCGGCTTCATTGATGCTTCCGGCGCGGACAATTGCGACAAACAACCGGATCGTGACGATATCAAACTTCTGCATCCAACCGTTTTCGGTTGTTCGGTCGAAACCGTCAAGGGCTTTGACTTTTCAGCATCCAATGGATGCGAAACCGCCGGGGTAAAGTCAGGTCAGAGAGGGCGAATTAGCCCTCGACCTGATGCCATGCTTTGTTCCAGTCGGTCATCAATTCATCATGGCTGCGGGCTTTCGACGATTTCATGATGACAGAAACCTGAAGGGCATGAACAAGATTGGTAAACCAACCGATGCGGACGTCGCGTTCGATGGTCGTGGTGTCTTTAAGTGCAAGCGTTGCCATGGGAAGGTTCCTTTGCGTCTGGGGTGATTTCAGATGTACCAGACGCCCCCATGACCTACTATTCTCGTTTCACCTGCACCCCGTTCTTGTTTGGAGAACGATAAGGTTAGTGCATTGATATTTATAAATTATTTAATATTGCGACGCACAATAAATTACCAATTCTGGCTGTTTCGGCTCTGTTGGCCGGGTCTGTGGTCTGGGTTTCCGGGGACGCAAAAGGCGCGTGATTGCAATGTCACGGATCGCACCGCTCCCGATTAGATTACCGTGTTCAGCCTATCCATCCAGCCGCTGCGTTGGGCGGTCTTACGCGACGCGGTAATTATCTGTTATAGCTTGGCAAAGAGGATTTAGGCAAAGGTCAGTGTGATGGATGATGTGAGCGATAATCTTGCTTGGGAACAGGCACATGGCAGTGGTCTTCAGGCCTATCTTGGTTATCGGATTACCGAATGGTCTGAAAACCATGCCGTGGTTGAACTGGAAATCAAGGACCATCATCGTAACCGTGCGGGGATCCTGCATGGTGGAGTGATTGCGACCTTGATGGATACCGCATCGGGTTATGCAGTGTGTTACTGCGCGGTGCCGGGCAATATGCGCAAATCATTGACCCTGTCCCTGACAACCAACTTCCTTGGCATGGCCAAGGGCGGGGTGGTTCGTGTGGTTGGCAAAAAGCAGGGCGGCGGGCGCAAAATCGTCTTTACCGAGGCCACCGCCTTTAACGATGCGGGCGATGTGATCGCAACCGCCACCGGCACGTTCAAATATCATCGCGGCAGTGAAGACCCGAACGGTGTTCCGCGCGAAGCATAGATTTGCCGGGCGAAAATCATTTTCAAATCAAAAGGGCGCGCCAAACTGACGCGCCCTTGTCGTATAGGATCCTACGGCTTTGTTTCGCCGATTAACGACGTTCAGCCTGGCCGACTTATTTTGCCATCTGCCATTTGCCGTTTACCAGACGCGGAATATTTAACGGGTTCGCGTCTTTAAGTGCCGGTGGCAAAAGCGCATCGGGGAAGGCTTGATAGGAAACCGGACGGATGAACCGCTTGATCGCTAGTGACCCGACCGAGGTCGCGCGTGAATCCGTGCTTGAGGGATATGGACCGCCATGAACCATGGAATGGCAAACCTCGACCCCGGTCGGCCATCCGTTGATCAGGATGCGACCTGCACATTTTTCAAGTGCCGGGCGCAGTTTGTTGACCAGATCGGCATCCGCATCATCCATTTGAATGGTTGCGGTCAACTGACCCACCAGCGTTTGCGACAGGGCCAGCATTTCTTCGGTCGTATCGCATTCAACAATAATACCCGCCGGACCAAACATTTCTTCGGCCAGTTCCGGATTGGCTTTCCATTGTGCTGCCGTGGTGCGGAAAATTGCCGGGCTGCCTTCGAACGGGCCATCGGTATCGCGGCGTTTTAAGGCACAGGTGACCAAGGCGTGTTTTGCCATGGCATCGGTCACATCGTGATAGGCACTTGAGACACGATCCGTCAGCATTGCGGCACCGCCAACCTCGCCAAGGGCGCTTGCCGCAGTGTCAACAAACGTATCCAGATCAGCACCTTTAAGCGCAATCAGAAGACCCGGATTGGTGCAGAACTGGCCAACCCCCATGGTCAACGATCCGACCCAGCCCTTGGCAAGATCGGCAGCCTTGGCACCCATGGCGTTTGGCATCAGGAAGACCGGGTTGTTGCTGCCAAGTTCGCCGTAAAACGGGATCGGCTCCGGGCGGGAAACGGCAATATCAAACAGCGCGCGTCCGCCGCCGGTTGACCCGGTAAAGCCGACCGCCTTGATCAACGGATGGGCGACTAATGCCTGACCGACCTTGCGTGTGCCACCATGGATCAGGCTAAAGACGCCATTGGGCATGCCGGTTTTTTTCACGGCGGCTTCAATTGCACGTGCCACGATTTCCGATGTGCCCGGATGGGCGGCATGGCCTTTGAACACAACCGGGCAACCGGCGGCAAGTGCGGATGCGGTATCGCCGCCTGCGGTGGAAAATGCCAGCGGGAAGTTTGATGCGCCAAACACACCAACCGGGCCAAGCGCCTTGTGCATCATGCGGATGTCTGGCTTTGGAAGCGGCAGGCGATCCGGCTGTGCGGTTTCAATGCGGGCTTCGAACCATGATCCTTCTTCGATCCAGTCGGCAAAAAAGCGCAACTGGCCAACGGTGCGGCCGCGCTCGCCGGTTAGGCGTGCGGCGGGAAGGGCGGTTTCAAGGGTGCCGATTTCGGTAATCTCATCACCGCGTGCATCGATTTCATCGGCGATGGCGCGCAGGAAAGCCGCGCGTTTGGCCGGTAACATGGCGGCAAATTCTTCGGCACAGGCATTGGCGGCCTGAACCGCTTGGTCAACCAGTTCTTCGGTGCCGTGCTGGAACTTGGTTGGCAATTTGGTGCCGGTTGCCGGGTTGTCGGCCTGAAACACATCCGGCCCGCTTAGCCATTCGCCTGCAATATAGTGCTTTCCACTCAGCATCGGGGAAGTCTCCTGTGGGTTGGAAGTATTCGTATGAGGATACCGTGCAAGCGTGATCGGGTGCGGATCACAGCGATCCTGAAATACCCGTTTTGCCCGGTTCTGTTTGGCGGCAGCTTAGAAAATCAAGGGTGGGATGTAAACATCATATTATATCACAAATCTGCCACTTGAGGGCGATTGCGGGCACTGTAGCATTCATGGTTGTGATGTTCGAATATTTTATACAATCGTAATTGAGCCGGATGACGGGCGTTGATCGCATGATAAAATCGTGCAGCCGGCCGGGTATGGTGAGCTGTTTGCGCCACCGCAAAGGGCAGAGCCGGAGGGTTGCAAAGTACCCGTGTTGTGCTGGGGGGCGTCATATTGGGCATGTTGTCAAGCTTGCGAGGTGAACGAAAAAAGGCGGGAAAATTCCCCCGCCTTTAGTCTGTTAAGCTTGTACTGAAAGGTTGTTTAGAATTTCCCGGTTAAATTCAGGAAAAAGCTCCGCGATGGCCCATAAAAGTTAAAGGTCCGGAATGTCGCAACGCGGGAATAGTATTTTTCATCAAGGATGTTGTTGGCATTAAGCGCAAGGGCAAGGTTGTCGTTAATCTCATATCCGATACGACCATCAACAACGGTGTAGCTGCTGGCTTTAACCCCGTTATTATAGCTGAAATGGTCAGACCATGTGACGCCGCCACCGATGCTCAGTCCGTCCAGATTGCCTTGGTCAAAGCTGTAATCAGCCCATGACGTAACATAGTGTTTTGGTGCATAGGAAGAATAGCTGTCGCTATCTGATTGATCGATATCCTTGCTGTCGAGATAGGTGTAGCTCAGGAAACCTTGGAGGTTTTCAAATATTTCACCGCTGATTTCAGCTTCGACGCCTCGCGTGCGAATTTCGCCGCTTGCGATTGAAAATGATGTGTTGCTGGGGTCTTGCGCTGCCCGGTTTTGATCTTCGATCTGGAACAGCGAAAGATGGGTGTTCATAAGGCCGCCGAAATGCTCGCCTTTTAAGCCAACTTCATATTGTTTGCCGGTACGGGGTTCGATTTGTTCGCCGTTGACGGTGGTGGTTGTATTTTGCGGCTCGAAAATAGAGGTGTAGCTGAAATAGGTCGAAAAATCGTCAGTAACATCATAGACGACACCGGCAAAAGGAACGAATACCGCGTCTTCGGTGACGTTGCTGGTATCGGCACCAGTCAGGTTGTTGGTGACAATGCTGTTATACCAGCTTGAACGACCGCCGAACGAGAATGTCACATCATCAAATGTCTGTAATTTGATTTTGCCATAGGTGCCAAACTGTGACGATTCGGTGGTTTGCGAATTGGTGATCGCATTATTGGGTTCCGGCAGATCATTGTTAAAGATGCTGTAGCTGCCAAGCAATTGGTTTGAATAGGCAAGGTCTTGATTGGAATACCGAAAATCCGACCCAACCGTTACGGTTTGGGTATAGCCCAGCATATCAAAATCATGATTGAGATAGGCATCGGTTGAAAAGGCATCTTCATCAACGTGGCGATCCAGCGCATAGAATTGTGCGGTGTAATCAGCCGCCGCTGCGCTGCGCGTATAGGCGTATTTCATATTGACGTTGCGCACCGAATAACGCGCGGAAATCTTGCCTTCGGTATCGGAACTGAATTGATGTTTCAGATCGAGGTAAACATCATCCGATGTGTTGTCGAAGGTGTTCCATTTTGCACCGACGAATGTCGATGTGGAAACATCAAGCAGGGTATTGTCGCTAAAGGTTGGCAAGGCATTTGATGGCACCATGTCCTTGTGCTCATGCGATAGCCCGACCGAGAGAAAGGTATCGTCATTTACATCGATATCCAGCGTGCCATAGCCAAGCTCATTGTTGTTTTCAACAACATCGACAAAGCTTTCACGGTAGTCGGCGGATAGAACGGCGCGTGCGCGGACGCTGCCATCCTCGGTCAGGGGGACGGAAACATCGCCCTGACCACTGTAATGGTTCCAAGAACCATATCCGACCGATGCAGAACCCGAAAGTTCATCGCGTGCCTGTTTGCGAACAAGGTTGATGGTTGCCGATGGTTCGCCAGACCCGCCATACAAGCCAGCTGGTCCGCGCAAGACTTCAATACGGTCATACATCGCCAGATTAGGCGATGTGCCATCAAGGCTGGAATAAGGGGCTGGCACCCCGTTGGTCTGTACATTGTCAATCTCGTAACCGCGTGAATAGATTGACGAACGGCCATTATTGTTTGTCAGAACCTGGACGCCGGTTGTGTAGCGCATGGCATCGTCAAGGTACTGGAAATTCTGGTCTTCGATCCGTTTGGCGGTTACGACACTTACCGATTGTGGCAATTCGCGAATGGTTTCGTTGCCCTTGGAGCCGACACTGGCAACCGTGGTCGTCAGGCTGTTTGTGCCCTCGGTCGCGGCCGGATCGCCGGGATTGTTTGCCTGTGCCTCGACCAGGACCGGATCGACCAAGGTATCATCGGCGGCATTGATGATCGCCAGCGTAACGGAGTTTTCGTTGCTGAAACGATAGGTGACGTTGCTGCCATCGAGTAATTGTTCAAGCGCGGTGGCGGCCTGCATGCGGCCGGTAACCGCCGTGCTGGTCAGGTTTTCGACCTGTGCGGTGTCGTAGAATACCTGAATGCCGGTTTGCTGGGCAAAGTCCAAAAGCGCATTGTTGAGGCTTTGCACGCCGATGTTGAAATCAAATACCGCACTTGCCTGTGCGATTTCCGAATGAGTGGTTAATTCGGTGGCAAATGCATTGGTCGGTGCGGCAATCATCAGCGCAGCAAACGATATGGCCGTTCCGGCCAAAAGTTGTTTTGCGAAACGGTGTTTTCCCACAAAATCACCGATCATACCGGCGTGTTGCGCAACCGGTTTTCCCCACGTCGAGGCCATTTTATGCCTTCTCCTTAAAATCATATTTTATGATAATGCGAGTAGGTCGCATTACCTGTCTGTCCTGCAGGAGAAGACGTAGCTGTTTTCCGATCCGGTAATTTTTTCTGAAAATAATTTCAGATCGTTGCAAAACACCGAGCAACGGAATGCGCTGTCGAGAGGTCAGGGGATCAGAACTGTTGCGATGCCCGGGATGTTTAGGGTGCGGGCATTGAGGCTTTCGCTCATGAAATCGACGACCTGATCAATCCGGTCAATTCGGAACACACCGCTGACTTCACGATTGGCAAGATCGTTTCCGGCGACAAGAATGGTGCCATGCGCATATCGGTTTAATTCAGTCACCACATCGGCCAGTGTCCGGTGATCAAAAACCAAAAGCCCGCGTTGCCAGCTGGTGCTTTGGCCCAGATCAACAATCACAGGTGCCTTGGCCGGAGTTTCATCGCCATAGGCAATTTGTTGCCCGGGCGATAAAACATACCGGGTTGTCGGGACCGAAAGGTTCGGCGTGACTTCGATCTGGTGTTCTATGGCGGTGACCGTTACCGGGCCCTCATCGGAAATCGAGACATCAAACCGTGTGCCAAGGGCACGAATGGTTCCGCCTGCGGCGCGCACGACAAAGGGCGGTGTGGTGTCATTTGCCGGGGCCACATCAAAACTTGCACGGCCGGAAATCAATTCGATTTCGCGCGTGGTGGCGTCAAAATGAATATTGAGGGCGGTTGCAGAATCAAGGGTCAGGCGGCTGCCATCGGCCAGAATGACATCGCGAATTTCACCGCGACCACTTTGATAATCGGCAAGATTGCGCGCCAGATAATCCGGCCCGGCCCAGCCGCCGGTGATTAAAACAAGGATTGCGGCGGCAATTGCAAGCCAACGAAAAGTGCTAGTTCTAGTGTTGGTGTTCGCGCCTGATGTGACCGCACCGTCTGACTGCGTCTGATCATTGGCCGCAGCCGGGCTACCCGGATTGCCCAAAGACGTCGTGTCAATTTTTGCCAGATCATCCCAAACGTCGGATGCAAGGTCATAGGCGGCTTGGTGGGTTTGGGCCGCCGCAAGCCATGCATCGCGTTCCGTGTCATCGGTGTCAGATGTATCAGGCAGATTATGTGATCCTGGCGCATCTTTGGCTCCGTTATCGGCATGGCTACGGATAACCCAGCCGGCGGCGACCCGGTCGGTTTCGCTGATGCTATGTCTGGTGCGATGCGCCACTGATCCGCTTCCTGATTCTCGATCCATTATTTATGACGTTTGGCGCGTGAAATACCGTAACAAATCATTCCCCGTCCGTGTATTTTTTCAATCGGGCGACCGCATGGGCAAGGGCCTGTGCCAGATGTTTTTGAACCGTGCTTTCAGAAACCGAAAGAATCTGGGCGATGTTGCCATAACTGTGACCCTCGATCCGGGCAAGAACAAAGATTTGCCGCGTTCGGGGCGGAAGCTCGGCAATGGCCTGCTGCAAAATCTCAAGCCTTCGTTTATCGGAAAGCTGTGTTTCAGCATCGGGTGTCTGATCGGCGATCATGGCCATGGTGTGATGATCGGTCGTATCTGTCCGTTGGCGCCGTTGGGCCCGAATGTGATCAATCGCCAGATTGTTTGCCGTCTTATAGATAAACGCCCGGCCATCTTCGATGACAGCATCGGCATCAATACGCAGCAATCGGGCAAAGGTTTCCTGCGTCAGGTCTTCGGCTGTGGCCGCACATGACAATTTACGGGTCAGGAAGCGTCGGATTTCCTCCCCATAGCGATGGAACAATAATCTGGTATCGGCCTTGGTTGCCATGGCGCCGCAATTTGTTTTGAACGGACGCATGATATTCATTGTGATAATCAATCGCAATGAATATTGAGCTATTGTCGAAATGGACCATTTTTCGGGCACGCAAAGGCAGCGCATATTACGGGGATTGCCCATCAGCCATGATGGCTAAATGGGGCTGGTTTAATTTATAGCCTGCACCAAGTTGGCAAAATCGATTGCGATGTTATTTCGGAAGAGCGCGGGTCCTGACCCTAGCTTGCAGCCGATTTTGGTGTGCGGCCAAAGATGCTGGCGAAATCGGTTTTGGCCGGTTTTGGGTGGTGTAATTGCAGGCGGTTGCGGATGGCATCAAGGTGCTTGGCCATTTCGGCTGCGGCAACATCGGGATCGCCGCCCAGCAGGGCATTCAACAGCGTTTCATGTTCCGAATGTGAACAATCGACCGGCTGCGGGCTTTCATACATTGCGATGATCAGCGAACTGCGCAGGATCAGCCGTTCAAGAAATTCCTCGATCACCAGATTACCGGCAAGCCGGGCCAGCAATAGGTGAAATTCCCCCGACAAGATGATTGCGGCACGATGATCGCCATCGTGGTGGGCCTGATGTTCGCGTTCCAGATGGTCGCGGATCTGGCTTGCCCGGTCCGGCGTCATATGGGTGGCAATCTTGCGGACAACCCCATCTTCGATCATGCGTCGTGCGGAAAAGACTTCAATGGCCTCATTGATGGTGGGTTCGGCGATAAAGGCACCGCGATTGGGCACCAGATTGATCAGCTTGTCATGGGCAAGTTGTAAAAAGGTCGCGCGGATACGGGCGCGGCTGACAGAAAAGGTTTTTGCCAGATCTTCCTCGATCAGTTTCATGCCGGGTTCCAGTCTGCGATCGAGAATCGCACCCAGCATTTCCCGATAGATCAATTCTTCCGGGCGAAGCTTACCGCTGCCTTGATAGGTCGTCGGCGGTGCGGGGTTGGCCATTGCGGCGCATCTTTCCGGTTGTTGATCTGGGTGCGATATCTTTTTCTACAAAATTGTTGACGATCTGCACAATAAAAAAACGGTTGAAAATGTTTTCGCTGGTTCTAAATGGGCCGCCTTGGATTTAGGCAAAAAAGGGAATGTACAAAAATTGCGCATAAGTTGCGCATGAATCAGGCATTGGCCGGTTTGATATCCTTGTGGTTTTGTTCTTTGGTGCGGGAAAACCGGCATTCCCCAAAGTGGCACGCAATTTGCCTACAATTGAAAACAATGATTGTTAACAATTTTGCATGCAGTAATGGGTGGGCGTATGAAGGGCAACGGGGCCATTGAGTTGATCGCTGTCAGTAAGCATTACGGCAGTACCATCGCAGTCAAATCGATCAACCTCAAAATACCGGCAGGGGCTTATTGTTGTCTGATTGGTCCATCGGGCTGTGGCAAGACAACGACGTTGCGGATGATTGCCGGGCACGAGGTGATCAGCGAGGGCGATCTTTTGATCGGGAATCGCAATGTAACGGAACTGCCGCCGGTTAAGCGCGGCACGGCCATGATGTTCCAGAATTACGCGCTGTTTCCGCATATGACATGTATGGAAAACGTCGCCTTTGGTCTGCGGATGCAGGGTGTTGCAGCGCCAGAACGCGCCGAACGTGCCAAGGAAATGCTGGCACGAGTACATATGGAAAACTTTGCAGATCGCAAGCCCGATCAGCTTTCAGGCGGGCAGCAACAACGTATCGCACTGGCGCGTGCCTTGATTACACAGCCATCGGTACTGCTTTTGGATGAGCCGCTTTCGGCCCTTGATCCGTTCTTGCGGGCCCGGATGCGCGATGAATTGCGTCGACTTCAACAGGAACTTGGCATCACATTCGTCCATGTCACCCACGCCCAGGACGAGGCATTGGCGCTTTCAGATATCGTTGTCGTGATGGAAGACGGTGTCATCCGCCAGCAAGGCACGCCAGAGGAAATCTTTAACAAACCCCGGTCGCGCTTCATCGCCAATTTCATGGGCGGTCAGAATATTTTCAAAGGAACCGTGTCGGAAAGCAGCCCGACCGGAACCCTTTTGGGCCGTGGTCCTGACAGTTTCCTTTTACCCGGTTATGGCAATGCCACGACGGGTGAGGATCTTGAATTCACCATCCGTACCGACCTGATTTCTTTGGGGGAACAGGCACCCGGCGATGCAAAAAACGGTCAGATTCCGGTTGAAATCACCACGGTCGAATATCTTGGCCTGTGGGTACGGATTGTGGCGACCACCGATGACGGCAAGGAAATTACTTTGATGAAGACCGAAAGCGAATTTCGGCAGGCGCCTGTGCGCCGGAAGGAAAAGTTCATCGCCTACTGGAAACCTGAACACGCTCATGTTCTGGCCTAAAAAAACATCATTTATCAGGAGCTTCACATGACGACCGACACTTCGAAATCGACAGCCAAATCGACGAAAAATCTGCTTTCGGCCAAGGACGTCACCCGCCGTGGCTTTGTCAAAGGTGCCGCTGTAACCGCGGGTGTTGCCATCGGATCGGGTGCGATTACCGGCTTTCCGACCATCTGGGCGCAGAACATCAAAAATGTGACCCTGCGCCAGTTCGGCACGGGCGTTTCAAACATCAATGCGGTTGCTGATAAGGTCAAAGAAGACCTTGGTTTTACCTTGCAGATGACCGCCCTTGATTCCGATGCGGTTGCCCAGCGTGCGGTGACCCAGCCGAAATCATTTGATATTGCCGATATCGAATACTGGATTTGTAAAAAGGTCTTCCCGGCTGGCACCATGCAGCCGATGGATACCACCAAGCTTAAAAACTATGACGCAATTTCCAAACTGTTCATCACCGGCAAATTGACCCCGGATTCGGAAATTGCCCAGGGTACGGCCCCGCATACGGTTGGCTTTGTTGAAAGTGCGGACAGCGTTGATTTCGCATCGGCCCCGACCCAGTGGATGACCTTGATCCCGACCATTTACAATGCTGATACCCTTGGTATCCGCCCTGACCTGATCAATCGTCCGATTGATAGCTGGTCGGAACTTCTGAACCCGGAATTCAAAGGCAAGGCATCGATCCTGAACATTCCGTCCATTGGGATTATGGATGCTGCCATGGTCTGCGAAGCCAGCGGTCTTGTGACCTATGGCGACAAAGGCAACATGACCAAGGACGAAATCGACAAGACAATTGCGGTCATGATCGAGGCCAAAAATGCCGGTCAGTTCCGTGCGTTCTGGAAAAGCTTTGATGAGTCGGTCAACCTGATGGCATCGGGCGAAGTTGTGATCCAGTCGATGTGGTCACCGGCGGTGGCCGCTGTTCGTTCCAAAGGCATCGCATGCAAATACCAGCCGCTTAAGGAAGGGTATCGTGCATGGGGTGGCGGTATTGGTCTGGCCAAGCATCTTTCGGGCCTCGAACTGGAAGCAGCCTACGAATATATCGATTGGTATTTGTCGGGTTGGGTCGGCGCTTATCTTAACCGTCAGGGTTATTACAGTGCGGCACCGGCAACGGCGCAAAAGTTCATGTCTGAAGACGAATGGGGCTTCTGGATGGAAGGCAAAGCCGCAGCTGGTGATATCCTTAGCCCGGATGGCAAGGTTATGGAAAAGGCCGGTGCGGTTCGCGATGGCGGTTCCTATGAGGAACGCATGGGCTCGGTCGCATGTTGGAACTCCGTCATGGACGAGAACAAGCACATGATCCGCAAATGGAATGAATTCATCGCGGCCTAAGGCGCTTTTAATTGTTTCGGGCGCAGCTTTGGTTGCGCCCGAAATCCCGATTTTTTTGATGATTTTTCCGGTTCAAAGGGCAGGCAATGGCATTTGATATGTCCAAACGGTCGTCGTATTTCCTGATCTCGCCGATGGCGTTGATCTTTGCGATCTTTCTGGTCGTGCCGTTGCTGACGATTGTGATCGTCAGTTTCTGGGACTATGACGAATACCGCATCCTGCCTGATTTCATTTTTGAAAATTACAGCTATTTGCTGGGGTCATCCGTGACCTGGAAAATTTACCTTAATACATTCAAATATGCCGCCCTGACGTGGGGCTTTACCCTTTTGATCGGGTTTACGGTTGCCTATTTCCTGGCGTTTCATGTGCGCAGTCTGACATGGCAAATCGTGCTGTTTATGGTCTGCACTATTCCGTTTTGGACCTCGAACATCATTCGCATGATTTCGTGGATTCCGTTTTTGGGACGCAACGGGCTTTTAAACTCCGCCCTGATGGGGCTTGGGATTGTCGATCAGCCGCTGGAATTCCTGCTGTTTTCTGATTTTGCCGTCGTTCTTGCCGATGTGCATCTTTACACCCTGTTTATGGTGGTGCCGATTTTCAATTCGATGATGCGGATTGATCGATCCCTGATCGAGGCGGCCCGTGATGCCGGGGCATCCGGGTTTGAAACGCTGCGGCAGGTGATTGTGCCACTGTCAAAGCCCGGTATTGCCATTGGCTCGATCTTTGTCATTACGGTTGTGATGGGTGATTTCATTACGGTACGTTTGATGAGCGGCGGGCAAAGTGCATCGGTCGGCTTACAGATTTCCAATGAAATCGGGGTGCTGCAATATCCGGCCGCTGCCGCCAGTGCGGTGGTCCTTTTAATTACCGTGCTTTTGATCGTGACGGCGTTGTTGCGCATGGTCGATATCCGAAAGGAGCTTTAAGATGGCGACAACCCGCGAAAAACGCCCGACAAGCTTTTACTTTCTGGCCACCTTCTTTGCGCTGTTTGTCCTGTTTTTATATGGGCCGATGCTAACGATCTTTATCCTGTCTTTTCAGGGTGAAAGCGGCGGTTTGACCTTTCCGATGAACGGGTTTTCGTTTTATTGGTTTGGCAATCTGTTTGAACAGCAGGCGGTGGGTGATTTTGGCGGGTCGTTCGCCCGGTCGCTTAAGCTTGGCCTGATTGTTATGGCGGTGACGGTTCTGGTATCCTTTATGGCCGGTCTTGCCTTTCGCAAACGGTTCAAAGGCGACAGCGTGATTTTCTATCTGGCGATTGCCAGTCTGATCGTGCCCTCGATCCTGATTTCGCTGGGCATTGGGTTGTTGTTCAATATCGTCAGCTGGCAACCGCAATGGTTTACATCGGCCCTTGGGGCGCATCTGACATGGACCTTCCCGTTTGGGTTGCTGATCATGTTTGCGGTGTTTAACCGGTTTGATCCATCCTACGAGGAAGCGGCCCGTGATTTGGGTGCCAGCAGCTGGCAAACCATTTGGCATATTGTGTTGCCGATGGTCGCCCCCAGCCTGATCGGGGTGGCGATGTTTTCGTTTACCCTGTCCTATGACGAGTTCGCCCGGACATTGATGACGGCGGGGGCGCTAAATACTCTGCCGCTTGAAATCTATGGCATGACGACGAATGTGACGACGCCAGTGCTTTATGCGCTGGGCACGGTGACAACCGGGTTTTCCTTTGTTGTGATTGCCATTGCCTTGGGTTCGGTTTTGATCCTGCGTTATCGCAAAGGGCAAAAATCATGACCCGGATCGCGGTTATTAATCCCAATATGTCGACCGGCTTTACCGATAAGGTCGGCGCGCAGGCGCGCCGTATTGTTGCATCGGGCACCGATGTCATTGCCCTTAATCCGCAATTTGGCCCGGCCAGCATCGAAGGCTATTACGACGAGGCATTCGCCAGTGTCGGGTTGCTTGCGACCATGCGCGGGTTGGAAAACCCGACGGATAAGGCATTAGATCCCAAACCGGTTGATGGTTATGTTGTTGCCTGTTTTGATGATACCGGGGTTGATGCCGCGCGGTGCCTGACCAAGGCGCCAGTGGTGGGCCTGTGCGAGGCGGCCCTTCGTTTTGCCGCCATCGTCGCGTCGCGGTTTGCCATTGTTACCCCGATGGCGGTCTCGGTTCGGCCGTTGGAACATCTGGTGGCAAAATACGGGGCGTCATCACAATGTGTGGTGCGGGCCGCCGGGGTCAGGACGCTCGATTTCGAGGGCGAAAATGCCGATATGGCCTATTTGGCGCTAAAAACGGCGGCGGAAAATTGCTTGGCCAAAGATGGGGCCGAGGCCATTGTGCTTGGCTGTGCCGGGATGACGGATATTGCAGACCGACTGCATGCTGAATTGGGTGTGCCGGTGATTGATGGGGTCAGTGCGGCAGTAAAAATGATCGAAGCCATGGGGATGCTTGGCCTTGCCACCAGCAAGGCAGGTGCCTACGCCAGCCCGCCGGTTAAATCCTATGACGGGATTTTTGCCGAGTTCGCACCGGTCGCTTAGCCGGGGCTAAGGATGGCTGTCGCCAGTCAAGAGTCCGTCAACATCACGTCAAAGCCCATATCAATACCGGTCAGATTTGTTTTAAGGCCTGTTCGACCTGCACCAGATGGCGGTGCATGGCATCTTCGGCGCGTTTTGGGTCACGTTGTTCGATGGCATCGACGATTTCGCGGTGTTGCGCGCTTAGATCATTGATCAGCCGGTCGGAATGGCTGCTTTCACGCAGGCGTGCCCAGGCTGCTTCGCGGCGGACGGCATTGACGGCCTCGAATACGGCCAGAAACAGGGTGTTACGGACACTTTCGGCAAGTTTCTGATGGAAGGCCGCATCCCATTTTTCATATTCGCCCTGGGTTGTCGCGCTGGCGGCATGTTCGACCATGCTGCGCATGGCGTCAATATCGCCCTGTGATGCGCGAAGGGCGGCAAAGCGGGCCATGGATGGTTCGATTTCCTGACGGACTTCCATGATTTCAAATGGGCTGGTTTTGGTTGCCAGGCCTTCAAGCTTGCGCAGGCGCGGGGTTGGCGGTGTGCCAACAAATGTCCCCTGACCCTGACGGCGCCAGATCATGCCTTCGGCTTCAAGTTGATCAAGTGCCTTGCGAAGGGCGCGGCGTCCGACGTCAAGCTGTTCGGCCAACATGCGTTCAGCAATGACACGACCGTCCTTGACGAATTTCCCGGCCTCGAAACTTGTTCTGAGTTTGTCGGCCAGCCCCTGAGTGGCGATGTCATTCATGGTGTTTTTATCATTGTTGTCGTGTTGCTTGGGCGTTTCATCAACCCCGAACCAATACCGCTTGTTTGCATCCTGCGGTTTCAATGGTTCGGTGCTGTTTCGATCCTAATCAGATATCAGGAAATCAGATCATAGAACATGCGCAATGATGTTATGGCCAAAAACAGGCCAAAACAAAAGCGTAGCGCGCGTCTGGGGATGGAGTGGGCAATGCGCGCACCAATTGGTGCGCACAGCACGGTCATCGGAATTAAAAGAGCCGCGGCGAGCACATTGACATAGCCGACGGAGAAGGGCGGGCGCCCGTCCACCCCGATCCCCGACACGGCATAGCCAATGGTGCCGGGTAGCGCGATGATCAGGCCAATGGCTGCGGCCGTGCCGACCGCGCGACGAATGTCATATCCCAGAAAGCTTAGGATCGGCACACAGATCGTACCGCCGCCAATTCCCATCATGGCGGACAGGCCACCGGCAAGAACACCAAGTGCCGCCCAAACCGATTTCGGCGGGTTTTTCTGGGTATCGGTCTCGCGGTCGCGAGCCAAAATCATATTTGTGGCCACCAAAAGGGCGACGACGGCAAACACGATGGTTAAGACGCGGCCATCGGCAAAACCGCCAATCGTGGTCCCGATGATCACACCCACCACAATTGCCGGGCCCCAGTGTTTCAAAAGGGCGATATCGACCGATCCCTTTTTATAATGGCTGCGTGTCGATGAAATCGCGGTGGCAATGATTGTGGTTAGTGACGTCGCGACGGCGACCTGCATGCGCAGGCTTTCATCAACACCCATGGTGGTCAGAAAATGATATAGAACCGGCACAATAACAATACCGCCGCCGACTCCCAAAAGCCCGGCCATGATGCCGCCAACGACACCGGCAAACAGCATCGCAGCGCCCCACAAAAGATACAGGCTCATGGTGCCTTCTAATTCAATCATCTTGAACCAATCCAAACCAATAATGTGATAAACTCATGATTGGTACTAACGCTGATTCATGGATCTTGGCAATCATTTTGCACAAAAAGTCCGCTTAAATTGTGGTTAATGCGTATATTTACGTTTTTAGGGTTGCGAACCAAAACCAAGAATGTCAACAATATGGCGACAAAAAGCGTGAACCAAAAATATAATGGTTTGCTATTGGATCAGGAATGCATCAGGAGGCAGAACATATGTTCCGCAAGATTGCCGTAGCCGCAGGCTTGATGGCCGCATCAATGGTCGCGCCCGCACAGGCTCAGAACTATCCCGAAAAACCAATTGAATTTATCGTGCCTTGGGGCCCGGGTGGCGGCAGTGACACGCTGATGCGCATCGTTGCCCAAGGTCTTGCCGATGAAACCGGTCAGGCCGTTCCCGTGATCAATATGCCCGGTGTTGGTGGTAATGTCGGTCTTGCCGAATTCGCCAAACGCCCGGCAGATGGTTATACTATTTCGCAGATTCACGAAGGTCTTCTGATCTCGAATGCGACCGGTATCACGGATCTGAACTGGAACAGCTTCATGCCGATCGGTTTGCTGGCGTCTTCGCCGCAATATCTGACGCTGTCAAAAAACGACAATTTCTCGAACTTTGAAGAAATGGTCGCTTATGCCAAGGAACACCCGGGTGCGATCCGTGCCGGTGTAACACTTGCCGGTGTCCCGCATCTGCACATGGCGATGATCGAAGATGCGCTTGGCATCCAGTTCAGCTATGTCGGTTATGAAGGTACCGGTCAGCGTATTCGTGCGTTGGTTGGCGGCAATATTGATGTTGCCATTGGTGATGTATCCTCGGCCGGTCAGTTTGTTGAAAATGGCGATCTGATCTTTGCGGCTGTTGGTACGCCCGAACGCACCGATGACGAACCGACAGTCCCGACCCTTAAAGAACTTGGTGTTGATGCCGAGCTGACCGTGACGCGCGGTGTGGTTCTGCCTAAAGGCACCCCGCAGGAAGTTGCTGATCAGCTTGAAGCCATTCTTGCCAAGGTCATGAAACGTCCCGACGTGATTGAAAAGATCAAGAATGTTGGTTCTGAGGCTGTGTTCCTGGGTCAGGAAGAATACAAAACCTATCTTGGGAAACTCGACACGACGGTTGGCCGTCTTGTCGGCAAGCTTCAGGGATGACGAGCCGTCCCGAGGAGACAGCAACACCGGGTGCATTTGCATCCGGTGTTTCTCGTGCACGCAGTGAATTTGCACGGCTGATCTCGTATCTTGTTTTTGGTTTGGGCTCTGTTTATTTGTCCTGGCGAGCCGGACAATTGCCAAGTTCACGCTGGGAGCCATTGGGTGCTGGATCGTTTCCCAAACTGGTTTTTGCCGTTTTGGCGATTTTATGCCTGATGGCGGCCGTACGTGCGGTGATTGATATCCGCAAGATCGGCAAGCTTGACGGATTGGGATCGGCACTTTGCCGCTGGATTAAAATTCGGCGCATATCCTTTGCCATTTTCGGTTTGCTAGCGGTTTACCTTGGCGCTTTGCCATATGCCGGGTTCTCGCTTGCGACTTTTGTGTTCCTGCTGATCGCGCAATTGCTGATCGCGGACATTTCAAAAAAGACTGTCATTCAATCCGTGATCGCCGCCCTGATTTTCTCGGTCGGGCTGAACATGTTGTTTGCTGGTGTCTTTAACGTATTTCTGCCGCGCGGCGTCCTGTTTGCGGGCTAGTAAAAGTTTACGATGATGTTGGATGCATTTCTTGCCGGTGCCCATCAGGTTTTCGCGTTTGATACCCTGATATATATGCTGATTGGTTCAGTTGCCGGGATCGTGGCTGCGGCCATTCCGGGCTTTACCGTCACTATGGCCATTATTCTGACCTTGCCGCTGACCTTTGCCATGGACCCGTTACAGGGTGTGTCGGTGATGTTATCGGTTTATGTCGGCGGTTATACCGGTGGCCTGATCAGTGCTGCTCTTTTGGGAATCCCCGGAACGCCAAGTTCGGTTGCGACCACATTTGATGCCTTTCCGATGGCACGTGGTGGCGAACCGGGGCGTGCGCTTTCACTTGGTGTCTGGGCGTCGTTCTTTGGGACAGTGATTTCAACCGTCATCCTGATTGTTGCCGCACCACCGCTGGCCCTGATTGCGGTCAAGTTGGGCCCGTGGGAATATTTCTCGTTGATCGTGTTTGCGCTGACAGTGGTTGCAAGTCTTGTCGGCAATTCATTGATGCGTGGTTTGATTGCCGGTGTGATCGGTCTTGGGCTGGCAACGATTGGTCCCGATCCGATGATGGGGCGCCCGCGTTTGACGTTTGAGTCTGATATTCTGATGCCCGGCCTGCCGTTCCTGGTTGTTCTGATTGGCATTTTCGCGATCAGCCAGCTGATGAGCGAAGTCGAAGACCAGGGTGAAAAATCCGGTCAGGCATTGATCCCTGATAGTATTGATTTCAAAACCTGGGCGGTGATGCGAGAAGTTCTGATGCATCCGGTCAATCTGGTGCGGTCCTCGTTGATTGGTGTGGTGATCGGGGCTTTGCCCGGTGCCGGTGGTTCGATTGCCAATCTTTTGGCTTATGATCAGGCCAAACGGTCATCGAAAACGCCAGAAAAATTTGGCAAGGGTATTGCCGATGGGGTTGTTGCCTCCGAGGCGGGTAATTCAGCCACGGCTGGTGGCGGTCTGATCCCGATGATTGCACTGGGCATTCCGGGGTCGGCCGTCGATGCGATCCTGATGGCAGCCTTGATGGTGCATGGCGTTTCGGTTGGGCCGCGTCTGATCATGGATCATCCCGATCTGGCCTATGGCATGTTTGTTGCCATGGTTGTCTCATCGTTGATGATGCTGGTGGTCTGTGTGTTGTCTATGCGCTTGTTCTTGCGTGTGACTGACATTCCCAAGCAATTCATTGTACCGACTGTCATGATTTGTTGTGTCATCGGCGCCTTTGCGCTCAATAACCGTGTCAGTGATCTTTACTTGCTTGGTGCGATTGGTCTGATTGGTTATGGCCTGAAATCGCTGGATTATCCGTTGGCACCACTGGTGCTGGGGGTGATTTTGGGGCCGATTGCCGAAACTAATCTGCGTCGCGCTTTGATGAGTGATGGTGACTGGACGGTGTTCTTTACCCGCCCGATTTCTGCTGTTCTGCTGGTTGCCGCCTTGCTGTCTGTTATTTTCAGTGTGCGGTCGATCCTGAAAATGCGCCAAAAGAACCGTCCCGCCACCGATGAACAGGACGGCGACTAAGCCCTGCTAGGAGACTCCAATGAAACTTCGTCATGACGCGCTTTATGCCTCACGCCGGTCACCGGTTCTGGCGCGCAATATTGTTTCGACATCGCAACCATTGGCCGCACAGGCCGGATTACGCATGTTGCTTGCTGGCGGCAATGCCGCCGATGCGGCCCTTGCATCGGCTATTGCCTTGACCGTGGTTGAACCGACCGGCAATGGTCTGGGTTCGGATGCCTATGCGATTATTTGGGACGGCAAGGAATTGCACGGCCTGAATGCATCGGGCCGGGCACCAGCGGCATGGTCACCCGAACGGTTTGCCGGGATGGATGCCATGCCCCAGCGTGGCTGGGATTCGGTGACGGTCCCCGGTGCGGTTTCCGCCTGGCGCGAGATTTCTGAAAAGTTCGGCAAACTGCCATTTGAAAAGCTGTTTGAGCCCGCGATTGATTACGCCACCCGTGGCTTTGCGGTCTCGCCGATCATTGCCACCCTGTGGAAAAAAGGCGGGGATGTTTTGGGCAAGCAGCCAGGCTTTGCCGAGGCATTTCTGCCCGGTGGTAAAGCCCCCAAAGCGGGCGAATTGTTTGTCAATCGCGCCATCGCGGATAGCTTGATCGACATCGCACAGACTAAAGGCGAAAGTTTCTATCGTGGGGCACTGGCGAGAAAAATCGCCGCCCATGCCAAGGAAAATGGCGCGGTCCTTACCGAAGATGACCTTGGCAATCACAAGGCCGATTGGGTGGGCACGATTTCGCAAAGCTTTGGCAAGGTCAAGCTGCATGAAATTCCGCCAAACGGGCAGGGGATTTCCGCCCTGATCGCACTTGGCATTTTGCGCCATACCAATATCACCGATTATACCCCGGACTCGGCTGAGGCCCTGCATTTTGAGATGGAGGCAATGAAACTTGCCTTTGCCGATATGGCTGAATATGTCGCCGACCTTGATCACATGTGTGATGTTACGGTCGAGCATCTGCTGTCAGATGATTATCTGAAATCACGGGCAGCCTTGATTGATGCCAACAAAGCCCAGGATTTCAAGGCCGGTGCGCCCAAGCATGGCGGTACGGTTTATGTTACTGCGGCCGATGAAAACGGCATGATGGTGTCGTTTATCCAGTCAAACTATATGGGATTTGGTTCTGGTGCTGTGGTGCCAGGTACCTCGATCAGTTTGCAAAACCGTGGTTTTGGTTTCAGTCTGAAAGACGGTCATCCCAATCAGGTTGCTGGTGGCAAACGCCCATTCCAGACAATCATCCCGGCCTTCCTGATGGGCGATGATGGCAATCCAGTCATGAGCTTTGGCGTCATGGGCGGGCCGATGCAGGCACAGGGGCATTTGCAAATGACCCTGCGCACCCAGCTTTGGGGGCAGGACCCGCAAACCGCAGCCGATGCACCGCGCTGGCAGGCGCTTTCGGGGCTTGAAGTCGCGGTTGAGGCCTCCATTGGTGCCGATGTGATCGAAGCATTGAAAGCCAAGGGCCACGCGATTGCGGTTGAAACACCCGACAGTACCAATTTTGGTTTCGGCGGCGCACAGCTGATTGCCAAAACCGAGAATGGCTATGTTGCCGGATCCGATTCGCGCAAGGATGGCTGTGCCGTCGGCTATTAACGCCGAGGATATGCCCTTTTACAATTTTATCAGAACTCAGATGGTCTCCCCTTAAATCATCTGACGACGAGAAGACCGGTCGCCAACCCGACCGGTCTTCTTCATTTCTGCCATGAACATGGCAACAGCTAGGGCTTTGCGGTTTTAGGGCTGGGCGGGTTGTTGCGTGCCAATCGCGGAATTTAAGATTGGCATATATTCTGATTACCCTGCACGCGGCATTCGACCGAATCTGGAATATCGAACACCCGGCTGGAGTTTGAAAACGGTTGTCTGTGATGTCGGGTATCGTTGACCACGGCATTGGTGCGTGCGTTTCAGTGCCATTTCCGATCTTCGCCCGGCAAAATTTAAGGTCCGTCACCCAACGCGGACCCCCCGATATTTTCGGATGGGTTATAGCGCGTCTGACCAAGTCGGAATTTTCTTTCCGTCAAGATAAAAATCCCTGCATTTCAGGGGGATACCCCATGCAAAAATGCTGCTTTGTGATTGGTCGGGACAGGCGTAAAGACGCAGGATGCGGAACTTGGGGACACCGTGGAATAGCGTCGTGACCGGATTCTTATCAATATCCTGTCACATTGCTGCCCCGTTCTTTAAGCAAAACATTTCTGGTGATCAATTCGCCGATCGGTTGGGAAACTAAGACGGGAAATATGTACAGATTTCAAAAGCGTGTTGCCAAGGTCTCGGTTCATGCTCTGCTTGCGGTTGTGCTTGCAGGGTTTTTGTCGTTTGGCGCGGAGGGTCTCGCACGCGCACAAGATAGTGCGCCGGACAGCGTATCGGACAAGGTTCCGTCAAATGGCCAGCCTGATGCCAATGCGTTGCAACCCGCTCCGTCTTCGGCATCTGCCACGTCTTTGGAACCGGCCATGCCGATCACACCGGCTGAGCAACCGACTGTAAATACGCAATCCCCCCCTGATGGTTCGGACCTGCCAGCAGCCGATGGCGCAACCCCGGTTCCGCATATGCCTGAAAAACCCGGTATTGCGGTGCCGATTGCCTTTGATCCTGCACAGGTGATTGACCGGGCGCGTAATCTTGCCGGGCAACCATTTGAAAGCCCGCACCGTGATCTGCCCGAAGCATTGGCTAATCTGAGTGCCGAAGATTACGCAAAAATCCGTTTCAAATCGCAAAAGGCATTCTTTAGTCAGGCAAAGTCGGGTTTTGCGCTGGATCTTTATCATCCGGGCAACATGTATGATGTGCCGATTGCCATCAACTTGGTCCGTGATGGGCAGGTACAGGCTGTTCCCTATTCCGCCGGTCTGTTTGATTTTGGTGAAACCGGTCTTTCGGGGAATGATTTTTCGACCCAAGGCTATGCCGGGTTCCGCCTGCGGTATCCGCTGGGCAGTGTGAAGGGCAGTGATGAACTGGCCACATTCCTTGGCGCGTCGTATTTTCGCATTCAGGGACGTGATCAGGTTGTCGGTCAGATGGCGCGTGGCCTGACGGTTGATCTTGGTGGCCCATCGGGCGAGGAAATCCCGGCATTTCGTGAATTCTGGATCATCGCCCCCAAAGACGGCGAAACCAAAATCACGGTATTTGCCTTGCTTGACAGCGCGCGTGTGACGGGCGCGTATCGGTTCGACATTCGTCCGGGTGCCAACAGCAAGGTCGATGTCAGCGGCACATTGTTTTTCCGTGATCGGGTTGAAAAAATCGGTCTGGCACCGCTTAACAGCATGTTCTTGTTTGGTGAACAGAAACGCCGTCAGTTTGATGATTATCGCGGCGAAGTACATTCCAGCGATGGGTTGTTGATCAATAATGGTCGTGGTGAATGGCTGTGGCGTCCGCTTGATAATCCGGCAAATTTGCAAATCAGTTCGTTTTTGGACGAAAACCCGCGCGGTTTTGGGCTTTTGCAGCGTGACCGCAATTTCGACCATTATCAGGATCTTGAAACCCGTTTCGAAGATCAACCGGGTTATTGGGTAAAGCCCAAGGGCGATTGGGGAAAAGGCCATGTTGAATTGGTTGAAATCCCCAGCCCAAGCGAGGGTAATGACAATATCGTCGCGTTTTGGGTGCCGCAAAACAAGCCCGCAGCCGGAACGGAGCTGACCTTTGAGTATCAGATTGCGGCAACACAGGATGGCCGTGAACTGCACGAACTGTCACAGGTGACGGATACCCGCATCATGGCGGTTCCAGCACTTGGCGATGATGAACCTGCGGCCACGCGGTTTATGTTGAATTTCGCCGGTGAAGAACTTGATTATTACCTTGCCGATCTTGATCACCTGTCAGCAGATATCAGCGCGTCAAATGCCGTTGTCCGAAATGTCCGGATTGTGAAGGATACCGAAAATGGCGGTGTGCGCGTGATTTTCGATCTGATAGGAACCGGCGAAGCGGCGAGTTCGAATTTGCGTGCCTTTCTGCAATATGACGGCCGGGTCCTTAGCGAAACCTGGACCATGCCGTGGGTCTTCTAGGCCCAGGGATTTTCGGCAAACGCATGAATGGCGGGCACATTTCCCCGCTTGCTGCGTTTCGTTGTGCAACAGTCGCGAATTGAATTCAGGTGAAACTATATGAACCGGATGTCTGATCCTGTGTCCAAAGCCGTCAACGGCAATGCCCTCAACGAAGATCACCTTGATCCGACGGTCAAGCTGCGCGGGCCCGGTGTTGGATGGCGGCGGTTCTTCCTGTTTGGGGCGTCTGTTTTGGCCACGGCCTATGCCGCAGGGATGATGACCGATGTTTTGGGTTCGGATCAGCTGACCATTATGGAAATGGTGGTGATCGCCTTCTTTACGATCAATTTTGCCTGGATTTCAGTATCCTTCTTTACCGGGGTCGTCGGACTTGTCCTGCGCGGGCTTAAAATCGATGCGATTACCCTTAAACGTTTGAAACCGATTTCGCGCAAAGGATCGTTACGATCCAAAAACGTTGTTGTGATCCCGGTCTATAACGAAGACCCCAACCGGGTTTTTGCCGGTCTTCGGGCAAGTTATGAAAGTCTTGCCGCGACGGGCGAAATTGCTGCGTTTGATTTCTTTGTTCTGTCTGATACCCGCGATCCCGATATCTGGATCGCCGAGGAAATGGCATGGGCCAAAGCATGTTCGGACCTGAAGGCACGCGGCAGGATTTTCTTTCGCAGGCGTGCGGAAAATACCGAACGCAAATCCGGAAATCTTAAGGAATTCTGCGAAACCTATGCGGCAAATTATGATCATATGATCGTCTTTGATGCCGATAGTGTCATGTCGGGCGAGGCCATGGTGAATATGGCCTATCTGATGGAAAACAATCCTGATGCCGGGATCATTCAAAGCCCGCCGCAACCAACTGGCCGTCAGACACTTTTTGCCCGTATCTTGCAGTTCATTTCGCGCGTGCATGGCCCGACCATGTCGGCGGGTTTGTCATTTTGGTGCATGGGCAGTTCGAATTATTGGGGGCATAACGCGATCATTCGCGTACAGGCCTTTATCGACTGTTGCGGCCTGCCGGTTCTGTCAGGAAAACCGCCGATGGGCGGACATATCCTAAGCCATGATTTTGTCGAGGCTGCTTTTATGCGCAAGGCTGGCTGGCGGTGTTGGCTGATCCCGCAATTAGAAGGCAGTTGGGAAGAATTGCCGCCGAATCTGATTGATTATGCCATCCGGGATCGTCGCTGGTGTCAGGGCAATATGCAACACGCGCGTCTTTTGTTTGCGCCGGGTTTCAGACCGCTTAGCCGGTTGCATTTCTTTATGGGGGTGATGAGCTTTGGCTCGTCGCCGTTATGGTTGTTGTTGTTGTTGAGTTCGACGATTGCGACGCTGCAAAACACGCAGCTGACCTATAGCTTTTTCCCCAGCCAGTTCACCATGTTCCCGCAATGGCCGGTTGACCGGTCATTTGAAATGCTTGTGTTACTGGTCTTTACCATTGGCATGTTGGTGGTGCCCAAGATCATTTCGATCCTGATGGTCTGTCTTGGCCGGGATCGCAAAAAATATGGCGGGGTCATGGTTTTGGCCAGTGGTGTGCTTGAAACGCTGTATTCGGCGCTTCAGGCGCCGATCATGATGATGCTGCATGCGCAATTTGTGTTTTCGGTTCTGACCGGTAATCAGGTTGGCTGGGACGCGCAGGAACGTGACGATACCGGTGTCCCATTGGCTGCGGCCTTTAAAACCCATCGCACGATTATTGTGATTGGCTTGATCTGGGGGGCGGTGGCGCTGTTTGTTGATGCGGCGTTTTTCTGGTGGTTGTCACCCATTCTGGCCGGTTTGGTGCTGGCCCCATGGTTAACCCATTGGTCCAGCAGTCTTGCAATCGGGCGGGCAGCGCGCCGGATGAACCTGTTTGTGACGCCCGAAGAAACTGAAAAACCTGAAGAATTGCAGACGCTTGCACGGTTAAGTGCCGAGGCACCGGATGCAAACGTCAAGGATGGCTTGTTGCGCCTGATCGAAGACCCGTTTGCCAATGCGCTGCATTCGGCCCTGTTGCCAGTGCGCAAGCCGGATCGTCGTACTCAGATCGAGATCGGCATTATCTATGAAAAGCTGGCCCGTCTTGGTGTTGAAAGCCTGACGCGTGATGAAAAACTTAAAATCCTGTCATGGCCGGTCAAACCCTTGGACCAGATCATGGCAGGGAAAAAGGATGATGATGCCAAATTATCCGACAATTTGGCATAGAGCATTGATTTTATTGCATGGATCGCGCCACAAAAACGCCCTGATTTGATCAAAATATGTCGCGGTTTTTCGGTGATTATAATCCTTACCAAAGAGTTAATCGCAGATTGTCGCCATTTAGCCCGAAGGGCCATAAACATGACCGACCTGACCATTGCATCACAGGGATTTTCCTATGCCGCTTTTGAATCCGCGGCAGTGACACGCCTGATCGATGAAACGGCGCACGCATGGCTGCGTTCGTTCAAGGTCGATAATCCGCAGGCCCATCAGCGTCTGGTAAATGAATTGCGCACCGCCCTTGCGCAGGACGCTGTTCCTGCGACAGAAAAGGAAAGCATGCAGGATATCCTTGATCAGGCTGCCCATGATGCGATTGCAAGCTGGCTTGCCAATCTAAGCGGTCAGGATGATTGCTTTGGGGCGACTGGTTTTGCCATGATGCGGTGTGCGTTTCTGTCGGCCAATTGTGATCATATCTGGTCAGAACGGTTTTTGGATCGTGACCACGCCAATGGCGATTTGGCTGCGGCCTTGTCGATACAGATGATGTGCCCGACGCCGGTGCTTAAAAGCTGTGTGATGCCGCGACAGTCGCTGGATCGCCGCGCCGTTTCCTAATATTTTTCAAAGATTTGCGCTGACTTGTCTTACCCTCAACGTCATTTGCGCATTCCCAACAAAGCACTGCCAATCGGGCGGTGCTTTGTTGTTTCCGGGATCTGATTTTATCAGCCCAAAAAGAACCCGCCCAAAGGGGCGGGTCGAGTTCAGCGGGCGAGTGGGACCCAATTCCACAATGTGAATTCAGGTCCCGGTGACGTCAGGGCACACACTCCCCAACGTTGACGAAAAAATGGTTCAGGCGGCTTTGTGGGCAGCGGCCAGTTTTTCAAGCAATCTGGCGACCTGCGGGTCGTTTTTGCCGTTCCGGTCTGGTTCAAGGAAGAAGTCCGGATAGGGCGATTTGCCCGGTGTCAGATTGTATTGTTCAAAATCAGTGATCCCGATGGCCTCAAGCACACTTTCATCGGTAAAGAAACCACCGGTGACCGCACGCGCGGGCGATGTCAGAATGGCATGTGCGGCATCGGAAATGATGTCTGGCCTGCGCGCCCGGCCCTGTTCAAGGCCCGGGATCATGTTAAGGGCGGCGGTTTCAATTACTGTGACCGGCCACAGGGAATTGACGGCAACACCTTCATCGGCAAATTCGGCTGCAAGGCCAAGGGTGACAAGGCTCATACCGTATTTTGAAATCGTATAGGCCGTGTGATTGGCAAACCATTGCGCCGACAGGTTCGGTGGTGGTGACATGGTCAGGATATGCGGGTTATCCGATTTCATCAGATGCGGCAGGCAGGCCTGCGCACAGGCAAAGCTTGCCCGGGTATTGACCTGATGCATCAAATCAAACCGCTTCATCGGGGTTTGCAGTGTTGACGTCAGATTGATCGCGCTGGCATTGTTGATCAGGATATCGATCCTGCCAAAGGCCTCGATTGTTTTGGCAACGGCCTCGGCGATTTGGTCTTCCTCGCGGATATCGGTCTTAAGGGCCAATGCGCGGCCCCCGGCTGCTTCGATTTCGGCCGCCGCACTATGGATGGTGCCGGGCAGTTTTGGATGTGGCTCGTCGGTTTTGGCGATCACCGCAATATTGGCGCCATCACGTGCGGCACGCAGGGCAATCGCCTTGCCAATGCCGCGCGATGCACCGGTGATGAATACTGTTTTTCCTGCAAGACTTGCCATGGTCGTTTTCCCTGAAAGAACTTTTTATGATTTTCTAAATTGCGGACGGCGTTTTTCAACAAAGGCGGCAACGCCTTCACGGAAATCGTCACTGACCGCGCAATCGGCAAAGGCTTTGGCCTCGGATGCCAATTGTGTCGCCAGACGGTTTTCCGGTGCGGCATTTAGTAATGCCTTGGTGCGTGCAATCGCATCCCGTGGTCCATGTGTCAGCCGAAGGGCCAGTTCCGATATCGCCTGATCAAGCTGGGCTGCGGGGACGACCTTGTTGATCAGGCCGCAATCCTGGGCCTCATCCGCGCCAAACCGGTCGCCAAGAAAGGCGATTTCCTTGGCCTTTTTCATGCCGATAAGGCGCACCAGCGAATGGGTCGATCCGCCATCGGGGGATGTGCCGATATGGCAATAGGCCAGGGTGAAAACGGTTTCCTCGGCGGCGATGGCCAAATCGCAGGCATTCATCAGGCTGATGCCAAAACCGGCAACCGCCCCATCAAGGCGCGCGATCACCGGGCGTGGCAAGGCCGTAAGCCGTTCGATGATGTGATGGACCTTGCCGATCATTTTTTCGATCTCGGGGCGGGCCTGTTCGGCGGGTTTTTGCGACATTTGGTAAAAGAATTTCACATCGCCTCCGGCCATAAATGTGCCGCCGGAACCTTGAACAATCACGGCACCGATCTGATCGATATCGGCCTCTATCCGGTCAAGGGCGGTCAGCATGCCCGCGACCATTGCCTGATCCAGCGCATTCATGCGATCCGGGCGATTAAGCGTGACCGTCGCAATCGCGTTTTCGATATTTAGCAATACCGCGTCTTCTGACGACATTTGAAATCCTCCCGCAGGCTATTGATGCCCGATTATTATTTGGCTAGACCGCAAGTCGTGCTTCGATGGCGTTTTCCATATCGGGCCAACCCGAAAGCCAATCGGGCATACTTGGCGATGTTTCATCGGTCCCGACCAGACGGCAAATTTCATCGGGCGAAACAATGCCGTTTGGTCCGACAAACACCGCCTTTACGACACCAAGTGCCAATGTTTTGCCTTTGGCGGTAAAACGTTGTTCCAGATAAAAGCCTTTTTCATCCCAATACAGCGCCTGTGTTTTCAGGGTGAAACGTTGAAACGGCTTGATTGCGCGTTTAAACCGCATGGTTGATCCGGATATGACGGGTTGCCATTTGCGTTTGAACATCTGTTTGGCAATCCCGTTGCGCAGGATCAGTTCGGTTCGCCCCAGATCCATCAATGCAAAGTACCGCGAATTGGTCATATGGATGTTGATATCCAAATCCAGCGGCCAGGCGCGGAACTCCAAGACAGACGGGTCACGCGGGGAAAGGCCGGGCCGCCACCAGGACAGGATCAGTACACGGATCAGCCGGAAAATAAGGTTCACAGCGCGCTCCTTGTTGTGATGTTTACTGCCAAAGGGATGCGGCCCGGTTGCATGATCAGAAAAGATCCTCGTCAAGTTCCATTATGGTTTTCGATCCGGCCATTATCGCGCTGAACAACGCGCCCGATTGCGGCAAAATACGTTCCATATAGAACTTTGCCGTGATCAGTTTTGTCTTATAGAACCCGTCCGGATCATCATCCTTTTTCGCAAGCGCGATCTCGGCCATGCGCGCCCACATGAAACCAACCGCGACCAGACCAAACAAACGCAGGAATTCGGTTGCAGCGGCCCCGGCTTCGTCCGGGTTTTTCATCCCGCGCTGGGCCAGTTCACCTGTTGCCTGTTGCAACCGCATAAAGGCCTTTGCCAGTGGCTGGACAAATTCGCCCAACCCGTCTTTTGATACATTGGCTTCAATATATGCCTGCACCGGATGGAAGAACCGACGTAGGTTGCGCCCGGCCTTGGCCGGCATTTTGCGCCCGACAAGGTCAAGTGCCTGAATGCCGTTTGTGCCTTCGTAAATCTGGGCAATACGGGCATCACGAACATATTGTTCCATGCCCCATTCACGGATGTAGCCGTGCCCGCCAAAGACCTGGACGCCAAGATTGGTGTTATCAAAACCCCAATCAGTGAACAGTGCTTTGACGATTGGTGTCATCAGTTGAACGAATTCTTCGGCTTCTTCGCGTTTGACAGGATCGGTATGATGTTTGGCGGTATCAAGGGCGCGGGCTACCCACATGCCCATTGCACGGCAACCTTCGTTGGTGGCGCGCGCGGTTAGCAGCATGCGCCGGATATCGGGATGCACCAAAAGCGAATCTGCCGGTTTTTCCGGGCTTTTTGCCCCGGTCAGGGCGCGACCCTGTAAACGGTCACGGGCATAGGCCGCGGCCCCCTGATAGGCGGCTTCGCCAAGGCCAAGCCCCTGAATGCCAACCGAAAGGCGTTCCTGGTTCATCATGGTGAACATTGCGGGCATGCCTTGATGGGGTTCGCCAACCAAATAGCCGATGGCACCATCAAAATTCATCACACAAGTCGAGGATGCCTTGATCCCCATCTTGTGTTCGATGGACCCGCATTTGACCGCGTTACGTTTGCCCATTGATCCATCGTCACCGACCATGAATTTCGGCACCAAAAACAGGGAAATACCCTTGGTGCCTTTGGGGGCATCGGGCAATTTTGCCAACACCAGATGGATGATATTTTCCGTCAGGTCATGTTCCCCGGCCGAGATAAATATTTTCGTTCCGGTAATGGAATAAGATCCGTCAGCCAAGGGATCAGCCTTGGTTTTAATGATGCCAAGATCCGTGCCGCAATGCGGTTCGGTCAGGCACATGGTGCCCGCCCATGTACCTTCAACCATTTTCGGCAGGAACTTGTCTTTCAATGCGTCCGAAGCATGGCTGTGCAGGGCCGCATAGGCGCCAAATGACAGGCCGGGATACATCCCAAACGACAGGTTGGTCGAACAGATCATTTCCTCGACCAGGGCATTGATCGATTTTGGCGCGCCCTGACCGCCATAGACCGGGTCACAGGCGATGCCGGTCCAGCCACCTTGGGCAAAGGCATCATAGGCTTCCTTGAAACCTTTCGGTGTCGTAACAACACCGTCATCCCAATGACAGCCTTCTTCGTCACCGGATCGGTTGATGGGATAAAGGATTTCTTCGCAAACTTTGGCGGCTTCTTCCAGAACGGCATCGACGACGTCGGGGGTGAAATCCTCGCAGCCGGGCATCTGATTGATATCGCTATAGTCAAACAATTCGCCAAGGACGAAGCGCATGTCGCGTAGGGGTGCTTTGTATTGTGCCATTTTCTGTCCTCCTCGTCCTAATTTCGCAACGGCTTGCCGGTCAGCAACATATGCTCGACCCGGGCCATGGTGCCTTCGTTACGAACCAGACGCATGAAACCTTCGCGTTCCATTTCCAGCATGTCGTCTTCGGAAAGTTCTTCGGTGATGTCGGTATCGCCGCCCGCCAGAACCCGGGCCAGTTCCCCGGCGACCACACGGTCATAATCGGTGGCCTTGCCCTGACGGTGGAAACTATCGACAGCCATTTCAAATGCCACCCGCGCACTTTCGCCCGGCAGGCGATAGCTAAATTCTTCGGGGGCTTCGTATCCATCGACCATCAAAAGCGCGCGTGCCTTGGCATCGGCGAGCAAACGATTGCGGTTCATGGTGATGCCGTCACCGGCACGGAAAAACAGGTTTTCCTTGGCTTCCATTGCCGATTTGGCGACGGTGGCGACAGAAATGATTTCAAATGCCTTGGCACTGGCTGCCATCGGACCCTTGACGAATTTTGGATTTTCCGCCCAACGACGGATCATTTCCTTGCATCCGCCCCAGGCCGGGATCAGGCCAACACCGGGTTCGACCAACCCGATATAGGTCTCGCCATGGGCCTGCACCGCATCACAATGCAGTAAAACTTCACAGCCCCCGCCCAAGGCAAGGCCACTGGGGGCGCCAACCACCGGGAACGGCGAATATTTCAGCGCCTTGTATGTTTCCTGACCGGTTTCAACCAGATTTTCGATTTCCGGCCATGCGGCGATATTGGCGGCAAACAGCGCCAGACCAAGGTTTGCCCCGGCCGAAAAATTGCTGCCCTCGTTATAGATCACCATCGCCTTGAACTGCTTTTTCACCGTTCGGATCGATGTTTTGACCATGCCGAGAAGTTCGGCATCAATGGCGTTCATTTTGGTATGGAATTCAAGACAGGCAACACCGTCGCCAATATCCCAAAGCGATGCAGCACGGTTGCCGACCACCGGTTTGGATTTGCGTTTGATGTCTTCTAACAGCAAAACCCCATCCGGGCGGGTGACTTTGGTGTATTTACCGTCAAAGCCAAGGAAAAACAGGCTACCGTCCTCGACCTTGTAGAACGATTTGCCGGCTGCCTTTTTCAACAAAGCCGGAACTTCGATCCCATCGGCCTCCAGCATCGAAATCAGGACATCAACACCGATGGTATCGATTAATTCGAACGGCCCGGTTTTCCAGGCATAGCCAAGCTTCATCGCATCATCGACATCGACGATTGAATGGGCGGCTTCCTCGGCGATGAAGGCGGCATAGGCAAGGGTTTTGGCCATGACGGCACGGCCATAAAGGCCGCCCTTGTCATCGGCTTCCATCAGTTTGCGCGGGTCTTTACCCGCAAAGCGCACGCTTTCAACGCGGGCTCTTTCCGATTTGGCAAATTCGCCAGTCTGAAGGTTGACCGATTCTTTAACCTTCTGGCCGCCGTCGCGGTTCAGGCGGTAAAACCCACCCTTGCCCTTGCGCCCGGTATAGCCATCCACGATCAGTTTACTGACCAGCGGGCTTTCGCGGTAAATAGCATGAAATGGATCGGATTTATCAAGAGCACCGGCCATGCTGCCCTGAACATGGGGCATCAGGTCAAGCCCGACCAAATCCATCAGGCCAAAGACGCCGGTTTTTGGAATACCAAACGGACGTCCGATAACGCTGTCGGCTTCTTCGACGGTCAGACCGCGATCCATGGCCTCGACCATGGCGGCTTGAACCCAGTACACGCCAAGGCGGTTGGCAATAAAGCCCGGTTTGTCGTGGCAGGTGACACAGGTTTTGCCAAGTTTGCGATCCGCAAAATCGGCGACCATGTCAATCACGCCCTTACGGGTCGATCCCGATGCCACCAATTCCAGCAACCGCATATAGCGCGGCGGATTGAAAAAGTGGGTGATGATAAAATCTTGGGCAAAGCCCGCATCCATACCACCGATCAGGGTTGCGTGCGGAATGGTCGAGGTGTTTGACGACACCACCGATCCCTTGGCGCGAACCTCATCGATCTTGCGATACAAATCCTGTTTGATATCAAGGCGTTCAATGACGGCTTCGATGATCCAGTCGCACGTGGCCAGTTGATCAAGGTTGTCCTCGATATTGCCGCATGTGATCAGCTTGGCAACCCGTTTGGACATAAAGGGTGCCGGATCGGTTTTTAGCATTTTGGCAACCGCACCCTCGGCAACCGCATTACGATTTTTGGCACCTTCGGGAACGATATCGAGCAACAAAACGGGTGTGCCGGAATTGGCGATATGCGCCGCGATCCCGGCCCCCATAACACCGGCGCCGATAACGGCGACCTGTTTGATGTCTTTTGTCATATCGGCCATCACATCGCCTCCAGAATGGTCGCGATCCCCTGACCCCCGCCAATGCATTGTGATGCAAGGGCGTATTTGCCGCCTTCACGTTTCAGAAGGGCTGCGGCCTTGCCAACAATACGCGCACCTGTCGCCCCCAGCGGATGACCGAGTGCCAATGCACCACCATCGATATTGACGGTTTTGATATCAAGACCAAGGTCGGAAATGCTGGCCATTGCCTGTGACGAGAAAGCCTCGTTCAGTTCAACAATGCTCAGATCGGATGCGGTGATACCGGCACGTGCCAATGCCTTTTTCGATGATCCGACCGGGCCAATGCCCATGATTTCCGGCAGGCAACCATCAACCGCGACCGATTTGATGCGAGCAAGCGGCGTCAGACCATGCTTTTTGGCATATTCTTCCGAGCAAACCAGAACCGCAGACGCCCCATCGGTTAGCGGCGAAGACGTTCCGGCGGTGACAACACCATCGACTTTAAAGGCCGGTTTCAGATCGGCAAGTCCTTCGACCGTGGTCTCGCCACGGATACATCCATCCTCGCTAATTGGGCCATCTGGACCCTCGATCGTGATGATTTCATCGACAAATTTACCTGCGGTCTGGGCGCTCGCCGCTTTCTTGTGGCTTTCAACCGCGAATGCTTCTTGATCGGCGCGTGACAGACTGTATTTTGCCGCAACATTTTCAGCCGTGTCACCCATGCCCATATAGGCCTCGGGCATTTCTTTATATAGGGCCGGATTTGGCATAGGGTTAAAGCCCATCATCGGCACACGCGACATGCTTTCGACACCGGCACAGATAAAGGCATCCCCTGCACCAATGGCAATGGCACCGGCGGCCTGATGGATTGACTGCATGGATGACCCGCAGAAACGATTGACCGTAACACCGGCAACCGACCGTGGCAGACCAGCCAGGAACGTCACCAGACGGGCGACGTTTAATCCCTGTTCGCCTTCGGGAAAGGCACAGCCCAGAATAAGATCCTCAATCGTGTTGGGATCAATCCCGGTTTTCTCTACCAAACCTTTGACGACCTGTGCGGCAAGGTCGTCGGGGCGAACCTTGGCAAGGGCCCCTTTGCGTGCAGGGGTAAAAGGCGACCGGACATATCCGGCAATTACGGCATTGGTCATGGCGAGTATTCCTTCCTGAGCTGTCAGCGATCCAGGCGCAAATTATTACGGTACCGAATCGAGTTCTTTTTCTTTAAGCGCATCAATCGATTGTTGTTCGATTTCACGCAATTCATCCAAAGTGACGTCCAGTGCCTGGCGTTGGTCTTCCAAGGCGTCTATCCGGTCCCGGACCCGGGTCAGCAGCATCTTGATTTGCTCTGCCTGGGTTGGGTCCGCGCCATAAAGATCCAGATAATCTGCAATCTCACGCAACGTGAACCCCAATCGCTTGCCCCGCAGTATGATCAGCATCCTTGCGCGGTCCTGCCGGGTGTAAACCCGGGTGGTGCCAGCACGTTGCGGTTCTACGAGACCCTTTTGTTCGTAAAACCGGATGGTGCGCGGTGTGACCCCCAGATTTTCAGCCAGTTCGGGAACGGTATAAAACCGGTCGTCAAGTTTCGTCATTTGATCGCCCTTATCGTATCAATTTTTCTCTTTACGTCAATTAGTTTACGTTAACGTCACATGGATTTTTTCCATTATGTGTGAGATGACGTTAACGTATTGATTTTATGTTATTTTTTCTCTCGTTTCAGACGTTCCTCCTCGACTAATTCTTTCTTCGACAGCTTGCCAACCATAGTTTTGGGAAGTTCTTCACGAATTTCGATTTCGCGCGGCATCTCGATTCTTGAAATCTTGTCATCCAGAAATGTGCGAAGGTCTTCGCTGGTAACGCCGGTAACACCATCCTTTAACCGGACAAATGCCTTGGGTGCCTGCCCGCGATAGGGGTCGGGAAGGCCGATGACGGTGACCTCTGCGATTTGGTCATGCAGATAAAACGCTTCTTCGATGGCGCGTGGGTAAACATTATAACCGCTACACAGGATTATGTCCTTTAGACGATCAACCAAAAAGGTATATCCGTCCTCATCGGCATATCCGACATCGCCGGTTTTAAGCCAGCCATCAATAAAGGTCGCATCTGTCGCGTCTTTGTTTTGCCAATAACCCGGCATGACTTGCGGGCCTTTGACACAGACTTCGCCTTTTTCACCCACCGGCATGATCTGGTCGGGCCGATCCAGCGATCTGATCTGAATATCGGAACCTGGCATCGGAATGCCAATCGATCCTTCCTTGTTCAGGCCCTTGACCGGATTACAGGTGCAAACCGGGCTGGCTTCGGTCAGGCCATATCCTTCAACGACCTTGGCGCCGGTAATTTCCTCGAATCGGTGTTTGACCTCAACTGGCAAAGGCGCACCGCCTGAAATGCAGCACCGCACGGATGAAAGGTCGTGCTTTAGTGTTTCGGGTGAATTGTTGATGGCGGTATAAATCGTTGGAACACCGGGAAAGATGGTGACATTTTTTCGATCCAGCGTTTTTAACAACGCATCAAGTTCAAAGCGCGGATGCAGCACCAGCTCCGCCCCAAGGTTGATCGAGGTATTGAGCGCTACCGTCATGGCAAAGACATGGAAAAACGGCAAAACGCAAAGTGTTACTTCATGCCCCGGATTGGCATCTGGCATCCAGCGGGTCAACTGGTCGACATTGGCGCTGAGGTTGCCATGCGTCAGCATCGCGCCTTTTGGGCGACCTGTGGTGCCGCCGGTATATTGCAGGACGGCCAGATCATCGACTTTAACATCGGTGACAAAACTGATTGGCTTGCAATTGGTCAGCCGCGAAAACGCGATATGGCGTAAATCCTTGGGGACTTCGGCCAGTTCGCTGCGTTTGAACAGGTTGAAAAGAACGCTTTTGACGGGTGACAGAATGTCGCTCATTTCACAAACGACAATCCGCTTCAGACAGGTTTCATCCAGGCAAGCGGCAACCTTGGGATAAATCTGTTTCAGGTTCAGGGTGACCATAATGCGGCACCCGGAATCCTCGATCTGATAGGCGATCTCGCGCTTGGCGTAAAGCGGATTGAAATTGACAACAACCCCGCCGCATTTCAACACGGCGTAATAGCAAATCACATAATAGGGCGTATTGGGCAGGCACAGCCCGACCTTGTCACCCTTGCGCACACCAAGCTGGTGGAAGCCTTCGGCGACGCGATCAATTTGTTCGGCAATGTCTTGGTATTCGTAAATGCGACCCAGAAAGTCGAGACACGGACGCTTGGCAAAGCGTTCCGCCGCGGCATCGAATATTTCGTGCACCGGGCGCATCCGCACTGGCGTGCTAATATCAACACCGTTTTGCAAAACAGGGCCGTCTTGGACGTTTATTTGGTTCATCTGCGTTAACTCCATTACGTTAACGTCACCTTGCGGGCAAAAAAAACCGCCCGGCGCGAAGGGGGATCACCCCTGTCGCACCGAACAGTATAACCGATCAGAACTTCAATTTCGCTTGTATGGCAATAATGTCGACGTGTGCTTCATACGAAGCTTTAAAGGTGCCGAGCTGGGTGTCGCTGAGGTTGACATCGGCGTCTTGGGCGAAGATGTGTGAATACCCCAACGAAATATCTGCCCAATCAGCTGCTTTATAGGTTGTGCCAAGGGATACCCAGTACCGGTCGGAATCAGGCAGGCGAACATTCCGATATTTGTCTTTTATCGGGGTTTCGTCATAGGCAATGCCGCCGGTAAAGGCCCAGTTTTCGTCATACTGATAACGTGCACCAAGGGCGCCGAACCAGGCACTGCCCCATTTGTATTCGTCAGAGGTGGACGTCGAAGTGGCAACAGCTGCATTGGTTCGGCCATCGAATTTGAATGTCAGTGTGTCGATGGTGTTCCAATTCGTCCACTGGGCATCCGCCATAACTGTCCATTGATCGTTAAGTTTCTGTGCGATGCCGAAAGTAACGGATTCCGGGGTCGCCACCGTGGCTGAAACATTACGATCTGTATATGGTAACGCAAAACCTTTGGCCGCACTGTCAAATTTAATCTTGCCTTCAAGATCGTGTTCGACCTTGGATATATAAGAAAGACCAATTGTCGTCGCCGGGGTGATTTCCCAGTTCAGGCCAGCGGTCCAACCATAGTCAACAGAATCCCCGCTGACTTTACTGCTGCCTTCACCTGCACCAGCAAGGTTATCGACAGTTTTGGAAAATTCTGCATCCAAGTACTGGATTTGTGGACCTGCACCAATGGAAAGGCCGTTACCAAAACGATAGGCCAGCACGGGTTTGATATTAATGGTTTTGATCGATGATGTGGTGCCATAGTAACGACCGGCAAAATCACCTTCGTAGTCCGTTACCAAGCCCCATGGGGATGCGATGGAAATACCAAGATTGAGTTGCTCGTTCAATTTCCAGACGGCATAGGCATTTGGAACGAATGCATCGTTTGCCATGTCTTCGCCGCTTGAGCTGCTGAAGCTCTGTGTGTTGTTGAGTGTGCCACCCGAAGCGGAGACATTTTTTGCCTTTGCAACCGGGATGATGATCGTACCGCCTGTGCTATAACTGGTTTCGTCGTATTGTCCTACGGTGCCGGGGTTATAGAACATGGTCGACGCATCGGATGACAATGTCGACATACCCGCAAAGCTTGACCCCTGAAGGGTGCCACTGGTTTCGCGGACCTGAAAGCCCGAGGCATGGGCGTTGCCCGATGCGGCAAGTGCGCAAATAAGTGCGGTTCCCGAAGCTGCCCCCCACAGGCAGCCTTTCTTGAATTTGGACGTCATGGGTATCTCCCTGGATCTAAACGGTTTTGGAATTTGCGCTTTTTGCGCCCGCTTTTATTTTTGAAGGTTTTTTGCATCGACCCGAACAAAGTCGATGTCGTAACCCTTTCTTTTAAAACTTGTTTTTAGAAGCTTGCCATCGATGCCATACCAAAGGTCGCGGTCAACATCCCCTGACATGACATAGTGTGTGGCCGGTGTTTCCCGGTTTTCAATCGCAAGCGTCTCTGTCCCGGTTTTCCGGGTTGTCACAGCGTAAGGTTCTGCATTGATTACGCTGTAAAGGCTTGTTTTGGCGGTGATATCTTCGCGCCAAAGTGTAAGAGGCCAGGCACCATCACAGGCATCACGCTTTGCAACGCGTTTTCCGGCGACTTCATAGCAATCGCCGTCATATTCAGCCTTGTAAAGATATGGGGAGCCATCATCATTTGTATCGGTATCAACCGATACAAGCTGATTGTCCCGCCATATTTCCGTGCGTTCATGGCCATACTGGAATTGAAGGAAAAGGACCTTAACATCCGTACGGGTTTTTATCTTGGCGGTGTAGCCATCGGGCGTATCGGTGATTTCCACCGTTTCGAACCCGATGGGTTCGCCTTCTTTCAAAACCTGATAACTCAATGTTTCATCTGCATAAGCAGATGTCATTGCACCAAGGCTTCCGATAAATCCGGCGGCCAAAGTGCAAAGAACGGTGCCTTGTATAAAGCTGTGCCGCATCTTTGTTCCCCTGACGGTATAAATCAGTCCAGCATGGATGAAAGTTTTGCCGCGACTCCCATAGAGCCCTTGATCTTGAGCTTGCCCATTGTAAAGGCGAGCATCGGATCGAGTTTTCCGGCAATTAACTTTTCCAGATTGGCTTTTTTGATTTTCAGGATGCAGTCCGCGTCATTAATATCATCGTCGCTGATTTCCGGTTCTGGCCCGGTGGCATCGATGACAATCTGTCCGTCCTCACCGCAATCAAATGCAACCACAGCATTAAGTCCGCGCAGTTGCGGTAGTTTCTGTCTTACGGATTCGAGGATAGTTTCCACGAACGCCTCCCTCTGAAGCTAGTGTTGTTTTTCTGATTATGTCATTACTGTAGCGCAAAGTGACGTTAACGTAAAACAAATAACGGTTGGGGTAGTTGATCGGCGATTAAGTCACTGATATGGAAATATAATTGGCCTGAAAACAGTCCCGAAATGTCATAAAAAATGCCCGGATTAACCGGGCATTTCAAAGAGTTTTCAAAATTTAATGCGCGCATAGGTCGCAATTGTGAATCTGGAGATTACGATGCGATCTGCCAGCTTCCATCGGGTTGCATGCAGGCTGTACCAAAGGTTTTCTGCTGTTTTCCATCAATTACAGCGCTTGCAGTATATTCCCGGCAATACCGGCCATCGGTGTTTTCCCAGCTACGGGTTGGTGTGATGTCGAATTGGCGCTGCGACTCCGGGTTGATCCAGTGTGCGGTTTGGCCATCGGGAATTTGTTGAAGGGCATAACCGGTGCAGGTGATATCGCCATGGTCCGGATTGTGCCCGGCGCCATACCCGCCAAGCAGACCCAGGATCGCCCCGCCGATCATTTCCGCATGGGGATCTGTGCCTGTGCCCCTTGCTAAACCGGCGGGGGATTTTGCATCACGGCCGGGGATGACATCTATCGCGCCTCGGTTGCATCGAAAGGCGTTACCATCAGAAATGAACATGTCGGGTCGGGGGTGTTGATGGGGGATTTTAGCTGGGCCAAAGTTCTGTTGTGGTCGGGAATGCGGCGCATTTTGCATTTCGCGGTTGCCATGTGCCGCAGCCCCGGGCCGCTGATCGGCAAGGGCATGTGTTGGAAATTCAATTGGTATTGCAATACCGATCAAAGCAACAACGATCAGATTTCGCCATACTCTTTTAAGCGGGCGTGCAAGGCGCGATTGGGGGTGGTTCATTTTCGTCGCTCGTCATTTTCGTGAAGAATATAACCGGCACCGGTGCCGACAAGCCCGCCAATGACCGCACCACAGGAAATGCAGCCGCCCGTAACCGCTGTGCCGACGACACCGACGCCGGCACCAATCGCCGCACCGCTTAACATTTTCTGATCTCTGTCGCCCAGCCCGCTACAGGCCGACAATCCTAAACTGCCCGCAAGGGCCAGCGCAATGGCTGCATGTCGCATTTTCTGGTGTCCTTCCCGTTTGTTTTCGATGGCGAAGATCGGGGAATTGGATACGTCGCCTAAAACATCAGTCTGCCGGATCATTGGGGAAGAGGTTAGGCCGTTTTATGGGCAGATTAGGGCATATCAGTGTCTACAAGCATAAAGGTTTGCGAAATTTCGGGCCGAAATTGATCAAATGGATGCCCGTCATTTGCGTTGAAAGGGGGCTGTCATCCCGTTAGCTTGGCGAAATTAAAACAACCGAAACAAGAACACGACCAGACAGGGTTAAGGGGAACGTCATGACATTTGCTGCGTGGTTGTCCGTTGCGACAATCTGCATTCTTGGCGCAATGACGCCCGGGCCCAGTCTGGCCGTTGTTTTGCGATATTCGGTCGGGCAGTCGCGTCAGGCGGGGTTTGCCTGTGCGTTGGCGCATGGTCTGGGCATTGGCTTTTATGCCGTCATCACCATGACCGGTCTGGGGCTTCTGTTTCAGACGGTTCCCGCATTCCGCAATATTGTCAGTGTGCTGGGCGCTTTGTATCTGATCTTTCTTGCGATAAAGGCCTGGCGGGCGGCCGGGGCGACCGATGCTGGGTCGCGGTTTCATGCCGATCCGGGGCAACGGGCTGCCAATACTATGGCACATGCGGCCCGCGACGGTTTTATGATCGCCTTCCTAAACCCCAAGATCGCGCTGTTCTTTCTGGCATTATTCAGTCAATTCGTGTCCCCTGAATTCGAATGGGGCGGCAAGTTCGTCCTGGCGTTTACGGCGGCGGGCATTGATGCCGCGTGGTATTGCCTTGTTGCCATTGGGTTGTCCCATGGCGCGGTTTTGCCATGGTTGCGCGATCATTCGATGTGGATTGAGCGGATCATTGCGGTTCTGTTTGTTGTAATTGCGATGCGTGTGCTGTTTGGTATTTTACCGATATAGCTGTCCATTTCGTGATCTTTTGGTCATAAGGCCCAAGATACTCAGGCTTTCCCCGCCACCCTATTCGCCGGAGCATTCCGATGACCAGACATCAGGATGGTGAAAAACCGTCTGTTGCCGCACAAACGGTAACCCCTGTTCAGAAAAATCAAAATGCGATCTCGGCGGACGGGGCATCGCGGGCGTTTCGCCGCCTTGGGCCGCATATTGGCTTTTTGCTGGCCCTTTTGCTGCTGGCGGCAAATATGCGCGGCAGTATCGTTGCCATGGGGCCGCTTGCCGAGATTATCGGTCATGATCTGGTTCTTTCGGGAACCCAGCTTGGCCTGTTGACGACGATCCCGGTGCTAAGCTTTGGCGTGCTGTCGGTCTTTGCGCCTCGTTTGGGGCAGCGGTTCGGTCTGGAAGCAACACTTCTGACCATGTTGCTTTTCATCGCGATAGGGCAAGGGCTTCGCGCCACCGGAAGCTATGGCATCATGATTGTCGGGACGATCATTCTTGGATCGGCGATTGCGGTTTTAAACGTGCTGACACCGTCACTGGTGCGGCGCAGTTTTCCAACCCATGTTGCCCTGATTACCGCCCTTTACACCTTTACCATGTCGACCGGGGCCACGGTTGCGGCATTCGTTGCAATTCCGATACGAAATGCGGCGGATGGTGATTGGCGTTATTCGCTGGGCATTTGGGCGGTGTTTGCCGCGATTGCCTTTGTCTTTTGGCTGCCGATGTTGCGGTATCGCCACAAGGGTCCCGTGCCTGTGGCAGTTACACCGGTTTCGTTGTGGAAAAATGCCGAAGCTTGGTGGCTGGCGCTATTTTTTGGTTGCCAATCGTTAATGTTTTATACTGGTACGGCCTGGGTCGCGAAGGTCTTCATTGATCGTGGTATTGCCGAAGCCGAAGCTGCAACTCTTTTAACGATTTTCAATGTATTTGGCATTCCGGCGGCCTTTGCCGCACCACTGATTTATTCAAAAATCGCGAATAAGAAACTCGCCATGATCATTTTGCATATTCCGCTGATGGTCGGCATTCCGGGCTTTGTCTTTGCAACTACGGAACTTCCGTATCTTTGGGTGTTTTGCATGGGGCTTGGTCAGGGCGCGATGATCAGTATTGCCCTGACGCTTGTCGGTATTCGCGGGGCTGATCCGCAAACATCCGCCCGGCTTTCAGGAATGTGTCAATCGGTTGGGTATTTGTTGGCCGCCCTTGGTCCGGTGACGTTTGGTGCGCTTCACGATGTGCTGGGTAATTGGCAGGTCGCCTTGACCTTGTTGTTTGTCATTGTTTGTATTCAGTTGATCGCCGCGCTGCGCGCCGGATCGGCTGAGAAAATTGGCGCGTCATAACTCCCACCCAGACCATGACCCGGTCGATTCCAGGGAAATAGCGTAAAGGCGGCATTCGGTTGGATGCCGCTTTTTCTTTGGGGCGGGATATAAAAACATGATGATAATAATTATTATTAACATTAATATCAGATATTCGATTGGTTCGCTCGTTTAAGCAATGGGGGCGTGTCTTGTGCGGACAAGACACCAAATCCTGTGAGGCGAATAGGGATATATCAGTGATTTCAGAAAAAGTTAAAGATGCTTGGGCGGCGTTCTCTGCCGGAACGGCCAAGGGATATGCCGTTGATATTGCCGCAGAACTTGGCGTGACCGAGGGTGAATTGGTTGCAAGTGGCTGTGGGCACAAGGTTGTTCGGCTTGATACGGACTGGGGTGATTTGATCCCGCGTCTGGAAGACCTCGGCGAGGTCATGATCCTGACGCGCAATAAAAATGTCGTGCATGAAAAAACCGGTACCTTTGGCAACGTCAGCATCGGTGGCGAGATGGGGCTGGTGCTTAACGGTGATGTTGATCTGCGTTTGTTTTTGGGGCGCTGGGGCCACGGGTTTGCGGTTGAAACCCAAAACGCAAAGTCAGGTCGCCGTCTGAGTATCCAGTTTTACGATCATGATGGAACGGCAATCCACAAGGTGTTTCTGACCGCAAATTCGAACGCGGATGCCTATGACGCATTGGCTGCGGATTACCGTTCGGAAAATCAGGCGCCGGGTCTTGATGTTTTGCCGCCATTGCCCAAACCGGTAACCCGGTCAGACGACGATGTTGATGTTGAAAATCTGCGTGCCCATTGGCAGCGCATGACCGATGTCCATCAATTCCACAGCATGTTGAAGGATTTCAATGTCAGCCGCCATCAGGGTCTTCGCCTTGTGGGCAGGGATCTGGCCGAAAGGCTGGAACCCGGATCGCTCAGGATTGTTTTGGAATCTGCGGCCCAAAGCGGTCTTTCGATCATGGTGTTTGTCGGCAATGGCGGGGCGATCCAGATTCATACCGGCCCGGTGGAAAATATCCGCGAAATGGGCGATTGGATCAATGTGATGGATCCGCGGTTTACGTTGCATCTTCGTAATGATCTGATAGCCGAGGCTTGGTTGGTGCGCAAACCGATCCGCGAGGGTGTTGTTACAACGGTTGAACTTTATGACGCCGAGTTTAGCAATTTCGCCATTCTGTGTGGCGAACGCGCACCAAAAAGCCCGGAAAACCCGGAATGGCAGAAACTGGCCGAAGGCCTGCCGCGATTTGACGGCACACAGGCAGCGGTGGCGGAGTAAGAATATGCGAATGTATTTTACCCTGATAATGGCAATAATCGGATTTATCGGTTTGTGTCTTCCGGCACTTGCTGCCAACCAACCCGCCCGTGTTGTAACTGTTGGCGCACCGGCGACTGAAATCGTCTTTGCATTGGGTGCCGGGGCCACTGTCGTTGCCACTGACACGACAAGTACATGGCCCGACGCGGTCGGCAACCTGCCCAAGGTCGGTTATATGCGGACCTTGGCATCCGAAGGCATCATTAGCCTAAAACCCGATCTGATTGTTGCTGTGGAAAATGCCGGTCCGGTGGCGGTGCTTGACGGTTTGCGCGCGCTTGGCATTTCGGTCATGGTTTTGCCGTCGCTGGATCAGCTTGAAAATCTGCCGGACGCGATATCAAGGACCGCGACGGCATTGGGTCGCATCGACGAAGGTGCTGAACTGATTGCCAAGGTAATGGCCGATATCGCATCGATCCAGCATCTGGCCGGGGCAAATCATGCCAAAATCGCATTTCTGATGGCGGTTGGGCATGGGCAACCGCTTTCGGCCGGTCGCAATACCACGGCTGATGAAATTATCGGTCTTGTTGGCGGGGAAAATGCGATGGCGGGCTATGACGGCTTTAAACCGGTTTCACCCGAAATTATCGCCGCTGATACATCCGACTATGTTCTGGTGCCACAATCGACACTCGACCAGTTCGGGGGGATTGACGGCATTATGCACCACCCGTCACTGGGATTGCACAAAGCGGTGCAGGCTGGTCATGTGGTGACGGTATCGGCGTCAACTATTCTGGGTTTCGGGCCGCGTTCTGCGACGGAAATCCGTGAATTGGCGGCAAAGCTGCAAACTGTTGCCGCCTCTAACCCCAATCCCAATCTCAATCTCAATCCCTCCACTAGCTCCGTCTCCAACCCGTGAAACTGCTACGTCAATTTCCAACACTGTTTCGGCCTGGATGGGGCGCGTATGTCATGATCGGTCATCATGCCTTCTTGTTGGTGGCGATGCTGTTGCTTTTGATGCTGTCTGTTGTGGTTTCGCTGGGTGTTGGCGGGGCGGATATTGGTGTTGGCAAGGTGCTGGTTCATCTTGCGCATCGGATCGGCTTGATTGGAGCCGGGGTTGATGATTTCAGCGCCCGGGTTCTTGATAGCTTGCGATTGCCGCGTATTTTGCGCGGGGTCGTCGTCGGTGCCGGGCTTGGCGTTTCCGGGGCGGTGATGCAAAGCCTGTTTCGCAATCCGATTGCCGATCCCGGCTTTGTCGGGGTGTCGGCCAGTGCTGCCTTTGGTGCGGTGGTGATGATTGTCGCAGGCGGGGCAGTCCTTGGATCGTATTATAGCCAGTTTGGCCCCTTTGCGGTGCCGGTCGCGGCCTTTGTGGGGGCTGTCTTGGCGACCAGTCTTATCCGCATGTTGTCACGCCAGGATGGCCATACCGATGCGGCCTTTATGTTGTTGATCGGGGTTGCGATCAATGCGATTGCCTTTGCCGGTGTCGGGATCTTTACCTATATGGCCAATGACGCCGAATTGCGCAGCCTGACATTCTGGCAAATGGGGACGTTGTCGGGCGATGGTCCGGCGGATATGCCCGCACTTGCGATTATGACGGTTGGTATCTTGTATCTGGTCACGCTGGGAACGCCGCTTAACCTTTTCCTGCTGGGCGAGGCAGAGGCACGCCACCTTGGTATCGATGTTGAAAAACTCAAACGCCGGGCGACGGTGGTCACAGCACTTGTGGTCGGGGCGGCGGTGGCAGTTTCCGGGATTATCGGGTTTGTCGGCTTGGTGGCGCCGCATCTGGTGCGTTTGGTCACTGGGCCGGACAACAAGATGGTGTTACCGGCATCTGCCCTTGGCGGGGCGATTATCCTGACACTGGCCGATGCGATTGCGCGCATCATTGTTTTGCCCGCTGAATTGCCGATTGGTCTGGTGACGGGTATTCTGGGCGGGCCGTTTTTCCTTGGCCTGTTGTTGCGGGAAAAAAGGCGGCGCCGGATATGACGCTTCAGGCCCAAAATGTGACTTATGCCGTGCGGGGCACGACGCTTGTCCATGACATTTCAATTGATGTTATCCCCGGTCAGGTCACCGCCATCCTTGGTCCGAATGGTGCGGGAAAATCAACCTTGCTGAAACTGCTGTCGGGCGAGATGGCGCCAACAAGCGGGCATGTGATGCAAGGTGGTCGTTTCGTAGGCGAAATGTCGGCTTTGCAATTGGCGCAACAGCGTGCGGTGATGCCACAGGCGACATCAATGACCTTTCCCTTTGTCGTACGCGATGTGATTGCCTTGGGTCGTGCGCCGTTTCGCAAGCAATCATCGCGCAGGCAAGACAACGATCTGGTTGATCAGGCGATTTCTCTGGCCGACATCAATCATCTTGCGGATCGGGCCTATCCGGCACTTTCGGGCGGGGAAAAGCAGCGGGTTCATTTGGCGCGTGCATTGGTGCAGCTTTGGGGCATGGACAATCCGACGGAACCAGTCGCAAACCACCGTGGCGATCGTTACTTATTGCTGGATGAGCCGACATCCGGGCTTGATGTCAGCCATCAGCACGCCTTGTTGTCGATTGCCCGCTGCGAGGCCCGTGATCGCGGTGCCGGTGTTTTGATGATCCTGCATGATTTCAATCAGGTCACCACCTATGCCGATCAAGTCGCAATCTTGCATCGTGGGGCATTGGTGGCGTTTGGCGCGGTTTCGGCGGTCATGACCCCGGCGATGCTTGGCGACGTATTCGCCCATCCCATTCGTGCCATTGCCGATCCGGCGGGTGGGGCGGTTCTGGTCAGTTAGCCACCAAATCGGGCCCGTTCGACTGCGATCCTGATTTTGCCCCTAATCCTGATCTTTGGATTGCTCCGTGATTTCCCGGGCTTCCTGCGCAAGGCGGTCAAGCTGTTTTAAGACATCAAGGGTTGCGGTTTCCATGCGGCCAAAGGCGGCCTCAGCGGTGGCGATATCGTGTTTTCCAAAGGCAGAAATCGCGTCGCGGGCGGCGTCGTGCTGTGCCTGATGGGGCGCGCGAATGGCGGAAAATGATGGCAGGTGGCGGAACGGTTTTGATGCCGAGCTGTCATACCATTTGCCAAACCGGCATGTTTTGGCATCCCCCATATGGATATCGGATGGCTTGCCCAGTCCGGCCAGAAGTTCGGCTACGGATTTGAAAAAGACCGCATGTTCAGCGCGTGCACTTCGAATGGTGCGGTTGGGGATTTCATATTGCACAAGTTCGGAAACCTGCGTGTCGATCAATCCTTCGACCTGACTAATCACGCCAATCGCGGATCGGATCGCGGCAACCTGTCCGCTGGTTTGGCCAGCGATACTGGTAATGCCATCGCGTACCGCATCGGTTGCCTTGTTCTGTTCATCCAAAATGGTCGAAATATCGGCGATCCGGCGCGTGGTATCTTCCATCTTGCTGCCGATATCGCTCATTTCGCGGGCGACTTCATCCATCACGGTCTGACCGCGCGAAACCGCATTATTGCCACGGTTCATGGCATCGACAATGCCCTGTGTTTCGTCTTGAAGATTGGTAATGCGATTGCGGATTTCCTCGGTTGCGCGGGCGGTTTGCTGGCTTAATGCCTTGACTTCACCCGCCACCACGGCAAATCCCTTGCCGGCTTCACCTGCACGGGCGGCCTCGATGGTCGCGTTTAGGGCCAAAAGGTTGGTTTCTGCCGCAATGGCCTCGATCGATGCAACGATTTCGCCAATTTTTTCCGATGCCTCGGCCAAAATATCAACCCGTTTCGATGCGTCGGATACAGCACCAGCGATTTCATCCATGCTGCTAACCGCGTCGTGCACGGTTTGCTGACCATCGCGGGTTGTCGTGATGGCATCGGAGGCATTATCGGCGGCAACCTTGCCATTTTCGGCGATGTGGCTGATGCCTGATACCATTTGATCGACGGCGGCTGAAATGGATTGGGCCTTGCGATCGACATCTTCGATCACATTCATCATGCGGGCGTTTGATACCGCACTTTGATTAATGGCGACCGAAAGGTCCATCGTGCGATCCAGCTGTTGGTCGGCAAAGGCATTTTCCGACGCATTATGGCGTTTGATCGCGCTGGCATTGCAATAGGCCGTCAGGGTCAGTTCGATATCAAGCAACATGACCGAGGTCAGCGAGGTAACGATTTTTGCCGCCTGTCCTGCGTTCCAGCGAAACCGGGTGATAATCGCCTTGATCAGGGTATCTGTGGTGGCGTTATAGGTCGCGATATAAAGTTTTGGCGTGATCCCGTGTGTTTCGTGGATTTGGCCGATGGCGGCCGATTGGGTGACGAAATCTTCGTCAATTTTGCCGTTGAACAACTGTTTCCAGTGATGTTGCAGCGATTTTATCAGGGATGCGATGTCGCTTTTGGAAAGCGGATTGCCTTTCAGATCGTCGCTTTGGCTGATGGCCTGATAGAATTCTTCGGCGCGCTTGGCCGATTTTTCATGGATCAGGCCGGATGCCTTGCCAAGGGCGGTAAATGTTCCCGGTTCGATACCATACAGTCCAAGGCGATTTTCAAGCTGCGACACAAGCGATTCCCTTTATCCCAATCTTCCCCGAAAGGACCCCGTTTTCTTTTTAAAAAGGGATCCTCATCTGACCGCGTGAATGGCGGTTCTTATATATGGGCGGGAACTTTAGGGTTGGTAAATTCAATCGGCAATGAAATTCGTCGTTGGGGTGTGTGACGTTAAAGGATCTATGCCGCGGCGGATGTATCCGGTTCTGCCTTGCAGGTGGCTATGATCCAGTCACGGAATGCCCGAACGGCAAAGTTGTTTTCCTTTTCTTCGGGGTAAACAACGTAATAGGCATGCCGATTGGGGATCGATACGTCAAAGGGCGCAACAAGCCGACCGTTATCAAGTTCTTCACGGACCAGAAATTCCGGCAACAGAGCCAGCCCCAATCCGGCAACGGCGGCCTGAATAACCATGTGGAAATGCTCAAACCGGGGACCGGCCAGTTCATCAACCACTGCAACCCCGGTTGCGGCCAGCCAATCCTGCCAGGCGCGCGGGCGGGTGGAATGTTGCAACAGGGTGCAATTGCGCACCCGTTCACGCGCAATTGGCAGATCGTCATTTTCCTTGAGGATTTTGGGCGCACAGACCGCAATCAGGGTTTCGCCCATCAGGCGATGGAAAACGCAGCCCGGCATATTCGCCTCGCCAAAATGAATGGCGATATCGATGCCTTCACGCGCAAAGTTGAATTCGCGCGTTTGTGTGATCAGGTTAAGCTGGATATCGGGCCAGGTTGCTTTGAAGTCCCCCAGTCGTGGCACCAGCCAGCGTGCGCCAAAGGTCGGCAATGTGCCGACGTTGAGCATCCCGCCCGCATCGGAATAGGCCATGACCTGTAAGGTTGCGGCCTCGGCCCTGTCCAAAAGGTCACGGACCTGTGTGGCATAGGCTTCGCCCGCCGCGGTTAATTTTAGGCGTTTCTTGATCCGGCGAAACAAATCCCGGCCCAGATATTCTTCCAATGCCCGGATTTGACGGCTGATCGCACTTTGCGTCACGTTCAGTTCCTCGGCCGCACGGGTAAAGCTTAGATGACGGGCGGAACTTTCAAAAAATTGCAGGGCTGTCAGGGATGGCAGGACACGACGCATGGGATTTCACCGCAAAGTTCATTCCGAAATGGAATGATATGGTGCGAATATATCGTTTGTCGGATTTCTTGCCAAGTCATAGCATTTCAATGGTTCAAAAGCCCCATGTGCCATCACATGACCTTTTGGGACCATGCCGTTGACCCGGTAATTGATAATCTTACGGAAGGAGTGGCAGGAATGCCGCAATCCGCAGCCCAGCCCGCAATCCAAGCCCGGCTTAACAACAGTCAGCTTGGTGCTGTTCTTAAGGCCGCCCTTGGGGTGGGTAAGGCTGATTATCTGTTTTGCATGATTGACGTTCAGGGTCGCCTGCTTGCCGAACCGATGGATGAAGCCGGTCAGGTCAGTCGGTTGGTTCTTGCCCAGGCGTTGAACATGGTACTGTTTGATGGCCTTCTGGCGGCTGTGCCCGACGGCAAAGCCTATTGCGAAGATAAACTGGCGGCGGATGAGGCGATCATTTTTGATCATGGGGCAATCCGCACGGTTGATGGCCCAATGACGGGTGAATTGCCGCGTGGTTATCAGGCGGTGGCGCGTATTTTAATCCCGCTTGGATTTGAGGTTGCCGGGATTTATCCGTTGTCACGGTTGAAAATGACCGGTCGGGCGTTTTGCCATCGCGATGCGCCGCAATTGGTCGCGCAGTTCTTTGTGTCCGAACTTCATGTCGAACAATTTAGCCCGGCATTTGGGCGGGCGGTTGCCAATACAATCGGCGGATCGGCTGATCCATTATCACCCGGTGCCAAGGCATTGCTTGATCAATTGAGTGAAAATGGCACCATCAGCTTTGCCGATGCGACCAAGCTTTTGCCGGTGCTGGTTAAATGTTTTGGCGTGCACCATGGCCCGGTATCCGAGGCCGATTATGAAACGCTTTTGGCGGAATCGCCTGAAATGGCGTGGATTTCGACCGAGGGAAATGCGTTTAACCACGCAACGGATCGCGTCAGGTCTATTGAAGATGTTGCCAGTGAACAGCGCGCCAAAGGCCACCCGATGAAGGAAAGCATCGAAATTTCCAGTACCGGCTTGGTCCGCCAGACCGCGTTTAAGGCCGCCCGTGTGATGCGCCAGATGCGTAATGCCGATGGGGAACTGGTAACGCGCGATGTGCCGGGATCGTTTTACGAATTCATCAGTCGGGATTACCTGTGTGATGACAGGACCGGGGAAAAGAAACTCGACCTGCGCTTTGACAGCAGCAACGCACAGGGCATCTTTAAAATGACCGCCGGAAACAAGGCGGCCTAGGCAATAAAAAAGGCCGGAATGCCGGAATGGTAAATACTGTTTCGGTTTAAAAACAATAAATCAGGTGATGTGGCAATCATGGGATCAGTGGATGAAAATTATGACGTCATCATCGTCGGCGGGGCGGTTATCGGAAGCTCTGCCGCATGGTTTTTAACCGGGCGCGATGATTTCAACGGACGGGTTCTGGTTATTGAAAAAGACCCGAATTATGAATTCTGTTCGACCGCGCTGTCGGCGGCGTCGATCCGGCAACAATTTTCGACCCCGCTTAACATCGATATGTCGGGGTTTGGCATTGAATTTCTGCGCAATCTGAAACGTGACCTTGATCCCGAAGTCGAGATTTCATTCCATGAAAAGGGTTATCTGGTTCTGGCAACCGAACCCGGCCGCGATATTTTGCGCCATAACCATGCCACCCAGATCGAACGCGGCGCGGATATCATCTGGATGGAGCCCGACGAACTGGCTGCTAAATACCCATGGATGAATACATCCGATCTGGCTGCCGGGTGTTGGGGTAAAACGGGCGAGGGATGGTTTGATGCCTATTGCCTGATGCAGTCCTTTCGCAAACAGGCGCGGCGTCAGGGGGCTGATTATATCGACGGCGAAGTCGTTGACGTCCTGCGCGATGGTCCTCAAATCATCGGGGTGGTTTTAAAAGACGGCAGGCGCTTTGGCTGTGGTGCGTTGGTCAATGCTGCCGGGACCGGTGGATCAAAACTTGCGCGCATGGCCGGGCTTGAAATCCCGGTTGAACCTCGAAAACGCTGTATTTTCGTGTTTGATTGCCGCGATGCTGCCGACATTAGCGCCACCTGTCCGATGCTGATTGATCCAAGCGGGCTTTACGTCCGCCCCGAAGGCGAGTTTTTCATAACCGGCATCGCCCCGCCCAAGGATCGTGATCCCGAATGTTGGGATTTCGAGGTTGATTACAGCCTGTTTGACGACATTATCTGGCCGGGCCTTTATCAACGCTGTGAACGGTTCGAGGCGATCAAAGTCATCAATGCCTGGGCCGGGCATTATTCCTATAACCTGCTGGATCAGAACGCGATTATTGGCCCTCATCCCGATGTGAAAAACTTTTTCTTTGCCAATGGGTTTTCCGGACATGGTCTGCAACAAAGCCCTGCGGTTGGCCGGGGGCTTTCGGAATTGCTCGTCGCCGGGCGCTATCAAACGCTTGATATGTCGGTGTTTGGCTATGAACGTATCCGCGATAACGCCCCGGTTCTGGAACTGAATGTAATTTGATTTGATTTCGTAATGAAATCGAAAATTCGCCCGTTTAACGATGAAGGCCGGAGCAATCGACATGCCCCGTGACGATATGACAAACCAGAACGCCGCGGCCGCAATGGATGCTGCCGCCATCAATACGCGCCGGAAACACAGCGTTTCAAACGGTGTTCGCAATCTGCATCCGATCTATCTGGATCGGGCATTGAATGCCGAAGCATGGGATGTTGATGGCAATCGCTATATTGATTTCATCGGCGGGATCGGGGTGCTTAATACCGGGCATCGCAACCCGGTGGTGATGGCGCGTGTGGCCGGGCAATGCGAACGGTTTACCCATTCGTGCTTTAATGCGCTGCCCCATGAACCTTATGTCGCGGTGACCGACTGGCTGGCGCAAAATTGCCCGATTGAAGGCCCGGCAAAATCGATGCTGACCAATTCCGGGGCCGAGGCGATGGAAAATGCCCTGAAACTGGCGCGGGCCTTTACCGGGCGAACCGGCGTTATCGCGTTTGACGGCGCATTTCATGGCCGCACGTTGGCGACACTGGCCCTGACCGGCAAGACAAAGCCGTATAAAACCGGGCTTGGTCCGCTTCCGGGGCCGGTTTACCATCTGCCATATCCCTGCCGCGAAACCGGTATATCCGTCGCCGATGCCATGGATGCGATTGCCAAACTGTTTGCGGTGTCGGTTGATCCGGGCTGCATCGGGGCGGTGGTGATTGAACCGGTGCAGGGCGAGGGTGGTTTTCGGGCCTGTGACGGCGAATTTCTGGTCGCATTGCGCCGTCTGTGCGATGCCTATGGTATGGTTTTGATTGCCGATGAAATTCAATCTGGCTTTGGCCGCACCGGCAAAATGTTTGCCATCGAACATGCCAATGTCTGCCCCGATATTATCGTGATGGGCAAGGGCATTGGCGGTGGTTTCCCGCTGGCGGCAGTCACCGGGGCGCAAGATGTGATGAACGCACTGGCACCGGGTGGATTGGGCGGGACCTATTCCGGTAATCCGGTGGCCTGTGCTGCAGCAACCGGTGTCTTCGAGGTGCTGGAAAAGAACGAGATTTTAAAACGTGCCCGGCAACTGGGCGAAAAATATGCCACCCATATCGCATGGTTGCGTGATCTGCCCGGCGGGCATGTGATTGGCAATATGCGCGGCATTGGTGCCATGCGTGCCTTTGAACTGATCGCAGATGATGGGGCACCGTCGCCCAGACGTCTGCAAACATTATTGCAACTGGCCCGCGCAGGCGGGCTATTGTTAATGCCAAGTGGTGAACACGCCAATGTGGTGCGCCTTTTGGCCCCGCTGACCATACCGTTTGATCAGGTCGATGAAGCATTTGCCATCATCGGCAAGTTGTTGCCCCAACTGGCAGCAGTCTCGGACGGGGATGACCGGTCGTGATCACTTTAAAATTCAAAAAGAAGGGAGTTTAACCATGAGCTTCAAAAGCATTCTGACCGAACTGGGCCTGACGGATGCCGAGATTGCCAATGGCAGCCTTAAAGTTCAGACCCCGGTCGATGGTTCTGAAATCGCCGCCGTTGCTGAAACCGATCCATCGGCGATGACCGATATTATTGCGAAATCGAAACAGGCCTTTATCCAGTGGCGTCAGGTGCCCGGGCCGCGTCGTGGTGAACTGGCGCGCTTGCTGGGTGAAGAACTGCGCACCGCCAAGGAACCGCTGGGCCGTCTGGTGTCGCTGGAATGTGGCAAGATCTATCAGGAAGGTCTTGGCGAAGTTCAGGAAATGATTGATATCTGCGATTTCGCGGTTGGTCTGTCGCGCCAGCTTTACGGTCTGACCATCGCATCCGAACGTCCGGGCCACAAAATGATGGAAAACTGGCATCCGCTGGGTGTTGTCGGTGTGATTTCCGCCTTTAACTTCCCGGTTGCGGTTTGGTCATGGAATACCGCATTGGCGCTGGTCTGCGGCAACTCGGTAATTTGGAAACCATCGGAAAAAACCCCGGTTGTGGCGCTTGCCTGCCAGAAAATCTTTGAAAAAGCCTTGGCGAAATTCGGCGATGCGCCCGAAGGCCTGCATCAGGTTGTAATCGGTGATCGTCGCATTGGCGAAGCCATGACCGATAGTCATGATGTCGCACTTGTTTCGGCCACCGGGTCAACCCGCATGGGCCGCGAAGTTGCCCCGCGCGTTGCCGAACGTTTTGGCCGTACCATCCTTGAATTGGGTGGCAATAACGCGATGATCGTCACTCCGTCGGCGGATATCGATATGACGGTGCGTGCAGTGGTCTTTTCCGCTGTCGGCACTTGCGGCCAACGGTGCACAAGCTTGCGTCGGGTGATTGTCCATAAAGACGTCAAAGACGAATTGCTGCCGAAAATCATCGCGGCTTATAAATCGGTGAAAATCGGTGACCCGCTTGCCGATGGCACGCTTGTCGGCCCGCTGATTGACAAAGACAGCTTTGACAACATGCAAACCGCCCTTGCGAACGCCAAAAAAGACGGCGGCACGGTTCATGGCGGCGAACGTGTATTGGCCGATCAATATCCGAATGCCTATTACGTGACCCCGGCGGTCGTTGAAATGCCATCCCAGACCGCAACCGTGCGTCACGAAACCTTTGCGCCGATCCTGTATGTCATGACCTATGAAACGCTTGAAGAAGCCATCGCACTTCAGAACGGTGTGCCACAGGGCCTGTCATCCTGCATCTTCTCGACCGATCTGCGTGAAACCGAATTGTTCCTGTCGGCGGTGGGATCTGATTGTGGCATCGCCAATGTTAATATCGGTCCGTCAGGTGCGGAAATTGGCGGCGCGTTCGGCGGTGAAAAAGAAACCGGTGGTGGTCGTGAATCCGGTTCGGATGCATGGAAAGGCTATATGCGCCGTGCAACCAACACGATTAACTATTCCCGCGAATTGCCGCTGGCACAGGGTATCAAGTTTGATATCTGATCTTGATCAGGCTGGAATTTTTGAACCCTCGCCGGGAAACTGGCGGGGGTTTTCTGTTTTTGGTCCTGTCGACAAGTCCGCCCTTATTGCGATACACTGTATTGCGATGTATTTCATATGACCACAAAGGTGAGAACGATGAGCAAGGAAACGTTGGCAGTCCGTGTCGATGACGATATGCGTTTGCGGCTGGAAACATTGGCGGATGCGTTTGGCCAAACACGTTCGGCTGTGATCAATGATGCCTTGCGGCAATATGTCGAATATCAGGAATGGCAGGTCGACATCATTCGCAGTCGTCGTGATGCTCTTGCGGCGGGTACAGCGAAAACTGTAGCGCATGAAGACGTTCTGGCGGAATTTGATCAGCGATTTGCCGATTAATGTCGCGTATGAAAATTGAATGGCATCCGCAGGCCGTAATCGAATTGCGCGATATCGTTGATTATATTGATCATCGTAATCGTGTGGCGGCCAAGGCAACATACCAACTGATATCGGGATGTGTGTCGCAGCTTGCCATTCATCCGTTTATGGGTCGTGATGGCCGGGTCAAAAATACCCGCGAATTGATTATTGGTGGCACGCCCTATTTGATTGCCTATCAAATAGACGGTTCCGTCATTACCGTTCTGGCGGTCATGCATGCGGCGCGGCGATGGCCCGATGATTTGCCAGTTTGATAAAAAAAGCGGCCCCCGAAGGGACCGCTTTTTGGAATCTCGTCTCAAAGCTTTGGGCTAATTAGCCAGCTTTGGCGAAACGCTCTGCAACATATTCCCAGTTAACCAGGCTGTTGAGGAACGCTTTGATATAGTCCGGGCGCGCATTGCGGTAATCGATGTAATAGGAATGTTCCCAAACATCGCAACCAAGCAGCGGGGTCTGACCATGAACCAGCGGGTTTTCCGCATTCGGGGTTTTGGTCACAACCAATTTGCCTGACTTGTCCATTGCGAGCCAGCACCAGCCAGAACCGAACTGGGTCATGCCAGCTTGGGTGAAAGCTTCTTTGAAGGCATCGACCGAGCCGAAATCTTCTTTGATTTTCTTTTCCAGTTCGCCCGGAATGTTGCCGCCGCCATTTTTCTTCATCATTTTCCAGAACTCGATATGGTTCCAGTGCTGGGCAGCGTTGTTGAACAGGCCGACTTTGGCGGCATCGCCATAGGATGCGACAACGATATCTTCGAGCGACTTGCCTTCAAGGCCCGATCCTTCGAGCAGCTTGTTGCCGTTCACAACATAGGCGTTGTGGTGTTTGTCGTGGTGAAACTCTAGGGTTTCAGCAGACATGACCGGTGCAAGCGCGTCATATGCATATGGAAGTGCTGGGAGTTCAAGTGCCATGATACAGATCCTCGACTTTCGTTATTGGTTTGTGCGGTGAGCACGAGGCTACCGCAACATATCCCCATTACCGCCCGCCGTAAAAGTGAAAATCCCGTGCAAACTGTTGGAAAGCTTGTTGCTGTCGGGGAATACGGCTAAATGGCCAGCTTGGGAACGGTCAGAAAGAAATCCTGTCGGTTCCAATTCTGATCTTTATCTAGGTCAAAGGCGCAATGGCTGCGCAATCGCCTTGACCCAATCGGGCTGGATTGGCCCGGTTCTTATTCTGTAAACAAACGGCCTGGTATTTCGTTCCATCTATTTGGAAAAATTTTCGAATTTTTGTATCTGTACCGCCGATCCATGCCGATGTTCTGACAAGGGCCTTATTCCTTATACAGGCTGACCATGTTTTGAATGTCGGTACCATTGCGGATCATCACGTCATATTCGCCTTTTTGCAGGCGGGAAATATCGATACGGCACGGGAAAGAGCCGCAGTTCTTATTCATTGCAATTGATCCGTCCTGATAGGACAGGATGACCTCGCCTTTTGGCTGGTCTGCATGAATGGTGACACTGTCGGTGATCGCCTTTGGGGCGACGCGGATCGCAGCCAATGCGGCTGTCGTCACTGTCAAAACACCGACCAGGGCGATTACAACCGGTTTGCTGCGCAAAGATTTCAGCATGATGTTTCCTCGCGCGTTCTTCTTGATAATGTAAAGATGCGCGGCGAAGACGGGAAAATGGCGGCGCAATTGCGGCATTTCCGTGCCAGATGTTTCGACATTTCATGCATCACAGGTAAAAAGCCCCCTAAACAAAAGGTTAGGAGGCTTTCTACAATCGGTGATGTCGCAAAAAATTAGTGAAAGCGACTATTTACGTCGTTCCATGGCCGCTTTAAGGGCGGCTGCCATCGCACCGCCGTCACTTCCCGACATGCTTTGGCTGCTGCTATTGTTGTTGCGCGCGGTGCTGCCTTGGTTGGCTTGACGGTTGCCGCCCCCCTGATTGCCGCGCCCTGCATTGCCACGGTTGTTGCCGCCCCCATTATGACCGCCGCGTGTTTCGGTTTGGCGTTCACGGGTGGCTTCGTAATCCGGGGCTGATTTCATCGACAGGCCGATGCGTTTGCGCGGTGCATCGACTTCCATGACGGTGACCGAGACGATCTGACCCGCCTTAACGACTTCGCGCGGGTCGGACACAAATTTGTCAGCCAGTTGCGAGATATGGACCAAGCCATCCTGATGCACGCCGACATCGACAAAAGCCCCGAAATTGGTGACGTTTGTAACCGTACCTTCAAGCCGCATACCGGTTTTAAGGTCCTTGATCTCGTTCACACCATCGGTGAATTTCGCGGTTTTAAATTCCGGGCGCGGATCGCGGCCGGGTTTATCAAGCTCGGCCAGGATATCGCGGATGGTCGGAACGCCAAAAACATCATCGGCATAATCATCGGGACGCAGGGTTTTGATAAACGGCGAGTCGCCAATCAAGGCTGCCAACGGTTTGTTTGACCGTTTGCTGATCCGTTCGACGAGTTTATAGGCCTCGGGATGAACGGCCGAGCTATCAAGCGGGTTTTCCCCGCCGCGAATGCGCAAAAAGCCTGCACATTGCTCGAACGCTTTTGGGCCAAGGCGTTCGACCTTGCGCAGATCAGCACGTGACCGGAATGCGCCATTAACGTCACGATAACCAACGATATTGCGTGCCAATGTTTCTGAAAGCCCCGCGACACGGACCAGAAGCGGGATCGACGCGGTGTTAAGGTCAACACCGACCCCGTTTACGCAATCCTCGACCACGGCATTAAGCGATTTCGCCAGTTTGGTTTCCGACACGTCATGCTGATACTGACCAACGCCAATGGATTTGGGTTCGATCTTGACCAGTTCGGCCAGTGGGTCTTGCAAACGACGCGCAATCGATACTGCTCCGCGCAGCGTCACATCCAGATCGGGGAATTCTTCGGCGGCAAATTGGGATGCGGAATAGATCGATGCCCCCGACTCGTTGACAATGACCTTGGTCGCCTGAAGGGCCGGGAACCGTTTCAGCATCTGCCCGGCCAGATCGTCGGTTTCACGCGAATAGGTGCCATTGCCAATCGCGATCAGTTCGATCTTGTGACGTGCGGCAAGGGCGGCCAATGTGTTGATTGCACCGTCAACGTCATTGCGCGGCTGGAACGGGTAAACCGTTGCGGTATCAACCATCTTGCCGGTGGCATCAACCACCGCAACCTTAACCCCGGTACGCACACCCGGATCAAGACCCATGGTGGCCTTTTGCCCGGCTGGTGCGGCCAGTAACAGGTCTTTAAGGTTATCGGCAAAGACCTTGATCGCGTCTTCTTCGGCACTTTCGCGAAGCGAACCAAACAGATCAAGTTCGATGGATAACGATAGCTTGACCCGCCAGGTCCAACGCACCGTATCGGCCAGCCATTTATCCGCCGCCCGGCCACGATTGGAAATCCCGACATGGGCGGCAATCATCAATTCGGCCCGACCCGGTTCGTTGCGTGGACGGTCTTCGTCGGCCGCACCCAGGGTCAGTTTAACTTGCAGGATATTTTCGTTGCGACCTCGGAACAAGGCAAGCGCCCGGTGCGATGGACAGGTTTTGATCTTTTCCGAATGATCGAAATAGTCCGAGAACTTGGCACCTTCGGCTTGTTTGCCGTCAATGACGGATGCACTGATTTCGCCGTCATTCCACAAAAGATCACGCAGCTTGGCGACCAGATCGGCGTCCTCGGCAAAGCGTTCCATCAGGATTTGACGCGCCCCATCAAGGGCGGCTTTGGTATCTTCGATGCCTTTTTCGGTATCGATGTATTTTGCGGCCTCGATTTCCGGATCAAGGTCGGGATTGCCATACAGATCATCAGCCAGCGGCTCCAGCCCGGCTTCGCGGGCAATTTGGGCCTTGGTGCGGCGCTTTTTCTTATAGGGCAGGTACAAATCTTCAAGGCGGGTTTTGGTGTCGGCTTCAAGGATTGATTTTTCCAGTTCCGGCGTCAGTTTTTCCTGTTCCCGGATGCTGTCAAGCACGCTTGAACGGCGGTCTTCAAGTTCGGTCAGATAGCGCAGGCGTTCTTCCAGCGTTCGCAGTTGGGTATCGTCAAGGCCGCCGGTCTTTTCTTTACGATAACGCGAGATAAAGGGAACGGTCGAACCCTCGTTAAGCATTTCGATGGTGGCGATGACCTGTTCCGGCCGGACTGAAAGTTCTTCGGCGATACGCTGGGGAATTGGACGCATGGTTTCTCCTTGGTTTGCTCGTCTGCTTGAAATAGCGGCTTTCGCGCGCGCGCGAAAGAGCCTGTTTCGTTTAACGGTCTGATCGGATTTTGCACGGAATTCCAGTTTTGAATTTCAAGGTGCTGAAATCCCATGCATTTCATGCAATCCCGCCAATTTCTGTTGCCTATAACTTGCCCCGGCGCTTTGGGCAGGCTATTTCTAGGGCAGCAGATTAATCGGGAATACCCCGAACAGACGGAGATCCAAGATGGCCGGAAAATTCCGCGAAACCGTTATTCATCGCGTTCAGCAAGAAAAAGTCGAGCCGAAAACCTCGGAAGAAAAGAACGTCGAAATCGCGGGTGCGGATGTTGCCTCTGTTTTGTCGCAAGACGCGATCAATGCCCTTGCCGAAGCCAAAGCGGCGAAGGAATCCATTGAGCGCCAACGCGAAATTGGCGGTCCCAAAGGCCCCGAACCAACCCGCTTTGGCGATTGGGAAAACAAGGGCCGCTGCATCGATTTTTGATGCGTTGCACCGTAAAAGTACATTTGCTTGAAAGGATCGATGAGCTGTCGATCCTTTTTGGTTTTGCGGCTTGTGATGACAAAAGCTAAAAACTTAGCTATATTGTTAGCTAAGTTCGGAGGTATCGCATGAAAATCGTGAAAATGCATGATGCGAAGTCGCAGCTTTCTGCCTTGATCCGGGCCGCGGAAGAAGGCGAGGAAATTATAATATCGCGGGGGAACGAGCCGGTCGCGCGGTTAACCGCCATTCATCGCAATGCCCGCATTCCCGGGTTGCTTAAAGGCAAGCTTGCCATTCCGGACGGGGTGTTTGACCCGCTGCCGGATGATGAAATTGCGGCCTGGGAAAATTGATGCGGGTGTTGCTTGATACCCACGCGCTGTTCTGGTGGTTGATTGATGCGCCACAGCTTACGCCAATGGCCCGCCAAACGATTGTTGAGGCCGACACGGTTTTGATCAGTGCGGCAAGCATGTGGGAAGTTGCAACCAAGGTGCGTTTGGGCAAATGGCCGGAAATGGCGGCGTTGCTGCCTGATTGCGAAAACTGGGTTTCGCAATCAGGATTTGAATCGCTGCCAATCAGCTTTGCCCATGCCCGTCTTGCCGGTGAAATGGACATTCCCCATCGAGACCCGTTCGACCGGATGCTAATCGCACAAAGCAAGATAGAAGCAATGCCGCTGATCAGTAATGAGGCTCTGTTTGACGATTTTGAAATTACCCGAATATGGTCATGAGCAAACGTTTTTGGTGATTCGTAAATGAATAGGGTCGGGCATTTGTGCGCCGACCCTATTCATTTTTGAATTGCCTGATGAAGCTGTCCGACAGGCTTAGTTGCCGCGGATGGCTTTGATGTTGTTGGCGTATTCGGACGGGCCGCCTTTGAAGGTGGCCGAACCGGCGACAAGGACATTTGCACCGGCTGCAATCACCTTGGGTGCGATTTCCGGGTTTACGCCACCATCAACTTCAAGGTCGATATCGCGTCCGGTGGCGTCGATCATTTTGCGGATGCGCTTGATTTTTTCAAGCTGGCTGGGGATGAATTTCTGGCCACCAAAGCCCGGATTGACGGTCATGACCAGCACAAGGTCAACCATGTCCATGACATATTCAATCACGCTTTCGGGCGTTGACGGGTTCAGCGACACCCCGGCCTTTTTGCCCAGCGACTTGATCAGTTGCAGCGAGCGATGCAGATGCGGACCGGCTTCGGCATGAATGGTGATGATGTCTGACCCGGCATTGGCAAAGGCTTCGATATAGGGGTCAACAGGTGCAATCATCAAATGCACATCAAACACCTTGTCGCTGTGCGGGCGCAGTGCTTTGACCACATCCGGGCCGATGGTGATGTTGGGCACAAAATGGCCGTCCATGACATCGATATGGATGTAATCGGCCCCGGCGGCATCAACCGCGCGGACGTCAACGCCGAGCTGGGCGAAATCGGCTGAAAGGATCGACGGGGCAATTTTGATGGCGTTTGATGCGGTCATGGCGCGGCACAGGTCCTGAAAGCGAAATGGAATATGGGAATTTCGCGGTTCTCATACCCCAAAAACACGGTCCTGTCACCCAAACGGGGTGAATGGCAGCCTTGTTGTGGATCGTTTCAGGGGACGATCAGGATTTTTTGACCAAACGCGCACAGAAGAATCCATCGATCCCGCCATATTCCTGCATATATAGCGGCAGAATGCGCAGTTCGCCCGCATCGTTGATTGCCTCGTCCCAGCCACCAAGTTCTTGGGCGGTGATCGGTTTGCGTTCAAAATTTGGATGATCGGCCAAAAACGATTTGATCTGATGTTCGCCTTCTTCGGGTTGCAGCGAACAGGTGCAATAGATCAGCTCGCCGCCAACATTTAGAAGCTTGTCTGCCTGATTAAGCAGCTTTGTCTGGATCGGTAAAAGTGACCGCATCAATTTGTCATTCTGGCGCAACAGAATGTCAGGATGACGGCGAATGGTGCCGGTTGCGGAACAAGGCGCGTCGAGCAAAACAGCGTCTGCACGCGGCGTATCAGGGGCCAGATCCGTGGCATCGCCGATGACAACAGCCGCGCCAAGTTCCACCCGTTCAAGGTTTTCATAAACTCGTTTCAGGCGGCCTTCGGATTTATCAACCGCAATAGCCTGCGCGCCCATGGCGGCAAGCTGCATGGTTTTGCCACCCGGTGCGGCGCAAAGGTCATAGATGGTTTTGCCTTCATAGGCCGAAAACAGCTTGGCCGGGATGGATGCGGCGGCGTCTTGGACCCACCATTTGCCGTCTTTATAGCCTGGAAGCTTACGGATGCGTCCGCGGCCTTCAAGGCGGACCGTGCCGGTTGGCAAGACAATGCCATCCATTTCTTCGGCCCAATGTGCGGCTTCTGCCGGGTCTTTGACCGACAGATCAAGCATGGCGTAGCCAAGGCTTGCCTGCGCAATACCTTGGGCCATTTCTGCGCCATAGGTTTTTTTCCAGGATCCGCGCAGCCATGCGGGAACGTTTAATTGCCAGCCTTCGACATTTTCTGGCCATTCAAAGCCGTCGCGCTGAAGCCCGCGCAACACCGCATTGATCAGTTTGACATACCGATGAAGCCCGGCATCGCGTGCCAGATTGACCGTGCTGTCAACCGCGCCATGATCAGCTGTATCCATGAAAAACAACTGGGCAACGCCCAACCGCAAAATATTGGTCAGACGGGACGCCGTGCGATCCTGCGGCGGGTGATAACGCGGTGCCAGCATGGCATCGATTTCGCCAAGGTGACGCAGGGTGGTGCCAAGCAATTGGCGCAAAAAATTGCGATCCAGCGACGGCAGGCCGAAACTGTGTTTTGACAGAAGTTCGTCCAGCGTAACTTCGCCCCCGCGCAATTCTTGCAGGGTTTTGACGGCCAGCATGCGCGGATCGGGAAAATCTTCCGGTTGGGCATGACGGTTATCCGGGCGGGCGCGACGTTCTGTCAAAGGGGTATCTCCGGTTTCGGGTTATGTGCTGTAGTTAAGCGTCAGAGCATCAAGTGTAAAGTGCGAAGCAAAATGTTATCGGGCATGGCAGGGCTGCTTTGTATGCGGTTATGAATATGTCGATGGCGTTGAAAAGCCTTGCGATGGCGGCAGGTGCCCGGTAATCCAGACGTGTATTTTGACGATGATGGAAACGGAACGGGCGACACAGATGTCTTTTGCCGCACTTGCGATTTTTTCGGGCTGCTTTTTGATTGGCGCCATGTTGCTGACCTGGGCGGTGTTGCTGTATCTGCGGCGCAAGGCAATTCTGGATATGCCCAACCATCGTTCGAGCCATATCGTACCAACCCCGCGTGGCGGTGGTTTGGCGGTGACACCGCTTTTGGTGGTGATGGTCGGCGCGGTATTTTTATGGTCGGGCGATACCGATATTGCGCGCTGGGGCATGTTGGCCGCCGCTGTGGTACTTGGCGGACTTAGCTGGCTTGATGATCGCCATGATTTATCACCGGCCATTCGGTTTGCCTGTCAGTTTATTGCCGTGATTGTCGGTGTTTTTGCTATTGATGGCCCGGTTCTTCAAGGGTTGGTGCCGATGTGGCTGGATCGCATTTTGGTGGTTCTGGCCTGGGTCTGGTTCCTGAACCTGTTTAATTTCATGGATGGGATCGATGGCATTACCGGGGTCGAAGCCGGGTCAATTGGTGCGGGTGTTTTTGTTCTGGCCCTTTTGGCGCCACTGCCGGAATTCATTGATCTGGGGTATATCGGCCTTGGTGTTCTGGCGATCATGGCCGGTTTTCTGATCTGGAACTGGCATCCGGCGAAACTGTTTCTGGGCGATGTCGGATCGGTGCCGCTGGGTTTTGTTCTGGGGTGGCTGTTATTCGAACTGGCCGCGCGCGGCGCATGGATGCCCGCCTTGATCCTGCCGTCTTATTATCTGGTCGATGCGACCTTTACCCTGATCAAACGCGGGCTTCGGCGTGAAAAAGTCTGGCAAGCGCATCGGGAACATTTCTATCAGCAGGCGACCCAGCGCAGCATGAGCCACGCACAGGTATCGTCCCTGATTACGTTGTGCAATATCGCGCTGATCATTATTATCTTCCTGCCGGTCGGAATAGCACCGTGGGTACGTTTGGTGCCCGCCGTGATCGTGGTCGGGCTTTTGATCTGGGCGATGAAATGCCTGCCGGTAAAGGGTGCGCCGTCCAAGCCACAGTGATGGCTTTGTTGCATGTTCCGTCAGGTGACTTGGCTTGACTCGTGTTGTGTCGGGCGCGAAAAGAATTTCCGTGCCTGTACCGATTACGTGTAAGTAATGTGGCAGGCATTACAAGATAGATAAATTCCGGTAAGGGACCGCATGTCGCGTTTGTTGCAACGTAGCCATATCGCCTTTGTCCATGACGTGACGATGGCCGCCATTTCATTTCCCGCTGCCCTGTATTTGCGGGTTGGCGATGGCGTGGTCTTTTATGATCCGCAAAACATTCTGTTTTCTGCGTCGATCTTTACGGTTATTTCCGCGATTTCGTTCTGGTTCTTTGGGCTTTATCGCGGCATCTGGCGCTATGCGTCGCTGAACGATCTGGTGCGGATCGCCAAGGCGGTGACGGTTGGCGTTGGTGTCTTGTTCCTGATCCTGTTTTTCACCACGCGCCTTGATTGGTTGCCGCGATCAACCCCGATTATCCAGTGGTTCCTGTTGATGGCAATGCTGGGTGGGTCGCGTCTGATTTACCGGGGCGCCAAGGATAAAACCACGGCACGCGCGATGGTGCGTCAGGGAACGCAGCGGGTGCCGGTCCTGTTGATTGGTGCGGGGGACGAGGCCGAGGCCTTTATTCGTGAAACGCGCCGTTCGGCCGATACACCGTTTGATGTGGTGGGCATTGTTGCACTGACCGAGGGGCGGGTGGGCCGCAATATGCACGGTGTTGATGTTCTGGCGACAATCGACAAGTTGGAAGAAACGCTGAACAAGCTGGAAAAGAACAAGCGTGGATTACCCCGCCGCATGGTTCTGACCGGTGATGCACTGCGTCATGAAGACATCACCAAGTGGGTTGAAATCGCCGATCACCATGGCATGACATTGGCACGCTTGCCGAAACTGGGCGACCTTCGCGAAGGGCTTTCTGATCCGTTGCAAATCCGTCCGGTGGCGATTGAAGACCTTTTGGGGCGGCCCCAGGCACGTCTTGATCGTGATAAAGTGCGCCAGATGATTTCTGGCCGTCGGGTTCTGATTACCGGGGCGGGGGGATCCATCGGGTCGGAGCTGGTGCGCCAGATTTCCGGCTATGGCCCGGCTAGCCTGACCTTGGTTGATGCCGGGGAATACAATCTGTATGCCATCGATATGGAGATGTCGGAAAAATATCCCGATTTGCCGCGGGACAGTGTTTTGGGCGATGTGCGTGATCGCACCCGGATTGATCAGGTTTTTGCCAAGCAACAGCCCGAAATCGTTTTTCATGCCGCGGCCTATAAGCATGTACCATTGGTTGAACATAATCCGAACGAAGGCATCCTGACCAATACATTGGGGACGCGCAATGTTGCCGAAGCCTGCCGTGCGGCGGGGGTTGGCACGATGGTTTTGATTTCGACCGACAAAGCGGTGAATCCGGCCAATGTCATGGGGGCGTCCAAACGACTGGCGGAATGTTATTGTCAGGCGCTTGAAACCCTGCCTGCTGATCAGCGTGGTCCGACGCGGTTTGTCACCGTGCGGTTTGGCAATGTTTTGGGATCAACCGGATCGGTGGTGCCGTTGTTCCGTCGACAGCTTGAAGCCGGTGGCCCGTTAACGGTGACCCATGAAGGCATTACGCGCTATTTTATGACGATTGCCGAGGCGGTTGAGCTTGTCCTTCAGGCCGCCGAACTTGGCAATCATGGCGTGACCGATGGCGGCAAGATTTTCGTTCTCGATATGGGGCGCCCGGTGAAAATCATCGATCTGGCGCGTCAGATGATCCTGTTGTCGGGCCTGCGCCCGGGCAAGGATGTGGATATCAAGGTGACGGGCCTGCGCCCGGGCGAGAAGCTTTATGAAGAACTTTTCCATGATGCCGAGCCGCCCGAACCAACCGAAACCGATGGTTTGATGCTGGCCGCACCGCGTGTTGTTGATTATGCCTTGATCAAACAGGTGTTTGCCGAGCTTGGTGAAAGTGCGCAAAGTCGCGATACGCATAAAACGCTGGAACTGATCAGTCGCCTTGTCCCGGAATTCCAGCCGCCCGAGATCGGTGTGAAATCGTTTTTTGCTGATGATGCCCCGGCCAATATTGATCAGGCGGCCGGGGGCCTTTAGGCCGGTTACCGCTGTACTGTTTTAAATGTCTGCGTCAGGCCGTACACCGCCATGCAACATTTCGGGGTCCACTTTTTGACCGCTGCGTGATAAAGCTCCGCGCGAAACATGGTTCGGACTCATTGATCATGTGTCGGCCCGAACGGGACCAAAGCCGGGATTGAACCAATTTCCCGGAAGACGTTTTCGTTTCGATGCAGGCCGGTTGCCCGGAACGTATGGCGTGCGCAGGCGCTTGATCGGGTCGATATATCATCAATGGGTCCGCTGCCTTCATCATTGACGATGTATTGAAAGCGAACCCGATGACTGCTCGTATTGCGCGCGCGCTGATTTCCGTTTCCGACAAGACCGGTCTGGTCGAATTTGCCAAATCTCTTCATGAACAGGGTGTTGAAATCCTGTCGACCGGTGGTTCCGCCAAGGCCATCGAAGCGGCTGGTATTCCTGTAAAGGAAGTTGCCGACCATACCGGTTTCCCTGAAATCATGGATGGTCGTGTCAAAACGCTTCATCCGAAAATCCATGGCGGCCTTTTGGGACGCCGTTCTCTTTCAAGCCATATGCAGGCGATGAAAGACAACGATATTTCCCCGATCGATCTGGTCGCGGTGAACCTGTATCCGTTTGAAGAAACCGTTGCCAAGGGTGCCGATTTTGACACTTGCATCGAAAATATTGATATCGGCGGACCCAGCATGATCCGCTCGGCGGCGAAAAACCATGAGACGGTTACCGTCGTGGTTGATCCGGCCGATTATGGCCGCGTGGTTGCGGAAATGGCAGAAAACAACGGTGCGACTTTGACCGAGACCCGCCGCGTTCTGGCGGCCAAGGCATTTTCGCGCACGGGTGCTTATGACTCGGCGATTTCAACCTGGTTTGCCGGTGAACTTGGCGAAACCTTCCCGCAGCGTTTGAATGTTTCATCCGAACTGAAACAGACGCTCCGTTACGGTGAAAACCCGCATCAGCAGGCCGCGTTTTATACTAACGGTAAAAACCGTCCGGGTGTAGCCACCGCGACCCAGATTCAGGGCAAGGAACTGTCGTTCAATAACCTGAACGACACCGATGCCGCGTTTGAACTGGTTTCGGAATTTGGCACAAAACCGGCTGTGGCGATCATCAAACATGCCAATCCTTGCGGTGTTGCCGAAGGTGACAGCCTGATTGATGCCTATCACAAGGCGTTGTCATGTGATCCGGTTTCGGCCTTTGGCGGTATCATTGCGGTCAACCGCACACTTGATAAAACCACTGCCGAAGAAATTGCCAAGCTGTTTGCTGAAGTCGTGATTTGCCCGGATGCGGATGATGCTGCGCGTGAAGTTTTGTCGGCCAAAAAGAACCTGCGTGTTTTGATCACCGGCGGCATGGCCGATCCCGAAGCCGAAGACATGACGCTGCGTTCGCTGGCCGGTGGGTATCTGTTGCAAAACCGCGATGCGGGCCGTGTAAAGCGTGAAGACCTTAAAGTCGTTACCAAGCGCAAACCGTCTGATGCAGAACTTGATGATCTGCTGTTTGCCTTCCGTGTTGGTAAACACGTCAAATCAAACGCGATTGTTTACGTTAAAGACGGCAAAACCGTCGGTGTTGGTGCCGGTCAGATGAGCCGCGTTGACAGTTCGCGCATTGCCGCATGGAAAGCTGAAGAAGCCAGCAAAAATGCCGGTGAAGCCGAATTGCGCACCAAGGGTTCGGTCGTATCATCTGATGCGTTCTTCCCGTTTGCCGATGGCCTTTTGGCTGCGGTCAATGCCGGTGCAACGGCAGTGATCCAGCCGGGCGGCTCGATGCGCGATGAAGAAGTCATTGCCGCCGCGGATGAACATGGCATCGCCATGGTCTTTACCGGGATGCGTCATTTCCGCCATTAATTTGGTGACGTGATCCATATGTAAAAAGGGCCGCAGACATTAATGTCTGCGGCCCTTTTCTTTGTTTGGATGCGGATTTGATCAGGCCGCTGGTTGGCTGTCTTTGGTTTTGGTATCTGCGGTATCCGTTGGGGGGGCATTTTCGATAATCGCGCCGTCCTGCTTGATCGCAGCAGGTTGTTTGGGCGCGGTCTGTTTGGATGCCGGAGTATCGTTATGCACACGTAGCGGCGCACGCCAGTCGATGCTGCCAAAGGAATGACAGGACGGGCAGGTAACAGCCCATTTATCGGTTTCTGCACCACATGCCCCGCAACGCCAGCCCGGATCAGGATTGGCATGGCTGGCCTTGACCAGAAGTTCCCGTGCCTTGGCGGCGTCTTTCTTTTCGCGAAATTCAAGATCGGAAAGCAGGCGGTAATGGCGCGCCTGTGCTTTATTGGCAATGGCCTTTTCCAGATTGCCACGCGCCATGCCCCAAAGATCGGCGGCAAGGGCAGCCTCGGCAATCAGAAGCTGGCTTTCGATATGGTCGGGGTTGGTCGCAATCAGTTTTTCAACCGCTTTGACCTTGGCCAAGGCATCGCCATCAAGGCTGTTTACATAAATCGAACCAAGGGCGGCCGATGGCGATGTTCGCCAGCTTTGCAGCACAACATCGCGGGCCTTGGCGGCCTGATTGTTATCGGCATAAAGCTTGGCCAAAAGCACAGCCGCGCCGATAAAGTCCGGGCGGGCGTTTAGTGCTTTGCGCAGAAGTTTGATGGCTTCGGTATTTTCACCATCGGTGATGGCATCTTCGGCCTTTGCCGTGATCAGAAGCGCACGACGACGGGTAAGTTCGTCTTCGTTGAAAACATTGGCTTTTTGCGCATCGACCAAAAGAGTCAAGGCACGGTCCCAACGTTTGGCGCCGAGTAAAAGATCAAACAGGGTCACCAGAACGGCCGGATTGCGCGGGCGCAAACGATGGGCGCGTTCGGCATAGTCGAGTGCGGCTGATCGATCATCGGCCTTTAGCGAAAGTTGCAACAAACCACGCAGCCCGAAAAAGGCCGAGTCCGGTTTTTCCAGCATGGCTTCGAACTGGCGTTTGGCGGCATTGTTATCGCCATCCAGTTCTGCGGCCTGTGCGGTTAGAAGCCGGGTCAGGGTGTCGTCTTCGAGGTAACGATCTACCGCACGGGTATGTTTTAACGCCTGACGGACATCACCCGACGCCAGTTCCAGCAAGCCCATGGTCAGAGCCTGTTGGCCTTTTTTACGGCGGCGACTGCCCAGAATACGGCCAAGCCAGCTTGGTGAATTGGCAATTGCCGACCAGCAGCGCCATAAAACAACCAGCAGGGCGGTTAATGCCAAAAGACCAAGGGCAACCATGCCGATGGACCCGTCAAACCGATAGCCCAGCCAAACAATGGTCATATTGCCCGGATTGTTGGCAAACCAGACCGTGCAGGTCACCAGAAGGGCAGTGATCAGGATGAAAAAGCCGATACGGATCATTGGCTATCCCCCGTATTTCCTGTTCCGTTCCCTGTTTCGTCGCCGGTCAAAAGGTTAATTGCATGCGCGCTTAGTGTTGAAATCGCACCGTTTAGAACCTGACGGTTTTGGGCATTGCCAAGCCATGTGTTGATTGCGGCCCTGGCATTGTCACCTTCGACACCGTCAAGGGCGGCAATTGCAGCATCAAGGTCGTTGTTTTCAAGCGCTGTTTCAGCCGTGACAAGCCGCCCATCAAGCGAACCTTCGCCTGCAACGTCAACACGACGGATCGGGATCAATTTTTTGATATTGGCCCAAGTTGCGTCAAGGACCGTGCCGGAATGATCGTCACTTGCGGCTTTAATAGCTTCTTGCGCCATGACCGGGAAGGACTGGCGCAGTTTTTCAACAGTTGGTGCCCCTTGATCAGCTAGTGGTTTCAGGATTGCGATCTGTTTTGCAATTACCGGATCGTCCGATCCGCTGCGTTCAAGCTGGTGAAGGGCGATCATGAATGGCCCGCCACGTTGCAGGGCATCACGCAAAATGGTCACGGCCATGGCGATTGCCTGACCACGGCTTTCGACACGAAGACCGGCCGTTGCGCGGACTTCGGCTTCCATGGTGGAAAGACGGGCAGAAAGCTCGCGCATTTCAGATGCGACACCGGCCAGTTCCGCTTCGACGCGCGCCAGTTCTTCGATCGGGGCGGTACGGGTTTCGATTTCCGCAATCCGCCGGGCGACCGAATTATTTAATGTGTCGCCACGTTCGCTGTTTAGCCGTTCACGCAGGGCGTTGATCGTACCTTCCAGACGTGACAGGCGTTCGGTCAATTCAGGATCGACAACAACCGGGCTATCCTTGGCCGCCGTCATTGGCATATTGCCGCCATTTGCCAAGGTGCCGTTATTTTCCGGTGGGGTCAGATTGTCTTCATTGCCGAGCATGGCATCATCACGTTCCACGACATCGGATGAGATGTCTGGTGCGGTGTCTGTGTTTGTTGCTGTGTCTGACCCTGAGGGGGTGCTGGTACTCGTTGGGCTGGTATTGCCGGTATCTGCATCGGATGTAACCGTGCCCGATGTTAATTCGGAACCGGTTCCGGCTTCGGGCGCGATTTCGGCAAGGATTTCAGCCGGGACATATTCGCTTAGAACTGGTTCGGCATCGCGCCACCAAAGGGCGCGGGTTAGCCATCCGGCGGCTAATGCGCCGGCAATGATGATCACAAACAGCAAGATCGCCTTGCCACCACGTTTTTGGCGGGCGGGTTCGTCTTTGGCCTGTTTGGCTTCGTCCGAAGACGGTTTTTGGTTTATGCCCGGTTTGATCTGGGGTTTTGTATCGGGTGCCGGTTCGGATGTCCCAGATGGCGCTTTTGGGCCGTTACCCGTCGCGCTTGCAGATGCGGTTGCTGCTTTCGCTTTGGAAGCGGCATCGGATTTCTGTTCGGCAGCTTCCTTGGCAACGCTTGCATTGCCTTTGCTGTCGATTGAAATGGTTTCAGATGGCCTGGCTTTTGGCTCGGCCGGATTTGCGGAAGCGTCGGGTTTTGGCGTTTCTGGTTTTTTCACGGTCGGACCATTGCAGTTTGCGGTTGTTCCGGGACACTACCTGGATGCTGAAAAGTCAGGCAAATGCGGTGTCTAGTGCAGAAAGAAGGTATTCCTGTGTCGGACGTTTTGCGAGCATTGTCTTATGCCATGTAAGAACGCCAATGCGATCTTGCACTGCCATGCTCAGACAAATTGCACGTGTGCCGAGCAGATCGTGCTCCAGCTTGTATCGTTTGATCAGTTTAACAAAGCTTTCTGCAGTTCGGGGAGAGAAAAATAAAACGGCATCAATGTGATGTGCGGAAATTGCATTGATTACATCATCGAGCAGGTCATCGACCGGGATTGCATCATAGACGGTTTGACGTCGAATATCGAAATTGCGATCCTTTAAAAGCGTTGCCAAATCCCCGGCAACCTTGCGGGCCGCCGGATGGAACAGAGCCCCGTTCAAGGGATCAATTTGGACGTCAATCAGATGTGCAAGATCATGAATATCGCCATTCGCACTGTAGATTTCGGTGAAACCGACCTGTTTTGCCATCCGAGCGGTAGAATCGCCCACGCATAAAACTGGAAAATTGCGATCATGGCTGTGATGGACAAAGGCCCGCACCCCGTTGGCCGAGGTAAAGATCAAGGCCTGTACACCGGCAAGATCAAGTCCGTCAGGACAGGGGGGGAATGCAATCTGTAACATCGGTGCCGACAGCAAGCGATACCCACGCGCCAATAACGTGGTTTCAAGTTCCTGCGAGTCGGTTTCTGGTCGGGTGTTAAGGATCAATGGTCCCATATTGTCCCTGTTTGACGCCTCTTTGTGTGGTCAGCGGGTTCTCAGACCGAAATAAAGTCGGGTCCGCCACGTGTTTTAAGCTCGTTCCCGGCATCGGTTCCGGCATTGGTCGCATTGGTCATGTCCGGATCGTCAATCAGACGTTCGGTATCAAGCCGTTCGCTGCCATCCGGGCGAATAATGGACACCCGCAGGCGCATTTTGCCATCCGGCAGGTATTCTGCAAGCGCGGCAATCGGTGTGCGGCAGGATCCATCCAGCGCCCTAAGGGCGGCCCGTTCGGCGCAAACACGAATGGCCGAGGTCGGACAATGCAAGATATCAAGCAAGTTACGGGTTTTGGCATCATTTTCGCGGATGGTGATGCCGATCGCACCCTGAGCCACGGCAGGCAACATATCGTCTTCGGCAATCGCGGCGGTTGCAACATCCGGGCGGCCCAGACGGTTCAGCCCGGCCATTGCCAAAAGGGTGGCATCAACCAAGCCTTCTTCAAGCTTGCGCAGGCGGGTCTGAACATTACCACGGAAAGTGATGACCTTAAGGTCGGGGTATTTGTTCAGGATTATCGACTGACGGCGAAGCGACGCCGACCCGATCACCGATCCGGCGGGCATTTCGGCAAAGCTTTTGTATTTAAGCGAGATAAACGCATCGCGGACATCTTCGCGCGGCAGGATCGTTGGCAAAATCATGCCATCGGGCAGCACGGTTGGGACGTCTTTCATGCTGTGAACGGCAAGATCAATCTCGTTGCCCAAAAGGGCATCGTCGATTTCTTTGGTGAACAATCCTTTGCCACCGATTTCCGATAGCGCCCGATCAAGAATTTGATCGCCCGTGGTGGAGATCACCGTAATGGTAATCGCACCTTCGGCGGCGAATTCCGGATGGGCTTTGGCAAGTTTGTCACGGACTTCATGCGCCTGGGCCAAAGCCAAGGGTGAGCCACGGGTGCCGATGCGAAGTTTTGCGGGTTCAGATATGTTTGTCATGTCGCCGAGTTGTAGTGATAAAAGCGGTTGAAAACAAGGGTGGTAGCGTAGGTTGTAATCTGTGCCGACCAGCCCGATTGGTGTTGGATTATAACGGCGAATGTCCGGGCTTCCTTGACTTATGTGGTAGTCTTTTCGTCCTAACGTCTTTCCTGCATGGGGCCAATGCGCAGGCCCGGGGTGGAAAGCTTGCGCAGTTTGAGCTACATCACTGCCAGAATTATTGTCAAACTATTGTCAATCGGGGCGCGTCAATATGGCGCGACACATTGCGGGTCCACATGACATGATCGTATTGGGTATCGAAACAAGCTGTGATGAAACAGCCGCGGCTGTTGTTAATGACAAGCGCGAAATCCTGTCAAACAGGGTCTTGTCGCAGCTTGACGATCATCGCCCCTATGGCGGGGTCGTGCCGGAAATTGCCGCACGCGCACATCTGGAACATCTTGATCGTCTGGTGGCCGAGGCGATGGACGATGCCGGTGTTGATTTTGCCGATCTTGATGCGGTCGCCTGTACTGGTGGGCCGGGCCTTATCGGTGGGGTTATGGTTGGTGCCATGACCGCCAAGGCGATTGCTTTTGCTGCGCAAAAGCCGTTTCTGGCGGTTAATCATCTTGAAGGTCATGCGCTTACCGTGCGGCTGACTGATGATGTGGCCTTTCCCTATTTGCTGTTGCTGGTATCGGGTGGGCATTGTCAGGTTCTGATCGTCGAAGGTGTCGGTCTATACAAGCGGATTGGCACGACGATTGACGATGCGGTTGGCGAGGCGTTTGACAAGACCGCCAAAATGATGGGCCTTGGATATCCCGGTGGTCCGGCACTGGAAAAAGTTGCCGAGACCGGTGATCCCAACCGGTTTAGTTTGCCGCGGCCGTTGCGCGGGCGTCCGGGCTGTGATTTTTCGTTTTCCGGTCTTAAGACCGCCGTTCGGGTCTATCTTGACGGATTTCCAGTCGAACAGCAGTCTCCCGAAGTCAAAGCTGATCTGGCCGCGTCTTTCCAGCGGGCGGTGGGGGAAACCCTGATTGATCGGACGCGCAATGCGATTTTTGATTTCATGCGCGATTATCCGACGGGTAAAACCTTGGTTTTGGCCGGTGGCGTTGCCGCGAATAAATATTTGCGGGCCCGGTTAAGTGAATTGACCGATCAGGCGGGCATGACTTTGGTGGCCCCCCCCTTGGAACTTTGTACCGATAATGCCGCGATGATTGCCTGGGCCGGACTTGAACGGTTTCGCCTGGGGCAACATGATGGACTGGATTTCAAGCCGCGTCCGCGCTGGCCGCTTGACCCCGAGGCACCAAAACGCCCGGGGGCCGGTGTGAAGGCCTGATCGACGCATCACCACAGAGTTACACGTAAACTATCATCGGGATCGGGAAGAAACATGTCGGGCAAGCGTATTACAGTTGTTGGTGGAGGGGCATGGGGAACCGCACTGGCCATTCAGGCTGTGCGTGCCGGTGCCGATGTTGAACTTGTTTTGCGCGACAATGCATTGGCGGGTCGCATCAATGCCGACGGTGAAAACGATCTTTATCTGCCCGGTATTAAACTTCCCGAAGCATTACGGGCGACCACTGCCATTGATGGCATCCGCGATTCGGATGCGGTTCTTTTGGTAACACCGGCACAGCATTTGCGCGCAACACTGATCAAGCTTGCGCCGCATTGGCCCGAAACCCTGCCAGCCATTATCTGTGCAAAAGGGATCGAAAAAAATACCGGTGCCCTGATGGCCCAGGTTGTTGCCGAAACGCTTGGCGATGTTCCGGTGGCGGTTTTGTCCGGCCCGACATTTGCCCAGGAAGTTGCCAAAGGTTTGCCTGCTGCGATTACGCTGGCCTGTTCGGATCGTGATCTTGGCCGTGATTTGGTCGAATTGATCGGTACACCAGCATTCCGGCCTTATTTCAGTACCGATGTTGCCGGTGTTGAGGTGGCGGGGGCGATCAAGAACGTGTTGGCCATTGCAAGTGGCGTGGTTGCTGGGCTTGCGCTTGGCGATAATGCACGTGCGGCTCTGATTACCCGCGGACTTGCAGAAATGTCGCGTTTGGCGGTTGCGATGGGCGGGCGGATTGAAACCATGATGGGCTTGGCCGGTCTTGGCGATTTGACCCTGACCTGTACCGGGTCACTGTCGCGGAATTACACCTTCGGTGTTTCCCTTGGCCAGGGGCGCAAAGCCGGGGATATCCTTGCCGAACGTCGTTCGGTAACCGAAGGGGTCCATACCGCGGTCTCGATCACGGCGGTGGCGGTTAAATACGGGATCGAGATGCCGATTTGCCGTGCGGTCGATCAGGTTGCCAATCATGGTGCGGATTTGCGCAGTACGATTGATGCACTTTTGCAGCGCCCGTTCCGTGATGAACTTGAAACCGGCGCATAATCCGGTCACTTCCGCGCTATGATGACATGGTTCGGCTTGAGCCTTTGCGACGGTTCTGTCAATTTAGCGGTATTGAAGCCAATTTTTGACAGGAAACGTTTCCATGCATTTCTATATTCGCTGTGTCGATAAACCCGGTCACCTTCACGTGCGTAAGGCCAATCGCGATGCGCATCTGGCCTATATCAAGGATGGTTTCGCCGACAAGATTGTTGCGGCGGGTCCGACCCTTGATCCTGACCTTGAAGGGATGAATGGCTCGGTTTTCATTATTGAGTTTGATACGCAGGCCGACGCCGAAAAATTTGCGGCCAATGATCCTTATGGCAAGGCGGGGCTGTTCGAGTCTGTTATCGTTCGTCCGTTTAAAAAGGTATTCTGATCCATGGCATTCTGGCTGATCAAAACCGAACCGGGAAGCTGGTCGTGGGACGATCAGGTCAGGAAGGGTGTTGAAGGTTGGGATGGGGTTCGCAACCATCAGGCGGCAAAGAATTTGCGGACAATGCAGATCGGCGATCTGGCGTTCTTTTACCATTCGGTGAATGAAAAACGGATCGTCGGCATTGTCGAGGTTGTGCGCGAAGCCTATCCCGATCCAACCGATGCCAGCGGCAAATTCGTTCAGGTTGATTTCAAAACCGTCAAACCGTTGCCAAGCCCGGTGACCCTTGCCGATATCAAGGCCGATCCACGTTTTGCCGATCTGGCATTGCTTCGGCAATCACGTCTTTCGGTCATGCCGATTGATGCATCGTCATGGGCGGCTATTTGCCAGATGGGCAGGGTATCGCCATGATGGCGGGGCTTCCGCCATCCGGAACGGTGCTTTGTGATGTGGCGGATCTTGATGCGACCGGTGCCAAGGGAATTTCGCTTGGCGATGGTGCGGATAGGATGGGCATATTCATTGTGCGTGATGGTGCGGGGGTCTTTGGTTACGTTAACAGTTGCCCGCATATCGGTGTGCCGCTTGACCTTGAGCCTGATGAATTTATCAGTGATCTGGGTCATGATATCATCTGTTCGACGCATGGTGCGCGTTTTCGGATTCAAGACGGCCATTGCATTTCCGGCCCCTGTGCAGGTGATGCACTGGCGCCGGTTGCGGTAAAGATCGACAATGAAAAAATCGTTTTGGCCTGATGATCAAAATGACGTGTGACGGTTCGGTCGCTGGTTACGGGGTCGTCACTTTTTCAATGACCTCATCAAGATGTTTTGTGATGATGGCAAGCTGATCTGGTTCAGACAGGCGATGGTCGCCAGTTTTGATCAGGTCAACACGGACATCCTTGGAAACCAATGCATCGGTCAGGCGAATGGCGGTTTGCCAGGGTACATCAGGGTCCTGCATGCCCTGAACCAGGCGGATAGGGCAATCAAGGTCAATTGGTTTGCGTAAAAGCAACTGATTGCGACCATCCTTAATCAAGGCATGGGTAATTGTATAGGGATCGTCGCCGTATTCTGTCGGCTCGATCAAGGCACCTTTTTCAGCGATTTCGGATTTCTGGGCGTCGGTGAACTGTGCCCACATCAGGTCTTCGGTGAAATCGGGTGCGGCGGCGATACCAACCAGCCCGGCGACACGGTCCTTGCGGGCAAGCGCGGCCAGTAACATGATCCATCCCCCCATTGATGAACCGACCAAAATTAGCGGGCCGCTTGTGATTTCATCAATTACGGCAACGGCATCGCGTGCCCATCGACCAATGGTGCCGTCTTTGAATGCGCCTGCTGATTGTCCGTGACCCGTATAGTCAAAGCGGGTATAAGCCAGCCCCTGCTTAATGCAATGGGCCTCAAGATGGGTGGCCTTGGTGCCGGTCATATCGGACATGAAGCCCCCCAGAAACAGGATGCCGGGCTTTTGATCGCCTTGTACATCTGTCAGCTTGCCGGGAGTCGCATGGTATGCGATTTTTAATCCGTCAGGCCGGTCGAGATACTGAGGCGTCGGCATGTCATGTGTCATCCGGGAAGGGTATCCTTGGGTGTTAGTGATTGGAAGTGAATGAGCGCGTCAGAAATTAAGACCCAGTCAGTTTATCGTTCGGAACAGCAGACGCAAGGTGCGGACTATCGCCCGGCGGTAATTTTGCAGGTTCTGCCCGAACTTGATACCGGTGGTGTCGAGCGCGGAACGGTTGATATCGCACGTGCCATCGTTGATGGCGGTGGGGTGGCACTTGTTGCGTCTCAGGGCGGGCGGCTTGAGCGTGAGCTTGAGCGATTTGGTGCGCGTCATATTACGCTGCCGCTGAAATCTAAGAATCTTCTTACAATGCGCCGCAATGTGGATGCGCTGGTGGAATTGATCCGCACTGAAGGTGTCGACATCATTCACGCGCGGTCACGCGCCCCCGCATGGAGCGCCTATTTTGCCGCGCGCAAAACCGGTATTCCGTTGGTTACTACGTTCCATGGTACTTATTCAGGGTACAATAACCTGATCAAGAAACGTTATAATGCGATCATGACCATGGGCGATCAGGTGGTTGCCATTTCCAATCACATTGCAGCGCATATCCGCAAGTTTTACAAGATGGATCCGGAGCGTCTTAATATTGTGCCGCGCGGTACCAATACCGATCTGTTCAAGCCGGAAAATGTCAGTCAGGAACGGCTGATTTCCTTGTCAAATCAGTGGCGTCTTAGTGGCGAGGAATATGTCATCATGTTGCCGGGGCGTATCACGCGCTGGAAGGGGCATTGTTTCCTGGTGAAGGCGTTGCCGGCTGTGCTTGAGGCGCTTGGGCATCGTAATGTCCGGTGTTTGATGGTTGGTTCCGATCAGGGAAGGACGGGGTATCGTGACGAGGTTCTGGACCTGACCAAAAAACTGGGACTCGAGGATATCGTTCACATCGTCGATCATTGTGCAGATATGCCTGCGGCCTATATGCTGGCTGATGTTGTGGCATGTCCATCGATTGAGCCCGAGGCCTTTGGACGTGTTCCATCCGAAGCTCAGGCCATGGGGCGCCCGGTGGTTTCGACGGCGCATGGTGGGGCCATGGAAACTGTTTTGCCCGGTGAAACCGGTTGGCTTGTCACCCCGAACGAAGTTGGGCAATTGTCGGTGGCGTTGACACAGGTCTTGCGGTTGACGCCGGAAAAACGTGCGGCATTGGCCCAGAAGGGTCGCAAGCATGTGATTGAAAATTATTCCCTGATCCAGATGGCTGAGAAAACTTTGGCGGTATATGAGAAGGCGCTGAAAGGCGCGATCAGGAACGCAGCATGACGAGTTCGACGATCTTGAACACCGCGCAGGAAGCCGAAATTGTTGCGGGTGTGGCATCTGATGACGCCACACAGGAACGCATTCTGGTTATCAAGCTTTCTGCGCTTGGCGATGTCATCCTTGCAATGGGGGCCTTTGCCGCCATTCGGGGTGCCCATCCGCGTGCCCATATTACGGTTCTGACAACTAAACTCTATGTCGATCTGATCAAATCAAGCGGCTATTTTGATGCCATTGCGATTGATCGGCGCCCGAAGCTGTTTCAGATACGTGAAGTTCTTGCCCTGCGCCGGTTCCTGCGCAATGGCAATTTTGACCGTATATATGATTTGCAGACATCGGATCGAAGCGGCTTTTACTATCGCCTGTTTTGGCCGGGGAAAGCGCCGGAATGGTCGGGAATCGCCCGGGGCTGTTCACATCCGCACAGCAATCCGGATCGTGATAGCCTGCATGTAATTGATCGTTTGGCAGATCAATTACACTATGCCGGGATTGAAAATGTGCCGCTGCCATTCCTTGCCGGAGCGGATATTGATCTGGATCGCTTTGGTATCCGAAGCCCGTTTGTGTTGATCTGCCCGGGGGGCGCACCGCACCGCCCGGCAAAGCGTTGGCCGGCGGAACGCTTTGGCTTGCTGGCCAAAAAGCTGGCCGACTATCGCCTGACGCCGGTCTTGATCGGAACAAATAACGAAGCCGAGGTTCTGGGCAAGATTGATGGCATGTGTCCCAAGGCGCGCAATTTGATGGGCCGGACCGGTTTCCTTGATATCGCCGGGCTTGCCGCGCGTTCGGTCTTGGCAATCGGTAATGATACGGGGCCGATGCATATTGCTGCGGCTGCCGGGGCGCCCTCAATCGTTTTGTTTTCGAGCGAATCTGATCCGAAACTAAGCGCGCCGCGCGGCACAACGGACAATGCTGTCAGTATTGTCCGCGAGAATGATTTGCGCGAACTGACCGTTAACCGGGTGATGGACGAGGTGCGCCGTCGTTTGGATCTTGTTGACTGATCGGGGATATTGCCCCGGGCAGCTGCAAGGCGGCAGGGGCGTGACAATGAAGTGGCGGACTGCAAAGGTTTGATCGCCAATGCAGAAGTCTAAAATCATTGCTTTCTGACTGTGGCCCGATATGCTAGGCAATGGTCCGTTCCATAGGATATACAGCGCGATGAGCGCCCCGGTGACGGATTTGTTGCCTGCAACTTGTTTCTGCGCTTTTTGTTTGATTACCATAGGAGATTATCCATAGCACGACCACGCAAACCGATGCAGCCGACCAAGGACGGTCCGCGCGTCAATGAAGATATCAAATCCCGCGCCATATGTGTTGTCGACGGTGAAGGCAACATGTCAGATCCGATGACGGTTCGTGAAGGCATTGAAATGGCTATGGAAGCTGGACTCGACCTTGTCGAAGTCGCTCCAAATGCCGAGCCTCCCGTCTGTAAACTGATTGATTTCGGCAAGTTCAAATACGAACAAAGCAAGAAACAGAACGAAGCTAAGAAGAAACAGAAGGTTATCGAAGTTAAGGAGATCAAACTCCGCCCTAACATCGATATCCATGATTACAATGTGAAGCTTCGTGCCGCACAAAAGTTTCTTGGCGGTGGAGACAAGGTGAAAGTTACTTTGCGTTTTCGTGGACGTGAAATGGCTCACCAGGATCTCGGTCTTGGCATGTTGCAACGGTTCTCGGGAGATCTTGAAGATCTTTCCAAACCGGAAATGATGCCCAAGATGGAAGGCCGCGTGATGATTATGGTACTGGCGCCGCGTTAATTCGCGGCGTTTTGCCTTTCCAAGTAAGAGGGAATGCCATGGCCGCCGGGAATGATCTTCTGATCGTCGGAGTCGATGACGACCCCAAAAGTCTCGTGCTATTGAAGCGAATTGTCGAAAGTGGCGGTTATAGTTTCGTTGGTGTTTCGTCTGGCAAGGAGTTGCTTCAGACTCTTAAGTCAAAAAAACCGCGGGTCATTTTGATGGATATCATGATGCCCGGTATGAACGGCTTTGAGGCTGCGATACGGGCACGCACGGGTTTCCCCGATCTTGCCTGTGCGATTATTTATGTTACCGCGCGCCAAGGGGAAGAAGACCTGCGTGGTGGTGTGGCGGCCGGCGGGAATGATTTTGTTCTCAAGCCGATTAATCGTGAAAAGCTGTTAAGCCGAATCGAGAAATGGATCGGTCGGGTTCATACCATCAAAACGGCAATCTGATCGCAGTATTCCGACAAGCACCTGATTTCCAACGATATATCACGGACCCTTGGTAGCCCATGTTGCAATGGGGTCTATATATAATGTGAACAGTGAAAAGCTGACCACACCGATTGCTGTTGTGATCAGGACAATGGACGAGCTGCGCACAACATAGCGATCATATGTTGCCGCAATGACAAACACATTGCCTGCTGTTGGCAAGGCCGCAAGCAGAAGAACGGCTTTTACTTCGATCTCGCTAAGCGAACCAATCAGGTAAAAGGCGGCAAAAACAATCAACGGGTGCAGCACAAGCTTTGCAATCGCCATGGCGCCAAGTTCGGCGCGCTTTTCTGCGATCGGGCGTCCAACCAGGGCAACGCCGATTGCAAACAGAGCAGCAGGACCCGCCCCGGCGCCGAGTAATTCCAAAAGATAATCAAAGCCGCCCGGCCAGTCGAGGTCACAGGCACTGGCAATGACGCCACAGACAATCGCAATTAGCACCGGGTTCGATACTGTGCCGCGCAGGATTTTTGGTAGCGGGTTCGGGCCCGCCGTCCCCGTGGTTCTTTTGTGTTTGGCGCTTTCCAAAAGCATAAGGCTGACTGGCAGGGTGACGGTCAGATCAAAGGCCAAGGCGACAATCAGGGGGATGGCAGCGGCCTCGCCCAAAAGACCGATGATTAGTGGCAGCCCCATAAAGCCGGCATTTGAAACAGTTCCGGCAAAGCCGAATAATGTGGCGCAGGAACGATCAAGCTGAAACATCCGTCCGGCCAGAAAGCGCAGGCAAAAGAATAACACGAGTGTCGCAGAGCCATAGGAAATCAAAAGATCCGGTTGCCAGATCAGATCGAAATCCCGGGAGCCAAGTGCCCGAAACAAAAGGGCCGGCAGGGCAAAATAAAACACAAAGCCGTTGATGCCGCGCATGCCTTCATGGCTCACAATTTTGCTTTTCCCCCCGATCCAGCCAAGGGCGATAAGGCTGAAGAACGGCAGGATGATAGATGTAATTTGGGTCATGTCTGTCTGTGATCCGTGACGGGGACGCCACCATGGCGGGCAAGACCGGCGATAGGCAAGGAGAAAGCACATGAAAAGTCCCTTGAAAAAGGCAAGGGTGGAGTCTATAACCACCCGTCCCCGAAAAGGTGGTGAGGCTGGAAAGATCAATGGTCTTTCAGGGCATGCCCAGCCGCCGTGGGGGATTTCGTGTTTCATTGCTTATGCAAGGATAGAAAAATGCCCAAGATGAAGACCAAAGCGAGCGCTAAAAAACGCTTTAGCCTGACCGCAAAGGGTAAAGTTCGTCGCAATGTCGCTAACAAGCGTCACTTGCTGACTGCGAAACCCACCAAGATGAAGCGCCAGTCACGTGGTACAGAGATTCTCTGTGCAGCAGATGCCCGCATCGTCAAAAAATTCCTGCCGTACGGTTAGGCTAAGGAGAGTTAAATGGCTCGTGTAAAAGGGGGCGTGTCTTCACACGCTCGTCACCGCAAGGTTATTAAGGCTGCCAAGGGTTACCGCGGTCGCCGCAAGAATACTTACCGCACAGCAGTGCAGGCTGTCGAAAAAGGTTTGCAGTATGCATATCGCGACCGTCGCGTTAAGAAACGTCAGTTCCGCAGCTTGTGGATCCAGCGTATCAACGCCGGTGCTCGTGAAAACGGTCTCAGCTATTCGCTGTTCATGAACGGCCTTAAGAAGGCTGGCGTTGAGCTTGACCGTAAAGTGCTTGCAGACATCGCCGTGCGCGAACCCGAAGCTTTCAAAGCTTTGGTTACCCAGGCGCAGGCTGCACTCGGCTGATAAACCTTTTGTAAAAAGGTTTAGACGGGACTTGCCTGATTTGATCGGGGGCAGCCATATTGGCCGTCCCCTTTCTTTTTGTTTATTTCTTTTCCCTTGAAGCAAAGCGTCGGAAGTTATGGAAAACATCGAAGCATTGCGCGAAGAGGTTCTGGGTGAAGTCGGAAAAGCAGCCGATTTGCAGGCGCTTGAAGACGTTCGCATCAGCGCCCTTGGCAAAAAGGGCCGCATTACCGGCCTGATGAAAAACCTTGGCCAGATGGATCCTGATCAGCGCCGTGAATTCGGTCAGACGCTGAACGCGGTTAAGGACACGGTTGCCGAGGCGATCGAAACCCGTAAAGCAAGCCTTGAAGATGCTGCGTTGAATGCGCGTCTGATTGGCGAGCGGATCGATGTCACCTTGCCCGCACGCGCAGACGAGACCGCAGGCCGCATTCACCCGATCAGCCAGACGATGGACGAAATTGTTTCCATCTTTGGTGAAATGGGCTTTGCCCTGGCCGAAGGTCCCGATGTTGAAGACGATTTTCATAACTTTACTGCCCTGAACATCCCGCCGGAACATCCCGCGCGTGAAATGCAGGACACTTTTTATCTGCCTGAACAGGAAGACGGTTCGCGCCTTGTGTTGCGCACCCATACATCCCCGGTGCAGATCCGTACCATGCAGTCGAAAACGCCACCGATCCGCATTATTGCACCGGGTCGGACCTATCGTTCAGACAGCGACATGACCCACACCCCGATGTTCCATCAGGTCGAAGGTCTGGTGATCGACAAGAAAACCCATATGGGGCACCTCAAAGGTTGCCTGCTTGAATTTGTTAAAACCTATTTCGAGCTGGATGACGTTCCGGTGCGTTATCGCCCAAGTTTCTTCCCGTTTACCGAACCCAGTGCTGAAATGGATATTGGTTGTTCGCGCAAAGGCGGAGAGCTCAAGATCGGAGAAGGCGACGACTGGCTTGAGATTTTGGGCTGCGGCATGGTTCATACGCGTGTTCTGGCGGCCTGTGGCCTTGATCCTGATGAATATCAGGGCTTTGCCTTTGGCATGGGGATCGAACGTATTGCGATGCTGAAATATGGCATTCCCGATCTTCGTACCTTCTTCGATACCGATCTGCGCTGGCTGAAACATTATGGTTTCGTGCCGCTGGATGTACCGAATATGGTAAGGGGCTGAGACCATGAAATTCACACTCGACTGGCTTAAACAGCACCTTGATACCGATGCATCAATTGATGTGATCGCCGAAAAATTGACCGATGTTGGGCTTGAAATCGAAGCCGTGACCGATCGGGGGGCGGCGCTCAAAGATATCCGTGTTGCTCATATCATCGAAGCCGGACAGCATCCCGATGCTGACCGCCTGAAATTGTGCAAGGTTGATACCGGCGATAAAGTCATTCAGGTGGTCTGTGGTGCGCCCAATGCGCGCACCGGGATTAAAGTCGCCTTGGCCCAGCCCGGCGCGATCATCCCGATTGATGGCTCGAAACTTAAACCGGGCAAAATCCGGGGTGTCGAAAGCCAAGGGATGATGTGTTCAACCCGTGAGCTTTGCCTGGGTGAAGATCATGATGGCATTATTGAATTGCCCGAAGATGCCGAAATTGGCGCACAGGTGGCCTCGGTTTTAGGCGCTGATGATCCGATCCTTGAAATCGGCCTGACACCAAACCGCCCCGATTGCACGGGTGTGCGCGGTGTGGCGCGTGATTTGGCGGCGGCGGGTCTTGGCACGCTTAAAGCCGATCCGCGTCAGGAAGCCGTTGTGAGTGCTTTTGATAGCCCGATTGGTGTCACGATTTCGACGGACATTACTCAAAATGCGGCTGCGCCCGTATTTTATGGACGCTATATTCGTGGTGTTAAGAACGGCGAAAGCCCGGATTGGTTGAAAGCCCGTCTGGAATCCATCGGCTTGCGCCCGATTTCTGCCCTTGTTGATATCACCAACCTTGTGACCCACGATCTAGGTCGTCCGTTACATGTGTTTGATGCCGATAAATTGGCGGGGGATATCAATGTTCGCTACGCCACCAATGGTGAAAAAATTGCGGCGCTTGATAACAAGGAATACGCGCTTTCCGACACGATGGTGGTTATTGCCGACCAAGCCAAGGCGCTTGGTATTGGCGGTATTATTGGCGGCGAAGAAACCGGCTGTCTTGCTGAAACGACCAATGTGTTTGTTGAATGCGCCCTGTTTGACCCGATCAGTGTCGCTAAAACCGGTCGTAAATTGCAGATCAATTCCGATGCGCGCTATCGTTTCGAACGCGGTGTTGATCCGCAATCGGTGATCTGGGGCATGGAAGTTGCCACCCATCTGATTACCGAGATTTGCGGCGGTGAAGTTTCTCATGTCGTCAAAGCGGGCGAGGTTCCAAACCCGCGCAACAGTTTCGATTTGCGGATTGACCGTATTCTTGAGCTTGGCGGCGTTGCCGTTGACGCAGATCGTGCAATTGAAATTCTGAAATCGCTTGGTTTCGAGGTTAGCGGTTCAGCATCGGTGATCACAGCTATCGCACCGACCTGGCGCCCGGATGTCGTGGGCGAAGCCGATCTGGTCGAAGAAGTCCTGCGCATTGTCGGGTACGACAAAATCCCAACTGTCGCGCTTGAACGTGAAACCAGCCTGCCGGTTCCGGCCCTGACCCCGTTCCAGAAACGGGTTGGTCTGACGCGCCGGGTTTTGGCGGCGCGTGGCATGTATGAAACCGTGACCTGGGCGTTTACCGACTCGCGCTGGGCCAAACTGTTCACGGATCTCAAGCCAGGCCTGTTTCTGGCCAATCCGATCAGTTCGGATCTTGATGTGATGCGCCCGAACGCGCTGATCAACCTGATCGCTGCCGTTGGGCGCAATCAGTCGCGCGGTTTTGCCGATCTGTCCCTGTTTGAAGTGGGGCCGGAATTCTTTGGCGATCAGCCTGGTGATCAGCGTTTGGTGGCTGCGGGCCTTCGCGCCGGGGCAACCGCGCCGCGCAGTTGGACCGGGTCGCGCCGTGATGTCGACCTGTTTGACGCCAAGGCCGATGCGGAGGCCTTGCTTGAAGCGCTTGGAACGGCGGCGGCCAATGTGCAGGTCAATGTTGATGGCGCGCCGCAGTGGTATCATCCGGGTCGTTCGGCTGCCTTGCAGTTGGGGCCGAAAAACGTACTTGGCTATTTCGGCGAATTGCACCCCAAAGTGTTGAAAGCACTGGGTGTGAAGGGCCGGGTTATGGCGTTTGAGCTGTTTATTGAAAACGTCCCAAGCCCCAAGAAAAAAGGCACCGGTCGCCCGGCATTGAATGCGTCAAGCTTCCAGTCGGTTGAACGTGATTTCGCCTTCTTGCTGGACGCGGATGTGAAATCTGATGCCATCGTCAAGGCGGCACGCAGCGTTGATCGTAACCTGATTACTGATGTGACGATCTTTGATCTTTATGCGGGCAAGGGCATCGAAGACGGCAAGAAATCGATTGCCTTCTCAATCACCTTACAGCCAACCAAGGCGACGCTTACCGAGGAAGAAATCGACGCGGTCAGCAAAAAGGTCGTTGCGGCGGTCGAAAAAGCCACAGGCGGTTCATTGCGCGCCTAGATGTGATGCATGGAAATGCCATTAAAAAAACGGGCTGCCCCTTGGGTGGCCCGTTTTTGTTTGTTCGGAAACGGTATAAAAACCGCGGTTGGGGAAGATTTTACCGGCCAGGTCGTTTGCGCAGAACGGCAAACTCATCTTCATCGAGATCAATTGCGATCAAATCTGGCCCATTGGTGTAAATCCGCCATTCCATATCGGTATCATCGCATTCAAGGTTCAACTGGTCGACCATGCTGTTCCAGATGCATTTTTCGCGGTCATCATCGGCTTCAAGTCGCCCGGTCCCGTTGTCGGATAAATGCATGACCAGCAGTTCTTCATCTTCATCCACTGAATAGACAGCATATGTTTCGTTTGCAAAACGGTAGTTGATTTCTGCACCATTCAATTGCCGCCAGCCACGCGGCATCGGCGCATCAACATTGCGTTCGGCAAACAGATAGGCAATCGTCTGCATGTGACTGTCGGGCATTGTTCGCATGTCCGACCCACAAGCCGCCAGCAGTGATAAACCCAACAGGGGCAAGATTGTCCGAAATGCGATGCGTGTCATACGATGCTCCGTGGCGTTCAGGGGTCATTGCAGCCGTCTGCAGGCAGGTTTTACCGACCCGCAATGATTTGGACATTCCCAAGCAATAAGCTTGCCACGGTTTGAATGGTACAAGGGGCTTAAGGTGTCGCACGCAGCGTGAAGATAAAGGTCGCCCCCGGATCGGTCAGCGGACGCGAGGTATCAAGCCAGATGCGCCCGCCATGCTGTTCGACAATCTTGCGGCACAGAGACAGGCCAAGACCGGTGCCGGAAAATTCATCTTTATGCAGGCGCTGGAATAGCCGGAAAATCCGATGGGCATGTTCGGGGTGAATGCCAATGCCATTGTCGCGCACTGAAAAACGCCAGAAACCGGGCGTGTCCGGATCGACTGAAACCTGTATGTCGATATGGGGTGGAACGCCCGGGCGGCGATATTTGATCGCATTTGACAACAGATTCTGGAACAGGCGTGACAGGCTTATTCGGTCCCCGGAAATTGTCGGGAGTTCGGTATGGGTGATAGTGGCCTGTTCTTGGGCGATAATGGATTTAAGGTCGGCTTGTGCTTCGCTCAGAGCCAGATTGCAGTCGATCTCGGTTCCATCATCGCTGCCACCGGTTTTGGCGTATTCCAATAGGTGACTGATCAATTTGTGCATGCGTTTGGCGCCATCGACGGCATAATCGATATATTCATCCGCTTCGGGGTCAAGCGCCCCGCCGTAGCGACGTTTAAGAAGCTGGGTATAGCTTGCCACCATGCGCAGCGGCTGTTGCAGATCGTGTGAGGCAACATAGGCAAATTGTTCAAGGTCTTCGTTGCTGCGTTTAAGCTGATCAAGTGTGTCGCGCAGTTTATTGGCATTTTCGACAAATTGCGTCACGTCGCGCGCACTGCCAAACATCATGTCATCGAAGGGCCCGATACAGTGCCATGCAAGCCAGCGGATGCCGCTGTTCTGGCTGCGAATGCGAAAGATCAGTTCGCGTTCATGGTCCCGGTGTTCCATGCATTCCTGAAAGGCTGCAATCGCACTTTCCTGGTCTTCGGCTTCGAAGATTCTGAAAAATGGTTGCCCGATCAGATCATGAATATTGGCCCCAATAAGGTGTTCGAGTGCCGGGCTAAGCCCACGCAGGATGCCTTGCGCGTCAACGGCAACGGATGGTTCGGGTGTATGGCGCAAATAGGTTTCAAACGGATGGCAAAGTTCTTGTTGTTCTGCCGTTTCCAACAGCATCACCGTGATGGTTTCCTGGGTGCCCTGAATGCGCCGATGCGCCATCATATAGAAACGTTGGGTGTGATCGGCCGAGGTGTGCATATCCACCATGGTGCCGATGCGATTGGCCGGCCATTCATTTTCAAAAAGTGGACCGCGTAATTGTGCGCGCGATGCATCGCTAAGCCGAGATAGAAAGCTTTCAGCCGTCGGTTTGATATCGCTAAAGGCAAGGCCAAGTATTTCCGGCCAGTTCAGACGCACGCCAAATGCCGTATCGGGGGCATCTGGGGACCAGCTTAGAATGGCACAACCGCATTCAGAAAGGGTGTTTTCAGAATCGCTGAAATGTTCGGCAAGGTCGGCGGCGCGCAGATGTTGCCGTTTCAGACGTTGCCATAGCCAGATTGAAAGACCGGCCATGATCGTAAGGACAATCAGGAACAGTGCTGTATGTAAGATGATTGCTTGTCGCCAGCCATCCAGCAGCAAACGCCTTGGAATATAGGTGACGACGATCCGGTCAAGTTGCGGCAGCGTGCTGTATCCCATCAGCATGACGGTGTTGCCATGCATGCAGAAAACGGTGCCGCGATCGGTTTTTTGCGTGGCAATGGCATCAAACAGATCGCCGATCAGATGGGGGGGGATGATGCCGCTGATCTGGGTGCGGTTGCTATCAATGACACCGACTGAAAGATTGGGGTTTTCATCGATGACGCGTTGCAGGTTAATGTCGATGTCTTGTGCCAGAACCGCACTTAGCTGATATGTTATGGCCATCATTTGTGCGCGCGCCTGATCAATGGCGCTGTCATAAAGCGTTTTCTGAATGAAGAAGAAAGAAAACAGCAAGATGACCATGCCAGTCAGGGTCAGAGCCGCCAAACGTTTGCGCAATATGCTTAGCCCGCGCCGGGACAAGGATGGTTCTATGGATGTCAGAAACATTTTCTAAGATGTACTCTTGTCAAAATCGACCGCGTTGTCCCTGATCGAAAGCCTATTTCCTTTTGACCCGGTTGAAAAGCATTCAACCGGAAATATCATCAACCATATGGGATAAAAAACGGCACGATGACAGAGGCTTGTGGCGGTTTTAGCCCGATGGGATGTGGTATGTCCTGTCTATCATGCAAATCCGGTGCAGGGTGTGGGCAAGTTCGCCGGACGGAAATCAAACACAGCACTTCTAATTGGTATGAAAACCCCCTATAAACCCGCTGTCGGCGATTGCGATCTAATCGCCTTGAATACCAAGACGATCCGAAATTGCCGGTATCGCCCGATTGCGCCACAGCAGAATATGATTTTTTGCTGCGTTTTTCCCCGAAGTCGCTGCCGTGAACTGGTGGGCTGACCGGGGTGATGCAAACGGCGTGACACCGGCTTTGTGATAAGTGATCGATTAAAACGCGATCATGATTTGGCCAATGCCGAACCGAATTTTTAACATAACCTTTGCCCAGTGCCAGAAGCAGCAATATGACCGATCTTAAGAATATTCGAAATTTCTCGATTATCGCGCATATCGACCACGGTAAATCGACCCTGGCTGACCGTCTGATCCAGTTAACCGGTGGTTTGACGGATCGCGAGATGTCTGAACAGGTCCTCGACTCGATGGATATCGAGCGCGAACGCGGGATCACGATCAAATCCCAGGCCGTGCGTTTGAAATACATCGCCAAGGATGGTCAGGAATACACCCTGAACCTGATGGATACGCCGGGCCATGTTGACTTTGCTTATGAAGTCTCGCGGTCATTGGCGGCCTGTGAAGGATCGCTTTTGGTGGTGGATGCCGCCCAAGGGGTTGAAGCACAGACGCTTGCCAACGTTTATCAGGCGATTGAAAACAATCACGAAATCGTACCGGTTCTGAACAAGGTCGATCTGCCAGCCGCAGAGCCCGAGCGCGTCAAAGAACAGATCGAAGAAGTGATTGGCATTGATGCCAGCGATGCGGTGATGATTTCGGCCAAGACCGGTCTTGGCGTGCCTGACGTGCTTGAAGCATTGGTCCATCGTCTTCCGGCACCAACCGGTGACGCGACTGCACCGCTTGAAGTTCTTTTGGTTGATAGTTGGTATGATGCTTATCTTGGCGTGATGATTTTGGTGCGGGTCAAGGAAGGCACGCTGAAAAAAGGCCAGAAAATCCGCTTTATGAATGCCAAGGTCACCCACACGGTTGACCGTGTTGGGGTGTTTACGCCCAAACCGATTTCACTTGATCAAATGGGGCCGGGCGAAATCGGCTTTATCAATTGCGGCATGAAAACCGTGGCGGAATGTGAGGTCGGTGACACGATTACCGAAGAAAAACGCCCTTGTGCCAAACCATTGGCCGGTTTCAAACCGTCTATTCCGGTCGTGTTCTGTGGTATGTTCCCGGTTGATACCAGCGAATATGATGTTCTTCGCGATGCGCTCGAAAAGCTGCATCTTAACGATGCGTCGTTCCAGTTCGAACCGGAAAACTCGACCGCATTGGGTCTTGGTTTCCGTTGCGGCTTCCTTGGTCTCTTGCATCTTGAAATCATTCAGGAACGGCTTGAGCGCGAGTTCGAACTTGACCTGATCACGACGGCCCCGTCTGTGTCGTATAAGATCACGATGATGAAGGACGAGGAAATCACGCTGCATAATCCGGCGGATTTCCCCGACGTCACCAAGATCAAGGCGATCGAAGAACCTTGGATTAAAGCATCGATCATGGTGCCCGATGAATACCTTGGCGGTATTCTGACCCTGTGTACCGAACGTCGTGGGATTCAGCAGGACCTGACCTATGTCGGGAACCGGGCAATGGCGGTTTACAAATTGCCATTGAACGAAGTGGTGTTTGATTTCTATGACCGTTTGAAATCAATTTCACGTGGCTATGCCAGCTTCGATTACGAATTGGCCGGTTATGACGAAAGTGATTTGGTTAAGGTATCAATTCTGGTTAATGACGAAGCCGTTGATGCCTTGGCATTGATGGTTCACCGTTCGGCCGCCGAACATCGTGGCCGCGAGATTTGCAAACGTCTTAAGGACCTGATCCCGCGCCAGATGTTCAAGGTCGCCATTCAGGCGGCCATTGGCGGCAAGGTGATTGCCCGTGAAACGGTATCTGCGATGCGCAAAGACGTGACAGCCAAATGTTATGGCGGTGACGTGTCGCGTAAACGCAAACTTCTGGATAAACAGAAGGCCGGTAAGAAAAAGATGCGTCAGTTCGGCAAGGTCGAAATTCCACAATCGGCCTTTATCAATGCGCTTAAGATGAGCGACGATAAATAAACCGAAATTACGATATCGAAACAAAGGCTGTATCCCCTTGCGGGTGCAGCCTTTTTGTTTGGTGCTTTTGGCAAGTCACATCCTGCGCTATGCATAGTGAATTGCCGTATTTCCCAACAGGAGCCCGTCATGGATCTCGATCTTCTTAATCATCAGGAACACATTCTGGTCTTTGATCGCTTTGACGAGGATACGGCATGGGAAATCGGGTCGGCCCTTGTTGCTGTGGCACGGGCGCAAAAGGCCCCGGTTGTGGTTAATATCCGCACATCTGATCGCACTCTGTTTCATGCGGCCCTTGCCGGGGCTGTTCCGGCCAATGATTCCTGGGCGCGGCGCAAAAGCAACCTGACGCTTCGCGAACATCAATCATCGATGAAGTTCGGCATGGCTTTGAAAGCCAAGGGCAAGACGCTTGCCGATCATGGCATCGATTTTGCCGATTACGCCGATCATGGTGGTAGCTTTCCGGTTCGGGTCAAGGGTGTTGGTGTGATCGCGGCGATCACGGTTTCCGGTCTGGCCTCGGCCGAGGATCATGCAATGATTGTTGGCGTACTTGCCGACTGGTTAAAGGTGGATGTTATCTGATCCATGCACCGGATCGGATTAACCACGTGGATTATTCTTCCAAGATTGCCTGTACTTTGTGCGATACCCATTTCGAGATAATGGTCGAACCGGCAACTAGAAGGCCGATGGCGACAGCTGTGCCAATGACAACGATGAAGCTGCCCGCAGATCGGCCATGCATCATCATTTCAAGTGCGGCCTGAACCGTCACCATCAAAAGAAGCGTTCCAAGTAGCAAGGTGCCTGACCCAAAAAGAATCAGTTTATGCATGTTGTTAATCGGGCTCGGCTTTTTTTGTGCTTCCTGACTTTGGTCACTCATAAAGGCCCCCTTAATGGCGTTGTGTGCAGATTTCTATTGTAAGTGGAATTTTGCAGCCTGACATGAATATGCGCCAAGGGCCAGAGCCGAAATCCCTTATTTATACTGTGTTTGGTGAGGTTTGATTGAGTGCAACATACTCTGGGCTTGAAAAGGTTCAGCTGCCCTGATCGAAATGGTCGATATCGGGATCAATCTTGGAGAACCCGGACAGGGCCGTGCTGATCCAAAGGTGTTTTTGTGCTTTAAAGGGGGTTGGGTCATCAAAGCTGCCAAGACGCAGGTCGATCGTATCGGCATTTTCGACGCTCCGCCATGTCAGGCTGGAACCGCATTTTGGGCAAAAACCGCGATATTTACCCGGTGAGCTTTCGTAATCGGTTGGGTTGCGATCCCATGTAACAGCATTTGCCGGAAACGTGACAAAAGTCGAAACGCCAGATCCGCTATCCTTGCGACACATGCCGCAATGGCAATGATTTCCACCGGTCGGCTCACCTGAAACGCAAAAGCGCACCGCGCCACAAAGACAGCCGCCAAAATGAAGAGGGGAGTCTGTGGGCGACATGGTGCGCTTTCCCTGTATTGAATGCCAGTGGTGGATTATTCGTTCGGAACGCCGGTCGTGGTTGAATATTCGAAGTGGAATTCCTTGTCCGGGAATAGATAGCTGCGTGCGGCATGGATGGCACTGGCACCTTCGGCAAAGCCCGACAGGATCAGTTTAAGCTTATGGTCGTAATTGGCAATATCGCCAATTGCAAAGATGCCCGGGATTGATGTCGCCATGGTCGCCTGTGTCACCCCGATATGGTTTTTATCAAGGTTCAGGCCCCAATCGGCAATCGGGCCAAGTTCCATGGCAAGTCCAAAGAACGGCAACAGGTGATCGGCTTCAAGTGCCAGTTCTTCGCCTTTAAGCGTTGCGACAACAACGTGGGAAAGCGTGCCGTTTTCACCTTTAAGGCTTTTAAGCTGATAGGGGATGACCATTTCGATCTTGCCGGCTTCGGCCAGTGCCTGAAGTTTGGCACTGCTATCGGGGGCTGCGCGGAATTTCGGGCGACGGTGGACCACCATCACCTTTTCGGCGATATCATGCAGCGACAAGGCCCAATCAACGGCCGAATCACCGCCACCGGCAATCACGACCTTTTTACCTGCGAAATCCGCACGGCGTTTGACGTAATATTGAACTCCGCCCGATCCTTCGTAATCTTCAAGGCCTTCCATCGGTGGCTTGTTCGGGCCAAACGCCCCACAGCCCGCCGCAATGACCACCGCACCGGCATCGATTACGGTCCCGACCGAGGTTTCAAGCATGAAACGGCCATCATCACGTTTTTCAAGTTTGATAACCTGTTGGCCCAGATGATAGGTCGGTTCAAACGGCGCGGCCTGTTTGGCCAGTTGATCGATCAAATCCTGACCGGCAATCTGCGGATGGGCCGGAATATCGAAAATCGGCTTTTCCGGGTATAGCGCGCTGCATTGGCCGCCAACCATTTCAAGCGCATCAATGACATGCGTATTAAGCCCCAGCATCCCGGCTTCGAATACGGCGAAAAGCCCAACCGGGCCGGCGCCAATGATGGCGATATCGGTGCTGTGCGACGCGTCTGACATGTTCATTCCATCCAAATATCATCAAGTCGGTAAAAACGACGGTGATTTATAGCCTGATTTATACATCAGCGAGATAGCATTTTGCCCCTCATGTCGCAATGTAAACCGGCCTGTTTTGCGGTTTGGTGTCGCGCCATGGTCTTGTGATTGGCAATGGGTGTAAAATCATTGCGAAGGGTGGTCCCGTCGCCCTACAACAGAGGGCAGGATATAATTTAACGACGGATATCATGATCAAAACAGTTGCAGTTGGCGATCAAAACGGCACGGAAATCCTTGCAGGGCAACTTGCTGCATGTGCGAAACCCGGCGATGTGATCCTGATGCATGGGACATTGGGGATGGGGAAAAGCGCGTTTTGCCGGGCCTATATCCGCGCGCTTGCCGATAATCCGCATGAAGAAGTCCCAAGTCCGACCTTTACCCTGGTGCAGGTCTATGAACTTGACCCGGTTCCGGTTTGGCATTTTGATCTTTATCGGCTGTCCGATCCCGAAGAAGTTCATGAACTTGATATCGAAGATGCCTTTGCCGATGGTGTCAGTCTGATCGAATGGCCGGATCGGTTGGAATATCTGACGCCGGAAAACCGGCTTGATATTCATATCGAACCCGGATCAAATGTGGATGGTCGGGTGTTTCAGTTGATACCGCACGGCGAAGACTGGGAAAATCGCATCGCCAAACTTGGCGGGGACGGGGCATGAGCATGGTAAGCGATGCCGTTTCATCCCGCGCAGACGCGATCAAGGTTTTTCTGACGACCAATGGCTGGGCCGGGGTGGTGCCGGTTCCGTTGGTTGATGATGCCTCGGCGCGGAAATATTACCGGCTGGATGATGGACGTCAAACCGCGCTTTTGATGGATTTTCCGCCTGACGCGGTCAGTGTCGATCCGCATGGTATTCATGAAAATCCCGAACGTTTGGCATCCGTTGCCCCGGTGATCACAACAACCGCCCTGTTTTTGCAGGCCGGTTGGCGGGTTCCCGTGATTTATGCCAGTGACGTCACACAGGGTTTGGTTCTGATCGAGGATTTTGGTGATCTGACCCTGACGCATGCGCTGGAACTGACCCCAACATCAAAACCGGCCCTTTATCTGCGGGCGGTTGATCAGCTGGTTGCCCTGCATCGTCATTGTGACGTCGGGATGGAAACCGCGCGGGGGCATTTGGTCCATTACCAACCCGCCAATTTCAAACGCATGCTGGAAAGTTTCAAGACTGATTACCTGCCGCTGATTGTGCCTGCTCCGGCAAAGCGCGTGGCGGCCATTACCGATTTCGATGCCATGCTGGATCGTGTCTTGCCGCAATGCTGGCGGGTAGGGGATGTGATTATCCATCGTGATTATCACGTCGATAACCTGATGCTGGTTGAAAATGACGAGGGCGAGGAAGATTGCGGTATTATCGATTTTCAGGATGCTGCGATTGCACCACGCCCTTATGATCTGGTGTCGCTTTTGCGCGATGTACGCCATGATATCGGCCCGGAATTGGAATCTAGCCTGAAGGATCGGTATTGCGCAGCATTTGACGACCTTGATCGTTCTGATTTCGAAACGTCATATGCGGCGTGCAATATGGTCCGGAATTTCAGGATATTGGGCCGATTTGGCTGGTTGGCGATCAAGGCGGGCAAGCGGCGCTATTTTGATTTTATCCCGCATTGCTGGGAATTGATCCTGCGCGATGCCGATCAAAACCTGCCTGAACTGGCCACATGGATTGCAACGTATATCCCGGCCGAGGCCCGGCTTGCTCCGACAATGCTACCGACCGATGAAGGGGCGCAGTGATGAGCGACACCAATTCAAAGCCACTAACCAAAGCCCAGGCAATGGTTCTGGCCGCCGGGTTTGGCAAACGCATGCGCCCGATCACCGATCATATGCCAAAGCCATTGGTGCCGGTTGCGGGCAAGCCAATGCTTGATCATGTGCTGGATAAGCTTGCCCTTGCCGGGTTTGATCTGGCCGTCGTCAATAGTCACTATCTGGGCCAGATGATTGTCGATCATGTTGCAACCCGCACAATGCCAAAGGTTTTGACATCCCCCGAGGAAGACTTGCTTGAAACCGGCGGCGGGGTGAAAAAGGCCCTGCCGATGATGGATGATCAAGCGGTGCTGGTGGCCAATGCCGATGTGTTTTGGACCGAGGGGGCGGAACCGCTTTTTGATCGCCTGACCGAGGCTTTTGATTCCGAGCATATGGATGCACTTTTGGCGATTTATCCGGTCGAGGGGGCCTTTGGCTATGACGGGGTGGGGGATTTTTTTTGGCAGGTTGATGGCCGGTTGAAACGTCGCGGCGATGCACCGTCGGCACCCTATTTCTTTACCGGGGTTCAAATCCTGTCGCCGCGTCTGTTTGACAATACCCCCGATGGGGCGTTTTCATCAAATGTGGTCTATGACAAGGCATTGGCAGCGGGACGGTGCTTTGGCCTTGTCCATGACGGGCGGTATTTTCATATCGGTACACCCGGGGCGCTTAAAGACGCCGAACCGGCGATTGCCGATGCATTGGCCGAGGAACAGATCGCCAAATCGGCGGTCTTAGCCAAAGCCGGGGGTGTTTGATGGCGGATCTGTTTGATTACATGGATGCGGCGGATAATTTTGCGGCCCCGGGCGCAACACCAGAAAACTTGTTTTACATTCCACCGGGTCAGGCCTTTGCCGATCTGATTGCCAAACAACTGATTGTCGAAACGGCTGATCAGCCGGTCCGTTTGCCCGATTATGTTTTGATGGTACCCAATCGCCGTTCGGCCAAGGTGATGCGCGATGCGTTTTTGCGCCAATCCAATGGCGCGGTGACGATGTTGCCGACCATTCGTGCGCTGGGCGAGGCCGATGAAGACGAACTGGCGATCTATGGCACCGGTGGTGAGCAGGCTGCCCTTGATTTGCCGCCATCCATTCCGGATTTGCAACGAAAACTGCTGCTGACTCGGCTGATCATGAACCGACCCGATCATAAGGGTGAAAGACCCACTGCGGATCAGGCGGCGCGTCTGGCCGGGGAATTGGCGCGCTTTCTTGATCAGGTGCAAACCGAAAACTGTAAATTTGATGATCTTAAGGGGTTGGTGCCCGCCGAGTTCGCCGAGCATTGGCAACTGACCCTTGAATTCTTGCAAATCCTGACCCTGCATTGGCCAGCCATTCTGGAAACCCAACAGGTAAGTGACCGGGCGATGCGCCGCAATGCCCTGATTGCAGCCCAGATTGACCTTTGGCAGGATAACCCACCGCAAACGCCGGTGATCATTGCCGGGTCCACCGGGCCGTTTCCGGCCCTGCGCGATTTGATGAAGGCGGTTTTGGGAATGCCACAGGGGCGTGTGGTTTTACCGGGTTTGATGACCGGTTTGGGTCGTGATGATTGGCAGGCGATAGGCGAGGACGCGACCCATCCGCAGCATTTGCTGGGCAAGACAATGGGCCATATCGGGCGCGACCCGGCCAGTGTCCTGTTGTGGCCTTCAGTCCCCGATGCCGCGCATCATGAAGACGAACGTCGTCGTTTGGCGCGTGAAGCACTTCGCCCGGCTCAGACCACCGATCAATGGCGCCATATTACCAATTTTGCGCCCGATGTTCTGGATGGTGTATTGCGCGTCGATTGTTCCGGTGCGCGTGAAGAGGCCGCAACCATTGCGCTTATGATGCGCGATGCATTGGAAAATCCCGGCAAAACCTGTGCGCTGGTGACACCGGATCGGGGGTTGGCGCGCCGTGTCGCAACCGAGCTGCGCCGGTGGGAGGTCGAAATCGATGATTCGGCCGGTATCCCGTTGCATGATACCGCCCCGGCGATTTATCTGCGCCTTGTGGTGCGCGCGGTGCAAGAACAATTTGCCCCCGTGCCGTTGCTTGAACTTTTAAAACATCCGCTGAGTGCGGCGGGCCTGCCGCCGGAACAATTCCGCGTTTTGACCCGCCAGATGGAACAATATGTGTTGCGCGGTGCGCGCCCCGGTCCGGGGCTTGACGGGCTTCAAGCCGCATTGGATGGCTGGCGCGACGAAACGATTGATCGCATTACCGCAAGCGGCGCGGATAACGCAGCCCCCCGAATTGAACGTATTCGGGATGATTATGCACGGTTATCGGATCTTATTGCACGGTTTAGGGCCTGTTTGGCGCTGTTGCTTGACCTTATGGATGAAAAATCGATCTCGCCGATTGGGGCCTTGCGCAGCCATGTTATGGCCGCCGAGGCACTGGCGGCAAGCGATGTGCAGGATGGGGCCGAACGGCTTTGGCGTGGCGAAGCGGGCGAAGCACTGGCCGATTTTGTCCACGAGCTGTTGCAGGCTTTGACTGAATTCGTTGCCATGCCGGGCATTCGATATGCGGCCTTTATTGATGCATTGATGGCCGATCGGGCCGTGCGTCCGCGTTATGGCAAACATCCACGCCTGTTTATCTGGGGCACGGTCGAGGCCCAGATGCAACAAGCCGATCTGACCATTCTGGGTGGATTGAACGAAGGCGTCTGGCCCCCCGAAGCTGGTGCCGATCCGTGGATGAGCCGCCCGATGCGGCGCAAATTTGGCCTGCCAGCACCGGAGCATCGGGTGGGCCAATCGGCCCATGATTTTCAACAGCTTTTTTGTGCGCCTGATGTGGTGATGACCCGTGCATTGCGGGTTGAAGGCACACCAACTGTCCCGTCACGGTGGTTGTTACGGATTGAAAACATTCTGCGGAAATCGGGCGTTCCGATGGAAAAACCCGATGCCCATGCCTGGCGGGAACTTGCCGAAATGTTAGATGAGCCGCGTGATGACATGCGCCGCAAAATTGGCCGCCCCGCGCCAACGCCACCGGTTTCGGCCCGCCCGAACAGGCTTTCAGTGACCCAGATCGAAACGTGGATGCGTGATCCCTATGCGATTTATGCCCGTCATATTTTGGGTTTACGCAAACTGGACGGGGTGGATGAAGACCCCGGTGCGGCCGATTACGGCAATCTGATCCATGATGCGCTGGATCAGTTCATCTCAAAACATCCTGATCATTTACCAGCTGATGGTGAACATGAGCTGATCATGATTGGACGCGAAGTTTTTAAACCACTGGCGGCCCGACCCGGTCTTTGGGCATTTTGGTGGCCGCGGTTCGAACGGATTGCCCGCTGGTTCATCCAGACCGAGGCGGCGCGCCGTGACCATGTGCGCAAATCCTATACCGAACAATCTGGCACCCTTGAAACCGCCACGGGGTTCGAAGTTTATGCCCGTGCGGACCGCATTGATGTTTTGCGCGATGGCGGGGTGGCGATTATTGATTACAAAACCGGCATGCTGCCCAGTCAGACCGATGTTGCCAATGGTTTTGCCCCGCAATTGCCGCTTGAAGCCGCGATTGCCCAAGATGGCGGATTTGGCGATGTACCGGCCGGTCCCCCGGCATCAATGGCGTTTTGGAAACTTTCCGGCGGTGATCCGGCCGGTGAAATCCGCGAAATTGATACCAAACGTATGAAAACTACCCCGGCGGAATTGGCGCGTGATGCGGTGGCGGGGGTTAATGCGCTGGCCAAGGCCTTTGCCGATGAAAATACACCTTATCTAAGTGTTCCACATCCCGATCATGCACCAAAATATTCCGATTACGTTCATCTGGCACGCCTGCGTGAATGGATGGGTAGCGAGGATGTTGGCCCGGATACCGATCAATCTAGCCAAAAGGACGGTGACGCATGACCGAAATTCGCGGAACTGATCCCAATATCTTGCAACGTAATGCGTCTGATCCGATGGCATCTGTCTGGGTGTCGGCATCAGCCGGGGCGGGCAAGACCAAGGTGCTGTCTGACCGGGTGTTGCGCTTGATGCTGTCGGGGACTGAACCTCATCGTATTTTGTGTCTGACCTTTACCAAGGCGGCGGCGGCTGAAATGGCCAACCGTGTTAATGAACGGTTGGGTCACTGGGCCACGATGGAAGATCGTGACCTTCACGACGATCTTTTCAATCTGGCCGGAATCGCGCCAAGTGGCGATGAAACGCGCCGGGCGCGCCGCCTTTTTGCGTCGGTTCTGGATGCGCCGGGCGGGATGAAAATTCAGACCATCCACGCATTTTGCCAGTCATTATTGCGCCGTTTTCCGCTTGAAGCCGGTCTGGCACCGCATTTTGACATCATGGATGACCGCACCGCGGCCGAAACCATGACCGATGTGCAGGAAGAAGTTCTGGCCTTTGCTCGAAATGGGCGCGATGACGGTTTGGCGGATGCGTTGTCGATTGTGACCGGGCAGGTCCGCGAAGGCGCCTTTGGTGAAGTCATGGGCGAATTGGCCCGTGAACGCGGCCGGTTGAAACGTATGTTGGCCCATCATGGTGGTGCGGCGCGTATGCGTGACGCGGTCTATGCCGCCCTTGGGGTTCGGGTCGGCCAAAACGAGGATGATGTGCTGCGCAAGGCGCTGTCAGATGACGCCTTTGATCGTGATGGTTTGATGCGCGGGCTTGCCGCGCTTGAAGCCGGGACCAAAACAGATCAGGACCGGGTTCCGGCATTGGCGCAATTCCTTGAAAAAACCAGTATCGAGGATCGGCTGTCCGTTTATGGCGATTATCGCAGCGTATTCTTTACCGCTGCCGGGGAACCGCGCGCAAAACTGATTACGAAAAAGGCCGCCGAAAATCACCCGATGGGGGCCGATGCGCTGGAAGCCGAATGTGCGCGTCTGGTCGAAGTGGATCGGCTGCGCAAGGCGGCGGCAATGGCAGGTGCAACCGCGGCCCTGATCACGATTGGCAATGCGATGCTGGATCGTTATGCCGCCAAAAAGGCCCTGCATGCCCGCCTTGATTATGACGATCTGATCCTGATCAGCCTGCAATTGCTGCAACAACAGGTCGGGATTGCCGGATGGGTGTTGTTCAAACTTGACGAAGGTCTTGATCATATCCTGATTGACGAGGCACAGGACACCAACCGTGAACAATGGGAAGTGGTACGTATTCTGGCCGAAGAATTTTTTGCCGGTGCCGGGCAACATGATGAAAAACCGCGGACAATCTTTGCCGTTGGGGATGCAAAACAATCTATTTATAGTTTCCAGCGCGCCGATCCGGAAAAATTTGTGCAAATGCGGGCCTATTTCCGCGAACGCGCACGTGAAATCGAAGCCGAATGGCGTGAAGTGCCGATGAACATATCGTTTCGGTCCACGGATGCGGTTTTGGGCACGGTGGATCGTGTTTTTGCCGGGATGATTGCCAAACAGGGTGTCGGTGATGATGGTGCCGACGTCAGTCACAGCCCATTTCGCATCGGGCAGGCCGGGCGGATTGAATTATGGCCCGCGGTCGAGCCACAAGAACGTGCCGCCGAAGACCCGTGGACCCCGCCAACCCGCATTGTGCGCCTTGAAGACCCGGAAATCAGACTGGCGCGTGTGATTGCCGGGCGTATTCGCCATGCGATTGACGCAGGCGAGGAACTGACATCACGTGGCCGTCCGGTACGGGCCGGTGATTTCATGATTTTGGTCCGCCGTCGGACCGCCTTTGTGGATGAAGTGGTTAAGGCGTTAAAGGAACGCAATGTCCCGGTTGCCGGTGTTGACCGTATGCAAATTACCGATCAGTTGGCGGTGATGGATCTGATTGCCTTTGGTCGGTTCCTGTTGATGCCCGAAGATGATTTAACGCTGGCCGAGGTACTTAAAAGCCCGTTGATCGGTTTTGATGATGATCAGTTGTTTGCGATTGCCCATAACCGCCCCAGAACGCTTTGGCTTGCACTGCGTGAAAAGGTGGGTGTGGATGGTGTTGATCGGGCATTTGCCACGGCCTATGAGTTTTTGTTCAAATGGTTGGGGCGGGTTGATTACGAACGTCCGTTTGAATTGTTTGCCGAACTTTTGGGCGGGCGTGGGGATGATGCGCGTGGTGTGCGGGCGCGACTTGTCGGGCGTCTTGGGATCGAAGCCAATGACCCGATTGATGAGTTTCTTAACCTTGCCATGGGCTATGAAGCCGATCATGCCCCGACCTTGCAGGGCTTTCTGCACTGGTTGATGGCAGGGGACGCCGAAATCAAGCGTGACCTTGAACAAAGCGGGCGTGATGAAGTGCGGATCATGACGGTGCATGGGGCCAAGGGGCTTCAGGCGCCGATTGTGTTTTTGCCCGATACCATGCAGGTCCCAACCCAATCCCCCAACCTGTTCTGGCAGGAAGACCGGGATTTGATGTATTGGCTGCCGCGTGTGGCGTTGGAGACCGAGGTTGTTTCACGTCTGCGCGATGGTATTTCGATCAAACGCGATCAGGAATATAATCGTCTGCTTTATGTTGCCCTGACGCGCGCCGAAGACCGGCTTTATATTTGCGGCTGGCAGGGCAAGCGCAAGGCACCTGATCATTGTTGGTACAATCTGTGCCAACAGGCGATGGAAGGTTTTGCGCGGCCCGAACCGTTTGATTTTCATCTCTATTCCGGTTCCGGCTGGGATGGGGATGGCTGGGTTTGGGAAACCACACAGCGCGAAGCCCCAAAGCCCGACAAGGTCAAAATCACAAGCGGCCTAGCGGATTTGCCCAAACGCAGGTTGATCCGTGAAACTGCCCCTGTTGAAGCCTTTCCGCCCAAGCCATTGGCGCCAAGTCGCCCGCTAGAAGAAGAACCATCTGTGCAATCACCGCTTGGCGGGGATCAGGGCCAAAGCTTTAAGCGCGGGATCCTTATTCACAAACTGTTGGAACTTTTGCCGGATCTGCCCGATGCCAAACGCCGGGCCGCAGCCGAACGGTTTCTTGCCCAGCCGGTGCATGCGCTGGAAGCGGATCAGCAACGCGAAATCACCGACGAGACAATCGCGATCTTTGAAAATCCGGAATTTGCGCCGGTATTTGATGCCGGATCAAAGGCCGAGGTGCCGCTGGTCGGGATCGTTGGTGGTGACGTTGTTTCGGCCCAGATTGACCGTCTGGTTGTGCGTGAAAACGAGGTCATGATCGTTGATTTTAAAACAAACCGCCCGCCCCCGCGCGATGTTGACGGCACACCGCGTGCCTATCGCCGTCAGATGTCGATCTATCGGGCGGCATTGAACCAGATGTATCCTGACAAACTGATCCGCTGTTACATCCTTTGGACCAATGGTCCCTGGATGGTTGAACTGCCCGATCATTTGCTGCGTGCTGATTGACTGTCGCAAGACCGTAACGCGCGCTTGACGTTTGGGTCAGTGCTGCCTACCTTTGCCTCCATACAGCGGATCGAGGTAAGTGGGGATACCCTAACTTGGCCTCGTAACAATCAGGAACTGATAGTATGACCACGATTAAAGTATCTGATACTTCGTTCGATTCCGACGTTCTGGGTTCCAGTGACCCGGTTCTGGTCGATTTCTGGGCGGAATGGTGCGGCCCGTGCAAACAGATCGCGCCGTATCTGGAAGAAATTGCCGGTGAACTGGGTGGCAAGCTTAAGATCGCCAAGGTGAATATCGATGAAAACCCGAACACTCCGGCGAAATACGGTGTGCGCGGTATCCCGACCCTGATGATCTTTAAGGATGGCGAAGTTGCTGCGATGAAAGTTGGTGCGCTGCCGAAAAGTGCGCTGGTTGAGTGGATCAACCATTCGCTCTGATCACATGGATCGGTGACGATCATTAAAACATCAAAAGGCGGGCTGTGTGATGCAGCCCGCCTTTTTCTTTGCGCGGTTTATTGGGGCGTTTTGTTGGGCTTTTGCTTTGGCCGACGGGCGTAACGCGCTAAAAGATAACGGTGTGATCGGGTTTATGGTGATTTAAGGGGACGGTATGAATCTTAAGGCGTTGCGCCTGTTTCGATTAACAGTCCTGCACGGAACTCTTTCCGGTGCCGCAGCGGCCGCAAATCTAAGCCAATCTTCGGCCAGTCGACTTATCGCAACACTTGAGGCAGAGCTTAAAATACCGCTGTTTGAACGCATAAATCAGCGTCTTGTCCTGACCCCCGAAGGCGAACGGTTCTTTCAGGAAGCGGGTCATATCCTGAACGGTGTCGAAGAAATTCCCAAGATCGCGCGCGAAATCCGCGAAGATGTTTCTGATACGCTGCGTATCATCACGGTTGGCCCGATCGGCGCGTCATTACTGCCACCGATTATCGACATTCTGCACGACGAAAATCCCGATTTGAAATGCAAGATCGATATCGGAACGCGGGCCGATGTGGAAAATCTTGTCGGATCGCGGCGCTATAACCTTGGCCTGTTATCGCTTCCTGTGCGCAATGCGGTGGTCGAATTGGGGATTGAACCGGTCTTGGAAGCCCGCACACAGGTTTTGTTGCCTGTCGGGCATCCGCTGGCGAAACTGGATTCGATTTCGGCCGACATGCTGGTCGGGGAAAAGTTTGTTTCCTTGCGCGCTAATCAGATTTGGCGCCAGCGTCTGGACCGTGTGTTTGAAAGCATTGGCAAAATCCCCGATATCAGCCTTGAAATCGGGTCGAGCCTGCTGGTGCCGAAATTTGTTGAAAGTGGCTATGGGCTTGGCGTTATGGATTTGATCAACAGCGCGTTTAGCGACCCAACCCGAACGGTGCTTCGCCCGATTGATCCTGAATTCTGGTTGCCATATGCCTGCATCATGCCACCGGCGGGCAAAAACGGTGTCGCCATGCGTTTTATCGAACTTTTGCGTGACTATGTTGCCAAGCGGTGTCGCGATGATATGGCCTATGGTGCGGGTGTTCGCCCGTTTCAGGCAGTATAAGTTTCAAATGCATCGATATGGCCGCGAAGATACTGCCCCGCGTTTGTTGCACGGTTCGCGCTATCAAGGGCGATATCGCTGCTGCACCCCGTGTAACCGGTTGGATCAAGCGCTTTTTGCAGGGATTTGATGTCGCCATAATATTGCTGAACGGCGGGTTCCCTAAAGAGGGCTTCTTCAAACAATACCCCGTTCTTTTCAGTCATTACGATGGCGTGATGAACGATGTCATGGGCGTTCTGGCGTCCGGTTTCTGTGGCCAGTTCCAACATGATCTTTTCTGACATCAGCGGTGCCGGATTGGCCATAAGGTTGCGTGTCATGCCGATACGGTTGGGTTTAATGTGCCGCAATAGCGTTTCCAGCTTGGTCGCAACCCCATAGCCGGAAATCCCGGCGGTATCGATCAAATCGTAAAGCCGGAAATTATACGCCGCATCACCTTCGTGGCTTGGTCGGCAGGCTTCAAGTGCCGGTGCGGCCATGGAACGCAAACCGGCACTTTCGCTGAGCAGGGCGACAACATATTTCGGGTTTGTTTTGTGCGGCATCGTGCTGCTGCCGACGATATTGGCATTCTGGATTTCACGGACTTCGTCAAATTCATTCGACATCAGGGTGTAAAGCTCGGTGCCTATGCGTTCACAGGCAACGGCAAACAGGCCAAGGGTCGTGATATATTCGCCAAGTCCGTCATTGGCAGCCCGCGAATGGACGTCCGATACGCCAAGGCCAAGTAATTCACCCATGCGGCGCGCCAGATCATATCCCGCCTTGCCATAGCTGTGCATGGCCCCGCTTGCCCCACCAAATATCAGGGTAAAGGTGCGCTTTTCAACTTCTCTCAGGCGTTCGGCACAGCGCAGGAATTCATCAATCCATCCTGCCACTTTATAGCCAAAGGTAATCGGCAGGGCCTGACGGCGGTTAGTGCGTGAAACGGTTGGCCAATCGGCAGTGTCTTTGGCAAGATCAGCCAAAAGATCCAGACTGTTAGCCAGCCTAGATAACATCATCGCATGTGCCTTGCGCAGTTGCAGGACCTTGCCGGTGATGATGATGTTTTGGGTGGTTGCCCCCCAATGAACATATCCCCCCGCATCGCCATCGCATTTTGCCGCAAGGGCACGAACAATGGTCATGATCGGGGACATGCTTTGTTCGATATCGCGTTCAAGTGCCGCTAAATCAAAGCCATCAATTGCAAGATGACGGCGGATTTCGTCGCTTGCAGCAACGGGGATCATGCCCAGATCCCCCTGTGCCTGTGCCAATGCCCCCTCGACGTTAAGCCAGGACTGCCAAGTTGCCGTTTTGGTAAACAGGTCAATGGTGGTGGCAGGCAGTTTTTTATCGGTCATGTCAATTTGCTCGTATTTGGTGGCGTCAGATAAGGGCAACGGGGCATTGGCACGTATGGTTCAGGTCATGCGGCCGTCAGGAACAGCACATTATAGGTGAACAGCACGATCAATGCGCCGATCAACGGAATGGCGGTTCGTTTGACGATATCAATCGGTGAACATCCCGCAACCTCGGCAACGGCGATAATCACACCCGATACCGGTGACAGGGACCGGGCAATACCGGCGGTAAACTGCAATGGTAAAAGCAGCGATACCGCACCGGCGGTGCTGTTGGCGGTAATTTGCGGTGCCAGATTGGCAAAGGAAAAGAACGCCGCATTGCCAGAACCGGTCATCACCGCGGTAACGGCGACCAGAATACAGGCAACAAACATCATCCCGACAATGCCAAACCCGGCATTTTCCGCCGTTGTGATCATAAAGCTGATGGCGCCGATTGCCTTAAGGCCTGCGGCAAAGAATTCAGCACAGATGATCAGGGAAATGATGCCCGAAAACATGTTGCCCATGCCTTTGAAGAACACCATAAAGCCCTTGAAAACGGCGCGCATGTCATGGCGACAGCGGATCATCTCAAGGAACAGACCAAGCAGCGCACCGATAACCATCGCCGTGACAACGCCGATTTCAATGTGATCGATGAACAGTTTTGAAAAGATCAGAATAAGGGTCAGGGGAAGGATCGGCAGCAGGGCATAAAACCCCGGTGCAGTTCTTGTTTCCCCGTCACTGTCGGGATCGCCCATACCTGTGTCGATGCTGCTTGCCAGAACTGTGTGACCATCACGTGCGTCAAAATATTTGGCACTGAAATAAGTCAGAATACAGATCGTCGGAATGATGAAGGCCGCAAGCGGGATCTGATATTGGGCAAAAAACAGCGCCACATCAATATTGGCAGTGCTGGCCGCAAGGTTGGCCGTTCCCGATGCCGGGCCAAGGTCAAGGACCGATGTTGTGCCGATCATGGCTGCCGCAGCGGCCTTGCTGACACCAAGGCGCACCAGCATTGGATAAAGGGTAACCAGAAGCAGCATGGCAAGGCCAGCCGCACTGGGGATAAAGATATTAAGCGCCTGTCCGACCGCATATCCCAGAGCCAGCACAACATAAGGCGCACCGACAAAGGCAAGTGGCCGGGTGCAGATATTCACCATCGCATTGGTGGCGCCGATATGGTCCATATATTTGGCAAAACCACCGGCAGCCATGATGATCAGGCCCAGTCCCGCCAGACGATAGGACATGATGCCGTGAATATGTTCAAAGATGTCAAACCCGATCCAGCCGGTCGGATCGGATTTGCGAAAGACAACATCCTGCGACGGGAAAAAGATGGCCGTGGCAACAAACAGTGCCAGACCCGCCAAAAGCAGAACGGTATGTGGTTGGTATTTTTTGACAATTAGGGTAGCCGCAATCGCCGTAACGGCGATTGCAATCAAAAATTCGATCATTATTTCCTCCCAGACGTTTCCGCGGCCACGATATGGGCGGGGGAAGTCCGGTGTATATTGCTATAACGCGATAAACTGATCGCATTTTTGCATCATCGTAAACATGAAAAAGGCGGGCTGAAAATCAGCCCGCCCCAAAATCATCAAATGGTTTGCCTGATCAGGCCGCTCGGATATCGGCCAGGAATTTGTTGATCTGGTCCAACAGAACATGTGACTTGTCGCTAAGACTTTCAGCCGCATCCCGGACTTCACCCGAAGCCCCGCGTTCGTCTTCGGCCGAATGACGTAGGCCGTTGACATTGCGCGACACTTCTTTGGTGCCGGTCGCGGCCTCGGCGACGTTGCGCGCAATTTCACCGGTTGCGGCGTCCTGTTCGCTGACGGCAGCAGCAATGCCACCGGCGACTTCGTTAAGTTCGTTCATGCGCCCCGAAAGATGTTCGATTGCGCCAAGCGCATTCTGGGTCGATGACTGGATATCGTTGATCTGAGTGGCGATTTCCTCGGTCGCGCGTGTGGTCTGATTGGCAAGGTTTTTGACCTCTGCGGCAACCACGGCAAAGCCTTTGCCAGCTTCGCCCGCCCGGGCGGCTTCGATGGTGGCGTTAAGCGCCAGAAGATTGGTCTGTTCGGCAATCGACTGGATCAGTTCAACGACTTCGCCAATTTTCTCTGATGCACTGCCAAGGGCGGCAAAGATCGTGCTGGCTTCATCGGCTTCTTCGGCACCTGATTGGGCAATCTGCGAACTGCGATTAACCTGAAGGGTGATTTCGTCAATTGCCGCTGCCAGTTGTTCCGCGGCCGAGGCAACGGTATCGACATTGGTTGCGGCTTCTTCGGTGGCGGCGGCAACGGCGGTGGCCTGATCGGTGGTGGCGGCCGATTGATCCATCATATGGCTGGCCGTACCGCGCAATTGGGTAACCGCGGCATTGACGACGGTCAGATTGCCGGTCACTTCGGCTTCGAAACGTTGGATCATGGCATCGATATTCTTTGCCCGATCAAGCTGTGCCTGGCGGTTTTCATGCTGTTCCTGTGCCAGTTTATCGGCCTGAATGCGGTTGGCGCGAAAGATCACCAAGGCCCGTTGTAAATCACCAACTTCATCACGGCGGTCCGAATTTTCGATCTCGATGGTGGTATTGCCGTCGGCCAGATGATTGATCGCCGTCGTAATCGATTTCAACGGGCGCGATGTTGAACGTTCAATCATGATACCAAGCGCCGCGATGATCGCCAGCATGGCAAGGGCGACGATGATATTGGTGATGGCACGTTGCCAGAACAGAGTATCGACATCATCAATGTAGATGCCTGTTGCAACGATCCAACCAAACGGGCCGATTTTGGCATAGGAAAGCTTGGGAAATACGCCGTTTTCGCCCGGTTTGTTCCACATGTAGTGAACATAGGCGCCATCGCGTTGACCGGCGGCCTTGGCCAATTCAACAAACAGGGAAACTCCGTTCGGATCCTTGATGTCGCGGCCGGTTGTGCCATTCAGTTTTGGTTGAACCGGATGCGAAACAATCGTTGTATCGGGCTTGATGACAAAGACATAGTTATCCCCGCCATATCGCTGATCATTCAAACTGGCAAGTGCCTGTGCCCGGGCGTCGTCATCGGAAAGCTCGCCGCTTTGGCTTCGTTTCTGATAATGGCTCAGGGTCGAATTGGCCATTTCGACAACATTGCGAAGAGTATTCCTGCGATCATCAAGCATGGTCGCGCGCAGGTTGATCAGGTCAACAGTTGAAATGATCGTAAGGGCAAGGGCAATAAGGACGAGGACAAGGCGCAGTTTTGTCGAAATTGAAAGATTGGACAAACTCATTTTCTTTTCCGAATAAGCAGTTAATGGCGGTGGCGAATTGTTCCTATCATGCATCGCTGAGGGCAGGATGAACAATGAATTTTGCGGTTCTGGTTTTAGGGTTTTTACCGTTCAAAACCTTGCGATATATCAAAATCAACCAAAAGTTGTTTGTTCGGCATGAGGTGGCTTTATGATCTTGTCCCCAAATGGTTGTCCCATCTTGGAACAAGCACGGAAAAGGCAGGCTGAATTTCAGCCCGCCTTTTGTTTAGGTATGATCGCCCCGGATCAGTGGTGATCAAAGTTGAAAAGTGCTGCCAGCCGGGATACGGCGTCCCCAATAGGATATTTCCTGGTCGCGCGTCAGGCCAAAACGTTCAAGCGCTTTCCAGGACGCGGCGTTTGTCGCATCGGCATAGCCGATGATCGGGACATTCCAGCGATCAGCAACATATTGCGCCAGATGCTGTGATATCAAATCCGAAGCACCGCTTCCCCAATGTTTGCGCAGGCTTGCATATTTGGGCGACAGTACTTCTTTACCCAGAAAGCTGCAAAACATGGTGCTTGCAACTTCATCACCGAGTTTCGTGATCAAGATATCATTTGCATCTTTGTCATAATGGCTGCGGATGTGTTCTGCCGTTGTCTTTGTGACCGACGCCCAATTTAAAAAAGCCCGGTTGAGGAGATCGGCGAGTATTTCAAAAATGTCCGGATGGGCGGCGACGTAGGCATCATCAATAATCAGTGTTTCATAGCCCCTTTTGCGGGCTCGTTCGGCATAGGGAAACTCACCTGGTCTTGGTGGTCCGGGGGCGCGGACGTATCGATAATTGCCGACTATTCTTTCAAATCCGATAGCTTCGAGGTCTTTTCCAATCAGAGGCGCTTCTTCATCTTCGAATATTTTATAGATCGTGTCCTGCTCTGCGGTGTGGCCTTTTTCATCAGACAAGATTTTGCATATTATGTTTGTCAGATCCTGGGGGGCTTTTTCCCGCGTATCGGCAGAGATCATGACAACTATGCTGCGATCGCGATGGGGGCTTCGGGTAAGCGAGATCGCGGCAGTGATTTGGCCAGCACGATCTTCATAGAAAAACTCTGTTCCTTGACGGAGCAGTGCTGCGGGCAGGTCGATTGTGTTGTAGTAGCTGCGCAGTTCTTCTGAAGCAATTTCCATGCGGAATGCGGCAAAGCGTTCAACATTTTCTGGTGTGACCGGTATCAGATCCATGCGCGCCAAAACTTTTCTTGCAGAAGATTTATACTTAAAGCTTTATCTATCAGGGCGTTAATCGGCGCAAAGGTCAAGGGGAACAAATGGAAGTCGATCCGTTTTGGACAACGATTGCCATCAAGGCAGCCACCATTGATGAGAGATTATCGGGAAAATACGCCCCGGTAATGACCGATGTTCCCAATGCTTCCGATCATGTAGGGCCATCGAATGATCAGGTTCAGGAGAATTTGAAAAACTGGTGTGATTACGCCACAAATGGGGATCGGGACCTTTTTGCCAGACGGTTGGCTCGCGATGGTCTGAACGAAGACGATGTGGCCCCGTTTATGGGTGATCTATGTCTGGCTGATGGTGAAGAACTGCCTGAATGGGTGGAGACTGCACGCTGGATATTTGAACGTATCGTTGCGGGTGATAACGCCAAGGCCGAAACCTGCCCGCCCGATATCAGCCAAAAAGTCCCCTTTGCCGATTTTTTCTGGCCTGTTGTGGTGGGGGCGCGTCATCGGACAAAGCGCGATACTTCAAGAAATTTACGGCCAGATGCCCAATCGGACCTAGATCGTATTCTGATTCTGCGCATGGCACAGGTTTATGAACTGACGCTGTTTGAAAGTTTCACCAGCTATCGGCAGGCGGTTGGTGTGTTGGGTACAGAGATTACAGGTAGTGCACATTATGAAGCCTTTAAAAGTGCATTGCGCAATGGGCCTTTTGCCAATCTGATTGCGGCCCGCCCGGTGATGATCCGGCTTTTGGCGGTGATTGTTGATCAGTGGATTGCAACCAGCAGCGCGTTTGTAAACCGTCTTGAAGCCGATATTGCCGGACTTGTTCGGGAATTTCCTGAATTGCAGGACGGTGGGAAAGTTCAGGCGATTACCGGCGGCATATCCGACCCCCATAATCATGGCAAGATGGTCTTAATCCTGCGGTTTGAGAACGGGGAAAAGATCGTTTACAAGCCCCGCGCGATCATGGCAGAGGCCGCTTGGCGGGGGCTTTCGGACTGGTTTGATCAAGCTTCGGACGATATTCGCCTTGGCGCGGCAAAGGTCTGGCCGCGTGGTGATTACGGTTGGATGCGGTTTGTGAAACAGCAAACCAGCCTGTCATACGATCAGGCGCCGGGCTTTTATCGGGCTGCGGGGCAGTTGCTTGCGATCATGTACTGTCTGAAAGGCAGCGACATGCATCACGAAAACATTCTGCTGGCGGATGGCCGCCCGGTAGTGATTGATCTGGAAACTCTTTTCCAACCGGAATTGCGTCTTCTTCACGGCGCGGCGACGGCCTTGCACGCGCAAGAGTTGGCACAGCATCAGCTTGACGGTGGGGTGTTTGCCGTGGGGCTTCTGCCACGGTCCAAACAGGAAGGCGGCTTTTGGATCGATGACGGTGGGCTTGCCTGCGCGAAACCACAAACGGTGCGGGTTCCCAAATTTCGGTCACTCAATCACGATGACATGGTCCGTGAATGGGTTGAAGAAGAAAAATCGCTGTCGGGATTGCCGATCACGATTGCCGGTGAACCTGCTGATATTGCGCTTTATGCGGATGACGTTCTTGCCGGTTTCTCTGATACGATCCGGTTTCTTGATGCCAACAAGGCGGCGTTTCTGGCCAAAGGTGGGCCGGTGGACGGGTTTTCTGATGTGTCTATTCGGCATGTCTTGCGTCCGACGGCTTATTATCAAGAACTCGAACGTGCCGCATATATTCCGCAAAATCAGGAAAACGGTTTTGTCTGGAGCCTGAATTTTGAACGCCTGTGCCGACGCTCGCGGTGGGATCTGGAAACCTATTCGGGGTGGGTTGTGCATCGTGCAGAACGCACAGCGATGACGCGCCTTGATGTGCCCCTGTTTGTTGGCAAGGCCGATCAGGACGGGGTTTGGGCGGATGGCCTTCTTTTGACGGCTGACCTGACAAAACCGGCTGTTTTGCCAACCATTGCGGACCGGATTGAAAACCTGTCGCAAAGGCTTGCGCAGGATCTGTCGATCATCCGCCAAGCGATACTTGCCAATGTCCCGGTAGATTTGCCACCCCGACGTCCGTGGCCGGATCTTGTTGTGCCAGATGATTTGCCAAAAAGGGTCAGACAAGCCGCCCTTGCCATCGCAACCGACCTTGCGGATCAGGCGATTATATCCGGCGATAGTGCGACATGGCTGATCTCGGATGTGGCCGGGCATGGTAAAGGGCTTGAAGTATCCGTAATGGGGGATGGGCTGTATGGCGGCACTGCCGGGGTCGCGTTGTTTTTTGCGAGCTGTCATGCGGTTGATGGGGCATCAAGATGGCGTGACATGTCTTTTGCGGCCCTTGCCGCCCCGCGTCATGCCGCACGGGAAGGCGGCGGTGATGCATTGCGGACCATTGGTGGCTTTGATGGTCTTGGTGGTTTTGTTTATGTCCTGACACGATGTGCGAAGCTGCTTGATGCGCCGGAACTTCTGGATGAAGCGGTGTCGGTGTCGGCGTATATTGATGGCAACGCGATTGCGTCTGACGGGACGCTTGATGTGATTAGCGGTGTTGCCGGTGCCATTTTGGCACTTCTTGCTCTTTATGATGCGACGGGCAATCAGGCAGTACTGGACCGGGCCATTCAGTGTGGTCGTCATCTTCCGGATGATCCGGCCAATTGGAAAGCTGAAAATATGCCAGCCCTAGCCGGGATGTCACACGGTGCTGCCGGTACGATTTGCGCCCTTTTTAGATTATATCATGCGAGTGGTGAAAAGGCCTTTCTTGTCGCGGCGCAAAAGGGTCTGGATTTTGAGCGTGGTCTGTTTGATCCCGCGATGAATGGATGGCCGGATTTGCGATCCGGGGCGGCCAATCCTGATCCGATTCAGTGGTGTCACGGTGCTGCTGGTGTTGGTTTGGCACGGATGGCAACACTTCATATTTTTGATAATGCGTCTGTTCGGGCCGAGATTGAGATAGCCATCGCATCTGTCATGTCTGTTCCTGATGGCGGGCGAGACAATATTTGTTGTGGACATGCCGGGCGATTGTCGATGTTGGCATATGCGAGGCGTTTGGGGCTTGGTCCCAAAAATCTTGATAATGTTCTGTTGTCACGTATCGCGGCATGGTTGCGGCGCGTCGAGGCTTCTGTTGGCCCGAATGCATCCGACAGGGCTGTGGGGTTGATGGCAAGGGACAAGACGCTTCAAACCGGTCTGATGCAGGGGCTGGCCGGAATTGGTCAAGTTCTTCTTGAAATCGCAGCCCCGGATCAGGTGCCCCCAGTATTAGTGCTTGAATAGCCAAGTGCGGGTTGGAATACGATCTGTATTTGTTGACAGCATGATGAAGTTAATGTTCATTCAAAGAGTAATTTTTTACCATATTTCAAGGATATAGACATGGAACAGATGCAAGACACGACACAGTGTTTGATGGATGCATGGATGGCCAGCGGTGGGACTGTGATGGCGTCGAACGTCGTAAAAACCATGAATGATCCTGCGCTGAGTGCGGCCGCTGTTACGGCGAATACAGGTGGTCAGTGCAGTGTTGAGGTGGAATCAATTGATCCTGCGCTGAGTGCGGCTGCTGTGTCGACCGGCCATGCAGATTTTCCGTGTCGGGCTCCGATGTAGAAAACGGTTCTTTCCGTTAGCTGCGTGAAGACAAGGCAGGCCGATACGGCCTGCCTTTGTTTTTGGCGGGCTATAGAGTGCGATCAGAAATCCAATCGTGAACCTGTCGGGAATGTGCGCTGCCAACTGAAATGTTCCTGAACCGGATATAGTCCAAAACGTTCCATCGCGCGACGGGATGCCGCGTTGCTTTTATCGGCATATGCAATGATGGGGAAGTTCCAGCGTTTGGCAACTTCTTGGATCAGATGTTTGCAAACCAGATCAGTAGCCCCGGTTCCCCAGTGTTTGCGCAGGCATTCCAATTCGGTTACCAGAACTTCCTGATCAAATTTTAGAAAATGTGTGCTGGCGACAAGATCATCCCTCAGCATGCAGATAACAAAACCACTATCAGATTGATGGTAGTATTTTTCCCGTTCCTCAGCGGTTATTTTCGGCATATTGGGGCGTCCGGAAAAAGCCCGCTCATAGACATCCGTTATGCGGGCAAAGATGTCGGGATATTGCGCAATCAGATCATCATCAAGCACCATCGCACGATAGCCAAGCTTTTCTCCCTTGGGGGCATGGGGGAACTCGCCAGCGCGTGACGGGCCTGGATCGCGGATATATTTGATGTTTTCTGAGACCTGTGAAAATCCCATTGCCATCATATCCGCTTCGATGAAGGAAAGCCCGCTTGATGGACAAAGGTGGTAGCGGACTTCTTGGTCAACACCTGACAGGTTTTCAGTTTTAAGCAATTGTATGACAAGGTCGGTCAGATGCTGTGCATCGCGCATTTGCGGATCAATCAATATGTGAACCGATATGCAATCGTCATCACCTACACGTTTGAAGACCGCTGTCGCGATTATGACATCATCTTCAAGCAGGAAATGATGGACCGGGTTGGCAAGAATGATGGACGCCTGATCTGTTCTGGAAAGGTAGCTGGCCGTACTGGCATCGACGATGGAAACTCGAAATGCCAAGTAGTCTGCAATGTTGTCTTTTGTTACTGGAAGGAGGGTTAAAGTCACAAATCTTTCCTTTGGGCCTATCGGTAAAATGATGTTCCATCACATGGCATACTGATCATGATATCGACTGCCAAACAATTGTTTTGAAAGTTTGTTTGTCTATAATCAAGATATATTGACTTCGGTATTCAGTTATCGTTCAATCACTACGCAAATATATTCAAGGGTAATTTTAGGGTAATGAGCATGGAACGAATGGAAAGCACAACGCATGACCAGATGGCTGCGTGGTTGGCTTCTGGCGGTGCCGCTTCGGTAGAATCTGTGATTGCAATGCAGGATCAGGACATGGAATTGCAGGCCGTAATGCCGACAACTGCGCCGGGAACTTGCTTCATTGACCTGGATGTGGAGTTGCAGGCCGCAATGCTGACGCGCTCACCGCAGGCTTGCTACAGCATCGATCAGGGCGTGGAACTGCAGGCAGCAATGCTGACGCGCTCACCGCAGACCTGCTACAGCATTGATCGTGAAGAAAAAGGCCTTTCGGCTGCTGCGGCGACCCATAGTATCGAATGTCGTATTCATTTGTAAGATACGGGCATGTCTGTGCAGTTCTCTGAACTGCTGCTTTGATATGTTTTAGTTATCAGAAAGAGGCGGGCTGAAATTCAGCCTGCCTCTTTCATGATTGGCTGGAACAGCGATAAAAGTGCCGACAACTGAGATATGGCATTCTCAGGTATGTATCTTGGTGGTGAGAGGTCTTTTTTCTTATTCTCGTGACGGCCGATGTGCTGATTGATCAATACTCGTACGGCGAACCATCCATATTTTCCATCAGCACCTCGCGTTTACCAACATGGTTGGCACCAGATACGACGCCGTTTTCTTCCATCTGTTCGATGATGCGCGCGGCACGGTTATATCCGATCGACAATTTGCGTTGGATAAAGCTGGTGGATGCCTTCTTTTCGCGCAGGACAATACCAATCGCCTGATTATACAGATCATCATCCGATCCATTGCCGCCTGATCCGGCATTGCCGCCGCCGGTAAAGGCCGCCAGCGGGTCTTCGTCGGGTTCTTCGGTTACAGTTTCAAGATAGGCCGGATTGCCTTGATCGCGCAGATGTTTGACGATGCTTTCGACTTCTTCATCGGATACGAACGGGCCATGGACACGTTGCAAACGGCCACCCTGACCCATGTAAAGCATATCCCCCTGACCCAAAAGCTGTTCGGCGCCCATTTCACCAAGGATGGTGCGCGAGTCAATTTTTGATGTCACGGAATAGGAAATACGGGTCGGGAAGTTGGCCTTGATCGTGCCGGTGATCACGTCAACCGACGGGCGCTGTGTCGCCATGATCAGGTGCAGGCCGGCGGCACGGGCCATCTGTGCCAGACGCTGGATCGATGCTTCGACATCCTTGCCCGCCACCAGCATCAAATCGGCCATTTCATCGACAATGACGACGATAAACGGCAATGGCTCCATCGGCAGTTCCTGATCTTCAAAGATCGGTTTGCCGGTTTCCGGGTCAAAGCCGGTCTGAACGCGGCGCGTTAGTTGTTCGCCCTTGGCGGCGGCTTCCTTGATGCGTTTGTTATAGCCCGCAATGTTCCGTACGCCGACCTGACTCATGGCGCGATAACGGTCTTCCATTTCGCGCACGGCCCATTTAAGGGCAACAACCGCTTTGTGCGGGTCGGTGACGACCGGGGTCAGAAGATGGGGAATACCATCATAGATCGATAGTTCCAGCATCTTTGGATCGATCATGATGAACCGGCATTCTTCGGGTTTCAGACGATACAGCAATGACAGGATCATTGCGTTCACACCAACCGATTTACCCGAACCGGTCGTACCGGCAATCAGCAAATGCGGCATTTTCGACAAATCGGCAATCACCGGCGTACCGCCGATATCCTTGCCAAGGCTCATATTTAGTTTGCCGGTGTTTTTTTCGAAATCGCTTGAGGCGAGAATTTCATGCAGATGCACGGTTTCGCGCCGTGAATTTGGCAATTCGATGCCGATCACGTTGCGACCGGGGACCACGGCCACACGGGCGGCGATTGCACTCATGGATCGGGCAATGTCATCAGCCAGACCAATGACGCGTGATGATTTAACGCCTGCTGCGGGTTCCAGTTCATAAAGGGTGACCACCGGACCGGGGCGAACCTGAACAATCTCGCCCTTGACGCCAAAGTCCTGCAGAACGGTTTCAAGCAATCGGGCATTTTGCGCCAGTGCTTCCTGATCGATCTGAGAGGCATCTGCGGGATCGGGTTCATGCAAAAGATCAAGCGGCGGATATCGGTAATCATCAGACCCAAGATCAAATGATGACTGGCGTTGCGCGGTGGCCTTGTCGCTGGGTTGCAGTTTGGCGGCAGGGGCGGCAACGATGTGGATGGGCGGCGCATGGGCGGCATCGTCGTAATCGTCGTCGATATCATCATCGGGATCGTTATTTGATGATCCCGATTGCAACCGGGTGCTGATCGCAGCAGCAAGGCCGGTCTTGGCCTTGTCCATTGACGGTTCCTGACGTGTGCGCGGATTGTGCGCGGCGGTGCGTTCAGCCCCGCGGTCACTCATCTGGCCACCACGGCGTTCGTCAATTGTATTGCCCGGAATGGCGCGGCGGATGCCCGAAATGATGCCGCTTGCGATCCGTAACAAGATCGATCCGACCTTTTGCCATTCCGACAGGTGATAGGCCATGCAGAACATGGTCAAAAACAACCCCAGCACCATCGCCAGCAAGGCAATCAGCGGACGTGCCCCCGGTACGCCAATCATTGCGAATCCGGATTGAAGTTTCGATAGCAGTAAATCACCGGCAAAGCCGCCAAACCCAACGGTCAGCGGCCAATGCATGCCGGGTGAAATGGCGGCGGCGGATGTGGCAACCAATAACAGCGCCAGCGGCAAAACCAAAAAACGTGCCCACATCCAGCTAAACGGTTTAACGGCAATCAACCGCAATCCCCAGCCAAGGATCAGAACGGTTAAAAGGGCGGATGCCAGACCAAGTGTGCGCAACAACAGATCGGCGGTATAGGCGCCAAATGTACCCAGCGGATTGAAAATCACATCGCGGTCTGCCGCGTGATTAAACGATGGGTCGCCCGGATGGAACCCGATCAACATCATGAAAAGTGTGATTGCCATCGTCACCAGCGCCAGCCCGCAGATTTGCAATCCGCTACGTTTAAGCAGATTGACAAGACTGCCCGGCATGAAGGCGGTGCTGCGTGCTAGAATGTTGGACTGGCTGCTCATCAGGTTATCCGTTGTCGTTTTCGCAGTGGTTGGTCGGCGGTATTTAGTTTTGGGCCGTGTGAATCGGTTCGGTCATTATGGCTTAGCTTTCCAGCGCATCGGCAATTCGTGTCAGGCCGTCACGCGTGGTTTCAAGATCATGGACAAGGGCAATGCGGATAAACCGTTTGCCGGGATTATCGCCATTTTTATCGGTGATTGATAAATAGCTGCCCGGAATGACTTTGACTCCGGCCTTGGTCCAGATTTTGCGGGTTGCGGCCTCGTCATCGCCGACATCAAGCCACAGGAAAAATCCGCCAGCCGGGCGATAGAACCCGAGCCGGTTACCAAATATTTCCTGCGCGATATCGATTTTGGCGCGATATAGCTCGCGATTGTCCGATGCATGCGCATCATCGGCCCAAAGTTCGGCCGATGCGGCCATGATCGGCATCGGGATTGTAGCCGAACAATAACTGCGCAGTGCATTGAACCGTTTGATAATCTTGGCATCGCCCGCCACAAAACCGGATCGAAGGCCCGGCGCGCTGGATCGTTTTGAAAGACTGTGGAAAACCAAAACATTACCCATCTTGCCACCTTGGGCGGCACAGATTTCAAGCGCACCGGTCGGGGCTTCACGGTCATAGATATCGGCGTAACATTCATCCATCGCCAGCACGAAGTTATATTGCCGGGCCAGACCGATGATGCGTTCCAGATAGGCAGGTGATGCAACCGATCCTTGCGGATTGGCAGGTGAACACAGGAAAAACAGACGGCACGCCTTAAGTGTTTCGATATCGATTTGATCAAGATCGGGCAAAAACCCGTTTTCTGGTCCGGCGGCCAAGGGCACCATTTCTGCATCGTTGAGAACAGCAGCCCCGCAATAGACCTGATAGAACGGATTGGGCAGAAGTACCTTGGGTTTCGGGCCCGGCTGATCCTGGGGGATGACGCAGGTCGCAATCAGATAAAGCGCTTCGCGCGTGCCTGCGACGGGCAGGATATGGTCATCGCGATCAATCATGCCGTCCGGCAGGTTATAGCGGCGATCAAGCCATCCCTTGATGGCGTCGCGCAATTCCGGGGTGCCGGCACCCGGCGGGTATTTGTGCCAAAGACTGGCATATTTCACCATTGCTTTGGTGATCATCGCGGGCGGTTCGTGCTGCGGCTCGCCAATCGACATCACAAGCGGCGTCTGGCCGGGTTCAAGCCCGTCCAACAGGGCGGCAAGCCGTGGAAACGGATAGGCGGGCAATTGATCAAGGCGCTGGTTAAACATCGGGTTCGGTATTCCGGTCATGAAGGGATCCGTTGCAGATCAACATCTGTCAAAATGCAGGGCTCCGTAAAATATGGGCAATCTTCCCTGACTCTACCCCTAGTCCAAAAATACAAAGAAACATTTAAGGGGGATGGCAAAGACGGTATTTCTGGCATGAAAAAAGCCCGGAAAGATGCGCTTTCCGGGCTTTTAGCCGTAAATTTTGGCAAAGGATTGGCAATTGCGCATAAAGACCGTGCAAAGATCAGCTGGCGCGAAGATCATCCTCGGGATAGGCACCGATCTTGTGGATCGAGATATCAGCCCCGTCAAATTCGTCTTCTTCGGTCATCCGCAGGCCAATTGTGCGTTTGATTGTGCCATAGACAACAAATCCGGCGATGGCAGCAAAGACTGCCCCGGTTACCGATCCGAAAAGTTGGGCACCAAATGAAACGCCGCCCATGCCGCCAAGGGCTTCAAGGCCAAAGACACCACAGGCAATCCCGCCCATCAGGCCGCACATGCCATGCAATGGCCAAACGCCCAGAACGTCGTCGATCTTCCATTTCGCCTGACACTTGTTAAAGCCCCAGACAAATAAAACCCCGGCAAACCCGCCCGTGATCAACGCGCCAATCGGGTGCATTACATCCGACCCGGCGCAAACAGCGACCAGACCGGCAAGCGCACCGTTATGGACAAAGCCCGGATCGTTGCGACCGGCAATCAGGGCGGTCAGGATGCCACCAACCATCGCCATCAGTGAATTGACTGCGACAAGGCCGGTAATGCCATTAACAGATTGGGCGGACATGACGTTGAACCCGAACCAACCAACACACAGAACCCACGACCCCAGCGCCAGAAACGGAATGTTGGATGGCGGGATACCGATTAACCCGCCGGTTTTGGTATAGCGCCCACGGCGTACGCCAAGCGACACAACCGCGCCAAGCGCGATCCAGCCACCAACCGCATGAACAACGATTGACCCGGCAAAGTCGTGGAAAGCCACACCAAATATGCCTTCGATCATGTCCTGGAAGCCGAAATTATTGTTCCAGACCATGCCTTCGAACAGGGGATAGAAAATGCCCACCAGAACGGCGGTGGCGATCAGTTGCGGATAGAAACGTGCCCGTTCGGCAATGCCACCGGAAATGATCGCCGGGATGGCGGCGGCAAAAGTCAGCAGGAAGAAGAATTTGACCAGATCATAGCCGCTGGATGCGAACAGATGGTTGCCGTCAACCATGGCTGATCCACTTAGAACAGCAGCATTGCTAAAGAAATCAACGCCATAGGCAACGCCATAGCCGATGAAAAAATAGGCAATGGTTGAAACAGCGAAATCGACGATGATTTTAACCAGGGCGTTGACCTGGTTCTTCTTGCGCACGGTTCCGACTTCTAAAAAGGCAAAGCCGGCATGCATTGCGAGCACCATAATGGCGCCCATCAGGACGAAAAATACGTCCGAGGCGGTTTGGAATGCCTCCATTGGGCGACCCCTGTTTGTTGAATGCGTTTCCTCACGGCCTGATCTGCGGGGCGCAGCCAGGTTCTTGTTCGAGGCCTTCAACATCAATTTCTGTGCCAACCGACACGTATGATTGATTAGGGCTATGGAAACCGGGGCTTTGATCGGAAGGACGCGATCCTGATCGTCTGGGGGATTTTGGGCCCGGAAATGCGGTTTGCCCGCCTTGTGATCATGTTGCTGCCTAAAAAGGCAGCATGGGGCATCACAAAAAAGGCCCGCCCATGGAAAATTCCGGGGCGGGCCTAATTGATCTGAAAGGCGGGATGCCGTGCGAACACGGCATCCGTCAGAAATCTTAAAGGAAACCCTGGCGCTTAGAAGCGCTGGGAACCCTTGCCGAATTCCGGATAGGCTTCAAGGCCAAGCTCGGCAGCATCACTGCCCATTGCTTCGTCTTCTTCGCTAAGCCGGATACCGACAGTGAATTTCAGGATCAGCCAAACGATTGCCGAAGCAACGATGGTGAAGGCGCCCATGGCAACCACACCGGTAAGCTGAACACCAAACGATGCACCGTCATTGGTGAACGGAACAGCAAGCGTGCCCCAGATACCGCAAACAAGGTGAACCGAAACAGCACCGACAACGTCGTCGATTTTCAGTTTGTCGAGCAGCGGAACCGCAACAACAACCAGAATACCGCCGATGGCGCCAATGATGATGGCCGAACCAATGGTCGGGGTGTCCGGACCGGCAGTGATCGAGACCAGACCAGCCAGTGCACCGTTAAGTGCCATGGTAAGGTCGACCTTTTTGTAAAGGAGTTGGGTCAGGATCGCGGCGGCAACAACACCACCAGCAGCCGCCATCGTGGTGTTGCCATAGATATTGGCAATCGCGATAACATCGGCACCGGTACCCATCGCAAGCTGCGAGCCACCGTTAAAGCCGAACCAGCCAAGCCACAGGATAAAGGTACCAAGCGTTGCAAGCGGAAGGTTCGAGCCCGGCATCGGGTGAACCGAACCATCTGCACCGTATTTGCCTTTACGTGCGCCAAGGATGATGGCACCGGTCAAAGCAGCCCAGCCACCGACCGAGTGAACAATGGTCGAGCCTGCAAAATCAGAGAAGCCCATTTCCGACAGCCAGCCGCCGCCCCATGTCCATGCACCGGTAATCGGGTACAGAACGCCGGTCAGAACGACGACAAAGATCATGAACGGCCACAGTTTAATACGCTCGGCAACTGTACCCGATACGATCGATGCTGCGGTCGCAACGAACACCATCTGGAAGAACCAGTCGGAAGTAGCGGAATAACCGCCCGAGAAATCGCCACCGAGTGCCGCAGCGTCATCAGCACTCCACAGGCTGATCGAACCGATCCAGCCGGAGACATCCATATACATCAGGTTGTAACCGATCAGGTAATACATGATACCTGCAACGGCAAAGAGTGCGATGTTCTTGAACAGGATGGTCGATACGTTTTTGGTACGAACCAGACCGGATTCCAGCATCGCAAAGCCAGCAGCCATCCACATCACCAATGCGCCACTAAACAGGAAGCTAAAGGTGTTGAAGATATATTGGACTTCGGCTGAAACGCCCGCGTCCTGAGCAAAGGCTGGTGACGAGATTGCCACCGCAGCGACGCCGACAAGTGCGGCAAGGCCGGTTTTCTTCATCGGAATATTCATAATGTCTCCCCTTGTCTCTGGACTTACAGGGCGTCGTCGCCGGTCTCACCCGTGCGGATACGTACCGCCTGGCTCACATCAAGAACGAAAATCTTTCCATCCCCGATTTTCCCGGTCTGAGCAGTTTTGGTAATGGCTTCGACAACCTGATCAACCAGATTATCCGTGATCGCGACTTCCAGCTTCACTTTCGGCAGGAAGCTGACCATGTATTCAGCGCCACGATAAATTTCAGTCTGACCCTTTTGGCGGCCAAAACCTTTTACTTCAGTTACCGTCAGGCCCTGAACGCCAAGCGCACTAAGCGCCTCACGAACTTCATCGAGCTTGAACGGCTTAATGACAGCAGTAACGAGTTTCATAATATTGCGACCTCCCGGCATATCCGTTGAGTACCGATGTGGTAATCACGATTTCGCAGTCATGATCTGTAAACCAAGAATCGTGCCAGATTCGAAATTCATCTTTTAATGAATTGAAATTGTTGAATTTATGCTCAAAATTTCGATAAATATGCCTCTGTGCCTGAAACGATTCAGAGCATAAAATGTGCATAGATTTTGGTGCTGTTTAATATTTATGCATAATTTTTAATCAACCGGGGTGATCTTGAAAATCTGTTGTACGTCAAGGCGGTGTCTTGCACGTATGGTTATTCCTTGTGCCCGGGTTGATGAATTTCCGGCGGGATGCCGCCATTTCGGATGATTTATCGCGGGTCCGGGGGCAAATTGTTGCTCTGGCTTGTGGCGGGGATCGTGGCAGGTTAAACCAGATGCATCTTTCGACCGGTTTGTTGCGTAAAACCTGTTGGAAAAGGGATAGACCGGTGCAGGCAATGTCTGGCCGGGGCAAAAAGCAGAGGTACGGTGTGATGGGTTCTTTGGAAGAAATCCAGACTGATGTCATTATTCTTGGCGGCGGGCTTAACGGGGCGGCCATGGCGCTGGCGCTGGCGCATGGGGGGCTTCGGTCCGTTGTGATCGATTATGCTGATCCCAAGACCATCCTTAGTGCCAATTATGATGGACGTACCTGTGCAATTGCGGCTGCCTCGCGGTCGGTTCTGGATGTGATCGGCGCGTGGAAATATATGGCGGACGAGGCCGAACCAATTCTTGATATCCATATTGCTGATGGGGCCAGCCCGTTTTTCCTGCATTACGATCATCAGGAAGTCGGGGACGAGCCGTTGGGTTATATTGCCGAAAACCTGATCACGCGCGGGGCTTTGTATCGCGCGATTGCCGAAACCGACCTGATTGACATGATCGCACCGGCCCGTGTTGAAACCATTGCACGCGACCAGGGCGCGATGACCATCGTGCTGGCCGATGGCCAGGTTATTCGGGCCCCGCTTGCCATCGGGGCCGAAGGCCGCAATTCAATGCTGCGCAAATGGGCCGGGATCAAGACCTATGACTGGAGCTATAAACAAAGTGCGGTGGTATGCACCGTCAAGCACAAGGTGCCCCATAACGGTTTGGCCGTGGAACATTTCCTGCCTGCCGGGCCGTTTGCCATTTTGCCGATGACCGGTGATCGCTGTTCGATTGTCTGGACGGAGGGTACCGACCTTGCCAATTATCTGGTCAGTCTGGACGAGGAAACTTTCATCGATGAACTGCATCGTCGGTTTGATGGCTATCTGGGCGATCTTGAAGTTATCGGGCCGCGCTTTTGTTATCCGCTGGGGCTGCAACATGCCTATCAGTATACCGATGCCCGGATCGCCCTGATCGGGGATGCGGCGCATGGGATGCATCCGATTGCCGGTCAGGGTCTTAATATGGGGATCCGTGATGTTGCCGCCCTTGCTGAAATACTGGTTGAAGCACGCCGCCTTGGCCGCGATATCGGTGGTGCCGATGTGCTGGGCGAATATGAACAATGGCGCCGGTTTGATAATACAGTGATGCTGGCGGTGACCGATCTGACCAACCGGCTGTTTTCCAATAACGTTGCGCCGGTGCGTTGGGCACGCGATATCGGGCTTGCCGTGGTTCAGAAAATTCCTCCGCTCAAGAAAACCTTCATGTCCCATGCGATGGGCTATGCCGGGACTCTGCCGCGCCTGATGCAGGGAAAGCCGCTTTAGGGGGCTTTTGAAGCGTCCTTGAAATGTTCGAATGAAAACCAAAAGGCGAAATTGAAATATTTCATATATCCTTTCAGTTTAGTTTTATAGGCGCAGATAAAAACAATTCAAAATTGTGTCGCTTTTCGTCAGCTTTTGTTGATTTGAGTCAAGTATTTCGCATTTGCGAAGGCGCATTTTCTCCCCGACGTATTTTTGAATGCAGGGGATGATTATGACATTTAGTCGGAAATTGATGACCACCGTGGCCAGCTGTGCCGTAGTCGGCACCATGATGATTGCTGGGGGCAGCGCACAGGCGCAGGATGCTGCTTTTAAAATAAAACAGGCAGGCGATTTTCTTATCCGTGGCCGTATTGTCGGTGTGGTTCCGGATGAAGACATCACCAGTAATACTTTGCCGGGCGAAGGCAAGGTTGATGATGATGTGATTCCGGAGGTGGATTTCTCTTACTTCATTACGGATAACATTGCGTTGGAGCTGATTGCTGGCACTTCTAAGCATGATGTCAAATGGAATACTGGTTCAAGTGAGGTCGACTTGGGTAGCGTTCGTTTGCTGCCGCCGACTCTGACCGCCCAGTATCACTTTATGCCAGATCAGCGCTTCAGTCCGTATGTTGGTGCAGGCATTAACTATACTTTCTTCTATGATGCTAAGTCTGGTGGTGCCCAGTCTATTAGCTATGATGACGGTTTCGGTTATGCCTTCCAGGCTGGTTTTGATTATGCGATTTCCGGTCCGTGGTCTCTCAATGTTGACGTTAAGAAAATTTTCCTCAATACCGATGTGACTACGAATGTTGGTGGTACGACCTACAAAGCCGATGCGGATCTTGATCCGTGGCTGTTTGGTATCGGTGTCGGTTACCGCTTCTAATCGCTGCCAACAGCAAAGTTTCCGGTTTGTTGTTTGATTCCGAAAACGGTCCTGTCTTTGTTGGCAGGGCCGTTTTGGGTTATGGGGCAGGATGGGGGGTGCGTTTGGAATTTGAAGAGTCAGGATGCCTGCTGCCCTAACGGCGCACAGGATCACGTGACAGGCCGCGCTGTTCAAGGGCGCGAAGGTAGTCAGCCCAAAGCGTATCCTTGTTGGCGTGCAGATCGCGAAGATATTGCCAACTATACAGCCCGCTATCATGCAGATCGTCAAATGTGATGCGCACGGCGTAATTGCCAACCGGCACGATATCGATAATGCCGATATGACGGCGGCCGGGAATGATTTTCTTTTCTGACGGATGATGGCCCTGTACTTCGGCAGATGGGCTTTCAACCCGCAAAAGTTCGGCGGCAAATTGTGATTTCAGTCCGTCATCCCAGATAATCTCCAGGATATGCTTATCGCGCAGATAGTTGATTTCAACCGGGGCAAAGCGCGGTGTAAAGCTGTCATCGGACATGATTGTTTTTATTCCGGTCAGTCTTCGATAACGCGGGCTTCGTCTGGCAGCATGATCGGAATGCCATCGCGGATCGGATAGGCAAGACCGGCCTTGACGCTGATCAGTTCATTTTGGTCGCGATTGTATTCCAGCGATTCTTTGGTGACCGGGCAAACAAGGATTTCAAGCAGTTTCGGGTCTACCGGGCTGTGGGTCGCGGTCATTGTCCTGGGCCTTCACATCAATAATGTATCAGTTGCTTGCTGTTTGCGATGCCTGCGCATGCGCGGCCATTTCCAGCAAGGTTGTCAGCATGTCGCCGCGATCATACAGGCTTGTGCATTCGAGCAAAGCCTGTTTTTCAAGTGGGCTTAGTCGGCAGCCCATCGCAATGGCGGTGACCAGCATTTCATCGTCGGTATCGCTTAGTGTATCCCAACATGATTGCAGGGAATTCTGGGCGAAATAGGTATCGAGTGCCAGACGCAGTCGCCCGCGATTGATCGGACGCATGTTGGGCGATGGAAGGGACAAATCTTCCTTCCAGGGGGAAAAATCACCGTTCACAACACGATAGCCACCATCGGGCTTGGGCAGTTCTTTGGTGATGTTGAATCGGCACACCCCGGTCAGGGTAATCAGGAAACGTCCGTCATCGGTTTCACTGAATGCGGTAATGCGCCCGGCGCAACCGGTTTGGAACACCGGTGGGTTTTCCGGGTCCATATGCAAGGTGTTGCGCCCATCCGGGCGCGGTTGAACCATGCCGATCATGCGATCCTGTCCCAATGCGTCGGCAATCATGTTCAGATAGCGCGGCTCGAAGATGTTAAGCGGCAAATGCCCGCGCGGCAGCAAAAGCGCACCATTCAGCGGGAAAACCGGCAATGTATCGGGAAGGTCCGAAAAATTGGGATCAAAGGGACCGCATATGTTCATGAAAACAAAACCGTCGATAAGGCGCGGCGACCCGCGACACTGGCTGGGTCCATCGGGCCCCATGCCTCGAAAAATTTGATAAGCTGTGTGCGGCCGGCATCGTCGTTCCAACTGCGATCCTTGCGGATGATGGTGATCATGGCGTTTACGGCATCGTCACGCTTGTTGGTGGCAAAACAAGCCATGCCAAGATCAAATTGCGCCTGAAGATCGTTTGGATCGGCTGCGACCTTGGCGCGTGCATCATCCAGATCTTCTTTGCTGTAGCCTGTTTCGGCCAGTTCCAGCGCGCTGATAGCGGCCGAAATCGGAGCCTTAAGGCGATCAGCCTCTGCCATGTTTTCAACGAAATGGCGTGTTTCTTCAATTTCTCCCATTGCCACCATGCAACGGATCATCCCGCCAATGGCAATTTCGTTCTGTTGGTCACGTTCGAGCACACTGACATAATGTCCATGTGCGGTTTCGTGATCATTTTCCGCCAGTGCGGCGGCTGCCTGTTCCAGAATGGCTTCGATCGGGCTTTCGATCGGGCCGCCAGCAAGGCGTTCATAAAATGCGCGCACTTCGCTTTCGGGCTGGGCGCCCTGAAAACCGTCAACCGGGCGGCCACCCTTAAAGGCATAGACCGTCGGGACCGACTGGATGCGCAGTTGTGCGGCCAGTTCCTGGTTTTCATCGATATTGACTTTAACAAGCTTTACCCGCCCACCAGCTTCGCGTGTGACCTTTTCGATAGTCGGGGTCAAACTTTTGCACGGACCGCACCAGGGTGCCCAGAAATCGACAACAACAGGGGTTTCCATCGAAGCTTCGATGACATCCTGTGTAAAAGTCTCGACGCTGCTGTCCTTGATCAGGTCTTTGTCCTGGCCTTTGGCGGCGGTGGCGTCCGGGGCGTTAGCGTCAAGGATAATCGACATTATTGTTCACTCGCTATTTCTGAATTCTAGATGATGCCGCAACCGCTTTTCGACAAGGGGTTCGCATATCACATTAGGTAAATCTTATAGATTAATGTTCGATGATATAAGGCGTTGCAATCGGTTGTCCACGGTCAGGACAATACCGTTTCCTGTGCGAAATCGACAATTTTTGATGGATAACCGAGGCTGGCAATGAATTTAAGCAGGTCCGCTGATTGAATTGTCGTGGTTCGGTCATTGCGCAAGGGGTGGAAGTTAAGAATACCGCCATTTGCAAGCTTTTCATCCAATGCGAAATTTACGATTCTGTTGTGATCATTGATCAAGGCAAATGGCGTGACCGATCCGGGGATAACGCCCAGTGTTTCAAGAAGAAGTTCCGGTTTGCCAAATGACAATCGTGCGCAGCCCAGTGTTTTGTGCAGATGGTTCATGCGGATTTGAGTGTTTTCCTCGGCCACCACCAGCCACAGCGTATCCTTCTTGTCCTTAACAAACAGGTTCTTGGCATGCAGGCCGGGCAGGTCCCCGCGCAGGCTTTGCGAATCCTCGACCGTAAACAGCGGTACATGGCTGTGTGTGCGGGTTTTGATCCCAAGATTTTCGAGATAATCGAAAAGTATGGTTGATGGATCGCTCATCCTGTTTTCCTTCTGGCTGGGTCGCGGGAAGATAGCCAAATTGCAACTAGGACGCAAATTGCAGCATCCTGCAAAGATTTCTGCGTTTTGAAGCGGAAAAGTCAAGGGAAACTGCCATTCTTGCTGATGTGGCGATTTGGCGGAAAAAAGGGTTGCAATCACGTTTTGTTGGGCTATTATCCGCGCCGCTCCACAGGGGCAGAAAATACTGATGAATGCGGGCGTAGCTCAGGGGTAGAGCATAACCTTGCCAAGGTTAGGGTCGAGAGTTCGAATCTCTTCGCCCGCTCCATGATGAAAGTATCAAAAAAGGCTGTCCTTCGGGGCGGCCTTTTTACTTTTTCGGCCTTGCCTGATCCGTCATTTTGTCGTGTCCTTGGGGGATGGATGAAAATACGCACACCAAGGCCCCGAGCGGGCCGGAAAAGATAATCTGGACTGTCGGCTATGCCGGGCATGACCGTGATAGCCTGCTGTCGCTTTTTCGCGCATATGATATTACCGCTGTGGCCGATATCCGAACCTTTCGGGGGTCGAGTTACTGGAAGGATTTTGACGCCAGTACCTTTGGCCCGTTTCTGCGTGAAAACGGCATTGCCTATGTCTTTATGGGGGATGTTCTGGGCGGGAAGCCGCAGGATCCGGCGCTTTATCCCAATGGGCAGCTTGATTATGATCGGGTCGCGGCCAAGCCTGAATTTCAGGGCGGGATTGACCGGCTTTTATCCGGGGCGGGCAGATATCGTATCTGTTTGATGTGTGCGGAAAAAGATCCCCTGGATTGCCATCGGACCCTTTTGATTGCCCCGGCGCTTAAAGCCTTGGGGTTTGATCTGCGCCATTTGGTTGCGGATGGTCAGGTCGAAAGCCAGACTGATGCCGAGGCCAGAATGTTGGCAATCAATGTCGGGGATGCGCCCGATCTGTTTGCAACAGCCACCCCTGATCCTGACGCAGAATACAAGCTGGCCCTGCATCGCCAGATTACACGTGTTGCACCAAAGGCTGAGGATGCCATCAAGCGCCGCTAGGGAAGGCTCCTAGCCCATGATGCTGTAGCCGCCGTCAATATGGATGACATCGCCGGTAATGCCGCGTGACCGGTCGCTGGCAAGGAAGGTTGCCAGTTCACCAATTTCGTCAATGGTGACAAGCCGACGGCCCGGTGCCCGGGTTTGGGCGGTATTCATCAGGTGATCAAATTCGGCAATGGCCGATGCGGCGCGTGTTAAGAGCGGGCCGGGCGAAATCGCATGAACCTGAATGTTCTTCGGGCCAAGTTCGGCGGCCATATAGCGGGTTGCACTTTCAAGGGCGGCCTTGACCGGGCCCATGACGCCGTAATGATCAATCACCCGTTCCGATCCCATATAGGTTACGGTCAAAAGCGCACCGCCATCGGTCATCAAGGGTTCGGCGCGTTTTGCCAGTCGTTGAAACGAATGGCATGAAATATCCATGGCCGTCAGAAATCCATCGCGTGAACAGTCGATGACGCGGCCGTGCAGATCATCGGCCGGGGCATAGGCGATGGAATGCAGGATGAAATCAAGTTTTCCCCAGCTTTCGGAAATGGCATCAAAAAGCTGGTCCATCTGGTCTTCGTTCTGAACATCCAGCGGGGCGATGATCGAAGCATTTAGTGCCGATGCCAATGGGCGGACATATTTTTCTGCCCGATCATTCAGATAGGTGATGGCAAGGTCTGCACCCTCCCGGTTGAAAATGCGCGCACAACCATAGGCAATCGATTTGTCATTTGCGATCCCGACCACAAGTCCCTTTTTTCCGGCCAGCATGATGTGACTCCTGTCCAAAATTCGTTCGCAAGCGCGAAAGAACGCTTTGATTTGCACGCATATCAAAGCCTAAACTATTTTGCAGCGCAGCAAAGTGTAAAATTTTGTGACAATCACCATATGCAATACGATCCGTGATCATTCCGAAGCTATTGATGAAACGATTTTTTTTTGTGCAGAAGCATAGTTTTTAGGCAGATGATCCGCTATGTGTAGCCTTGGAAGGAAGCCGCAGTTTTCCGTCATTTCCGGGTGTTGGTAACTACGGGTTGTCTTGCCAAGTATATGTGACATCCGAGGTGTGAGGTGCCGCCCGCAAAGGTCGACACTTCGGTTCTGGCAAACAGAGCCGATAAAAAGGGAAATTGGACATGAAAGTTCGAAGCGACGACCCGAAACGGGAAGTCATCGACAAGGTTGTCGAACAGATCCAGCAACGCTTAACCGGTAAGATGGCGAAGGATGCAGAAGTATTCGTTCGCCTTTTTTATAAGGATGTACCGCCTGACGACATGGCTGGTCGATCCGTCGACTCGCTTTATGGCGCGGCACTGACCCTTTACAAATTTGCGCAAAAGCGCCCGTCGGCCAAAGCTGCCAAGATTAGGGTCTATAACCCCGATCTTGAAGAGCACGGCTGGAAATCCGATCACACCGTGATCGAGATAATCAACACCGATATGCCGTTCCTGGTTGATTCTGTCACATCCGCCCTTAATGAATTCGATTTGACGGTTCATCTGGTGATCCATCCGATCATGCGCATGGCGCGTAATGATCGTGGTGAATTACAGTCGGTCGAAGGGGTTGAAGGTTCCGATGCGCCGCGTGAATCGGTTATGCATCTGGAAATTGACGAGCAGACTGACGAAACGGTTCTGCAAAAAATCAGTGACCGTCTGGAAGATGTTCTGACCGATGTCAGCCTGTCGGTTGAAGATTGGCGGGCCATGCTGACCAAGGTCGCCGCAGTGCTTGAAAGCATCAGAACGACACCGGCAGGCATTTCCGAGGAAGCCAGCAAAGAAGCCCAGGATTTCCTTGGCTGGGTTCATAACGATCACTTCACCTTCCTTGGTTACCGCGAATATAAATTCAGCGGTTCGGGCAAAAAGGCCAAGGTTGATGTCAATACGGATAGTCAGTTGGGCATCTTGCGTCGTGAAGGCACGCATGTCTTTGACGAACTGCGCCAGATTGGCAGCCTGTCATCCGAAGTTCAGGCATTTGTCGCGCAACCAAGCCTTTTGATGGTCACAAAGGCCAACAAACAGTCGACCGTTCATCGTTCGGTGCATCTTGATACCATTGTCGTCAAACAGTTCGATGATGATGGCAAGGTGATTGGTCAGCACGTCTTTGTCGGCCTGTTCACCTCGGTTGCCTATAATCTTAGCCCACGTCTGATCCCGCTTCTGCGTATGAAGCTGACGGAAACTATCAAGCGCGCCGGTTTCGCCCCGGCAAGCCACGATGCCAAGGCGCTGGTCAACATTCTGGAAACCTTCCCGCGTGACGAGCTGTTCCAGATTGAACTCGATGATCTGTATCATATCTGCATGGGTATCCTGCATCTTCAGGAACGCCAGCGGATTGCCTTGTTTGTGCGTCGCGATGCGTTTGAACGGTTCGTTTCGTGTCAGGTGTTTTGTCCGCGTGACCGTTTTTCGACCAAGCTTCGCTTGAAGTTCCAATCGGTGATCGAGGCCGCCTTTGATGGTGAAGTCACAGCCCATTATACCCTGATCGGTGATAGCCCGCTGGCGCGGTTGCATGTGCTGGTCAAAACCACGCCGGGCGAATTGCCTGAATACAATGTTCTCGATATCGAACGTCAGTTGGTTGAAACAGCGCGTGACTGGTCCGACACATTGCGACAGGTTCTTGTGCGTGAAATGGGCGAAGAACGCGGTCTGACGCTGTATCGCCGTTACGGTGAAAGCTTTACCAGCGATTATCGCGAACGTTTTAGCGTCGAAACAGCGGCCCTTGATATTGAACGTATCGAAGATGTGGTCAATTCATCCGATCTGCGGGTGAATTTGTATCGCCCGATCGAAGCCGCCGAGAACGAGCTGCGGTTCAAGATTTATAACCCCGGTGCACCGGTGCCATTGTCTGATGTGCTGCCGATGCTTGAAAACATGGGGCTTAAGGTCATTACTGAGAACCCGTTCAAGGTCGAGCCGCGTGACGCCGATGTGAATGTCCGCATTCATGATTTTGGCGTTGTGGTTGAAGGCGAGTTCCGTCTGCATGATGTGCGTGACAAGTTTCAGGAACTGTTCATCCGCATGTGGCATGGCGAAGTTGAAAACGACGCCTTTAACCGCCTTGTCCTGTTGGGGAATTTGCATTGGCGCGAAGTTGTTATCTTGCGCACCTATGCCCGTTATATGCGTCAGATGGGATCGGCTTTCTCGCAGGATTATATGGCCAAGACACTGGCCAATAATGCCGGACTGGCAGCCGCCATTGTCGATCTGTTTGTGACACGGTTTGATCCGGATCGGGATCCGGGGTTGGCGGTGGAGGTCGAGTCTCTTGAGGGGGATATCATTACCCGCCTCGAAGACGTGATGAACCCGGATGAAGACCGCATTTTGCGTGCCTTCCTTAACCTTGTTCAAGCAACCCTGCGGACCAACTATTTCCAATTTGGCAAAGACGGCAATCCAAAACCCTATCTGTCGGTCAAATTTAATTCCGGCATGGTCGAAGATTTGCCGTTGCCCCGCCCGTGGCGCGAGATTTTTGTTTATTCCCCAAGGGTCGAGGCCGTCCACCTTCGCGGTGGACCGGTGGCGCGTGGCGGTATTCGCTGGTCGGATCGTCAGGAAGATTTCCGCACCGAGATCCTCGGTCTGGTCAAGGCCCAGATGGTCAAGAACGCGGTCATCGTGCCGGTCGGATCAAAAGGCGGCTTTGTCGTTAAACGTCCGCCGGTTGATGGTGGCCGCGAAGCCTTCCTCGAAGAAGGCATTGCCTGCTATAAAATCCTGATGAGCGGCATGCTCGACATTACCGACAACATTGTCGACGGGGACATTATTGCGCCCGAACGTGTGCGGCGGCTCGATAAGGATGACCCCTATCTGGTTGTTGCGGCCGATAAGGGGACGGCGACGTTTTCCGATATCGCCAACGGCGTTGCCCGTGATTATGGCTTCTGGCTTGACGATGCTTTCGCATCGGGGGGATCGCAGGGGTATGACCACAAGAAAATGGGCATTACCGCGCGTGGTGCTTGGGAATCGGTCAAACGCCATTTCCGCGAAATGGGCAAGGATATCCAGAAAGAACCATTCACCGTTGCTGGTGTCGGCGACATGTCGGGTGATGTGTTTGGCAATGGCATGCTGTTGTCCGAACAGATCAAGCTGGTGGCGGCGTTCAACCACATGCATATCTTTGTTGATCCGAACCCGGATATTGCCAAAAGCTTTGCTGAACGCAAACGTCTGTTTGATATGCCGCGCTCCAGCTGGTCGGATTATGACGTCAAGCTTCTGTCAAAAGGCGGCGAAATCTTTGATCGCAAGGCCAAGACGCTTGATCCCTCGTCCGAGGTGCGAAAACTTTTGCGGCTTGGTTCCGGGCGGATCACGCCGGCTGATATGATGAAGGCGATCCTGCAAGCCGATGTCGAACTTTTGTGGTTTGGCGGGATCGGGACTTATATCAAATCGCATGCGGAAACCAATGCAGATGCCGGCGACCGCGCCAATGATGCCATTCGTATCAATGGCAAGGATATCCGCGCCAAAGTTATTGGTGAGGGTGCCAACCTTGGTGCAACACAGCGTGGCCGTATCGAGTATGCGCAGGCTGGTGGACGATTGAATACAGACGCCATCGATAATGCGGCGGGTGTGAATTGCTCGGATCACGAGGTCAATATCAAGATCCTTGTCGGTGCCGTGGTTGCCGCCGGGGATATGACCGAAAAACAGCGTAACAAGCTGCTGGTTGAAATGACTGACGAGGTCGGCGATCTGGTGCTGCGTGACAACTATGTGCAAAGCCAGGCAATTTCGAATGTCTTTGCCGGGGGCGGGGATGCGCTTGATGCGCAGGTTCGCCTGATCCGCATGTTGGAACGCGAAGGTCGTCTGAACCGCGAAATCGAATATCTTCCCGATGACGAGGAATTGGCACGTCGCAGTGCAGCGCATCAGGGCTTAACGCGTCCTGAAATGTCGGTTCTGATGCCTTATGCCAAGCTGTGGCTGTATGACGAGGTCCTGAAATCCGATTTGCCGGATGATCCGATTCTTGTCGAAGAACTGGTGCGGTATTTCCCGACTCCGCTTCGTAAAAAATACAGTGCTGCGATTTCGGGCCATCGTCTGAAGCGTGAAATCATCGCCACCGTCGGAACCAACAGTCTGGTTAACCGGGTTGGCGGGACGTTCGTTCATGACATGATGGAGGCCACCGGCCTTTCGGCGGTTGATGTGTCGCGCGGATATCTGATCACGCGGGCGGTGTTTGATCTGCGCAAATTGTGGTCGGGGATCGAAGGCCTTGATAACAAGGTCGATGCCAAGATCCAGATTGCGATGTTCTCGTATATCAATCGTATGGTCGAAGACGTGACATTGTGGTTCCTGCGCAATTGCGAAGAACTTAATGTCGGGGCCAAGATCGAACAGTTCGGTCCGGCGGTCGCCAAGGTCATCGAGGCCTTTGACGATATCGTTCCGGCCGATGCGGCTTTCCGCACAGCACTCGATCAAAAATCGCAATCCCTGATCGATCAGGGGGTGCCCGATGATCTGGCACGCCGTGTGGCATCAATGCAGCATATGGTCGCGGTCTGTGACGTTGTTCGCATTGCCGAGGCCACCGGGCGTGATGTTGTTGATGTTGGGGCGACCTATTTTGCCCTTGGGGCACGCTTCCAGCTTGGCCTGTTGCGGGCTGCGGCCGAGTCTATCGAGGCCGAAACCCATTGGCAGAAACTGGCCCGTGCGGCGGCGATTGACGACCTGTTCGGTCATCAGCGCGAATTGACCCGTGTGGTGCTGTCTTCTGGCACCAATGGGTCGGTTGGCCGCGATTTGGTAACCAAATGGGTCGATGAGCATCAGCGTGGATGCATGCGCTGTGATCAATTGCTTGACGAGCTTCGCGCCGCGGGGCAGATCGACTTGTCGATGATCACGGTCGCAAACCGTCAAATCCGTGCGATGGTCGGCGGCTGATCTTCCTAATCAACTGATCCCGTTTAAAAGAGGGCGCTTTGGCGTCCTCTTTTTTTTTGCCTGTGTGATGTCGTCTCGTTGTCGCCGTCTTCTTATTGTTGTCCGCGCCCGTCCGTCCTCGCTGCGCCGCGCCGCGCCGTTTATCCGCAGAGTGTTAACATTGTCAGGAGCGATTTTGCGCTATCCAGTGCTGTCCGGTTTGGTCGGGTTTTCGAAATTTCCGAACCGGGTGAAGTCATTGAAGCTAATTGCTTTCCTGTCATTCTCCTGCCATTTTTATATGATTAAAACGCAATGAATGCCGGGTTGGCCTTGATAAATACCGACCGGTTCGTATATTTACTGCGGATAAACAATAAAATGGTGTGAGATATGAGGAACGCCGCCGAGACCCGAACCAAACTGCTTGAAACGGCAATTCAATTGCTTTGGACAAGCAGCTATCATGACATTGGTGTCAGTGATGTCTGTAAGCATGCAGGGGTCACCAAGGGCGCGTTCTATCATCATTTTGATAGCAAGGCCGCCTTGTTTGCCGCCTCGGCCCGCCATCATTGGGACAAGGGCAAGGACGAACTCAGATCGATTTTTTGCCCGGAAAATGCCCCGCTTGATCAGCTTAACCGCTATATTGAACTGATCATCAACAAACAGAAAAAGGCCGGTGTTCCCGGAGATACCGAGATTTGCGTCTGTCCGATCTTTACCGCTGGTGGTCAGGTTGGGCCAGAGGATGTCGAAATTCAGGATTGCTCGCGCGAACTGGCGAACGAACAGATAAAATATCTGGCCTCGATGGTGCGTGGTCTAAAAGGCGAAGGCATGTTGTCAGGCGATGCCGATGTCACGACTCTGGCGCGGCTGGTTTTCCAGTATATTCACGGCGTTTTGGCCTATGGCAAGGTTTTTGGTGATTTGGATACTGTTCGGTCTGACCTGCGCAAAGGCATCTATCGAATTCTTGATTTACGTTGTGAACTCAGGAACTTGGTGCCTAATAAGGCCCCGTCTCTGGGGGTGGTTTCGGCGATCTGATTCAAATTTTTTGTAAAAAACTTCTATTTTCCCCTTGCGAACATACCAATCGGTACGCATCTTCCCGTTATTCTGTCCGCAGAATTGCGGGTAACCCTATTGGGAAATGGAAAGATGCAACCACGATCCAAATTAAAAATGTTGCTGTCGGCCACAACTGCCATCATCGCGATTGCTGCGGGTGGTTACGGCGTTAGCACCATCACACAGGCCGATGCCGACGAAGTTGCCGTTCAGGTCGCTGCACCACAGGCCACGCCGGTTACGGTCGAAGGCATTCATAGCCAGTCCGTGCGCCTTTGGAACAATTTCTCGGGCCGCCTCAGTGCGGTCGAGGAAGTCCAGCTTCGCCCGCAGGTCAGCGGTGCCATCGTTGAAATCCGGTTCGAAGACGGCCAAATGGTCACGAAGGGCGATATTCTTGCCGTGATTGACCCGCGCACCTACAAGGCCGCCGTTGATCAGGCAAATGCCGAGCTGACGGCGGCGCGTCAAACCCTGTCACTTGCTGCCAAGGAAAAGGCCCGTGCGGAAAAACTCGTTGCCAATGGCACGGTTTCCAAACGCGTCTTTGACGAACGTGTCAGCGCCCAGCAAGTCGCACAAAGTCAAGTCAATCGCGCCTTGGCACAGCTTGATCTGGCGGAAATCGAATTTGACCACGCCTTTGTCAAAGCCCCGATTGATGGCCGTGTCAGCCGTGTTGAACTGACAGTTGGCAATCAAGTCAATGCCGGGACCAATGCGCCGGTTCTGACCACCATCGTTTCGACCGGCCAGATTTACGCCGATTTTGATCTTGATGAACAAACATATTTTGCCAGCCTTTATGAAGCGGGCAAAATCAAGGATGCCGCTCATCAGATTCCGGTGCGCTTGAAGGCGGCAAATGGCAAAACGGTTGCGGGTTTCGTTCATAGTTTTGACAATCGGATTGATGCCCGTACCGGCACCATCCGTACCCGTGCCCTGTTTGAAAATCTTGATGGCGCCCTTTTGCCGGGCAGCTATGCCAGTCTGCAACTCGGCACTGTTGCCGAAGAAAACGTCATCATGATTTCACCGGACGCCATCAGCACCGATCAGGACCGCAAATTCGTTTATGTGGTTCAGCCTGATAATACGGTTGCCTATCGTCAGGTGATGCTGGGCGTTGAAGTTGACGGCCGTCGCATTGTGACATCGGGTCTTGAACCGGGCGATCTGGTGATCGTCAACGGCATCATGAAAGTCCGACCCGGCATGCCCGTTACCCCCGAAATTCTGCAGGCCTCAGCATCCTGACGGATGCTTGACTGCGCGCATAAGCAAGGCTGACCGTCATGCAGAATATATCCAGATTTTTCGTGGATCGCCCGATCTTTGCCGGCGTTCTTTCCGTTCTTTTCCTTTTGGCAGGCCTGATTGCCATGTGGCGGTTGCCGATTTCCGAATACCCGGAAGTCGTCCCGCCCTCGATCGTGGTCGAAGCCAAATTCCCCGGGGCAAACCCGGCGGAAATCGCCGAAACTGTTGCATCTCCGCTTGAAGAACAGATCAACGGCGTCGAAGGCATGCTTTACATCAACTCGCTTGCGACCACTGATGGCAATTTGTCTTTGACGGTAACCTTTGAGATCGGCACCGATCCCGATCTGGCCCAGCAAAAGGTCCAGAACCGCGTGTCGCAGGCTGAACCGCGTTTGCCTGATATTGTCCGTCAGCTTGGCGTGACAGTGTCCAAACGTTCACCTGATTTGACCATGGTCGTGCATTTATTGTCGCCCAATGATCGCTATGACATGCTGTATCTGCGCAACTATGCGACGCTGAATGTCAAAGACCGTTTGGCGCGCATCAAGGGCGTTGGTCAGGTGGGGCTGTTTGGTTCGGGCGACTACGCCATGCGTGTCTGGCTTAACCCGGATCGGGTGGCTGAACTTGGCCTGACCGCGGGGGATGTTGTTTCCGCTATCCAAAGCCAGAATATTCAGGTTGCGGCGGGTACCATCGGTGGTGCGCCCTATGATACTGGCGTTCAGTTCCAGTTGCCGATCAATGTGCATGGCCGTTTGGAAACCCCCGAAGAATTTTCGGAAATCATCATCAACCGCAATCAGGATGGTACTGTTACCCGCCTTGGTGATGTTGCCCGGGTCGAGTTGGAGGCCCAGCAATATGCGCTGCGTTCTTTGCTTGATAATAAATCGGCGGTGGCGATTCCAATCTTTGCGTCCCCGGGCTCGAACGCGCTTGATATTTCAAGCAACGTCCGCGCCACCATGGCCGAGCTGAAAGAACAATTCCCCGAAGGCCTTGATTACAGCATCGTTTACGATCCAACTGTCTTTGTGCGCAGTTCGATCAAATCGGTGATCAAGACCCTGCTTGAGGCCGTCGCCCTTGTGGTTTTGGTGGTGACGATCTTCCTGCAAACATGGCGGGCATCAATCATTCCATTGCTGGCCGTGCCGGTTTCCATCGTTGGTACCTTTGCCATGATGTTGGTGTTGGGTTTTTCGATCAACGTGCTGTCATTATTCGGTCTGATCCTGGCGATCGGGATCGTGGTCGATGATGCGATTGTTGTTGTCGAAAACGTTGAACGTAATATTGAACGCGGGCTTGGTCCGCGTGATGCCACGGTGGCGGCCATGCGCGAAGTTACCGGGCCAATTATCGCAACCTCGCTTGTGATTACCGGCGTGTTTGTGCCGATTGCGTTTATTTCTGGCCTGACCGGTCAGTTTTATAAACAGTTCGCACTGACCATCGCGATTGCGACGATCATCTCGACGATCAATTCTCTGACACTCAGCCCGGCCTTGTCGGCCTTGTTGTTGCGGCGTCATGACGCACCAAAGGATTGGCTGACGCGCGCAATGGACTTTGCCTTTGGCTGGTTCTTCCGCTGGTTCAACCGGTTCTTTAACCGCAGCACGGAAATGTATGGCGGCGGTGTGAAACGCCTGTTGGGCATCAAATCCGTCATGATGGTTGTCTATGCCGGATTGCTGGTGCTGACCTGGCAAGGGTTCCAGATTTTGCCCGCCGGGTTTGTCCCGCTTCAGGATAAGCAATATTTGGTCAGTTTTGCTCAATTACCACAGGGTGCCACGCTTGATCGCACCGAAGACGTCATTCGCGAAATGTCTGACATTGCACTGGCTGAACCCGGTGTTGAAAGTGCCGTGGCGTTTCCGGGTCTGTCGATCAACGGCTTTGTGAACAGTTCAAGTGCCGGCGTCGTCTTTGTGACGTTGACTGACTTTGCTGAACGCAAATCCGATGAACTGTCGGGGCTGGCGATTGCCGGTAAATTGCAACAGAAATACGCCGCCATTGACGAGGCCTTTGTCGCCATCTTCCCGGCACCGCCGGTACAGGGGCTTGGTACGGTTGGCGGGTTCAAATTGCAAGTGCAGGACCGTGGCGATCAGGGATATGGCGCGCTTGACGACACCATGAAACAAGTGCTGGCCAAGGCATGGGCGGCACCTGAACTGACCGGTGTGTTTTCAAGCTATAATGTCAATGTGCCACAATTACAGGCCAATCTGGATCGGACAAAGGTCCTGCAACTGGGCATCCCGGTGGATGAAATTTTCCGGACCATGCAGATTTATCTGGGGTCGATGTATGTCAACGACTTCAACCAGTTTGGCCGCACCTATCAGGTGATTGCACAGGCCGATAAACCCTATCGCTCCAGCCCGGAAGACATTCTGCGCCTGCAAACGCGCAACGCAGATGGCGATATGGTGCCGCTTGGCAGTGTTCTTTCCGTATCCGAAACGTTCGGTCCGGATACCGCCATGCGCTATAATGCCTTTCGTTCAGCCGATCTGAATGGCAATGCCGCCCCCGGTTATTCCAGTGGCGAGGCCGAGGCCGCGATTGCCAGGATTTTGGAAGAAACCCTGCCGCCCGGTATGTCCTATGAATGGACGGAGCTGACCTATCAGCAGATCCTGGCAGGCAATACGGCGATCTTCATCTTCCCGATCTGTATCTTGCTGGTTTTCCTGGTTCTGGCCGCTCAATACGAAAGCCTGACCTTGCCGCTGGCGGTTATTATGATCGTCCCGATGAGCACCCTATCGGCTGTCTTCGGTGTTTATCTGTTTGGCGGCGATAACAACATCTTCACCCAGATCAGTCTGTTCGTTCTGGCCGGGCTGGCATCGAAAAACGCCATCCTGATTGTCGAGTTTGCTCGCGAACTTGAACATCAGGGTCGCAGCACGGTTCAGGCGGCGATTGAAGCCAGCCGCCTGCGTCTGCGTCCGATCCTGATGACGTCGCTTGCCTTCATCATGGGCGTTTTGCCCTTGGTGGTGTCAAGCGGGGCGGGTTCGGAAATGCGTCAGGCGATTGGCATTGCCGTGTTCTCGGGCATGCTGGGTGTGACCATCTTCGGTCTGATCCTGACACCGGTATTCTACGTTCTGGTGCGCATGATCGGTCGACGCAACGAGGTTCGTTCATCTGACGGGGCTGACGCGTAGCACCCTGCAGAATAACGAAGATCGTTGCAAAACAGCCGGACCAAGTAGTTCCCCCGACCCCGCGGTCCGGCTGTTTCTTTCTTTTGGGTCCTGACCCTAATGATCACCTAGCAAGTTGTTGGAAAACCGTCAGTGGGGCTGGCTGTCGATTTTTTGCGAAAGACATGACAGGCGGTAGCCCCGCTTTTGGGCGCAACAGTCACATGCAAACTATCAAGCGCATTTGCGGGGATCGTGCCGCCGGTATGTGCGCCTTTGATTAGAATGCAGGTTCCATTGGCATAGCCCGTGCGTAATGCGGCGTTTTCCGAATTCTCAATGCGTGTGTTCCACCCTTTAAGACCTCCAAGCGCCTGATAATTGTTTCCAATGGAACAGGCGGCAAGGCTTGGGCTTGCGCTAAACGCGATGAAAATACCCCCGAACGTCGCGACGAGAATTGCCTTCTTCATCTTCATCTTGATTTCTTCCTTTTGATCATGACTAAGCTGCCGGACTTTTGCCCGTGTAAAGTCTGACGTTTTGTCATTTCAGCTGTGATCAACGTTGCTATCTTGGCCGATGGGAATTGCTTTTATGCCCGTTCGATCTATCTTTTGAGGCGTATGCTTTGGCTAGGGTTGTCTAAGGACGTGATGACGATGAATTACGTGCGTACAGGTTTGTTGCTGGCGGGGCTGACCGCGCTGTTTGGCGTGGTCGGGATGATGATTGGTGGCCAACAGGGCATGATCATCGCGTTGCTGTTTGCGGCGGCGATGAATGTGTTTGCCTATTGGAATGCCGATGCGATGTTGCTGCGTATGCGCGGTGCGCGTCAGGTCGATGATCGCACCGCGCCTGAATTGGTATCGATTGTGCGTGAACTGGCGCAAAATGCCGGGCTTCCGATGCCGCGTGTTTATGTGGTCGAAAACCCCCAACCCAATGCCTTTGCCACTGGGCGCAATCCGGAAAATGCGGCGGTGGCGGCGACCACCGGATTGTTGCAATTGCTGGATCGTTCGGAAATTGCCGGGGTGATGGCCCATGAGCTGGCCCATGTCAGAAATCGTGATACGCTGACCATGACGATTACCGCGACCATTGCCGGGGCGATTTCGGCCCTGGCCAACTTTGCGATGTTTGCCGGCATATTTGGCGGTCATCGCAATGACAATAACAATCCGCTGGGCGGTTTGGGGATGATATTGGTCGCTATTCTGGCCCCGCTAGGCGCGATGCTGGTGCAGATGGCGATTTCGCGGACCCGCGAATACGAAGCCGACAAAATCGGGGCTGAAATCTGCGGTCATCCGATGTGGCTGGCATCCGCACTTGGCAAGCTCGATAAAGGCGTTCGTACGATCCCCAATATGGATGCCGAACGCAATCCGGCGATGGCCCATATGTACATTGCCAATCCACTATCGGGCAAAGGCGTGGACAGCCTGTTTTCGACTCATCCTGATATGGGCAATCGGATTGCCAAATTGCATGCGATGGCAAAACAGCCAGTGGGATATCAAATGGGGGATGCCCCGATGAACCCAGCAAAGCCGCCCCGTTCATCCGGGCCCCGCCGGATGCGTCGCAGGCCGTGGAACTAGGGCCCGGACCTAGGGCGTAAAGCCGGGCATCAACCTGATCACGGCACGGGCCATGAAGCAGGTTGATAAAAAGGTTCATAAAACCCGACGGCAATCGCGAAAACATTGAAAACAAGGGATTTTTCCGGCATCAGGATGATCAAGATTATCCTTATGTATGGTTTTGTATGGCGAGTCGTATCATTGACGCCATCTGTCACGCGAGAGAAGATAAGACCGTTATCCAAGCCTCTCTTTCGACCCTGACCATACGCTTGGGATAACCAAAAAGGATTGTTGGCAGGGGGCGAATGGCTGATTTCTGGTCGATGGTCGGGCTTGTTTTCAAGTCCATGTTTGTAGCCGGTGAAACGGTTGACGACGATTCCTTGCCAATAAAAGGTCTGGCGAAGCCGGAAAACATTTGCCTGTATGCCATCGCACCTTTCGCGGCCAATGCTCCGTCGGGCACCGCCGCCCTTGATCCGTTTGGGCAGTGGCTGCAAAAAGTTCTTTCTGACATTCCTGAAACCGCAGCGGTTGCCCTTGATCGCCATATTGTGGTCAATACCGATGTCGCGGATCCATTTTTGGGGATACGCGAAGCCAATTCCGGTGCGTTGAACCAAGCGCGGCGTCAGGATGCCTCGGCGGTATTCTGGGGCCGGAATAATGCCGAAGCCAGGTTGCTTGATGTGCATTTCATCAACGACACCCTGAATTTACCGCTTTACGAATTGCTGATGCCGCTGGTTCACAGTTTCCGCCAGCCACAGCATAAGGATACAGCGGCGGCCATGCGTGTGCTGTTGGTATGTGAAATGTTGTCACAGGCGCGCGGTCATGACCGTCGCGCGCTTCAGATCGCACAACTGGTTTCGCATATTGAAGATTTTCAGGAACGGATTAAAAACGGCGAGTATTTTACTGATGTCGGGCAGGGCGTTGCAACCGCCTATGCCCTTGGCGTGGTCATGCTGGCTGAAACCGGTGAACGCAGTTATTGCGTCACGGCGATCCGGGTGCTTAAGCCCATCGTGCGCAATATCCTAAAGAAGATCGGTGAACAGCCCAAAGAAGCAAAACCGGAACAGAAAGCAACCGGGTTGCTCAATCAGCGGGCCGCCCTTCCGCAAGCAACAGGAACTGTGACAAAAATCGAAGACCTGTTGCGCAATGTTGCCGATCTTGCACTGATTGATCCGAAAAAATCAGCAATTCTTGCTCTGTATGGCACGCTTTTAAACTGGTCAATGATCAGCAACATGAATGCGGGGTCGGCCAAGGAAGCGATTGGCATCTGGAAGCTTTTGGAACGTCGGTTTGAACTGATGGCCGGAACCCCGGTGTCGCGTGCGGTGGCCATTGCCAAACTTGGCGAAGCGATGATGATCCACGCCAAGGAAATTGATGATATCGAAACGGTTGAAGCCGCCAATGGCCATTGCCGTCGGGCACTGGCCTTGATTAATTCACGCGCTCATACGGTTTTATATGCTCAAACGGCTTATGGTTTGGCGGAAACCGTCGTTGCCCATTCGACAATCAGCGGTATTAGCATCCCGTCCGAACAGGTTATTCCTGTCTTTCAGGCAGCACTTAAGGTCTGCAGCAGACGCGATAATCCCTATTTGTGGGGCCGTGCGATGTTTGCCTTGGGTAGTGTGCAGTTTTCCGTCGGTGCCAGTGACAAGGACATCAAACTGATCGGGCAGGCGCGGATGAATTTCTCGCAGGCCTATGACGCCTTTGACGAGGCCGGGGCACGCGGTGCTGCACGCGCCGCATCAAGCAGCTATACCCGGTCGGAAAACATAATGCATCAGCTTGAACAGCGTCAGTCGATCATTGATGCAACCGGCGGTGCGAGTGAAGCCAAAGCGTCGTAATCGGCTCGGTCCTGACCCTGGATGCCAGCAAAAGATTACCTGAACGACAAACCAAAATAAAACCCCGCAGCCTTTCGGGTGCGGGGTTTTATGATTGCGATTGCCAGGTTCGGTTCTATTCGCGATTGCCAAAGAACTGAAGCAGCATCACGAACAGGTTCACGAAATCAAGGTAAAGCTGCAGGGCGCCAAAGATGGCCTTTTTGCCTGCAGTCGCCTGATCATCATGTGCGTGATAGCTTTCTTTGATCCGCTGGGTGTCATAGGCGGTCAGACCGGTAAAGATCAGAACGCCCGCAGCCGAGATCACGAACTGAAGCATCGAACTGCCCAGGAAGATGTTCACAACACTGGCCAGGATGATCCCGATCAGGCCCATGAACAGGAAGCTTCCCCAGCCCGACAGGTCTTTCTTCGTCGTATAGCCATAAAGGCTCATAGAGGCAAAGGTGCCTGCGGTGATGAAGAAGGTCCGCGCGATGCTTTCACCTGTGTAAACAAGGAAAATCGACGATAGCGACAGCCCCATCAGCCCGGCATAAATCCAGAAAGTGGTCTGGGCAGCGCCAAAGCTCATTTTGTGGATGCGGACACTCAGGAACAGAACAACCCCGATCGGCGCAAGCATGACAATCCAGCTCAAACCGGAGCCAAAGATCGCATTCATCAGGGCAGGGCTGGTCGACACAGCCATCGCGACGATCCCGGTCAGGGCAAGTGCGGATGCCATATAGTTGTAGACACGCAGCATATAGGCGCGGAGACCTGCATCGATCTCGGCTGCCGACCGGCCAACCGAGACGTCAAAGCCGCGTTGACGCGTTTCAAAAGCCATTGAAATCCCTCTTTGATCCATTACGAGCAGAATCCACATAGAACTCTGCAATGATGAAAATATGGCAGGATTTCCGTGAAAAGCAACGGTTTGGCTGATTATGCCGCAAGCGGAGCTGACAATGTTGTGATCTTGTTCACTGTTGTGTGGCCACGACTTTCGCGGTGTTTGACACTATAATGGCCAAATACAGTCTATGAACCGCATGCAATGATACGGTTTCACCGGGGAATGACCGGAAATGGGCCAAAACGTTTTGGATAACAATCCGATACCAAATCCGTTTGCACCGGCATCGTACCGGGCGGTCTGGCGGTGTGTCCTTGCGCGGGTGGTTGGCGTTGTTGTGTTTCTGGCAGCCCTTTGTACGATTTCTTTGGCGGCATGGGCGCAAAACCCGAATTTTGTTGCGTCGAAAAGGGGCAATGAAGTCCCGATTTTCGATGCAGTTTACCCCGATGATGAATTTTGTGCGACGGCGGGTCTTGGCGGGTTATGCGCGGCCGCCCCGGTCGATGTGCCGGAATTTGATGCCAATTTCATTTATCGTTTTGTCGCTTACGAGGCCCAGCGCCCGTTTGACCGGTTTTCATGGCAATCACTGATATCGCTGGTCTGGCCCCATGACGGGGCCGGGCAACCGATTTTGGCCGGTTATAAATACCCCGATGCCGGGCGGGCCCCGTGGGAAAGTTACCCCGGCAAACGCGATGTGTTTTCCGGCCTTGCCCGCATTAATGATGCCGATGCCGGGTGCCGCGCGGATTTGCCGCAAGGCAGCCTGTTGTTATCGGCCTTTGTGCAATCATCGGGCGATGTCCTGATCGATCAGGCGGGGAATTTCATCCTGTATGACACGCGGGTGAATAATGTGGCGGCGGATTATATCCGCTGGAACAATCTTGAAACGGCGGCGGGCCGGATGGCCTTTGCGCAAAGCGGACGCAGGGTCGAATTCCCGATGATGATGCTGTCGGCCGGGCCTTCGGTCGCTGTCGTGGCCGATAATTCCGGCCTTCTGGCCAGCGATAAAACATGGTTCAAGCCCGGCGCCCAATTGATTAAATTTGCCTGGCGGATCATGGCGGAGCCCCAAAACGCGGTAAATTCGGGCGCTTCTGGCCAGTCTACTGATCTGGATCGTTATTATACGCGCCCGGCCCGGATTGCGGTTGCGTCAAAGGATGCGGTTGATGGGGCGGCAAAATGTCTGGATGTCACTGTTGGGCTGGTGGGGCTGCACATGGTTCAACGGGTCAAAAGCGGCAATGGCGACCGCTGGATATGGTCCAGTTTCGAACATGTCGATAATGCCCCATTGGCATCGAATGCACGCCGTCCCAACAGCATCGTCGCCACTGATTTGTTCCCCGATGGCTGTTTGGCGCCCGATACGGTGGATCGCGACTATATTTTCTATCATCACGGCAAAGGGGCGTGGTTGGGGGATAATCGTGTGGCCAACCGGGTCGTTAATGCCGATCTGCGTTGGTCCGATCATGCGCCCTATGCCCGTGATCGGAATGGTAATCGGGTAACAGCCCCCGATATCGTCCGGTGCTGGCGATTGTTTTCCGGAACTGCCGAAGCAAACTTTGTCTGGCAACGCAAACTTGGCGGCAGTGTCTGGCAAAACTACTTTTTGCTGGGGACGCAATGGATTGGTAATGGCGGTGGTGTGCCGTTCGGGGTGGGTGAAGTGCCGCGTTTTTTGACCAATGTTGCGCTTGAAAGCTTTATCCAGCATCAGGATGATGGCACCTGCCTTGGCTGCCATGCCGCGGCCTTTACGGATGCGGGCCAGCCCGCCAATTTCACCTTCCTGCTTGATCCTGATCCTGATCGTTAGGGCCCGGTTTTGTGCGGCATGAAACAGCGGAAAATCCGGCAAAAAGCCCCGATTGTCACGAACACAAAACTTCCAATTGTCCTGCGGACGCACTAGCATGTCGCCAACCAAAACGTCGAGAACTTAAAAATCAAAAAAGACGTCGCGGATACAGGGAGGATACATGCTGGCCGGTCGTAACGATTACGCGACGGTGCGTTCGGACTTTGTCTGGGACGTGCCCGATTATTTCAATATTGGTGTCGATGTTTGCGACAAATGGGCCGACGATCCAGATCGTCTGGCGCTGATGTATCGCAGGCGTGATGGGTCCAGACGCGATTACAGCTTTGCACAGCTTAAACGTCTGTCGAACCGTTTTGCCAATGTCATGCGCCGTCATGGCATCCGGCGCGGGGATCGGGTGGGCATTCTGTTGCCACAAAGCCCCGAAACCGCAGTCGCCCATATCGCAACTTATAAAATGGGTGGCATTGCCGTGCCGCTTTTCACCCTGTTCGGGGTTGAAGCACTTGAATATCGTCTGGGCAATTGTGCCGCCAAGGCGCTGGTCACCGATCAGGAAGGGGCACGTAAGATTGCCGAAATCCGCGATCTGTTGCCGGCCCTTGAATATGTCTATGTCATTGATGGTGCCCCCGATGGCTGTTTTGACTTCAAGGCGCTTTCGGCCGAGGCATCGGATGAATTCGAACCGGTTAAAACCCGGGCTGATGAACCAGCTTTGATTATTTATACCTCGGGCACCACCGGCCAGCCCAAGGGGGCGCTGCATGCCCATCGGGTGTTGTTGGGTCATTTGCCCGGTGTTGAAATGTCACATGATTTCTTTCCGCAAGATGGTGATGTCATGTGGACCCCGGCCGATTGGGCGTGGATTGGCGGGTTGCTGGATGTGTTGTTACCTGCTTGGCATCACGGCAAGCCGGTTGTGGCACATCGGTTTGAAAAATTCAGCGCCGAGGCTGCCTTTGAACTGATTGCCGAATATGGCGTGCGCAATACCTTCCTGCCACCAACCGCGTTAAAAATGATGCGTGCTGCTGGTGATGATGTGGCGGCAAAGTTCAAGTGTAATATTCGTTCTATTGCAAGTGGCGGTGAAACATTGGGTGCGGAATTGCTTGATTGGGGGCGTCGGGTGTTTGGCGTGACGATCAACGAGTTCTATGGTCAGACCGAATGCAATATGATCGTCAGTTCCTGCCAGTCAATCATGGCGCCGAAGCCCGGAGTGATGGGCCGTCCGGTGCCAGGTCACAATGTGGCGGTCATCGACATTCATGGCAATGTTTTACCCATTGGTGAAATGGGCAAGATCGCGGTTAAGGCCCCCGATCCGGTGATGTTCCTTGAATATTGGCGCAACCCGGATGCGACGCGCGATAAATACATTGGGGAATGGCTTTTGACGGGTGATATCGGTCAATTTGACGAAGACGGCTATATCCGCTTTGTCGGGCGCGATGACGATCTGATCAGTTCGGCGGGCTATCGCATCGGCCCGGGCGAAATCGAAGACTGCCTGATCGGCCATCCTGCCGTGCGCATGGCCGGTGTGATCGGCAAACCCGATGAACAGCGCGGCCAGATCGTTAAGGCGTTTATTGTGTTGGTTGATGGCTTTGCCCAAAGCCCGGAACTTGAAGCCGAAATTCGCAATTTCGTCAAAACCCGATTGGCCGCGCATGAATACCCGCGCGAAATCGCCTTTATGGAACAATTGCCGATGACCACGACGGGCAAGGTCGTCCGCCGGGCGTTGCGCGATATTGCTTGATCGGGTTAAACGCAAATCGAAATGAAATGAAAAGCCAAAGGGGCCGGTACATCGTGACCGGCCCCTTTTTGTGATGTGCTGTAATCTGTGGCTATTCGTTACGCAGCAACGGTGCCGCCGGGCTGCGCAATGCCTGCCATGTGCCGATAAAACCTGCTGATAATGTGGCGATCAGGCCAATCGCGATTGGACCAAATATCGTCATTGGCAGGAAGGTCCAACTGGCTCCCATGATCAGGACAAGGACAGACCAGGCGGCAAGGCTGCCAACCAGGGCGGCAATCACCCCGGTCGCCAGTCCCAAAATCCCGTATTCCAAGCCATAGGCATAAAGGATATTGGCCCGTGTCGCGCCAAGGGTCTTAAGCACCACGGCATCATAGATCCGCTTGCGCCGTCCGGCGGCAACCGCCCCGGCAAGAACCAGAACCCCGGCAATGATCGCAATCGAACTGGTTGCGTTTAAGGCGGTGCCAATCCCGGCAAGGATCGCATTGGCCGCTTCAAGCGCTTCACGCACCCGGATTGCCGATACATTGGGGAAATCCAGACCGATCATGCGATCTACCGGTTCTTCCATGTCGCGCGGCATATGGGCGGTCGCAATCAGGCTATAGGGGGCCTTGTCGATCAGGCCCGGTGAAAACACCATCGCGAAATTCATCCGCAGGCTCTGCCATTCGATTTCGCGCCAATTGGCAATTTCGGCGGTAATGTCACGGCCCAGCACATTGACCGTAATCGTGTCGCCCGGTTCAAGTGCAAACGCTTCGCCGATATCGCGCGATATTGAAACCAGTGGCTTGCTGGCGTCATCATAATCCGCAGGCCACCATTGGCCGCGGACAATCTGTGTTTCAGGCGGCGGGGTGGCGGCAAAGGTCAACCCGCGATCCCCGCGCAGGAACCACCGGTCATCGCCGGGGCCAACATCATTGGCATCTACCCCGTCAATTGCGGTGACACGCCCGCGCAACATTGGTGTTTGTTCGATATCCGAAACATTATCTTTTTCAAGAAGTTGGGATCGGAACTGATCCATCTGGTCCGGGCGGATATCCAGGAAAAAGAATGCCGGGGCCGATTCCGGCAGGCTCTCGCTGATTTCGTGATCAAGATTGCCCTCGATCCCCGATATCGTCACCAAAAGCGTTAACCCAAGACCAAGCGACAGGGCGACAGGCACCGTGTTGGCACCCGGCCGGTGCAGGTTGGCCAGTGCCAGACGCGAAAATGCATTCCGCCCGCCCTTGATCCGTTTTGACACCGATACAATTGCCTTGCCCGCAACGGTGAAAACCGCAATCGCGGCCAGCGACCCAATGATAAAGCCAATTGCAATGCTGTAATCCGTCGCGGTTAAAACCGTCAAAAGCAACAACAGCACCAGCGGCACAATGATAAACGGCAGGTCGCGTTTGCGGATCGCATTATTACCCATCAACCCGGCACTGGCCCGAAACAGCCGGGCGGCCGGAATTTCGCGGGCCCGTAAAAGCGACGGCATGGCAAAAACCAATGTGGTCAGAATGCCAAATCCTGTCGCAATCAAAAGCGATGGCAATGCCGGGCCGACGGTAACATCAATCGGCAAACGATCTGCCAAAAGCGGCGCAATGATCGCCGGGGTAACCGCGCCGATGACAAGCCCGATCGCAATTCCGACAAGCGACAGCATCAGGATTTGCAAAAAGTAAATCCGCAGGACAAGCCCATGCGATGCCCCGATTGATTTCAAGGTGGCGATGACGGATGTTTTGCTTTCGATATGGCTGCGCACCGCATTGGCGACCCCGATCCCGCCGACCAAAAGGGCGGAAAGCCCGACCAAGGTCAAAAACAGGGTCAGTCGTTCGACAAAACGGCGCAGGCCGGGATTGGCATCTGTTACGTCGCGAATACGCCAACCGGCATCTTCAAAGCGGTCCGTCAGGCGATCCCGAAAGGCTTTTGGGTCTTCATTATCATTCAAATCCAATGCGTAATGATAATGGATCAGGCTGCCGGGTTGTACGAGGCCGGTTTCGTTAAGCGCCCCCGTCGCCACCATCAGGCGCGGCCCGAAATTGAAAAAGCCAACCGCCTTGTCGGGTTCGGTGGCAATTACGCCCCGGATCTGGATGTTGATATCACCAAGGCGCAAAGTATCGCCCACCTTGATCTGCAACCGTTCCAGCAAGCCTGCCTCGGATACCCCGCCCCAGACACCATCCTTTTTATCAAGGATGCCCTTAAACGGGATCGCGTCCTGAAGTTCCATATCGCCAAACAGCGGATAGATACCGTCAACAGCCTTAAGTTCCACCAAACGGCGCTGGTCGTTGCCATAGGCGGTGGCGCGCATGGTTGCCAGTTCGCCGACGCGTTCGGTATTTTCACCCAGCCAATCGCGCTGTTCTTTGGTGGCGGGAATATGCACCAGACGTAATTCAACATCGCCGCCCAAAAGGGCGCGACCATCGCGTGCCAGCGCACTTAGGACGGATTCCGAAACGTTTCCAACTGCGGCAATCGACCCGACACCCAGCGCCAGACAGGCCAGAAAAATCCGAAACCCTGAAAAGCCGCCGCGCAATTCCCGCCGACATACCCGCCAGGCAATCGACCACAGTTTCTCTGTCTCAGGCAAAGACGTGGATACGCCGCTCATGATTTGGCGTCCTGTTGGGGGGCTTGACGGGTTTCAGGATGGTTTTCCTGTTGCAAAACAATTTCCCCGTCACGCAGCATGATCGACCGGTCGCATCGCGCGGCAAGCTCCGGATCATGGGTAATCAGCAACAGGGTCGATCCCTTGCGCTTCGCCAGATTAAACAGCAATTCGATGATCGTTTCGCCGGTTGCCCCGTCAAGATTGCCAGTCGGTTCATCGGCAAGCAGCAGGGCAGGGTCGGTGGCAAGGGCCCGCGCCAGCGCCACACGCTGTTGCTCGCCACCGGAAAGCTGGCCGGGGTAATGGTCTATGCGATGGCCAAGGCCCACGGCCTTAAGTTCGGTTTTTGCCCGTTCAAACGCATCGCGGCGCCCGGCAAACTCCATCGGCAGGGCCACGTTCTCAAGGGCTGTCATCGTCGGGATAAGGTGAAAATCCTGAAACACGATGCCCACATGATGGCGGCGATAAAGCGCTAGCCCGTCTTCATCAAGCTGGCGCAAATCCTGTCCACAAACCTGGATCGTACCGGCCTGCGCCTGTTCCAGCCCGGCAATCACCATCAAAAGCGACGTTTTGCCAGATCCCGACGGCCCGACAAGGCTGACGCGTTCCCCGGCATCGATCTGGATATCAACGCCTTTTAGAATATCCACAACCCCGGCCGGCCCCTTAAGGCTCAGCTTAAGACCCTTTACATCGACGGTGTGCTGTTGTTTCCCGGCGACGGATGCTGGGGAATCCGGTGAAATATTGGTGGTTTCAAGCACAGTCATGTTTGGTCCAATCTGGCGCTGTGGCGTTACAAGGCATTGCAAGGACAATGAAACGGGTTAAATAACTTTACGGAAATCAACGTTGCTGGTTCAAACTTGTTTATCAAGGGGTAACCGAAGGGTAACCAACAGGTAACCGCACCAACACGATGACAGAACATAAGGTGAGATTTGTGGCAAATGCGCTGTGCAGGCAAGACCTCGTTGTTAACCAGTTCACTTCTGGCCAGACCCGGCACCTGTTTAAACGGCTGTTTCGCCGTACGGGCGTATTCTTTGGTATTCTGATTGGCGCGACAAGCCTGCTTTGTGCTCAGGGTGCCAGTGCGGCTGCAAACCGGCCACAAACCCTGATGCTATATGGCGATAGCCTGATGGCGGGTTATGGCTTGTCCCATGAAGATGGCTTTGCCCCGCGCCTTGAAGCCGCCCTGCGTGATGCCGGTCATGATGTCAAAGTCATCAACAGTTCGGTATCTGGCGATACGACGGCGGCCGGTCTTGCCCGGCTGGACTGGGCGCTGGCCGATAACCCCGATATTGTGTTGCTTGAACTGGGGGCCAATGATGCGCTGCGCGGTATCGAACCGGCGCAAACCCGCGCCAACCTTATGGAAATCGTCGGAAAACTGCGTGATCGCGATGTCGTGGTTCTGTTGGCCGGGATGGTGGCCCCGCCCAATATGGGCAAGGAATACGGCGATGAATTCAACGGTATCTATCCCGATCTTGCGACCCAATATCAGATCGATTTCTATCCCTTCTTCCTTGATGGCGTAGCGGCAAATTCAGCCCTTAATCAGGATGACGGCATGCACCCCAATGCTGATGGCGTCAAAATCATCGTCGAACGCATCCTGCCACAGGTTGTTAACGTTCTTGGCGCGGGTTCCTGACCCTGTTCTGGTGCGGGGCCGGTTAACCGGTATTTTGTTGGGTGGATCAAAGATTTGCAAGGCTGCGATACCCATCGCAGCCTTGCGCCGTTTTGGATCAGAGGTTGGAAAACAACACGATAACAATACGCTACGTGGTTGGCGGTGGTGTTCGTCGCCGGGCAGAAACGCCGTTTGGGGACTTGAATCTAGCCTGATTTTTATAAAAAAATAACATACGTAGATAGTTTTTGAAAACAAATCGAAACGATGTCTGCTGTCCTGTCGTGGCAAGTAGGGTTGCGAACAGGAATTCAGATATTATATTTTAATTTCATATATTTAAGTGATTATTCGCAAGGGTGCGAAATGCAGAAAATGCGGGGAAAAACCGGGAAAAGCACCTCAAAACACCCGGTTTGGTGTGAAATTAACACTCCATTTACTTTCGGTTCTGTTTCGAATATCTCACCTGCAACTGCATTCGTAGGTAAAAATGTTGACCGTAATATCGAAATAGAATGCCACCCGTGAAATCGTCAAATAGGGGTTGAATGCGGGGGTGTTCCTTCGCGCCTTGATATTGAGAAAACATGTTTAACAACAGTATCTTATGGGGTGTTCGGCGCAACGCGTGCAATTTGCAGCCAGATTGATCCATGACGGATGAAAAATTGACCGCCGTGCTTTGGAGTTGCGGATATTATTCAAGTTTTATTGTTCAATATCAGTTAGTTAAAAGATAAATTTCCAAGTGCCCATCGTTCAAAAAGGATAAAAATAGGCATAAAAATGCCTGTGGATGAATCGGAAGCGATTCAAGTTTGCCTACAAACGCAGTTGCAGGCCGTAACCACGATCGCTACACTTTCGTTCAAACGGGGTGTTTTTGGGTGATCTTGGCCGGAAACACACCCCAAGCCGTTGAAAAACTAGGCAGAGGACATTGGGCAGGGCAATGGCGACAGCAACGGTCAAACAATCCTATACCATTCCGTGTTCGTCGGTTTTCCGCGATGCTGTTTTGGAACTTGCAGGCAAACGTGGCGTTAATGCTGCTGATTTGGCACGTTCGGTGATGTTGATCGTGCCCGAAGCCGCGATTGAAGACTATGATGATCCCGGCGATCCGCCCCCGGGGGATCGTGAAACCATCGTGTTGAAATCTGGCCCCGCCGAAGGCCGCCCCTGGCGGCGTAAACCAAGGCTGCAATTGCGTTTGCCCGCCGGACATTCGATCATTGCCGTGCGCAAGGCCTTAAACATGGCGCTGCATTTCGATTTGGGCGAGGTCAAGATGCGGGTCGAAAAGGCCGATGTCCTTGCCGCCGAACGTCTGGTGCTTGAAGAAGCCCACGCCCTTAAGAAGCGTCAACACGAACCCCCGGTCGAGCTGTTGCAATCGCGCGAGGAACTTGAACGGTTACGCGCCATTGTCGATAATCTGGCGTTTGAACCGCTTGATCGTGGTGTCACAACCTTTAACGAGGCGCTGCATGTGATGGGCTTTGCGCCCAGTGCCCGGCCCGATATCAAGTCCATTCGGACCAAGTACCGCGTTCTGGCCTCGATCCATCATCCCGACAGTAATTATGGCTCGCATCAACGCATGACCCAGCTAAATGCCGCCATGGATTTGTTGCGTCGTCATATTGCCTAATGCGATTGTCCGTGATTGGGCGGCCCATTTTGGGGGCATTTTGGGGCCTGTTCCTGATGTATCCCGGATTGAATTAACGCCGACTGACTTGTGAATGCCCGATTGGAATGCTTAGATAATAGCAGGATAAGAACACGGACCGGGCCCGGGGGATGATGTGCGGTGCGCATCCGGCCACGGCAATGCCAACCCAAAACACAGCGGGAGAATGCATGACGGCGGAATTTCAGGCGGCACATGCCAGCGGCGAAAATTGGGCAGCGGTTGCAAGCGAGCTGGCAGACCAGCTGCAAAAACAGCCCTTGTCAGAACGCGCGCTGGCTTTTTTATATGTCACCGAATCCCTTGCTGGTGATCTTGGCAGTATCCTGACTTTCCTGCGGTCGCGCCTGTCACTTGAACATTGGGTGGGTACGGTTGGTATTGGTGTTTGCGGATCGGGCCGGGCGTATTTCGGGGTGCCTGCCGCATCTGTTATGATTGCCCCGATTGATCCCGATGATTTTCATATTTTTGAACCACTGAAAACCGATGCCGATCTTGATAACCCGCAATTGCAAGCCGCGATTGACCGGCTGCAACCGATCTTTGGCCTTGTCCATGGCGATCCCGGTGCGCCCGAAAGCCTTGCGACCTTGTCTGAGCTGGCCCGCTTGGGATCGACCTATCTGGTCGGCGGCATTGCATCGGGCGAACGCGGTGCACCGCAAATTGCCGACAAGGTCGTCAAAGGCGGATTATCGGGCGTGTTGTTTGCCAGTAAAACCGCCGTTCAGGTCGGCATCAGTCAGGCCTGTACCCCCATCGGCCCGGTACATCGCGTCACCGAAGGCCGCGAAGGCATCATTTCCACAATTGATGATCAACCGGCTTTGGATATCTTTCGCGCCGAACTTGATAGCGATGGCAGCGAGCATTCCCTTGCTTCGGGGCGTTATCACGTTGCGCTGATGGTACCGGGCTCTGATACCGGTGATTTTGTCGTGCGCAACCTGATGGGGGTTGATCCCCATAATAACCTGATCGCCATGAGCAACGATGTCCAGGTGGGCGATACCATTCGTTTTGTCCGTCGTGATGGGCTTGCCGCCGAACAGGATCTGCGCCGTATGCTGGCGGATGTGCAAAACCGCCTGCCGGGCAAACCGCGCGGGGCGCTGTATTGCAGTTGTGTGGCGCGTGGCCCGCATCTGTTTGGCACCGAAAGCCGTGAAATGATGATCATCCGCGAAGAAATCGGCGATCTGCCGCTGACCGGGTTTTATGGCAGTGGCGAGGTCTGCAATGATCGCTTTTATGGCTATACCGGGGTTTTGACCCTGTTTGTCTGATCGCGAAGGGTTCGTAAATTCATTGCAATAACATGATGTTGCAAGAAAATTTGTGCTAAACGCTTCCATCGGCGCGTGACCGGGATATATTCAACCCATTGAAAATAAAGCGCGCTCAATCAGGGCGCAAAAGGGGATTGATCTATGGAATATCGTCGATTGGGACGAACTGACATTAATGTCAGTGTGATTTGCCTTGGCACCATGACCTGGGGCCAACAAAATACGCAGGACGAAGCGTTTGAACAGCTTGATTACGCGACCTCCAATGACGTCAATTTCATCGATACCGCCGAAATGTACCCGGTCCCGGCGATGGAAGAGACCTTTACCAAAACCGAAACCATCATTGGCAACTGGCTTGAAAAACGCGGCCGTCGTGATGATTTGGTGATCGCCAGCAAAATTGTCGGCCCGGCGGAACGGTTCCCCTATGTTCGTGGCGGCCCGCGCCTGACCCGTGCGCAGATCAATGAGGCCATCGACGGATCGCTTAAACGCCTTAAAACCGATTATGTTGATCTTTATCAGCTTCATTGGCCGGACCGGAATGCCAATTTCTTTGGTAAATTGGGCTATGTCCATGAAGCAAAAGAAGAATTCACCTCGATCGAAGAAAGCCTTGAAGCCCTGCATGACCTTGTTCAGGCAGGTAAAATTCGTCATATCGGCCTGTCGAACGAAACCCCTTGGGGGTTGATGAAGTTCCTTGAATGGGCCGAGAAAAAGGGCTGGCCGCGTGTGGTTTCGGTCCAAAATCCTTATGGCTTGCTCAACCGCACCTATGAAGTCGGTCTTGCTGAATGCTCGATCCGCGAAGATGCCGGTTTGCTGGCCTATTCGCCGCTGGGTGGTGGGGCTTTGTCGGGCAAATATCTTGGCGGTGCGCTGCCCGAAGGCAGTCGTACAGCCCTTTGGCCGCAATATTTCAGTCGTTACCTGACCGATAATGGCATCAAGGCGACCGAGGCTTACGTCAAACTTGCCAAGGATAACGGTCTTGATCCGGCCCAGATGGCGCTGGCCTATGTCAATACCCGCCCGTTCCTGACCGCCAACATCATTGGCGCGACCAGCATGGAACAGCTTAAATCCAATATCGGCTCGGCCTATGTTGAATTGTCCGATGATGTTCTGGCCGAAATTGAAAACATCCAGACCATGTGGCCAAACCCTTGCCCCTAAGGCCGGTTCGACCCAGATGAAGGTCTGAGAGATAGATAAAGGAGGCGGCGCATGGTGAAGCTGATTTCAGGCAAGGTAACCGATATGGGAAACCTGACCGTGCGCCGCATTCTGCCCCATCGCGATGCGCGTGCGGTTGGCCCGTTTATCTTTTTCGATCATATGGGACCGGCTAATTTTGCCGCCGGGGATGGTATTGATGTTGCCCCGCATCCCCATATTGGTTTGGCAACCGTCACCTATCTGTTTGACGGGGCGATTCTGCATCATGACAGCCTTGGCAATCATCTTGAAATCCGTCCTGGTGATCTCAACTGGATGACGGCCGGGCGGGGCATTACCCATTCCGAACGCGAAACTGGTGATGTTAAAAACCGTGACCATGCCTTGCATGGGCTGCAATTGTGGGTCGCCTTGCCGACCGAGGACGAAGATTGCACCCCTGATTTCACCCATGTCGCCAAAGATGACCTGCCGATCATCGAAGATGCCGGATTGCATATGCGCCTGATCGCGGGCGAGGCCTTTGGCAAAACCGCACCGGTGCCGGTCAAATCCAAATTGTTTTATCTTGATATTCATATGGACGAAGGCGCGCAATTGTTGCTACCTGGTGAAAATCAGGAAGCCGCCCTTTATGTGATTGATGGCACGCTTGCCATTGACGGCGATAGCCATGGCGCGTTCAGTTTCATCACGATAGCCCCCGAAGAAATCCCCGATATCATCGCCCAAACCGATTGCCGGGTGATGTTGCTTGGCGGCTTGCCGCTGGGCCATCGCCATATGTGGTGGAATTTCGTTTCCAGTTCCAAGGATCGGATCGAACAGGCCAAATCCGATTGGGCCAATGGCCGCTTTCCCCAAATCCCCGGCGAAACCGACATCATTCCACTTCCGGGCCGATCGACCGGTTAAACCCGCGATGCTGACTGATCCGGGCATCCGGGGCATTCTGCCCTTTCTTTCCCATGATATTGCCGAGTTCTGAATATGCGTTTGTTTGTTGGCATCGAAATCCCGGCTGATATCGCAGCCGATCTTTACCCGCTGGCTCGCGGCATCCGGGGGATTGAGGCTCAAACCCCGGCAAATATGCACATCACACTGAAATTTATCGGCAATGTTGATCCCAGCCTTGCCAAGGAAATTGACGGTGTCCTCTCAAACCTGCCGTTCAAACCCTTTGAACTTCAAGTCAGCGGTCTGGGCGTCTTCGCCTCAGCACGGAAAATCCGCATCCTCTGGGCCGGTGTCGCAAAGCAACCGGAATTACACGCACTGGCGCACCGGGTGGAAAATTCATTGCTGGCAATGGAAGAATGCCCAAACATGGACATGCGCTACTTCACCCCGCATATCACATTGGGCCGTAACCGCGATGCGGCGCGTGCCACCGTCGAACAAACCATCGCCGATCACCTCGACCTGACAAGCAGGGCGTTCACCGTTGATCGGTTCTGTCTGTATGAAAGCCATTCAACAACAGACGGTCCGGAATTTCGGGTGGTTGCGGCGTATGATGGGATGGGTAATTAGAGGAGGGGCGTAAATTTCCACCCGCATTAAAAAATAAATCTGTCCCCTTTTCTTGTTTCAATCTGTCCCCTTTTCTTGTTTCCCATGCTCTCACGGTCCCCTTTTCTCTCACGGTCCTTAATACTTTTCATGAATGGCTCTGTAGGAGGCATCATAATTTTCTGTATCAGATACCCAACTTCTGAAGTATTCCTTGATGAAATTCGCCTGATTAAGAGCAGATGGTGGTCCAAGTTTTTCACCTGTAGCTCTGCAAAAAAAGTCCATCAGTTTGTGAACAGAGTAACCAAGCTCTTCATCTGGAGGGATCACCTTTATGTCAATAAGCGGCCCATAGTACCTCTCTCCTTCAAAAATTAATTTCCATCCATCAGTCGTTTCAAATTCTGCCAAAAAATCCGAGTCTGCAGCTAAGCTAAAGCCCGCATCGGCAAACTGAGACTTAATTTTAGTCAGTATGTTCTCATACTCTGGTGTCATTGCTTCCTCATCATTGAAGTAATGGAGTCATATTCGTAGCCATTTGACTTCAAATAATCGTACTCCTTACCAAAGCCGGTACGGACCTGAGAACCTGTCACTGGGTCAATTCGATTCAAGTAGTCATCGATAGGTTTTGTTGCAAGAACGATATCATCACCCCTCTCAATTGCAGCATCCAAGAACGGCTTGTTGTACTGATCCCAAAATTTATCAAGGTCGGTAGCCAAACTATCAGGTGTGTTTAGCAGCAATAAAGGGGACAGTCCCCTTTTTACTGCTTTAAATTTCCACCCGCATTAAAAAATAAATCTGTCCCCTTTTCTTCGTGTCCCCTTTTTTGTTGGGTATAATTTTATATGCGGATAATTCTGTATGAATTTATTCCCAGTTATCTGGAACTATGCCATTTTTATTTTTTTCTTCTTCACATATTTTCACATTTAGTTCTAAGTCTGAAAGGAAAACTATTTTTGAAAATTTGTTTACTGTTTCTCTTCTCCAATTTGAATCTGAGCAAAATTTATCTAACTTATCTTTCGGAAGGAAAATTTCGCATTCACCTCCCATATGGCCGCCATACTGGAAACCTATGCGAAGAAGGTTTGATTTGGATTCTTTAAACCAGTATCCAAGTGGAAGTTTATTTTCCATTAAATAATTCTCCAATTGTTTTCAATAAAGGTGGCAGTCCCCTTTATACTGCTTTTTACTGTGTTCTTCGGTCGCGATATAAGTTACTATCCTCCAATAATTTCGTTCGTTTTTTTTGTAATATATTTCGTAATTTTCTTTTCTTGATATCCAGCCTCTCAAGTGTTCCTTGACAAAATTTGCCTGATTGACTGCTGTGGCTGGATTTGATTTACCTCCTTTTACTTCCCAAAAACATTCCATCAGTATGCGAACAGAGTAGCCGTCGTCTTCTTCCGGGGGCGTAATACTAATTTCGATAAGTGGTCGGTAATACCTCTCACCTTCAAATTTTATTTTCCATCCATCTGTCGTTTCAAATTCGGCCAAAAAGTCCAAATTATCGATCAAGCAAAACCCTACATCTGCTAGCGGAGGCTTGATGCTGCTTAGTATATTTTCATACTCTGGGATCATGGCTTCCTCATAATTGAAGTAATGCAATAAAGGGTACAGTCCCCTTTATTTCTGATTTTTTTGCAAAATTCAGTGCGGATAATGTCATGTAATTGTTGTATCTATAAATATTGTTTATGTATTTAAATTAAGTCACGCAGTTGTTTAGGAAGTTTACTACGAACGTTTTTTGATAATTAAGTCTAGTTTTGCGCAATTAATTAATATCGAATAGATTTTTATCTTCACGCAGAATGTTCAAGCCGGCCTTTACCTTGTCGTAACCGTCGAGGGTTGAAAAATTATACGCGCCTTGATCATCCGCGAGACCTTCAAATACACTATATTGCGTAGGATTTCCGTTCAGGTAGCGTTCTGACTTGGGAGCGTCAATTTCAATCAGTACATCAGTGGAGTCCGAGTATCGCCCGTAATACACTCGAATCACAATCTCATCTTTTGCGAATTGAAGTGTGTATTCATTTTCAAGGCGATACTCGAAACCTCCCTCAATCAACCATTTCGCATCGATCAAAATCTTCGAAACATCTTCTTGAATATTGGATTGAGAAGTCATTCATTTCACCATGCGTGAGGTCGAGGGATCATAGCTATAACCGTGAGAAGTAAGGTATTCGATTTCACGTCCAAATCCAGTCAAACTCCGATCTCGGTAGAGATTTTCAGGTGTTGGTCTTGTTGCAATCGAAAAATGGAACAGTCCCCTTTTTGCTGGTTCTGCTTCGTCTTATCGTATTTTTGAAGGCTTAGAATTTTCCAGATATTTTCTTATGTGCAATGGCATTTTGTTTTTTATTATTTCATTGTATTTATTTCTTATTTTTACTAATTCTCCAATTTCAAACAAAGAAGGGTTATCTTTAAGTGTATTTAATCCTATTTTTATGTGAGATATTTTATCATTATAGTCAATTCTAATAAAGCCATTCTTCTTTGCGCAAATGCTTTCAAATACACTGTAGGTTACTGGATATCCATTCTCATGACGGTGAGATTCTGATGTATCGATTATGATTCCAACATCAGAAGGGTCAGCGTTATGTCCATAGTATATTTGTATATTTATTTTTCCTTTTTTGAAGTTGATAAAATATTCCCCATCTAGTGATGGTTCGTATCCATCATCTATTAACCATCTGGCTGAATGTAATAGGTCAGGTATATTTTCTAAAAAGGATGATTTTCTATTCATTTATTTAACCATCATGGATGATATTGGATTGTATACATATCCATTTGAAGATAAATACTCAAGTTCCCTTTCAAATCCAGAGAGGGTCGCCATCTGGGCGATAGAGAACACTGCTTGATGGTTTGGTCGCGATAGCAATGTTATCGCCCCGCTGAATCGCGGCGTCCAAGAGCGGCTTGTTATAATTGTCCCAAAAGACATTAGGATCAGTTGCTAGGCGGTGTTTACATTCATTGACAACATTTGAGTGCGGCGACG